>PVBE010429322.1_pt1 | contig 13739 bp, 14 predicted proteins | sample 1631181 | NCBI WGS metagenome assembly PVBE01 (sample SAMN08397723, study PRJNA350692) | Marine metagenome, whole genome shotgun sequencing project. | isolation source: water | place: Pacific Ocean | collected 2012-04 | reverse complement strand
GGGTCGAGCGCTTCTTCAACCGCCTGAAGCACTGCCGGCGCGTCGCCACCCGATACGAGAAGCTCGCCGCAAACTATCTCGCCATGATCAAGCTCGCCGCCATCCGCATCTGGTTGCGCGCTTATGAGTCCACGACCTAGACCGTGGGGCGCAAGGGCCTGACCGTCATATTCCAAATCGCCCTGGTCATATTTCTGACCGAGGGCGCGATCATGTTCATCCTGCCCCAGCTCGACCTGCCGGAAGAGGAATGGGTGCATTCCCTCGTCGATGCGTCGGCCCTGACCCTGATCGGCGGCGTTTGGATCTACCTCCAGATCATCAGGCCCTACATCGAGGCCAGGAACCGCTCGGAGCAGCTGCTCTACGAGAGCGAGCAGCATTTTCGCGATCTGATCGAAGGCTCCCTGCAAGGCACGATCATTCACCGTGACTTCAAGCCACTCTTCGCCAACCAGGCCTACGCCGACTTTCTCGGCTTCGAGAGTCCCGAGGAAATTGTCGCCCAGGGCGATTTGCTCGGCCTCTTCACCGAAGCCGAGCGGGGTCGCATGCGGGACTACAACGAAGCCCGCCGGTCGGGCGCGGAGGCGCCGGGCGACTTCGAAGTCGAGATGGTCCGCAAGGATGGCAAAGTGCGGTGGTTGGAGCATCGCGTCCGTACGGTCTCATGGCATGGCGAGACGGCGACCCAGGCGACCGTCAACGACATCACCGAGCGAAAACGGGCGGTGGAGGCACTTCACACCGCAAAAAACGAAGCCGAGCAGGCGAGCTTTGCCAAGTCCGAATTCCTCGCCACCATGAGCCATGAGCTGAGAACGCCGCTCAACGCCATCGTCGGCTTTTCCGATATCTTGCATCGGGATGTCTCCGACCTCTCCGGCAACGACGAGCACGCGCAATATGTCGATTACATCAAATCGTCGAGCCAGCATCTGCTCGAATTGATCAACGATATCCTCGACCTCTCGAAGATCGAGGCCGGCTGTCTGACGCTCGAGGAAGTGGACTTCGATCTCGGCGAGATGCTATCGGCCGCTTCTGCCGCCTGGGGCGCCAGCGCGTGGGAGAAGGGCTTGGAGTTCTCGTTTGATATCGATCCAGAGATGCCGATGGCGATCTGTTCGGACCCGGTCCGGCTGCGGCAAATCCTGTTCAATCTGGTCGGTAACGCCGTGAAATTCACACCGCAAGGCGGTGTCCGGCTCGGCGCATCGTTTCGTGCGATGGAAGATGGCCGGCTTCAACTTCGATTCGAAGTCACAGACACCGGCATCGGCATCGCCGCCGAAGCTCTGCCCGATCTCTTCGGCAAGTTCAGTCAGGCCGATTCCTCGACCACGCGCCGCTTCGGCGGAACCGGGTTGGGCCTGGCGATTTCGAAGCAACTCGCGGAGATGATGGGCGGAGAGATCGGGGCCGAGAGCGCGCCGGGCGGGGGTGCGACCTTCTGGTTCACGATCCGCTGTCGAGAGGGCGATCGTGCGGGCGAGATGGTCGCCGTGGCCGACAACGACGCCACGCCTCGGGGCATCGCGGACGAGGGCCGTCCGCTTCGAATCCTCGTCGCCGAGGACCATGTCGCCAACCAGGCCATCGTGACCGCCATACTACAGAGGGCCGGCCATCGGGCCGATGTCGTCGCGAATGGTCTGGAGGCGGTGTCGGCGGTGCTGCGAACCCCGTACGACGTGGTTCTCATTGACATCCAAATGCCCGAGATGGATGGTCCGACCGCGACACGGGAAATCCGCCGTCAGGCAGGCAGTACGCGCCAAATTCCGATAATCGCGTTGACCGCGAACGCAATGGCTGGCGACCGCGAGGCCTATCTTGCCGCGGGCATGGACGAGTACGTCGTCAAGCCGATCGATCCGGAGCGGCTGTTCGCGGCCATCGGGCGGTGTCTCACCGGCGAATACGCCGTGAGCGGCGGGTCGGCGGTGCGGCAATCGGAGCCGGACCATGGCGAAGAAGCCATCCAGGCGATCGATTCCTTGTTGTAAAGCCTCGACGGCGCGGAAGGTGAAACCGGTAGCGTCACCATGGCCAAACGTGCTTGAGGCATGTGGAATAGATACGCTGCGGCGGCAGCCTCAGCCGAGCAGGGCCCGGAGGCGTTCCGCGATCAGGGCCACGTCGCCGGGCCGTAGGCAGATCGGTGCAAAACCGACGATACCCTCCGCGACCCTGGCGTTGTCGGCATGTATGGAGGGGCTGCCGTCCTGCAAGCGGCAAAGCAATTCCATCGCCGAGCAACCGGCGGCGGCCTCGTCGAGGCTGAGCCGAACCCCCGGCATGCCGGGCCGGTAGCTGTCGGCGACGACCGCCACTTCGGCATGAGGGATACCCTCGAGCGCCGCCGCCAGCGCCTCGGCGGTCTCGGTCCATGCACGAGTGCGGCTCTCGTCACCGGCCTCGACGAAGCGGAGGAGGGCGGTCAGTAGGCCCACGACCTCCTCGCGGCCGACTTTGCAGGGGCGGCCGATGCCGTGCTGGGGCAGGCCGGAGAGCCGGCTTTTGTCGATGAAGGCGGGCGGCGGATTCCATTGTTCGAAATAAACGTCGGTATCCAGGTTCTGTAGCGCCGCCGCCTGGATCAGATCGCGACGGCCGGCCAGGATGCCGGAGGCCTGCGGGCCACCGAGCGCCTTGCCGCCACTGAAGCTGACGAGGTCGGCGCCCTCGGCAATGAAGCGTTCGAGGTTTCGCGCCGGCGGCAATTGGCTCGCCGCGTCGACCAGGACCGGAACCCCCTTCGCATGCGCCGCCTCCACCACCGCGGGCAGCGGCGGCAGCGCATGCGGCTGCGCCAGATAGAGCACCATGGCGGTGCGTTCGCCGATCGCATCGGCGATTTCCCATGCTTCCGTGTCGCGCACGCCGGCGCCGGAGAAGCGGTCGGAGATGCCGACATCGATCAGCTCGACGCCGACGGTGCGGACGGCGTGGTCGTAAAAGTTGCGGTGACTGCGGGCGACCACGACCTGGTCCTTCATGCCGTCGGTGTCCGGTAGTCGGTTCATCGCCCCGGGATCGAGGCCGGTGACGCAGGCGGCGGTACCGAGCAGCAGCCCAGCGGCGGCGCCCGAGGTCACGTATCCGGCCTCGGCGCCGGTCACCTCGGCGATGATTTCGCTGGCTCGAGCCTGTAACTCGGTCATGTCGACGCAAGCGGTCGAGGCTTGCCGCATCGCCTCGACGACTTCCGGCGCCAGTAGCGCGCCGCTGACCCGCGTCGAGGCGCCCTTGGCGTTGATGATGGTGGGGATACCCAGCCGCTCGAAGACATCCGTCATTTCAATCTCCCTCGTTCGTTCAGGACTTGGCCAGCCGATTCGCGAAATGTCGTGACCAGATCCGCCCGCGATATTTTCCTGGCCGCCTTCGTCTAACCTCACGGGAGGGCCTGTTTATCCGACGCCAGGGAGTTGGAGGCATTATCCGATGATTGGCGGTTCATGGTATCTTGCCGACGGGCTTCGGGGTAGGTAGTTTGCCGGGGCCATCGTTCGAGGGCGGCAGGCACTGGGCAGGACGGAACCAGAAGGCATGACGTTGGAATTGCAGCGCGAGGATACACGGCGCGACGCCATGGCGCTGTTGGAGAAACTGCGCCCCAGCATGTTGCTGGTCTTCTTGGTCGGCGTGCCGGTCATGCTGCTGACGCGTTGGACGTTTTTCGTACATGAACCGGATTTCTTCGAGCGGACCAGCCCCTCGATCAGCAAGACGGCCGCCTACGCGCCGGCAAGCTATCTCTTTGCGACGGGCATGGTGGCGACGGCGGTCTTCCTTATCATCTCGTGGTATATCGCCCGCCGCATCGGTAGCCGGAGCATCGATGCCTTGAAGCCTGGGCCCAGCACCGCTTGGCTGGGCGCCTTGAGCGGCGCGGCCACGGTGCTGGGTGCGTTCGCCGGCGTTCTGCTGGCGCTTTTGGCCATCATCAGCCTCGAAGTCAGCAACCAGGGCCACATGGTGCTGTCGGCCCTGTTCTACGCCAGTCAGGTGACCGCCTTTATTCTCGACAGCGCCGCCACCACCTGGCTTCGACGCCGAGCGCGACACGAGGGGCTGCTTGGTGCGGGCGTGCCGGGGAACAGCAGAATTTGGGTCTGCCTGGCGGTAGTGATCGCGGTGGTATTCTTCCTCTTCATGTTCACGACGAAAGACGATGGACTCTTCGATGACCGGATGCTCGTGCAGCAGGTGTACGTAACCTCGGAATACATTTTGGCGACGCTTTGTCTCGGCTATGCCGTTGCCGGCTACTTCGACAGTAAGCCTTGTTTTGACGAGTTGAGAGCGACGGAATAGAGGCGGCTCGAGACGCATGGCGGCAACAGCCGCCGGCACCGCCGGATGCGTAAAAGGAAGGATGGCACGATGGCCGGACAAAGCAAGGCGCGGGTCGAGGACGAATCGATGACTCCGGAAGTCGAGCAGCTAGAGAAGAATTTGATCGAAATCTTGGCGAAAAAGGCCGAGGCCGACGCGAGCCAGATCAGCCGGGACCAGAAACTGTCCGATCTCGATATGGATTCCCTGGATTTCGTCGAGCTGATATTCGACCTCGAAGAGGAATACGATGTCGAGATCCCCTATAACGCGAACGAGAGCCGGCTCGAGGAAATGACCATCAAGGATTTTCTCGTCATAGCGATACCGGCATTGACCGACGCCAAGGAGGCCGGTGCCGCGAGCGGCGAGAGCTGACGACGGACGATTGCCATGAAGAGACGCGTCTTCGTGACCGGCATCGGCGCGGTCTCTGCCCTCGGAATGGGCTTCGAGGATTTCATCCGTGCGATTCGCGCCGGCCGGAGCGGCATCGGCCCGATCGGTCGGGTTCACGATTATGACGTGAAACTGAAAATCGCCGCGCGCGTAACGGATTTCGATCCCGAGCGTTGGATCGACGCGGAGCATTTGCCACTCGCCGATCGTTTCACCCAGTTCGCGCTCGCGGCGACGCGCCAGGCGCTGGACATGGCCGGCCTGGAGCGCGCCGGGATAGAGGCTTTGGGCGGCGGCTCGGCGGCCATATTCGGCTCGGGGCTCGGCGGTCAGTTGACGCTGGAGGACGGCTACGACCGGCTCTTCGTGCAAGGCCGCTCGCGGTTCCATCCGATGTCGATCCCGAAGATCATGCCGAACGCGCCGGCGAGCCTCGTCTCCATGGCCTATGGCGTTCTCGGACCCGCCTTCTGCATCACCAGCGCCTGCGCTTCCTCCAACCACGCCATTGGCACGGCCTTTGGGATGGTGCGCTCGGGGACGGTCGAGATGGCGATCACCGGCGGCGCGGAGGCGGGCCTGACGATCGCCAACGTTCGGGGTTGGGAGGCCCTCAAGGTAATGGCGGGCGAATGCTGCGCACCTTTTTCCAAGGGGCGTGGGGGCATGGTGCTGGGCGAGGGCGCCGGTGCTTTCGTTTTGGAGAGCGAAGAACATATGCGCGCCCGAGGCGCCGTGCCACTGGCGGAGCTGCTCGGCTTCGGCATGTCGGCCGACGGCAACCACATCACGCAAGTCTCGGTCGAGGGCGCGGCGCGGGCGGTCGGGGCGGCCCTGGCCGACGCGGCCGTTGCGCCCGAGACGGTCGACTACATCAACGCCCACGGCAGCGGCACCGAGCTGAACGATCGGACCGAAAGCGCAGTGGTGCGCATGATCTTCGGCGAGCATGCCGATGAGTTGGCTGTGTCGTCGACCAAGGCCGCGCACGGCCACGCGATCGCGGCGACGGGCGCGCTCGAACTCGCCGCGACCATCGGTGGTATTCGTGACGGATTCCTGCCGCCGACACTGAATTTCACCGAGCTGGGGGACGGCTGCGATCTCGATTTCGTACCCAACGAAGCGCGGGACGCGACGATCGGCGTCGCGCTCTCGAACTCCTTCGCTTTCGGCGGCCTGAACGCCGTATTGGTGCTCGCGGCGGTCTGAGTTTTATCTAATAGACTAATGGAAATGTGACAAAGCGTCGCAATCCACGGCTGTGCGGTTGACGCCGACGGCAGCCACGCGATGATGCTCGGCAACGAGTCTCCCTGTACCCAAAAGCACCTGTATCCCGTATGCCGTTCAGCCTAGCAATCGATGAAGTTCACGACTGCATCCTGGTCGGGTGGTACGGTAAGATGACGCCTGGGGACTTGAGTGCGTATTATGACGAGATCGAGGCGCTGCCGGGGTTTCGGCCGGGCTTGAAACGCATCCACGACCTGCGTCGCGCCGACGTTAACCTCGAGCGGGCAGAAATCAGAAGCATCGCCGATGCGGCGAGGCTCGGTGACGCGCGCCAAGGCCAGCGCCAGATCGTCTTCCTGGTCGGCTCCGACGCGGCCTTCGGCATCGCTCGGGTGCTGATGGTGATGCGCGAGTCCTGTACCGTCACGCAAAACGTCTTCCGCGACTTCGACCGGGCCCGAGCCTGGCTGAAGTTGCCGGACGACTACGAGGATCCGTTTCCGATCAACGACTGACAGGCGGCCTCGATCCCGACATGGCGCTACGCCTTTGCCGCCGTGGCTTCGATCTCGATCAGCATGTCCGGCGAGGCCAGGCCGTCGATGACCAACAGGGTCGAGGCCGGCAGGATCGCGTCGCCGATGATTTTCTTCCGCGCCGCGCGATAAGCGTCGAGTTGGCGCGGATCGGTCAGGAAAACGGTGATCTTGACGAGGTCCTGCTTGCGCATGCCGCCCTCTTTGAGACAGGCGAGGATATTGCGAAAGGCCTGTTCGGCCTGCTTGCGGATACCGTCTTGAAGCTGGCCTTTGGCGTTGATCCCGATCTGGCCGGAAATCACCAGCCATTCGGCGTTGGGCGGTACCTTAATGCCGTGGCTGTAGGCACTGAGCGGGGCGTGGGCGGCCTTCGAGTTGACGATTTGGTTCATGGTCCGGGTTCCCTTCGATTTGTTGGGCTCGCCGTGGTGGCGACGGGGTCATTCTTCCGGCGCCTGCTCGCGGTACCAGTCCGCGATCGCGCCGGCCGTGGTCTGCCAGACGTCGTCATAGCTGGCGATACGGGCCAGGGCCTCGTCGAGATAGCGAATCCGGTGCGCTTGGCCGAGCAGCCAGGGGTGGATGCCGAGGCTGAAGACGCTGCCTGACGGGCTCGCCTCCTCGTGCAGGTAGTCGAACGCCTCGACCACCACGTCGCGCCAGCGGGGTGGCGTCAGGCGGCGGATCGCCATCAGCTGGGTGTCGTCCCATTGGGCCTGGTTGGGCATGGCGATCAGCGGCTTGCCCAACTTCATGGCATAGGGTTGGTCGTCGTTCGGCCAGTCGGCGACGTAGGAGAGGCCGGCGTCGGCTAGCAGGCGCGGCGTCCGTGTCGATTCACCAAAGTCCTGGCCGAACCAGCCGACGGGCCGTTGGCCGGCCGCGGCCTCCACCGCCGCCAGCGCGTGGTCGATGGCGGCGCGTTCGTCGTCCTCGCTCATCCGGCTGGTGATCATGCGGGTCGCGGCGGTGCCGTGCGCGGCGACCTCGAAGCCGCGCTTCCGGCATTCCTCGATCAGGGACGGGTAACGCTCAGCAAGCATGGCGTTGGTGGCGACCGTCGCTTTGATACCGTGCCGGTCGAGGACGTCGAGGACGCGAAAGATGCCGATCCGATTGCCGTATTCCCGATGCGAATAGTTCAAGTAATCCGGAAAATAGCTGCCGAGCGCGCCGCCATAGCGCGGGTCGCGGACGGTGCCGTCGGGCGGATCGAGTTCCAGGTATTCCAGATAGAGGTACACGCAGCAGGCAATCCGGGCGCCGTCCGGCCACTGCATCGCCTTACGCGTCGGCAGGGCTGAAAAATCGAAATGGTCGTGGTCGTAGCCGGCGCCCTCGCGGTGGCGGACGGTTTGACTGGGCTTCGCTTCGCTCATCGCTCCGTCCTCCGGCTCAGCCGCGCTCGGCGAGGTGGGCTTCCACCTCGGGTAGACAGTGGGCGTAGTAGTGGTCGGCGATCTCCTCGCCGGTCGCCCACCAGACCTCGTCGTGCCCCTTGATGTAAGCCAGCGCCCGATCGAGATGGCGGATCCGGTGCGGCTGGCCGTAGAGATAGGGGTGCAGCGCGATCGCCATCACCCGCCCGCTCGTCGCGCCCTCGGCGTAGACGGTGTCGAAATGGTCGGTGATCATGCGGGCGAACTCCTCGCCCTCGGTGGCGTAGCGGTATTCGATGGCGTCGTTGATATCCATCGAATAGGGAACCGTGATCAGCTTTCCTCGCCTCACCTTGATCGGGCAGGGTTGGTCGTCGTGGTACCAGTCGGAGCAGTATTTGATGCCCGCCTCGACGACTAGGTCCGGGGTGTTCAAGGTGAAGGAGGCCGCCGGCCCGAACCAGCCCGCGAGTTGTCGCCCCGTCGCCCGTTTCAGCGTCTCGACGCAATCCTGAATGACCTGGCGCTCCTCATCCTCCGGCAGACCCCAGAGGTAGCGGGTGTTGTAGATGCCATGGCAGAGATAGTCGTATTTCCGTGCCTCCATCGCCTCGAATATCTCGGGATAGTGCTCGATGACCGAGAAATTGAGGGAGACGGTGCAGCGGATCTCGTGCTTGTCCATCAACTCGAACATCCGCCAGACGCCGACCCGGTTGCCGTAATCCTTGTCGCCATAGCCGAGGATGTCCGGGTGCGGCGAGCGCGGCCAGGGGTCGCGCTGGTTCGAATGCACCGGCAGGTATTCGTAGTGTTCGATGTTCGGCAGCACCCAGACCGCGACCCGGGCGCCGCCCGGCCAGGTTATCTTCGGCCGGTCGCCGATGGCTGAATAGGCAAGGCGATCAGGCTCCATCCGGGGCGCTCCTGCAATGCGACGGGTATGAGGATCGTAGCCAAGCAAGCGGAGCGCCGCAACGCGGCCGGGTCAGATCGTCAAGCTCACGTTCTGGACCACGATCGCCGCCGACCAAATCAGCAGACCAATGCCGAGCGGTAGGCTGAGCCGCCGACCCCAGGTCAAATTCTTCTCGGCCGCCATCACCGCGCCCAGCAGCAGCATCCAACCGACGCTGCCCGCGCCGACGACGAACATCAACAACATCAAGGCCCAGCAGCAGCCGACGCAGAACAGTCCGTGATCGATGCCGAGCAGGAAAGCGTGCTTGCGATGCCGGGTGCCGCGCCAGCGCGCCATGGCGAAGCTGAAGGGGGTGCGGCACTTGTCGAGGCAGCGATACTTCAGCGGGCTGAACTGGTAGAGCGCCGCGATGGCGAGCACGGCGGCACCCAAGGCCCAGCCGTTGAAGGTGAGCCAGGGGCTCAGCTCGACCAACTCGTGCAGCACCAGATCGAGCCCATGCGCGGCGGCGCCGAAACCGAGCCAGATCGCCAGATAACCGGCGATCACCAAGGCCAGCAGCAATTGCCGGTCGGCCCGGTCCTCGCTTAGTCGGCGAAAGATGCGTAGCAACGGCAGCGTCGTCGGCAGCATCATCGCGGCGGTCATCGCCAGCCAGCCGCCGACGTATAGCAGCGCCGGGAACAGCACCTCGCCCCCCGGCAGGACCCGGCAGATGCTCGCCGCCAGCCCGATCTCGGTCCACTGCCCGTGGTTCAGATATCGGCCATAGGGCGATTGTTCCCAGATCCAGAGGGTGAACCAGGCCAGCACGACCAAGACGGCGAAGAGGACGACGAAACCGTCCGGCCGGCGGATTGCGGTCGTCGCGACCCTCAAGATCTCACCCCTTCCCGGGAACGGCGGCGAGCCGACCGAAGCAACCCTATCCCTGGAAGCTGAAGCTGCACTCCACGGCGCTGTAACCGGAGAGGTCGACATCGATGCCGACGGCATCGTGCTTCGCCCGGTAGCGTGGCGACTGGCCAAGCAAGGCCGAAGCCCCCGGCGCGCCGGAGAAGAGGGTATTGGACAGGGTGGCGATGGTCCCGTCCGCCGTGACATAGGGTTCCATCGCGGCATCGGCGACCTCGCCGATCTTCAGGCGACCCTTGCCATTGTCCGCTTCGAAGGTGATCGAAGTGCGCTCGACGCCGACCACCTCGCCGATCAGCTTGGCAACATCGGCGATCGCACCGCCGAGCTTGCCGGTGAAGACGTTCAAGAGCGCCCCCTCCTGGGCATCCGAGGCGCCATCGTCGATATAGACGGCGGCGCGCCAGCCGCCGTCGAGCGGCTTGCCGGGGATGTGGGCGATCGCGGCGATGGTGCAACCGGCGACATCGACGCCCTCGATCGCGCCTTTGTCGATGTGCCAGGCGACGGTCACGTCGCAGGTGCCGCCGTCCGGCATCTCGCCGACGAAGCAAGGGCAGACGGTATGGCATGAACATACTTCGAGCATGCGGCCTTCGAGTTGGTAGGTCATGATGCTTCTCCCCCATTATTGATCGAAACAAAGACATCCCCAACACGCCGAGCCGGCGCGTTTTCCCTAGGTATAGTATCGAGCCTCGGGAAGCGTTGCCCCTCAATTCTACGTGAGCGCGAAAGCGATCGACGGCGCCGGAGCAACCTAGCGCCTGAGCGACAGCGCGAAATTGAGTGGGATCGACGCCACCAAGACGTAGAGGACGCAGCCCCAAGCGATCGACTCGATGCTGGCGCCGCCGTCGATCCACCAACCCATGCTGGCCGGCGCGACCGCCGTCGCCGCGACCGAGAACGCGAAGGCCAAGGCACGGATCGAGCCGAGATGACGGATGCCGTACATCTCCGCCCACATCACGTTCAGCACCGTCTGCGAGCCACCCGACGCCGCGCCCAGCAGCGTCAGGTAGACGAAGGCGCCGATCTCGTGCGTGAAGGCCGCCAGCGTGGCGGCGGCCAGCGCCAACGGCAGCAACACGACGCGCGCCACGCGCCGTGCGGTCCAACGATCGACGACGGGACCCAGTACGAAGGCGGCAACACCCTTGGCGGCGGCGTAACCGACGAAACAAGTGGCGATCCAGGCCAAGCTCCAGCCCCGCACTTCCGCGGTATAGGCTTGATGGAAGATCAATCCGGTGGAGACGTAGGCCGGCGCCAAGATCCCCGGCAGCAACAGGTAGAAGCGGAGATCGCGCAAGACTTGGCCCCGTGTCCATTGTCGCCCGGCCGTCGGCCGCGATGTCCTGGCGGTCTCGTCTGGTCGCTCGCCGGTACGGGCCTCGTCGCGGCTGGCCAAGAGGCCCCAGATCGCCGGTACCGCGACGAGGAGCAGCAGGCCCGCGTAGAGCGCCCAAGAGAGACGCCAGCCGACCCAGGCGGTCAGGGCGACGGCGACGATCGGTAGCACGCTCTCGGCGAGCGGCTGGCCCGAGGAGACGATAGCGACCGCCTTGCCGCGATCGGCCTCGAAACGACGCGCGGTCCCAGTGATCGCGGCGTGTGTCATCATTCCTTGTCCGAACAGACGGAGCAGGAAGAAGGCGATCGCAAGCGTCCAGGCGGCCGGCGTCCAGGCCATCACCGTGCAGCCGAGGGCCAGGCCGGCTGTCACCGCCATGGCAACCCCGCGAAGCGTCATCACGTCGACCAACCGGCCGAGCCAGATCATGGTGATGCCGCTCATCAGCGTACCGACGAAATAGACGTTGCCGACGTCGCCGTGGCTGAGGCCGAAGGTCTGCCGAGCCTCGCCCATATAAAGGGCGATGAAGAAGGTCTGCCCGAAGCTGGCGGCCGCAGTCATCAGTACCCCGAAGCCGAGGAACCGCAAGTTGGAGCGGATGAACGCGAAATAAGCCATGTGGTCTCGGGCTCGCTCGGAGCGGCGGCGCCGGGGCTAGAGGCTGCCGGCCGTGCCTAGCCTTCCGAGCGCTTGCTCATCGCCGCCGCGACGTCGGCCGACATGTCCCTCGCCACGGTGGCGGCGATGGCGATCTCGGTGACCATGGTGCGGCGCGGCAGCGAGACCGCCATCAGCACGGCGGCCGAAATGTCCTCCGGCTGCATCATCAGCGCCCGCGTGTCGTCGTCCGGCGGCAGCGCGCGCTTGTCGAGGATCGGGGTGTCCACCTCGCCCGGAAAGATCGTGCTGCAGCGGACGCCGTGGTTGCGGACTTCCGCGGCGAGGACGTCCATATAGGCCCTGGCGGCGGACTTGGCGGCGCTATAGGCGACGCCGGCCATGACGTTCGGGCGGATCGCCGCCATCGACGAGATCATCACCACGTCGCCACGGCCCTGATCGATCATCGCCGGCAACAGCGCCCGTGTCAGCATCGCCGGGCCCAAGGTGTTGACGTCCATGACGTCGCGCCATTCCTCGGCGCCGATATAGCGCGTGCTCCGAATCGCTGAGCTGAAGCCGGCGTTGTTGACCAGCAGGTCGATCGCCCCGTGCCGTTCGACCAGCGCCGCCGCGAGGCTGTCGATGGCCGCCGGGTCGGTCAGATCGCAGGCCATCCGGGAGGCCCGGCCGCCCGCGCTCGCCACGGCCCGGACCGTCTCCTCCAACGGCTCGGGCCGGCGGCCGCAGACCACGACCTCGGCCCTGGCGCCCGCCAGGTCCAGGGCGACGGCGCGGCCGATGCCGGTGCCGCCGCCGGTCACCAGGGCGGTGCGACCGTCGAGTGATCCCATTTCTAAAATCTCCCTGGTACCATCATAGGCTGGCCGGATGTCGACCGCAGCAACCGCAGTATAAGGCCGACCTCGTCCGATCCGCCAGCGGGTCCTCTGTCTCTTGGATGGCGGTGACGGTGATCCCGATACGTCCTCGTTGAGCCTCGATCAGTGCTCGGGAATCCAGGTGCGGGCCCGCTGGCGCGCCGCGTCGCGCGCCGCCGGAGAGAGCCGATCGCGGATCTGCTCCAGATAGTGGGCGCTCGCCTCGGGCATCTGAATTTGTGCCAGCATCAGCCAGAACCAGGCCGTCTCGTCGTCGATCTCGACGCCTTCGCCGAGGCTGTAGATCCGGCCAAGGAAAAGTTGCGCGGCCGGATGGCCCTGTCTCGCCGCCGCCCGGAACAATGCCGCCGCCTTTGCCCTATCCCGTGCGACGCCGTGGCCGTGATAGTGGATGAAACCCAGGTCGTATTGCGCCTTGCCGTAGCCCCCGCTCGCCGCCTCGGCGAACAGGGCGGCCGACTTTTCGAGGTCGCGTCGCGTGCCGTGGCCGAAATAGTAGCAATAGGCAAGATTTCGCTTCGCCTTCGAATTGCCGAGGGCGGCCGATTTCGAAAACCAATGGAAGGCCTTGTCGTAGGACCGTGAAACGCCCTTACCACTGTAATGGAGGGTGCCGAGATTGCGTTGCGCCTTGGCGTTGCCGCGCCGCGCCGACCTTTCGTACCATGCGGCGGCCTGCCCGAGGTCGCGGCCACCGCCCTTGCCTTCCTCCCAGTAGATTCCGAGCACGCGCTCTGCTTCCGCATGGCCCTGTCTGGCGGCCCGCGTAAACCACATCCGTGCCACCTCCGGATCGCTGGCCAACCCGAGGCCGCGGTCCAGGATCAGCCCCATATGATAGGCGGCGACGCCGTCTCCGGCCTCGGCCGTGGGATGCAGTTTCTGATTTGCGGTTGCATAGTCAGCCGCCTCGAAGGCCTCCAGCCCAGCCTCCAGATCGGTCGGCGCCGCGATCGCCGCCGCGCTCGAGAAGGCGATGGCAATGCAAGCATAGGCGATGGCAGGCCCCCAACCGATCGCAATTCTGCCCGTTTGCATCATCGAGCGAAGCTACCATTCGTTCCCGAAGATATCTGGCCGAGAGTGTTGAAGAAGTCGGTTGAGATCGCTTGCTCGTCGTGATTCTCTATTTCTGCTGAATCG
>PVBE012673520.1_pt1 | contig 13740 bp, 12 predicted proteins | sample 1631181 | NCBI WGS metagenome assembly PVBE01 (sample SAMN08397723, study PRJNA350692) | Marine metagenome, whole genome shotgun sequencing project. | isolation source: water | place: Pacific Ocean | collected 2012-04 | reverse complement strand
TGCAGCTGGCCGTGCAGGCCTGCGCCGGCCTGCACAATCGAGAGCGGGGCGGCTCCGTCTACACCCGGGCCGACGACAGCGACCGGCGATGGCTGGAGGAACTCGGCCTGGAGCCGACGGAGATCATCGACGCCGATGCGTTCGTCGGGCGCTGTGTCGCGAGATTCCCCAGCTGCGTGCGCTACTCGTACAGCACGCAACAGGAGCTGCTCCCCAGCATCCTCACGATCGGTGCGGCCCTCGGCGCGGTCCCGCTCGACGTCGGCATGTCGGTGGGCTGCGACGATGTGGCGTTCGACGCGACGCTCGAGCTCGCGGAGCGAAACACCCCCTATCTCGCCACGCGATACGCGTTCGAGAATCACGTCGATGAGACGACCGGGCTCGCCATGTTGAACCCGGGCTACGATCAGAACGCCGATGACCTCGCGAACCCCGCGCTGTCGGGAGAAATGTCGGCCGCGCTCGTCGACTTCGTCTTCTCGGAGAGGCTGTTCGTCGTCTTCCTGGTCAACGGATGTCAGGGGCCGTCCCAGGAGAACGAACTCCTCTCCGACATCGTCAACAGCGGCCACTGGCCGACCCCGCTCGGGGTTTACGGCTACAACAACTCCTGGCTCGTCGCCGGCTACCTCTTCGAAGCCCAGACTCGATGTTTGGATTCCCGCAACATGGGCGCCATCCCCACCGAGACCCCCAACCTCTCCTTCTTCTCCACGCGACGCGAGCCGATCACCGACGCCGGCCAGCTCGAGCAGAACGCGCTGGCGACCATCGACTACGATCCCGAGAAGACTTACGTCGCGTTCGTCATCGGCGACGGAGACAACGTGCGCTACATCATGTCGACGCGCAATGTGTGGCTTCGCCAACGGTTGGATGATTGCGCACGGGCCGACAACGCCTGTGAGCCGATCACCTGGAGCATCTCTCCACACCTTCCGCAGATCGCGCCCGATGTACTCGAGTGGTACTTCGAGGCCAGCCATCAGACCGGGAACGACTACTTCACCCTGCCGCCGAGCGGGCACCTCTACGCCTACCCCTCGTCGATGGGAGAGGGCGACCAGGAGCGATTCGCGGCGGCCACCGAGCAGAGCGCCCGCATTCTGGGTGTCGGCAGCACCGTCCACTGGGACTGGTGGGAGACCTGGCCACAGGCCGAATCGGAGTTCCTGCCCCGATACGCCCGGCAGGAGGGCGCCATCCGTGGCGTCTTCCCCATCAACGTTCCGTACATGTTTCCAGCCTTCACCTGGTGGGACTCGGACTCGTTCTTCCGGGTCGTCGTCGGCGAAGACGGCGGCGAAACCGTGGTGTTTCGCCCTCGGCAATGGAGAGGAATCGACGAGAGCGGGAGCGGCGTCACAGAGGCCTTCTTCCTCAGCCCGGAGAACATGGCGGAGGAGCTGAGCAACTACCCGCCAGGCACGGTGACGTGGGTGTACATGACGAGCGACGGCGGGCTCAGCCTGGAGAACTCGTTCATGGAGCTGGTCGGGCTGCTACCGGAACACGTGCAGCTCGTGAGCGCCGACACCGCAGCGAGACTGGCACTCGAGGCGTTCCACCGCGACGGGGGCGAAGAGTAGCCCGCATCCTCCACGGCACCGCTGCCGCCGCATCGCATCGCCAGACCCGGCCCACGTCCGCACCGTCGACGGTCCTCGACCCGCCGTCGTGCATCCCCCCGGGCCCGCTCAGATCTCCAGCTGGTCGAGCAGGTCCTTCTTCTTGGCGTCGAACTCCTCGTCCGTGAGCACGCCCGCGTCGCGCAGCTCACCGAGCTTCTCGAGCGCGGAGAAGATCTCCTTCGACTTCGCCTCGTTCTTCTTCATGTCGCGCGCGACGTCCTTGCCGCGTTCGAACTCCTCTTTGTACGCCTCCTTCGCGGCGCCCATGTCGAGTCCGTCGAAGAAGCTGCCGTGCTTGTCGAGCTGGCGGAGGGCCACCTGTCCCACGGCGTACGTGGAAGCGCCGGACATCACCGACATCGACAGGCCACCGATCGCCGTTCCGATGCCCGGGATCCCCTTGATCAAGCTGGCGGCGAGTCGCGCGGCAGCCCCGCCGGTGAGGGCCGAGACGAAGGTCTTCAGGCTGTCCCGCGAGAGGTCCTGTCCATAGACCCGGCCGACCTCGCGGAGCATGTCGATCTGGATCACCGTGACCGCCGCCATGTCGGCGAGCGGCACGGGAATGAGTCCAGCGCCCATCCCCCAGATGACGTGGGTCTTCACGATCTTGTCCGCTTCACTTCGTGCGCTCATTCTCCGCCCGTGTTCGAGGTCGGGAGAAGCTCGACGCTGCTCGGCGCGGCGTCAAGGGATTCAGAGCGACCGCACCGGCCGCCCCGGCCGCCCAGAGGGGGCGCTCAGTACTTGAACGGCCAGGCCATGAAGTAGCGCTTGATCCGCTCCCACACCCCGACGAGCCCCATCGGCTCGAAGAGCAGGAACCCCATGACCAGCAACGTGAACAGCAGCGTCCCCTGCTGATCCGACGTCAGGTACGCGCCGAGCCCGAGCGCCGAGCCGAGCTTCTCGGCCAGCGGGTGCAGGATCGCGAACGCCATCGCTCCGAAGACCGCACCGCGCACCGTCCCGATGCCACCGAGCACGATCATCGCGACGTAGTCGATGCTCATGACCAGATCGAAGGGTGGCGACACGGTGATGTACCCCACCCGGTAGGCGAACATCGCCCCGGCGAGGCCGGCCAGGAACGACGAGATCGCGAACGCCGTGATCTTCGTGCGCGCCGGGTCGACGCCGAGGACCGCAGCGGCGAGGTCGTGATCGCGAACGGCGAACATCGCGCGCCCCGTGCTCGAGCGCTTCAGCCACGCGGCCGAGAGGATCACGAGCGCCGTGATCGGCAGGAACGTGAGGTAGACCAGCTGCTCCGTCCGCACCTGAAAGCCGGCGATCGCCGTGATCTCGTGCACGTCCCCGAAGGGTGACGGGGGGGCGCCGGCGGGCGGGAACCAGGTGTTCATGGCAACCGGCATTCCCGAGACCCCGTGCGTCAGTTCCGGGAACGACAGCAGCATGTGGTTCACCAGGAAGAGCAGCCCGATCGTCACGATGGCCAGGTAGAGCCCTTCGAGACGCAGCGCGAACGGCCCCACCACGAATCCGACGGCGACCGCCGTCAGTCCGGCGGCCGGCCCCGCGAGCCAGAAAGGCATCCCGAACTGCTCGCCGAGTATCGCCACGGTATAGGCACCGACGGCGAGGAACGCGGCGTGGCCGAGGCTGATCTGGCCGCAGAACCCCGTCAGCACCATCAACGCGACGGCCCCGACGATCGCGACCAGCGCCTGCGTACCGATCTGGAGCCAGTAGTCGTTCGCCACCGCGGGCAGCACCAGCGCGGCGGCCACGATGAGCAAGAGGCCGACGACGTGCCAGCGGCTCGACAGCAGCGCGCGGTCGTGCGCGTAGCGCGTATGGAGACTACGTAACCTCATGCCAAGGATGGTTGATTGCCCTGAGTTGATGGCGCCGAACGGGTCGGGGCTGCCAAGGAACGAGGGAGCCGCGGGCTGGTTGCCCGTGGGGACCGAGCGACGCTGGCAGCGTCGGCCCGGGCAAGCCAGACATCTGGGAAATCAATGATCCTTGGCATCATACTCGGCGCACCGTGCGGACGCCGAAGAGCCCGTAGGGGCGCACGACGAGGAAGAGGATCATCACGAGGTACGGGAAGACGGCGTGGAAGTCGTGCCCGAAGTCGCCGAGGTGCTGGTTCACGTATCCCTGCGCGAGCACCTCGAGCAGCCCGAGCGCGAGGCCGGCGATGATGGCGCCCTCGGTCGACTCGAGGCCCCCGACGATGACCGCCGGGAAGGCCCGCAACGCGATGTAGCCGAGGTTCGGGTCGACCTGCCGGGGGAACACGCCGAGGAAGATGCCGCCGAGCGCCGCGAACGCTCCAGCGATGAACCACGAGGCCCCAAGCACACGCCCGACCGGGATGCCGAGCCCCTGGGCGGCCTCCTGATCGCTGCTGGCTGCGCGCATCGCGACGCCGAAGCGGGTGTAACGCGTCACGAGCACGAACGCGCCGATCGCAAGGGCGCCCGCCACGAAGGTCGCGACGGAGTTGGTGAGCACCGCGACACTGCCGATGTGCACCGTCCCCATCGCGTCCCAGGGTGTGGGGACCCCGCGCGCGTCGGGCCCCCAGACCAACATCATCGCCAGCCGGAGCAGCACGCCGACGAAGATGGTCAGGATGATCGTCACGAAGACCGGGCGACCGACCATGCGGCGCAGGGCAAGCCGCTCGATGCACGCGCCGAGCAGCCCCGTGCCCACCATCGAGGCGAGCACCGCCGGCACCCAGGGCACGCCCATCGCCGTCAGCGCCGTCATGGCGTACGCACCGAAGGCCAACAGCTCGCCCTGGGCGAAGTTGAACACCTTCGACGCCCGGTAGATGACGACGAACCCGAGCGCGACCAGCGCGTAGATCGCGCCGAGGGCGATGCCGGAGGCGCAGAGTTGGAGCAGCTTCTCCACGGCTAGGACATCTCCTCGATCAGATTCTGATAGCGCTTGTGAACCTCGCGCCGTCGTACCTTCTGGGTCGGCGTGAGCGTGCCGTCGTCCTGGCTCAACAGCTCGCCCAGGATGCGGAACGTGCGGACCGACTCGACGCGGGCCAGGTGTTCGTTGGCCCTTTTGACCTCCTGCTCGACGAGGGCCACGACCTCGCTCTTGGCCGCGAGGTCGGCGTGCGAGGTGAACGGGAGCTTGCGCCGCGTCGCCCAGTCGCCGACGGCGTCCTGGTCGATCTGGACCAGGGCCGAGATGAACTTCCTACCGTCGCCGATCGCGACCGCCTCCTTGATGTATGGGCTCGTCTTCAGCGCGTTCTCGATCTTCTCCGGGGACAGGTTCTTGCCGCCGGCGGTGATGATGATCTCCTTCTTGCGCCCGGTGATGCGCAGCCGTCCGTCGTCGTCGAGCACGCCGATGTCGCCGGTGTGCAGCCAGCCTTCCTCGTCGATGGTCTGCCGGGTCGCCTGCTCCTGGTGGAGGTAGCCGTTGAACACGACCGGGCCGTGGATCAGGATCTCGCCGTCGCCGGCAAGCCGGCACTCGGCGCCGTCGATTGTGTGGCCCACCGAGCCGAGCACCACGCGGTCGGGCCAGTTGATGTGGCTAACGCCGCCACACTCGGTCATGCCGTAGCCTTCGAGCACCGGCACGCCGATGCCGTGGTACCACTCCAGGAGCTCGGGGGAGATCGGGGCGGCGCCCGTGACGGGGATGCGGCAGCGGCGCATGCCGAGCCGCTCTCGCAGCGGCCAGAAGACCAACACACAACCGAGGAACCAAACGAGGCGATCGAGCAGGCGCAGCCGGCCTTCTCGACGTCGCGCGGCGATGGCGATGCCGCGACTGACGAAGAGGTCGTATAGCGTCCGTTTCAACCACGACGAGTCTCGCATCTTCAGCGTGGCGCCCGCGTGGATCTTCTCCCAGATGCGGGGCACGCCGAGGAACACCGTGGGCGCCACCTCCCGCAGGTCGGACTGCACGGTCTCGATGGCCTCGCCGAAGTGCACGCGCGCCCCGGTCGACAGCGGCATGAAGAGCGAGAAGATCTTCTCGGCGACGTGGCAGAGCGGCAGGTACGACAGGAGCTCGTCGCGGGCGCTCAGGCCGAGCGCCGGCACGACCGAGTCCGCCTGCACGAGCACGCTGCGGCTCGAGATCATTGCGCCCTTCGGCGGCCCCGTCGTGCCCGACGTGTACACCACCATCGATGCCTCGGCCGGGTCGCGCTCGGCGAGGCGCTCGGCGAACCAACCGCTGTCGGCGGTCCGCAGGCGTCGGCCCTCGGCTTCGAACGTCTCCCAGTGCATCAGGCGGTCGTCGTCGCAGTCACGGAGCCCGAGGGGGTCGAACACTACGACGTGATCGAGGCTCGGCGTCTGCTCCCGAATCTCCACCGCCTTGTCGACCTGCTCCTGGTCCTCGCAGAAGAGGATGCGACTCTGGCAGTGATCGACGACGTACGCCACGTCGGGGGGCGGGTTCGTCTGGTAGATGCCCACGCTGCGCGCGCCGATCCCCTGCGCGGCGAGGTCCACGTAGAGCCACTCCGGCCGGTTGTCGCTGAGGATGGTCACGTGATCCCCGGGTCGGCACCCCAGCTCCCACAGCATCCGCGCCGCCGCTTCGACCTCCTCGAGGTAGGCGCGCCACGTGACCTCGCACCACAGGCCGAGCTCCTTGTATCGGAGTGCGATCTCGTCGGGCCGCTGGCCGGCCCACCACGCGAGTCGTCCCGGAAGCGTCCGGGCCAGGGGGTCTTCGCGCATCGCGGCGATCGTGCTCATACGACCGCCTGCGCGCCGCCGAGGTACGCCTCGATCACCGCGTCGTCGCGCGCCACCTCGTCGGGCGCGCCCTCGGCGATCTTCTGGCCGAAGTCGAGCACGGCGACCCGATCGGCGAGGTCCATGACGAAGCGGAGCTCGTGCTCGATCAGGATCTGAGTGATGCCGAGCTCTTCCTTGATGTCGAGCAGGTAGCGCGCGAGATCCTCGGTCTCCTCGAGATTGAGGCCGGCCGCCGGCTCGTCGAGCAGGAGCAGTTTCGGGCGCATGGCGAGTGCTCGGCCGACCTCGATGCGCTTGAGGATGCCGTAGGGCAGCACGCCCGCCGGTGTGTCGCGGTAGCGCTCGAGGTGCAGGAACTCGAGGATCTCCTCGACCGCCGCCCGGTGCCGCAGCTCTTCGCGGCGCGACAGGGGGAGCGACAGCACGTCGTGGAACCACCAGGCGCGGTGCAGGTGGTGGCGCCCGAGGAGGATGTTCTCGAGCGTGGTGAGTTGCGGAAAGACGGCGAGGTTCTGGAAGGTCCGCGCGACGCCCCGGGCCGCGATGCGGTGGGGTGGGGTGCCCACGACATCGGCGCCGTCGAGGCGGATCGTGCCGCGGTTCGGGTGGTAGACCCCCGAGATGCAGTTGAAGAGCGAGGTCTTTCCGGCGCCGTTTGGACCGATCACGGCGAAGAGCGAGCCTACGGGCACCGAGAGCGTCACGCCGGCGAGCGCCCGCACGGCCCCGAACGCGAGGCCGACGTCACGGGCCTCGAGCAGGGGGGTGCCGGCCGCCTCGGCCGCCGGGTTCGCCGCGCTCATCGACGTCCTCGCGCGAGGTCGAGCATCAGGCCAGCCACCTCCGCTTGCGTCGGTAGTGCTTCACGTCGCGGAAGCTCCGCGTCCCCTCCTGCCCCATGCCGAGATAGAACTCGCGCACGTCTTCGTCTTCGCGCAGGTCGGCGGCCGACCCGTCGAGCACGATGCGTCCGTTCTCCAACACGTATCCGTGGCTGGCGAGCGACAGCGCCATGGCGGCGTTCTGCTCCACGAGCAGGATCCCGACGCCTTCTTCGCGGATCGCGTGGATCAGCTCGGCCACCTCGGCGACGATCTTGGGGGCGAGGCCGAGGGACGGCTCGTCCATCAGCAGGATCCGGGGCTGGGCCATCAAGGCGCGGGCGATTGCCAGCATCTGTTGCTCACCGCCCGAGAGGTATCCGGCGAGGCCGCGGCGACGCTCGGCGAGTACCGGAAAGCGGGCGTAGGCGCGCTCGAGGCCCTCCCGAGCCTCTTGACGGGCGACGGTGTGGCCGCCGGCCAGGAGATTGTCCTCGACGGAGAGGTCGACGAGGATCCGCCGCCCCTCCATCACCTGGGCGATACCGTTGCGCACGACCGCGTCGGGTTTCTCGCCGAGCAGGCTCTGGCCCCGCCAGGCGATGCTCCCCTTGGTCACGCGGCCCTCGTGGATCGCGAGCATGCTCGAGATCGCGCGCAGGGTGGTCGTCTTGCCCGCGCCGTTCGGGCCCAGGAGTGCGACGATCTCCCCTTGGGGTACACGCAGGCTGACGCCTTTGAGCACCGCGAGCACGGAGTGGTACACGACCTCGACGTTCGAGACTTCGAGCGTGTCGGTCGTGTCCCCCCCGGCGGTCAAGGCGCCAGCGCAGCGGGCTCGGCGTAGCCGACGACTTCGGTCCAGCTGGAGTTCTCGAAGTCGGGGCGGAGCACCCGTGTGCGGGTCGACGCGACATAGGGCTCGCCCGTCAGGTCGAGCGGCTGCAGGAGACCGCCAGCGTCGAATCCCTCTATCGATCGCATCGCGGTCCGGTAGCCCTCCGGCGTGATGTCGCCGGCTTCGATGGCGATGCGCGCGGCCTCGAGCTGCACCAGCCCCTGGAGATAGGAGAAGAGGACGTAGGAGTCGGCGTTGCCGAGCTCCGCCCCGTGGGCTTCCCAGGCGGCCAGGAAGCTGTCCATGCCCGGAACCTCCTCACCCCAGAAGGGGAAGCCGCTCATCTGGTAGTAGTTGCCGAAGACCGCCGACGGGATGACGGACGCATCGAAGAAGGCATCGACCCACGCCGGCGTGCTCCCGACCCACGTCGGCATGTACTGCAGCTGAGCCGAGGTGCCGAGGATCGGCCCCGTGGCGCTCGGAAGCGTGGTCAGGAGCACGTAGTTGGCCCCGGCGTCCTTGAGCCCCTGGGCGACGGCCGTGAAGTCCGTCTGTCCGGGGGCGACCGTCTGCTCGCTGACGATGGTCACGCCGTGGTGCTCGGCCGCCTGCTGCCAGCCGTTGAGGCCGTCTTGTCCGTAGTCGTCGCGCTGGTAGACGATGCCGACCTGCACGGTCGACGCGTCGCCCGCGTTCTCGACGACCCAGTCCATCGCTCGCATCGCCTCGACCAGGTAGGACGGCCCGAGCGGCGGCGTGTACTGGTGGCTGGCGAGCTCCGACGAGAGCGACGCCGGGAATGCGACCACCGAGTCGCGCTCGAGGTGCGGACGCAGCGGCAGGGTGTTCGGCGTGCCGAAGCTCGTGCCGATGAAGAGCACCTCTTCCTTGATCTCGTTGTAGGCCTCGACCGAGCGCTGTGGATTGTAGCCGTGGTCGCGATCCACGAGCTCGATGGTCCAACCGTCCGGCAGGAGCCCGCTCCCCCCGGCGTTGACTTGCGCAGCGAGGAGCTGCTTGCCAGTGGCGAAGTGGACGCCGATCGCCGCGGCCGGTCCGCTCTGGTCGTGCAGGTTGCCGATGCGGATCACCTGCGCCTCCGCGTCGACACCGCGCCCAGCCGCGATCCCTTCCTCCTCGGCCTCTTCGCCCGAACCCTCCGCTGCGGCCGGCTCCGCCGGCTCTGCGGGGTCGGGGGTTCCTCCACGCTCGCAACCCATCCAGGTCAGCGCAAGCGCCGCGACGGCCAACATCGTGATTCTCAGTTTCATGGTTCCTCTCTATGTGCCCAATGCCCCGTACCCGGCCCGGTCGCCCGGTGTAGGGCGCCGGAAGAACCGGCGAGGTGTTTCGAATGAAGTCTGAAAGTTGTTCGAGCGCCGAATGGTCACCGAGGAAGGGCGAGAGATCAATGCCGATGCGCGCATGTACGCGATCGGGCGCGATCCGGAGGGTGCCGAAGCGCCTACCGTGGTTCCGCTGACGGCTCGCCGCTCCCGATGACGCGGGCGTCGTCGTCGTCCAACCCGAGCGAGCGACGCAGGGCGCTCTCGTCAGGCGCCGTCTCCACGACCGGCGGCATCGACGCGCAATGGTGCCGGCGAGACCGAGGCGCTTCGTCGCAGCGGGCCGACACCTCGAGCGGTGGCCCGAGGCTGTCGACGCGCCACTCGCACGCATCTGCGCACGCGCTGGTGGTGTTGCGAGCGCGCGGAGAACCGATGTGCACGAGGCGAGGTGCCGGCGCGACATCGGGTGTCGCGTACGGAATCCGGTACCGGACATCCCAGTCGCCGGTCGCCGACGAGCCAGGCGCCGCCAGCCGGGGCGGTTGGGGGTAAACGCGGTCGTAGTACCGGAACCTCTCGCCCGGGTCCTCGAACCACTCTGCCGGACGCTGGTCGAAACAAGAGACCGGATCGGGCTCGTCGGAGAAGCGGTAGCATGCCTCGGAGCGCGACTCGTCGAGGGTCGACGGCAAGTTGCGGACGATGGCCGCCGCGCAGCCGTCGAGGGGCACCACGGACCACGACTCCGGCGTTGGGGACACGACGGCCGACGCCGGCACCAGCGCTACCAGCATCGGGTCGACCGAGCGCGCGGGCGCCCCGGACGGGTGGCGGTCCATGAACGGCGCGAGCCCCTGCATGAGGTCGACGCGGTCGCGGGCCCGAAGTGCGGGGAACACGTCGCGGTACGACAGCCCGCTGGCCGACAAGTGGCGACCGATCGCCTCCATGTCGGCGAGCTCCCACCTGATCTCGTCCGGTGGCTGGTCGCAGCGTCTCCCCTGGCTCGGCCACAGGCCGAATACCAGCGCCGCCGCGACCACCGAGGCGCAGCCCCAACGGCACGCGCGGGCCGCGCCGAACCGCTCGCCGCAGGCGCGCCCGAGACGCACCGTGGCGACCCCGAGGGCGATCGCCAACAGGGGCACGAGACACTCGAAATAGCGCGGATCGACGTGCCGTCCGCTCGCCCAGACGGGCGCGGTCGCGGCGACGAAGGCGCCCGCCCAGACCAGGGGGCCGGCCGTGAGCACCGCCCGCTGCGGCAACCGGCGCCACGGGCGACGCATCGCTGCGACGACGACCACCGGTACGAGCAGCGCAGTGACTTCGACGTGACCGACGACCTTCGCGATGTATCCGACGTTCCACGCGAGCACGTGCGGCGAGATCACGGCTCGCGTCGCGAGCGGAACGAGCAGCGCGGCCGCCAGGTGCAGCGGCGAGCCGTGCCGGGTGATTCCGGCGATCAGCAGGTAACCCGGGAGCAACCCCAGACAGGTCGGGTGAATGTCGATCGCCACGCCGAGCCAGACCCCCGCCCACACCACGTGCCGAGTCGCCCCTCGCTCGATCATCAGGGCGCACGCGAGGAAGACCCCCGACGCGATCGCGGGCACCAGCGTGGGGTTCCAGAGCGTCAGGTCCCGCGCGCTGTGATGCACGAGCCACATCAGCTGCGCGGTCGCGGCCAGGCCCCCCGCGAGCGGCCCCGCGAGGCGCGTTCCGGCGATCGACACGGCGGCCACGGAGGCAGCGAAGAGGACGAGGACGACGGAACGGAGCTCGGCGACACCCCCCCGCCTCAAACACCTGGGCGAGCAGCCGCACCCACGTCGTCCCCTTGATCCCGCCGGCGAATCCCGCCGGCCCGGAGCTGCACACGGCGCGCTCCATACAATCCCTGGCCAGCAGGAGATCGCGGATGGCGTCGGGGTGCAGCGAGAAGGGAGCGCTGACGGCGAGCAAGACCAGCGCCGAGCCCACCCCCACGGCGAGCGCGACCCCGGCCACGCTGAGCTGCGCTCGCCAACCCGTCGACCCCGCGTCGGTCTCTCGGCGGATCGAGACGAAGGTCCAAGCGACCGACGCCAACAGCACCACCCACCCGGCGACACGATCAGCGACTTCCACGAGGGCGAGGGTGACAGCGACGAGGACGGGGTGAACAATGCACTCGACCTCGACTCGGACGGCGACGGACACAGCGACGCGGAGGAGGCCGGCGACGCGGACCTTTCCACAGCACCCGTGGATACCGACAGCGACGGGTACCCCGACTTCCTCGACCGCGACTCCGACGGCGACGGGTTGAGCGATCGCCACGAGGCGGGATGTGCTTCCGGCAGCACCGACCGCGACGCGTTCGACTCGGACGGAGACGGTTGGGTCGATCTGGTCGAGGTCTTCGTCGGAACCGACCCCTGCTCGGAGACGAGTGCCGACGAATTCCTGGAGTTCACCGACGCGCTCCTCGTCATCGGCGATGGTGAGGATCTACCAGCGTTGATCGGGGTCGTCGCGCAGGTCCGCAGGGCCGACGTGCACATCGCGCTGGACCAGAGTTCGTCGATGGGCGGCGAGTTCGCCAACCTGCGTTCGACCTTCTCGAGTCTGATCGCACCGCACATCGCCGAGCAGATTCCGGACACCGCGTTTGGCATCTCGACGTTCGACGACTTCTTGTGTGAGGGCCACGGCGCCGACGGCGACGGACCTTTCGTCCTTCGACAACGAGTGACCATGAACGTCATTGCGGCGCAGGCGGCCCTGAGTGTGCTCCCCCTGAGGGGCGGCGGAGACTCCGACATTGCGCAATCCGGATATGAGTCGATGTTCCAGGTCGCGACCGGGCGCGGCGTCGCCGGATGCGGCGTGGGCCTTCCACCATTCGACCCCCGCGTGGGCTCCGGCGAGGGTGAGATCGGGGGCGTTGGTTACAGGGAGGGGGCGCTCCCCGTGCTGGTGCACGTCACGAATGCACCGCCACACGACCAGGCCGATTACGGCGACTTCGCGGCCAGAGGCTCGATGCGATCGAAGCGCTCGACAGCATCGGCGTCGGATTGATCGGCATCGCCTCCGGGCCGCCCGCGCGGAGCTCGCTCGTCGACGTCGCAGGCGAGACGGGAAGCACGGTGCCTTTGTGTGCTTGGGACGACGGGCGGCCGTCGGAATGTGCGGCCGACGAGTGTTGCACCGGCGAGTCCGGTGTGGGCCGCGACCCGGACGCCGACGGCCGGTGTCCACTCGTCTTCGACATCGACGGCGCAGGCTCCGGTCTCGGCAGCGCCGTGGCCTCGGGTGTTCGAGCCCTCGTCGGCTCCCGGGAGATGCAGATCACGGCCGTCGGCGGCGACGAAGAGGAACTCGCCGGGACCGGGATCGACACCAGCTGCTTGATCAGGAGCGTGCGAGCGCATTCGGCCGTAGTGGGCGACGGCCCTTGCGCCTCGGACCCCACCAGGGTCGATCTCGATGGCGACGGAGATGATGACGCGTTCGCCCAGGTGACCCCGGGAACAGAGCTACAGTTCGAAGTCTGGCCCTACGGCGGCTGTTTCGGGGTGGTCGACGAGCCCTTGGTATTCACGGTGTTCGTCGACTTCTACGCAGACGGCGTGGCTTTCGTGGCCACCCGCTCGATCATCGTCCTGATTCTGCCCGCGTAGGTTCCGGGCCCCCGGGGTGGGCCGGCGAGATCGGTGCGAGGGTGGTCCGTCCATCCGTGCACATGCGCTGGTCCCACCCTCGACTCGATCCTCCGGCTCGTCTATTCGTAGGGATACTCGGTCGCCGGAGAGGAGACATGGCGAGGTCGCCTGAACTGCGCGCGCAACGCGATGCGCGAAGCATCCGAAGATCCTCAGTCCACGCGTTGGCTTTGTTCGGTTGTTTCGCCTGCTTCGCGTGCGCGGAGGATGAGGACGCCGCTCCGCTGGATACTCCTCCACTTCTGGTCGACTTCGACCCCGAGATCGCCGTCAACCTCGCGGACCGCGCGGAGATTCAGTTCTCCGTCGATTCGGTGCGCAGCCTCGATGGCCCCGAGGAGATCGCATACGCGTTCGAGTTCTATCTCAGCGTCGACGACTCGAGCGCCGTCACCCTTGGTGCCGGGACGCTGCAGCCGTTCGCTGCCGACTCTGCCGGGATCGGGACCGTCTACGCGGGACCGAGCTTGACCCTCGATTCATGTACGACCCCGTTGGTCGGGGACGATGGTGACCTCACCACCGTGACCCTCTTGCTCATCGACCCGATTCCGCCCGAAGAGCACGCGGCGATCGGGCTGACCGAGCACGTCGTCCGAGCGACATGGAGAGTGAGGCTGTCCGGATCTTGCCCGGACCGGTGATTGTCGCGGATCGCGTGAAAACGTCGATCCCCGGACAGGCCGGACGATCACGTAGCCGAGGTTCGGGCTCTGGG
>PVBE011761633.1_pt1 | contig 13740 bp, 4 predicted proteins | sample 1631181 | NCBI WGS metagenome assembly PVBE01 (sample SAMN08397723, study PRJNA350692) | Marine metagenome, whole genome shotgun sequencing project. | isolation source: water | place: Pacific Ocean | collected 2012-04 | reverse complement strand
CGTGGTCGGGCCGGCGCTGCTCAAGGTGTTCTACCCGCAAGACGCCAAGCCTGGACCAACCCCTTGAACGGAGGATCCATGCGCATCCCAGCCCTGACATCGTTGATCGTCCTGTCCGCCCCCGCCGTGGCGCTGGCGCTGCCGCCCGACACGTCGGATCCCGTGGCGATCATGAACGCGGTGGACGCGCGGCCCGACGGCGACAAGCTTCAGGCCCGCATGCAGATGACGATCACCGACGGCGCCGGCCGCGAGCGCAAGCGGGTCATGCAGAGCCGAGGCCTCGAGGTACCCGGCGGACGCAAGACCCTGACCCTGTTCGAGAGCCCCGCGGACGTGCGCAACACCGGGCTGCTGTCCATCGACTGGGACGCCAGCGACAAGGACGACGACCAGTGGCTGTACCTGCCGAGCCTGCACAAATCGACGCGGATCTCGTCGGGCGACAAGTCAGGCGCCTTCATGGGATCCGACTTCTCGTACGCCGACATGACGGGCCTCGGGGTCGACCAGTTCGAGTACAAGCTGATCAAGCCGTCGACGCAGGCGGGCGGCGAGGAGTGCTGGCTCATCGAGTCGCGTCCCAAGACCGCCAGGGCCAAGGAGGAGACGGGCTACGTCAAGAGCCAGGTCTGGGTCAGCAAGGCCAAGCTGATGCCCGTGCAGGTCAAGGCCTGGGTGCGGGCGGGCAAGCGGCTGAAGTACATCAAGTTCGCGGAGATCAGGCAGGTGGAGGGCATCTGGATCCACCACCGCCTGTCGGCGCGCACGATGAAGGGCAAGGCCGTGTCCTCGACGACGGTGATCGAGTACCTGTCGCTCAAGCTCAACGAGCCGTCGGTGGTGGAGGACGACTTCACCCAGCGCCGGCTCGAAAAGGGGCTGTGACGGGTCGGGCCGCCCTCCTTTGCGTCGCCCTGCTCGCGGGCCCGATGGCGTCGCCCGCTGCGGCCCAGGATGACGAGGCGGGCTTCGGCGACGGCGATGACGACGCGGGTTTCGGCGACGGCGATGACGACGCAGGTTTCGGCGATGAGGGCGACGACGACGCCGGGTTCGCCGACGCCGACCCGGGCGGCGGGACGGCCGCGCAGGCCAGCCTAGCCCCGTCCGCCCCCTCGCCAGTGACCCTCGCCGGGTTCCTGCGCACCGACAACTCGTTATGGACCGAGCGGCTCGACGACCAGCCGCTGGCCAAGGCCCGCCAGAGCCTGGACCTGTCGGTGGCCTACCGCGGGCGACGGTCTCGTCTGCTGGTCGCCGGCCACGGGGAGTACGACCTGGCCTGGCTGATCGACCGCGACGGGCAGGACGTGCCCAGCCGCGAGATCTACGCACGCGACCTGCAGCTGCGGGAGGCCTTCATCGGCGTGGAGCAGGGCGCCTTCGACCTGACGGTGGGCCGGCAGATCGTCGCGTGGGGCGAAGGCGACGCCCTGAGCCCCGTGGACGTGGTCAACCCCCGCGACATGCGCGAGCCGGGCCTGTCGGACCTCGATGACATCCGGCTGCCGGTGCTCGCCACCCGCCTGGGCTACTTCCACGGCGACCACCGCTTTGAGGTGATGGCGGTCCACGAGCCGAACTGGGGGCTGCGATCTCCGCCGTTCGGCGAGTTCAGCCCGTTGCCCAAGCTGCTGGCGAACGGCGCGCAGGGCGCCACCGCCGCCGCCGGCGCCCCCGTGAGCGATTCGGACGCCGAGTCCGCCGTGCAGTCGCTGCAGGAGATGGCCGACAAGGACGTGCGACACGCCCACACTCCCGACGGCGAGCTGCCCGACTTCGACGCCGCCGACCACGGCTGGTTCGCCCGTTGGGTCCACAAGGGCGACGCCATGGATCTGGGGCTGTACGCCGCCTCGCTGCTGCACCAGCAGGGCGTCTTCGCCAGCCCTCGTCTGGTCCCCGGCGACCTGCTCCCCGGCGGCGACTTCGAGCTGCCCGTGGCCCACGAGCGCTACACCATGCTCGGCCACTCGGGCGCCACCGCCTCGGGCAGCTGGCTCATCAAGTGGGAGGCCGCCGTCGATCTGGGCCGACCGGTCAACGTGCTCCTGGACCCCGCCGCCTCCCAGGAGGCCGCCGCAGCGCTGGCCCAGTCCGGCTCGCCGCTGGCCGCAGACGAGCTCGACGCCCTCACGCCCGCGATCGGGATCACCTACACCGGCCTGACCGACGCCTCGGTCACCGTGGAGGCCCAGCGGGCGTTCGTCCTGACCGATCCCGCCGGCCCCGGCGAGCTGGCGTTCGATCCCGAGGCCCCGGTCGTCGCCGTGCGCAGCTCCCACAAGTTCCTGCGCGAGGACCTGACCGTCGCCCTGGCGGCCACCGTCTTCGGCGCCTCGGCGGAGCAGGGCTGGCTGGCCCGCGGCGAGGTCTCCTACAAGCTCGCCGACGGCTGGAAGGCCTCGCTGGGCTACATCACCTACCAGCCGGGCGACGACCTGGGCCTGCTGTCCGGGCTCGACACCCACGATCGGGTGTTCGCCAAGCTGAGGTGGGACTTCCAGCTGGGGGCTTGACCGGCCTCAACCGGCCGCAGACCTCTGGGGGCTGGCGGCGTAGCGCAGGACCACCGGGGTCAGGATCAGGTCGGCCAACAGCGCGCTGGCGATGATCCAGGCCAGCACCGCGCCGAACCAGACCAGGCTGTGCAGGGTGGACAGGACCGTGGGGGCGGTGGCGGCGATGAGCAGGGCGCTCGTGTAGACGATCGCCCGGCCGGTGTGGCGTTGGGTCTGTTCGACGGCGTCGGCGACGCCACAGTCGGCGGAGGCGGCCAGCGCTGTCTGGAATCGGTGCAGCAGGTGCATCGTGTCGTCCACGCACAAGCCCAGGGCGATGGAGAACAGTAGGACCGTCGAGGCGTCCAGGGGGATGCCCGCGGCACCCATGAACGCGGCGCCCATCACGATGGGCAGCAGGTTGGGGACCATCGCGACCAGGCCCAGGCGCAAGTCTCGGAGCAGGGCGACCATCATCAGCGTGATGACCACGAACGCCAGGCCGAAGCTGCGGATGAGGTCGGGGACGAGGACGCCCATCGTCGACAGCAGCGAGTAGACCAGGCCGGTCGGGCGGACCCGGAGGCGGGGGGCGCTGCCGTCCGATGCTGCAGGCGTCGCGTCCAACGCCGCCGTCGACTCCGAGATGGCGCGGCGCAGGTGGGCGGTGACCGGAGCGTACTGCGTGGCGGGCAGCCAGCGCAGCGGCACGATGACGTGGGCGGACTTCAGGTCCTTGGCCAGGACGCTGCCGGCGAGGTCCGGGAAGCGGTCGTGGAGGAGGTTCAGTCCGAACGAGATCTCCTTGGGATCGGTCAGCAGCGTCGGCGAGGTGGGCTTGTCGCGCAGGGTGTTGGTGGGCGAGATGGGCACGCCGATCAGCTTGGCGCCGCCTGGGTCGCGGTAGTCCTGCGCGCGCCGCTCGAGGTCCGCCAGGGCGGCGAGGATCGGCGGGTCGGCCAGGGTCGAACCCTCCACGTCGACGAGCAGATCGATCTGGGCAGCCCCGGAGAAGCGGTCGTCGAGCAGGCGTTGCACCCGGCGGGTCGGCAGGTGGTCGGGGAACCAGGCCAGGGGGTCGTGGCGCACCTGCACTGTGCAGGCCAGGGCGCACGCGGCCACGGTGGTCACCACGCCGACCGCCAGGACCGCGCGGGGCCGGTCGACGCCCAGCCGCCAGCACGCCGCAACCAGGCGGTCGACCCGGCTGGGGCGCCCGGCCGATCCGGCGATGGCGCCCAGGGTGCTGTGGTGGTTGAGCGTCAGGAACGCCGGCAGCACCGTCACGGACAGCAGCAGCGCCACCCCCACGCCGAAGGCCGCCAGGGTGCCCAGCTCGACGATGGGGCGGATGCTGGCGGTGCGGAAGGACAGCAGCCCGGCGATGGTGGTCAGCGAGGTGAACAGGATGGCCCGCGCGGTGGCCGACAGGGCGCCGACGATGGCGTCGTCGTTGGCGGCGCCGTCCGCCCGCAGCTGGCGATACGCCGCCTGCACGTGCACGCCGTCTCCGACCCCGACGGCCACGAGGAAGGTCGGCACGATGCTGTTGAGGTAGTTGACCGTCGTTCCGGTCACCGCCGTGAGCGCGACGGTCGCCAGCACCGCGCCGTTGACCACGAGCACCGGCCCCACCACGCCGTACGGGTGCCGGAACAGCACGATGAGCAGCAGCGTCATGGCCGCACCCGCCAGAGCGAACGCCTGGCCCATGTCGACGACGGTCAAGGCGTTGAGCCGCACGTCCAAGGCCGGCAGGCCGCCGAGCAGCGGCGCGAAGTCGTCGGCGGTGTGCGCCGTGAGCGTGCGCTGCAGCTGGTCGTAGGCCCTGGCCGAGTCCGCCTGGCTCAGCGGCGCCGTCCGGACGAGGAGCGCCGTCCATTGTCCCTGTCGTCCGACCAGCCGCCCGTTGACGAACGGGTTGTCGAGCAGCTCCTTGCGCATGAAGTCCGGCGGCAGCTCCTGGTCGATGAGGGGGAAGATCGCGGCGCTGGTGCCAAACTGCACCGGGAAGGTCGCCGTGGCCACGGACACCACGGTCGGGGCTGGGCGCCCGGCGGGCAGCGGGGCGCCTGCGATGGCGCCGTCCAAGGCCTCCACCCGCTTGAGGAACCCCGGGTCGACGACGTCGCCCTGCACCGCGATCACGAAGGCGTCGTCTCGCCCAAACCGCTCGTGCAGCTCCACCAGCACGGCGGCGGACCGCTCGCCTTGCCGCTCGAACACCTCGGGGCTGTTGTCGAGGACCAGGCCGAAGTGGGCGATGGCCGCGGCGCACCCCAGCGCGGCGACGGCGGCCAACGCGAGCACGGCCGTCCGGTTGCGGGTGACGAACCTGCCCAGCCGCTCTGCGAATCGATCGGTCGGGCCGGGTCTCACCGGGCTCGGAGCCTGACCCGGCGGGCGGCGCAGGCACAAGTCGCTGGTTCACGGCGGCTGCGCCGCCTTCAGACGGCCGCCAACTCAACACTGTCCCCCGTGCCTGCTGGGCCTCCGGATCCGGACCGCGGGCCTCCGGACAGGACCCCGGCCTACAGCCCGAGGTCTGCGACCGCTTCTCCGGCGGCCTGGCGGATGGCCGCGGTCAGGGCCTGCATCTGCTCGACCTCGGCGCCGGCCCACCACAGGTCCAGCCGGAGGCCGTCCGGGCCGATGCGGTGGGCGCAGGCCAGCCCTCGTGGCCGCTGGGTGACCGGCCCCACCTGGCCCAAAGCGGGCAGGCCGCTCATGTTTGAGCTCGTGAGCTCGGGGTGCAGGGCGGTGGCCAAGGGACCGATGGCCAGCACCCCGCGATCCGACAGCCTGCGGATCCACGCCCGCAGCCCCATCGGACCCACCGACTGCACCCCGGCCAGGGCGAACAGCGTTGAGCTCGGGTCCGGGCCGCTAACCGTCGACGCCACCTTGGCGCGCAGGGCGTCCGCGGCGCTCACCAGGCCCTGTCCGCTGGTCATCCACACATCGCCCGAGCCCGTCGCGACGTCGGCGAAGGCAAAGCGCCCGCCTGCGTGACGGCGGCGGTGGACGACGCACGCCTGGCCGGCAGGGGCGCGACCCATCGACAGATAGAACGCCCGATGCAGGATCAGCTGGCAGACGGCGTCCGGGCTCGCCGACCGGGCGCGCGCCGCCTCGGCAGACAGCTCGGGCAGGTTCACCACCGCCGGTCGAAACCGGGCCGCCTCGATCCACAGGTCCGCCCGCGCGCGGGCCTGGGCGGCCTCGGTCTTCGGGTCGCCGGACCAGCGCAGCGGCGCGATCGGCAGCGCCTCCCCGTCGGTGTCGTCCGTCCGACCCGCTTCGGACGCCCGGAGCCGCTCGGCCAGGCGGCCGTAGTCGTGGCCGTCGATCACCGCGTGGTCGATGAGCCCCTCGATGGCGCCGGACGGCGTGACGACCAGCTGCACGGTGTGATCGAGCCATCGATTCGCTGGGTTGCGGTCGCGTCGGGCCGGCGGGTCGCCCCCGTCCTCGTCGTCGATGGCCACGACGAGCAGGGCGCCCTCGATGATCCGGACGCTGTCGCCATCGACGGGGTCGTTCCGCAGCCGTCGGCGGGCCGCCCAGCCCGCTTGGCGGGGCCAGCAGGTCAGCACGGTGGGCGCCGGCGGATGCTCGCCCGCCTCGGCCATGACCGAGCGCAACGCGGCGGCGATGCGTTGGCCCGACGCTCGGGCGCCGCGAGGGCCGATTTCCACCTGGAACATCCGGCCGTCCCGGAGGGCGATGAGGTGCTCGGAGGCCCGCGCCCGCTGCAGCACGTCCCAGCTCCCGGCGGGCCGGCGGGTCGTGGCGAGCAGCCGGGGCACGGCCGACGTGTCCAGCGGCGCGCCGCGATCGTCGTCGACCCAGGGGACGTCTGCGTCCTCGGTCCCATCGATGAGGGCCCGCACGAACCGGCCGATGCGCTCGAACCCGTCCTCGCCGGCCGTGTCCGCGCCCTCGGGCGGCAGGTGCTCGTACGTGAAGTGGGAGCGCGTCAGCAGCGACCCGGGGAAGGTCGTCAGCAGGAAGCGCAGCCCGTCGGAGGCGAGGTTGGCTGAAGGGCGCAGCCGCCGCAGGACCGCCAGGGCGGCGAACGCCGGCAGCAGGGCGCACGCCAGGATGGTCAGCGCAGCGGCGGTGGCGACCGGCCCATGCCGGCGGCGTGCCGCGGCGTGGGTGGACCGCAGGAACCCCGCCCAAGACTGAAGCTGGCCGGCCGCAGGGAGCAGATCAGCCACGCTCTACCTGAATCACAGGCGGATCAGGGCCTCGGCCACCTGCCCCACGTGGTCGGCGTCGAGCAGGTTGAAGTGGTGGCCGGAGGCCTGCACGGCGCGCACGGTACCCCACCCCTGCCAGTCGGCGGGCCCGGCGGCGGACGGCAGCGGCCCCGCCTCGTCGCCGTGGATCAGCGTGATGGGCACGTCGACGGTGGGCAGCTCCGCCTGCAGGTACGCGGCGGCGTGGGTGCGCGTCACGGCGTGGACTCGGCGGTCGGCGTCGGACGGAGGGTCGTGGGCGCCGCCGGCGGCCATGGCTGCGGCCCCGCCGGTGGCGCGACGCCAGGCGGCGGGCGGCCGGGTGTCGATGAGCGCGATCCAGCGCACCTCACGGCCACGCTCCTGCAGCTGCGCGGCCATGGCCAGGGCGATCCCGCCGCCCATGGACCAGCCGCCGAGCCTGAACGGACCCTCGGGCTGCGCGTCGAGCACGGCCCCAACGTACCGCTGCACGAGCCCGTCGAACGACCCCTCGGGCGCCTCGCCCGGATCCAGGCCCCGCGCACGCAGCCCGCGCACGGCGAAGCGGCCGCCGAGCTGTTCGACCAGCGGCAGGTAGCACGCCAGGTCGCCGTCGAGGGCGTGCACGAGCCACAAGGGTGGGCCGGGCCCGCCCGACAGGTCGATGACCGGCCCTGGCGCCTCGTCGGAGGCCCCCAGCGCCTCGGCCAGGGCGGCCGGTGTGGGCGTGGCGAACACGTCGACGAGGCGCACCCGCCGGTCCAGCGCCTCTGACAGCGGGTCGACCAGGCGCACCGCCAGCAGCGAGTCCCCCCCGAGCAGGAAGAAGTCGTCGTCACGGGCCACCCGGTCCACCCCCAGCACCTGTTCAATCACGGCGCAGATGGCGCGCTCGGCGGGGTTCGCCGGGGGATCCCCTCCGGCTCGCCGCCTGCGCTGTCCCGGGCCCGACCTCATCGCCGCCGCCAAGCTCTCGGCGTTGAGCAGCCGCCCACCGTCCGGCGGGGCCGCCGAGACCGGGGTGAGCTCGGCCCCCGCCTCCTGCGTCGGCGCCTCCTGCTTGGTCACCGGGGCCGCTCGCCGCAACGCCGGGACCTCGACGACGACCTCCCCGTCGTCCCCGGCCACGGCGCCGCCGACCGCCTCGAGCAGACGCCGGGCGGGCGTGTTGCGCGGCGTGCCGGCGAAGTCGAACGCGACCCGCGCCGCGCCAGCCTCGGCCGCCCGGTCGCCGACCCAGCGCAACACGGCGTGCTCGACCCCCCGTCCGAGCACCCGGCACGACAGCAGCAGGTCCGTGACGCGCCAGGCGTCGCCCGGCTCGGCGATGATCAGCCCGACGACGCCGTGGTCGCCGAACCGATCCCGCGCCGCCACGGTCCACGCCCGGCCGGCGGACAGGGCCGCAAGGTCGCCCAGCTCGGCCTCACCCCGTCGCCGGGTCGTGGTGTTGAGCTGGTTGGTCCGCAGCGACAGCTCGGCCGCCCGCGGGACCGTCGCGTCGTCCAGGGGTCGAACGTCCACGACCACCGCCAGCCCGTCCAGGAACGCCGCGAAGTCCACTGCCCCCTGCCGGCTCGCCTGTCGATGCCGGTCGGCCCGGTACCGCCGGGTGCGCTCGGGGTCATGCCTCCCCGGCGCAGGCGGATCCAGCGTCCAAGCCCCCTCGAGCGTAGCCAGACGCTCGGCGTCGCCCGGAGGCAGCCCGAGGGTGCGCACCTGCGGGAGGGCGGCGGACACCTCGGCGATCTCGACCGGGCTGTCGTCGACGAACAGGAACGCGTCCAAGCCCAGGTCCAGCTCCTGCGCAAGCTCGGTGAGGCCGGCGGACTTGGCCCGCCAGCCGACCGCCCACCCCGCGACGTGCTCAGGCCGCAGGGGGAAGTCCTGCCGTGCGGCCAGCGCCTGTCGTACGTCGGCCTCGTCGTTGCGGCTGACGATGGCGACGAGGACCCCCGCCTCGGCGAGCGCGGCGAGCCGCTCCTGGAGCCAGCGGTGGGGACCGCCCATGACCACGCCGTCCGGCCCGTCTTCGGCCAGCACCCCCCGCCACAGGGTGTCGTCCGCGTCCACGGCGACCATCTTGACCGGCGGCCGGTGCAGCAGGTCGAGGTGGCGGTGGATGCCCACGGCGGTCGCGCGGTACCAGGCGTCCGGGTAGGGGATGGGCCCCTGCGCCTGCCGGGTCGCCGGCCGCCCCGCGACCGCCACCGCAGGCAGCCCGCCGAGACCTTCGAGCAGGGCGTCGCGGACCGGGTCGTCGCCGCCGTCGGCGACCAACGCCAGCACCGGCGTGCGGGTGCGCCGGGTGAAGGCGTCGGCGGCCCGGACCAGCGACGCGGCCCAGGCGGCGCCATCGTCCTGCACGTCCGAGGGCCCGAGCAGGAGCACCGCCAGGTCCGCGTCGGCGGCAAGGGGTGAGGCCGGATTGAGCAGGGCGTCCACCACGGGCCCCTCGGCCGCCAGGTCGCAGCGCACCGGCCGACCCACGAGGGCGCCCGCCTGCCGGGTGGGCGCGACGAGGGGCGCCGAAGGGAAGGTGGAGGCGATGGCGATCCGACGGACCCGCCTCGGAACATCGGCGGTCAGCTCGGACAGCCGGCGGTCCGGGGCCCGCCCGCCCGCCCCCAGGATCGCCTCGAGCTGCTCGAGCAGCAGCGCAGCCGTCGCGGGCGCGTACAGGTCGGTGTCGTACTCCAGCTCGAGCTGCAGCCCCGCCGGCCCCGTGCGCGCGGCCAGGTGGAGATCGAACCGGGCGGCGCCCGTATGCACGGGCAGCTCCTCGACCTGCACTCCGGGCCACGCCGCCTGCAGACCCGGCGTTTCCTGAAGCACCAGGAGCACGTCGAACAGCGGGTTGCGCCCCGGGTCCCGCGCCGGGCGCAAGGCGTCCACGAGGCGATGGAACGGCGCGGCGGCGTGGGTGAGCGCCGCCTGGCAGATCCTGCCTGTCCGGGCAACCAGCGCCCGGAAGGTCGGGTCGCCGGAGGTGTCGGTTCGGAGCACGACTGTGTTGACGAGGAAGCCGACCATCGACTCGAGGTCGGCGTGCCCCCGGGTCGCCACGGGCGTGCCGATGGCGGAGATCGCCGGGCTGCCTTCGTGGCCGAGCGCGGCGCCCAGGCCGGCGACCAGCGCGGCGAACACCGTCGCCCCCTCGGCCGCCGCCACGGCGCGCAGCGCCTCGACCTGATCGACCGCCAGACTCCGCCGGGTGACAGCGCCTCGGTGGGTCCTGCGGGCGGACCGGGGTCGGTCGGTCGGCAGCTCTGCGGGCGGCAGGTCCGCCAGCTCGGCGCGCCACCAGTCCAGCAGCGGCGCCTCGTCCCTGCGGGCGTCCTGCCGTCGCCGCCACGCCACGTGGTCGCGGGGCTGCCAGGCCGGCAGCGGGGGCGACTGCCCCGCCAGGTCCACCCCGACCTCTGACACCAGCTGCCCCAGCGACCAGCCGTCGACGACGATGTGGTGCACCACTACGCCCAGGACGTGCTCGCGCTCGGACAGCCGGACCAGGGTCAGCCGCAGCAACGGCTCGTCCGCCAGGTCGAAGGGCCGGGCGGCCGACTCCTGTACGAGCCTGATGGCGTCGTCGAGGGTCGCATCGCCGAGATCGGCGTCGACCCAGGCGGGCGGCCGGTTCGGCAGCACCTCGGCCCTCGGCGCCCCGTCGACCTGCACGATACGGGTCCGCAGCGCCTCGTGGCGGTCCACCGCGCGCCCGAACGCCGCCCGCAGCGTCCCGTCGTCCACGGGCCCGGTGAGCCGCAGGGCGAGGGCCACGTTGTACCGGGGGGACTCGGGGTCGAGCTGCTGCAGGAACCACAGCCGCCGCTGATCCGAAGACAGCTCCGACCCGTCGCCGGCGTCAGTGGGCGGGGCCGCGGCAGGCCTGGCCCCGTCGACGTGGGCCGCGATGGCCCGCACGGTCGGGTGTGCGAACACGTCGGCGAAGTCCAGGTCGACCGGGAAGGCCTGCGCGGTCCCGCCGGCGAGGCGCACCGCTGCGAGCGAGTCCCCGCCGAGCTCGAAGAAGTCCGCCGTCACGTCGATGTCGTGCCCGCCGAGGACACCCGTCCACAGCTCGGCGATGGTCCGCTCGGTGTCGGTGGCGGGCGCCACGGGCGCCGCCGTCCGCCGGGGCTCGGCCGGCCGGGGCGGGGGAGGCTGGAGCAGCCAGGACGCCATGCGTTCGTGGTGTCGATCCAACCCCACCCACATCTCCGCCTGGCCGTGGGCCAGCGCCACCAGGGCGGCGGACGTCGCCTCCGTTGGTGGCAGGGACAGGAAGCCGTGACGGGCGGCGGCCGAGTCCGTCGGCCGGTCCGACGAGATGCCCACGCCGGTCCACAGGCTGAACGCGAGGCAGCGCGCGGGCAGGCCGCGGGCCCGCCGTCGGGCGGCCAGGAGCTCGACGAACCGGTTGGCGGCCGAGTAGCCGCCGGCGTGAAACCCGCCGAACACTCCGTTCAGCGAACCCACCGTGATGAGCGGGACCGGGCGATCCCCCAGGGCCCGGTCCAAGGTCCAGGCGCCCAGCCACTTGGCCCGCGTCGCCGTCAGGAGCTCTGCGGTCGCCGCGCCGGCCAGCGGCCGGACGTCGTAGCCCGTGGCCAGGTGGATGACGCCGTGGAGCTCCCCGACCTCGTCGAGCGCGGCGCGCACCGCGGCCAGATCGGTGACGTCGGCCTCCATCAGCCGCAGGGCGCCTCGCTCGGACAGCTCGTCGACAGCCCGGCGACGCTCGGCGGAGGCGATCTGCCGACAAAGGCACACCACCTCGACCCCGCGGTCCAGCAGGGCGGCCGCCAGCCTGCGCCCCACCCCTCCGAGCCCCCCGGTCAGCAGCCAGGTCTCGCCTGCCCGGAACGGGTACGCGCCCCCGTCGACCAGCGGCGCCGCGACGAACCGCGGGACCCACCGTCGGCCGTCGACCCAGGCGATCTCGGGCTCGTCGTCGTCCAAGCTCGCGGCGGCGAGCCCGACCGCGGCCTCCGGCGGCGTCAACGGCAGGTCGATGACCGAGGCCTTGATCCAGGGCTGCTCCTGACCCAGCGTGCGCACCGCCGCGGCGACCATGCCGCTCACGGGGTCCGGCGCGGCCCCTGCTGAGTCGCCGAGGCCGCCGACCACGACCCGCAGCCGGACGTCGGGCCCGTCCGCCAAGGCGTCGGCCAACTCGATCACCCGTCCCACGGCCTCATGGGCTCGGCGCTCCAGACGCTCCGCGGCGTAGCTGGGGCCGTCGCTTGACCCCCAGCCTCGCAGGTCAACCACGCCGTCCGGCCGGATCCCGCCGGCGTCGAAAGCGCCCCTGAGCCCTTCGACGTCGACCAACCGGCCCCCCACGCGCTGCGCCAGCGCCGCCCCGAGGCCCTGGTCGTCCGCGACGATGAGCCAGGCGCCTGCAGGGTCGACGCTGGCCCGGGGCGCTCGCACCCAGGTGCGGGTGTGGAAGGCGTGGGGCAGCGTGTCCGCGTCCGGCGCGAGCAGCCGCCGGTCGTACTCGCCTGCGGCCAGGGCGACGCCCAGCCGTGCCCGCTGGAGCTTGCCCGACGTCGTCCGTGGCAGCTCCCCCGGCTTCAGCGGAACGACCAGGCGGGCGGTCAGGCCCAGCGCCTCGCCCAGCCTTCGGCGCGCCGCAGCGGCCAGCTCGTCGCGTCGGCCCCACGCACCGTCGGCGGGCGTGACGAACAGGGCGAACCCCTCCTGCCCCCCATCCGCGTCGGCGACGGGCACCGCGGCCTGGCCATCGGGCGCCAGCCCCTGCACCCCGCCGGCGACCTGCTCGATCTCGTGGCAGAACACGTTGGCCCCGCGCACGACGATCTGCTCCTTGGCCCGTCCGGTCAGGAACAGGTGGCCGTCGGCGAGAAAGCCCAGGTCTCCGCTGTCGAACCAGCCGTCGGCGGCGAACGCCGCGGCGCTGGCGTCGTCGTCGCCGCGATACCCCGGCGTGACCACGTCGCCGCGGATCTGGAACCGCCCGATGACCCCCTCGCGCAGCGTGCGGCCCGCGGCGTCGGCGATGCGCAGCTCAACGCCCGCCACCGGCCCACCGAGGTCGACGAAGTGGGTGGCCCCCGGCGCCGGGCCGTCGGTGAGCTCGAGCTGCCCGCCCAGGCTGCCGGCCGACGCCCACCGGCCTGCCGAATCCACGTCGAAGCCCGTCCGGTACGTCATGCAGGTGCACGCCTCGGCCATGCCGAAGCTGGGCTGCATGGCCGACGGTGAGATCCCGAAGCGGCCGGTGGCGTCCAGGAAGGCCCGTACGACGGCCAGGGTGACCTGCTCGCCGGCGTTGAGCAGCTGCCGCACATGGGCCAGCGCGTACTCCCCGTCGCACGCCGCCTCCAGGGCCTCGGTGACCAGGCGATAACCGAAGTTGGGCGCCCAGGTCCGGGTGACGCCGTGGGCCTGCAGCAGGGCCAGCCACCGCAGGGGGTCGGTCAGGACGTACCCGGTCGCCACCTGCACCTCGGGCAGCCCGAGCACCACGTCCTGCAGGTGCACCGTGAGCATGGGGACGACGTGGTCGACCGGCAGCCAGTTCAGGGTGCTGTCGGCGTCGCCCACGCCGTTGTGCTGGCGGCTGGCCTCGACGTGGCTGAGCACGCCCGCGTGGGTGATCTCGATGGCCTTGCTCGCCCCGGTGCTGCCGGACGACAGCTGCAGGAACACCACGTCGTCGGGGTCGGCGGGGTGGACGACGCCGGGCTCGGCGCCCGACAGCGCCTGCCAAGCGAGCACCCGCGGGGCGTCGCCGTCGGCCATCGCCGCCAGGCCGGCCGGGTCGACGTCCGTGACGATGGCGGGGCGCCCCAGCCGCCGCCACGTGCCCGCGAGCTTGTCCAGGACCGCCCGTCGCGCCGGGCCTTCGGCGGCGGTCGGCGTCGCGACGGTCACCGGGACCAGCCCGCCGAGCACGCACGCCTGGAACGACGTGAAGTGCCGCCTCAGGTCGGCCAGCTGGTGGATGACCACGTCGCCCGGCCGGAGCCCGCTTGCCTGGT
>PVBE012361838.1_pt1 | contig 13741 bp, 10 predicted proteins | sample 1631181 | NCBI WGS metagenome assembly PVBE01 (sample SAMN08397723, study PRJNA350692) | Marine metagenome, whole genome shotgun sequencing project. | isolation source: water | place: Pacific Ocean | collected 2012-04 | reverse complement strand
TCGATCTCATCCGTCTCGCGCTGGACGAGCGGGTGTGCGTGAAACTTCGCGGCGATCGCGAGGCGCGTGGGCGTTTGCACGCGTACGACCAGCACGTGAACATGATCCTCGGCGACGTCGAGGAGGTGATCACGAGCGCGGAGGTGGACGAGGAGACGTTCGAGGAGTTCACGAAGACGACGAAGAGGAACGTGCCGTTTTTGTTCATTCGGGGGGACGCGGTGACGCTGGTGTCGCCGCCGTTGCGGGGGTGACGTCGGCGGCGGCGGGCGCGGCGGCGCCGAGGGCGGCGGGCGCGGCGGCGCAGAGGGAGAAGGAAAAAGCGTGTTTTTTTTTGTAATTAGTTAAAAAACCAACCAGCGTCAGATTACTAGGTTACGTGAACTCGGAGAGGTACTCGGTGACGGTGAAGGCGCGGCCCGGGGGTTTCTCGCGCGCCGCCTCGGCGCGGTGCGCGTCGTACGCCGAACGCAACGCCGCGGCGCCGCGGCAAAGCGCGCTCTGCGTGCTCACGCTCTTCGGTGCCGGGGGAGCGCCGTCGAGGACGGAGAGATCGATGGAGAGCGAGCCTAACGAGGCGCGGTGCGCCTGCTTAAGGACCTCGGCGAGTTCCTTTTCGCGACTCTCGACGTCGACGCCGGCGGTGAGAAAAATGTCATCCTCCTCGTCGGCGTCGGCGGATGCGTTCTTCTCCGCCTCGCTCTTCGTCTCTTTCGCGCCTTCGGCGGACGCCTCGGTGGGATCTTTCTTTCCGCCGCCGCCCATGTCCCAATACGTCGTCAGACGCGTCGGTCGTCGACTGAACGGGTCGCCCTCGCCCGTGTTTAAAACCCCGGCTTTGAGTTTCGCCACCTGTTCCGAAGCCCGACGGGATAATTTTTCGCTATTTTGAATCTCATTTCTTCGATTGATGTTCGCCAACGCATCCTGCGTCGCCCCACTTCGTTGTTTCAACTTTTCCTTAATCTCTCGGTCCACCTCGACGAGTCGCTCTCGCAGCTCGGTCGCCTTTTCGTCGTCGCGCTCCGCCTCGGCGTGCGCGATGGCGGTTTTGATTTGTTCCTTTTCAAAGAGCAAGTTTTTGCGCGCGCCCATCTTTTCGCGCTTCTCGGCGAGAATTCTCGTCACGTCGTCCGAGGTGTATCTAAAATTCGACGCCTCCTTGAGGTTATCCAAACACCGCTGCACGTCCTTGGCGTACACCGGTCGACACTCGGAGCGTCGACAGTGGGCGACCCACGCCGCCCACTCGGCGTCTTGCGTCGCCGAGTTGGACACCTCGCTCAGTCTGAACGTCTTCTCCGCCTTGCCCCATCGCAGGATCAACCACTTGGTCGTCATGGGTTTATTCGGAAGGTACTCGTACTTTTTCAACGAGTATTGCTTGTACTTGCCGTCGGCGACGCCCGCCACCTCGACCAAACGATACACATTCTGACCCTCCTTATTCAACCCGATCCCCACGCGCACGAGACAATCTTTCACGACGTTTTCAAAGTACGGTTCCGTCACCCACGCCTCGAGTTGATGTCTCTTCAGCGTGATCGAATCAATCTGTTCCCTCGTCGCCGGTCGCTCGTCCGACAACGCGTACGCCGCCTCCTCGTCGTAATCCGCCACCGCGCTCGCCCGCTTCCCACGCTTCGTCTTCCGTCTCCCAACATCCACCGCTTCCTCCTCCATCTCATCTTCCTCCTCGTACGCCTCCTCATCCTCATCCTCATCGCTCAAATCCCCGAAGACGCGTTTACTTCGCTCCTTTCTCGCCTTGGCCTCGGCGATGCGCTCCAACGCCTCCAACTCTTCCCTCTTCCCACCGCTCACCGCTCGACGATTTCTCGCCATGTCCAAGATTCGTCGTCGAGATTCAATCTTCTTTCGATTCTCCGCCCGTTCGAGCATGATGGTCTCTCGCTCGAGTTCATTCAGCGACGCCAGGCGCGCGCGGTCGGCGTCGTCCCCCATGAGATCGTCCCCGAATCCATCGTCGAAATCCTCGTCGTCGTCGTCATCGGAGCGCGCGCGACGGTCATCATCGTCTGAGTCCGTCATCGTCACGTCGTCGAGCGTCGTCGCGCGACGTGTGACGTCGTCTCTTGCGCGCGAACGAGTGAGGAATGGGGGACGCGAAATGAGACGCGATCCCTCGTGAAACGCACACACCGAGGAGCGCTAACAAAGCGACGCCGAGCGGAGCGACCGACGCGGCGCGGAGAGACCGAGGCGAGGGGAGGGGAGGCGTGCGCGCGTGTGAGGTGTGAAAATGCGCGCGCGTGTATGCGTTACTCTGTTCTCTAGTCTCGTCTCTTCTATTCGTGTCGTCGCGTTTAAAACGCAGAGTCGGCGTGAATGCGGCGCGTCGGCCGCGGCGCGGAAAAGTCGACCGACGCCGAGAGCCACGCCTTCCAATCGTCGGCGTCTTCGCGCGGTGTTCCGCGCTGTTCGGTCCATTTGGACGGTTCGTACGCGTCTAGACCTCGCGTTTCGGCGTCGGTGGCGTAGGGCCAGAGCGGACTGAGCGCGACGGTGCGGCCGACGACGATGAGGGTGGGCGAGACGAGCGCGCTCGCGGCGGCGGCGTCTGGTAAACTCGCGAGTGAACTGAACACGCGACGTTCGTCCGCGGTGGTCCCGCGCTCGATCGCCACCGCGGGCATGGACGCCGGGAACCCACTCTCGAGGAGACGTTCGGTGAGTCGAGGAAGCGTGCCGAGACCCATGTAGACGACGAGCGTCGTCTCGACGTCGGCGCTCGTCACCGCGAATTCCACCGGATCGCTCGCCGTCTTGGGCGACGACGCGTCGTCCTCGACCGTTCCCGCGCCCTCGCGAAGGTGTCCCGTCAACAGACGCACCGACGTCGCGACGCCGCGGTGCGTCAACGGGACGCCGAGCTCCGACGCCACGCCCGCCGCCGCCGTGATTCCGGGAACCACCTCCACGCGCACGTGTGGATTATTTTCCCGCAAAAACTCAAACTCTTCCCCACCGCGTCCGAAAACTAACGGATCACCACCCTTCAGACGCAAAATCGTCGCCCCGGCGTCCGCGAACGCGCGCAAGAGTTCGTGTATCTCGTCTTGCGTCCGCGTGTGAAATCCCGCGCGTTTCCCCACGTACACCATTCGCGCCTCCTCGTGCACGAGATTCAGCACATCGTTCGACACCAATCGATCATACAGCACCACATCCGCCGTTTGCATGAGTTGATACGCGCGAAGCGTCAATAAACCGGGATCACCCGGACCCGTTCCCACCAAGTACACGCGCGCCACGCGCGCCGCCGCGCTCGACGACGCCCCCGCCTCCTCGCGCGTCGCCGATTTTTCGCGCACGAGCGCCAACATGTTCGCCAATCCATCGTCTCGCGACGGCGGCGTCGCGTCCTCGTCCGCCGTCGACGTCGCACGACGTCGTCTCGCCGCCGCCGCCGCCCCTTCGTCGCGCGCGTTCGAGACGCGCGGTCGCGTTCGAGACGCGAGACGCGGTCGAGACGCGGCGCGCGTCGTCGCGGACATCGTCCTCGCCGTCGTCCTCGCCGAGGTCGACGCTCGGGCGCGCGCGCGGGGTCGTCGGCGCGCGTCGACCAGTGTCGACGAATGTCGACCGAAGAGGCTCGAACGGGCCAGTGACGAGTCATGACTCAAGAAGAGGGACTCTCGGCGCATCGCATTCGATGGCGCGTCCCACACATCCGCGCGCGCCATGGCGACGACGACGGCGACGACGGCGACGACGACGACGAGACGTGGGAAAACGCATCGTTCTGTTCGCGGTGACGTCGCGTCGGTGACGCGCGCGACGCCCGTGCGTCGCCGAGACGCGATGATGATGACGTCGGTGATGCTGTTGATGCCGCGCGTCGACGCCGCGCGCGCGGCCGAGGTGACGATACGCGCCGACGACGAGGGATTCGGCGCGATGAAAGCGCCGTCGAACGCGCTGGTGCTCGTGTCGTACGTCGGGACGATCGTCGAGAGCGGGGAGATGTTCGACACGACGTACGGCGGCGAGCGTTTCGACACCAACGCCGCGGGCGTCGGGTCGCGAAGCATCGCGCCGGCGCCGGAGCGACCGGTAGTTTTGAATCTCTCGTCGAGTTATCCCGTGCCCGGGGTGCCGGAGGGATTGCGCGCGGGCGTGCGAGGGATGCGCGTGGGGGGCACGAGGGAGTTTGACGTGCCGCCCGAGCTCGGATTCGGCGACGTCGTCGTGCGGTCGCCGTTCGCGACGATTCCCGCGGGATCGACGCTTCGGTACACGGTCAAGGTGTTGCGTCTGTCAACGACGGGACCGGATGCGTTGTTTAAGGGGGTGACGAGATGTGGACGCGGAGGCGCGTCGGCGCAGAGTTCGGGGTGCGGCGCCGTCGAAGCCGCCGAGCCGTGAGAAGACTATCGGGGCAATTCATGTTACACGCTATGATTATGTACTGGCTGGCTAGAAAAAGAAATTATGTAATTCGACACTTCACCGTGCACGCGCGCGGCGACGCCCTCACGCGCAATCGTCGCCGCCCTCCACGGGAACCTTCACCGTCGGGAGCGTGTCGACTCTCTCCAAGAGATCGACAAACTCCTCGAACGTCACCCCCGCCCCGTCCTCGCGTCCGCGAATCTTCTTCAACTCGGCGAACGCGCGAGATATGAGTTGATCGAACGCCTCCTCGCTGATCGAACTTCCCACCAAGTGTCGCGTGATGGTCTCCAAGTCGCTTCTGGACACGACGCCGTCCCGATCGACGTCGTAGCACTGAAACATGAATCTCAACCGGTCCTCTCGCGTCGCGCGCACGCTCAGCGCGGAGAGCATGCGAACGAAATCCTTAAAGTTCTGATTCTGGAACATCTGCACGATGCGCGGGGCGAGCGGGGAGATGGCGAGCTCGGGAATCGCCATGAGCTCATCCTCCGTGATGAATCCTTTGTGCTTCTTATCGAGCGCGCGGAAGCGTTGGTACAGCGCCTGGATCTCCGTACCGCTGAATTTACCGTCGCAGTGTTGTTGCACGTCCTCGATATCGTACTGCGTGAGACTCAGTGAGCTCGCGGTGAGACCCATGGCGAGGTCTCCGGGAGCGCGGGACGCGTCGCGCACTGACGTCGAGACGAGGCGATCGAATCGTCGCGACGGAGGCGCGGAGGAATCGATGACGATGACGAATTACAACTTTCCGAGAATGGACTCGATGAATATTTGCAAGCTGTCCGGATCGCGACGCTCGGAGCCGAGCTTGACGTAACCGGAGCGACCCTTGGGGAAGAGCAAGAGCGTGGGGAAAGAATTGAGAGAGAGGTTCTCCTTCGCCCACTCCTTTTCGTCGCGATCGGCGCGAAATTTGGCAAATTTGACGCCCTTGGGGGTGAGACGCTCGGCGGCGGCTTCGAAACCGCCCACCATGCGTTGGCAGTGCGGGCACCACGGAGCGTACAGGACGGCGAGCGTCGTCTCGGAGTGCGTCTTCTCATCCTTCAACGCGTCGATGTCGTCGTGGGACAAGACGTGCACGGCGCTGTGCTCGAAGATGTCTTCCTCGGTCGCCTCGCGATCGTCTTGCTTGGCCTTTTCGTCCGCGGTCAAGTTGCCGCTGTGCAAGCCGCACTCCTTCGCCGTCGCGTCTTCCCACCACCAGCGACCCTCGCGCTCTTGCTGACCCGGAAGCACCGCGCGCGTGCACGGCGCGCATCCGATGGACACGTATCCTCGCTCGTGCAATTCATTCACGGGCGTGCCCATGACGCGCAAGAAATCCCACACTTCCTGCGACGTCGCGTCGGTGAGCGGGTTAAACTTCACCAAGCTCCCCGCTCCGCCGCTCGCGCCCTCAAACACCGGATCCACCTGGCACACCGGCACCGCGTTCCTCGTTCCCGGGCTCTGATCCTTTCGCTGACCCGTCACCCACGCCGTGAGCGTCGCCAGTTTCGCTCGCAACGGCTGCACTTTACGCACGCCGCAGCACTCCTTGTGTCCGTCTTCGTAAAACGAAAACATGCCCTTCTCGTTCACCAGCGTCTTCACCGCCTCGCTCTCCGGGAAACAGTATTCGATCTTAATGTCAAAGTGTTTCTCAACCTTGTCGAACAATTCGTACGTCTCCGGATTCAATCTCCCCGTGTCCAGAGAAAACACTCGATACGGTCGTCCCGTGAGCGCGGCGTATTGAATCACCGCCACGTCCTCAGCCCCGCTGAACGCGATCGCCAATCCGTCCCCGTACGTCTCCAGAGCCTTATCCATGATTTCCAACGGCGTCGCGTTCGCGCCCTCGAGCGCGTCGCGCATGGCGTCGACGTCCGCACCGTTCACCGCGGTCGCCCTCGAGGGTAAGACGGCGCGTCCTCGTCGCGCGCTTCTTCGCGCGATCCCGCGCGCGGTCGTCGTCCTCGTCGCGCGCGTCGTCGCGAACGTCATCGTCATCGTCGCGCTCCTCCGTCGATTCGCTCGATTCGCGCGCGGTCGTCTTCCACTGACGCGTTCCCCGACGCCGTTCCCTCGAGGGAAGACGTGCTGCCGAAAGGAATGCGCGGCACTTCGCGACGCCCTCGCGCGCGTCGGCGTCGTCGTCATGTCGCGAGACCTCATCGCGGTCGTCCGTGAGGGTCTTCACGACGTTCTCGGGTGCACGGCGTCCGCGCTGGAGGCGTTCGTGATCGATAAGGCGCGCGCGTGCGGTGGGGACGTGCGCGAGCTCGAGCGAGGATTGATCGAGTGTGGATGCCCGGATGGGGGGAAGACGACGGCGTTCGCGGCGAGCGTGTGCGCGGCGATGCGCGAGAACGCGCGGGCGACGAGCGCGAGCGCGCGGGAGGGACGGAAGAGCTCGACAAAGAGGGAGGATGAAGCCGCGGCGGCGTTGGCGCGGAGAAACGCGACGTACGAGCTCGTCGAGGAGGAAGAGGAGGAAGAGGAACTGCGGGAGGAGGCGGTGGAGGAGCGGAGACGCGAGCGCAAACGGGAGAAGAAGATGCGTCGGAAGCGGCGGAAAGGGTCGGAGTCGAGCTCGGAGGAGGACGAGGAGGCGGTGGAGGCGAGACGACGCGCGTTGGCGGGCGAACGCGAGGGCGGCGACGAGTCGTACGACGAGGAAGAGGAGGAGGACGAGGAAACGCGTCGACAGAGAGAGATGGAAGAAGATTTACGCGAGCGCGAAGAGTTTGAGGAGCGTCTGCGAGCGAAGGATGAGGCGAGGACGAAAAAAGTGGGCGAACGCGGGCCGACGGAGGCGGAACGCGCCGAGGCGGAGCGCAGGGGCGCGCACCTGGAGACGGACGAACAGCGCACGGATTTGATTCCCGAGTTGAGAAAGACGTCTCGTCAGGAATATTTGAAGAAGCGCGAACTGCAAAAGCTCGAGGAGCTCAAGGAATCGATCCGGGAGACGGAATACTTTTACGAGGGTCAAGACGTCACGGAGGAGCAGAGGAGAGATTTAGAAAAGAGGAAAAAGGTGTACGAGCTCGCGATGGAGCAGATCAACAGCATCAACGAAGCGCTCGAGGAGAGATACACCATCCCCGCGGCGTACGACGATCCGAACAAACCGAAATCGACGAGCGAACGGTTCGCCGCGTTGAAACAGCGGTACAAGGAGAAGGATCCCGAGGGCGAGCCGAACGCATTTAGGGAACAAGACCAGTGGGAAGCGCACCAGGTGAAGCAAGCGCGGGCGCAGTTCGGGGCGAAGGATAAAAAGGCGGCACAAAAAGAGTACGACTTGGTGTACGATGATCAGATTAAATTCATCAAGGATGAAATCATGGCGGGCGACGGCGTGTCGAGCGGCGAGAGTGAGAGCGAGAGCGAAGAAGAGATGGATGAAGAGAAACGAACCAAGCTCGCGCTGGCGGGGAAACTCGGTAAACGGGCGAAGATTGAAGCAGATAGAAAGTCTCTTCCGATTTTCCCGTACCGCGAACCGCTCATCAAGGCTGTGGAGGATCATCAAGTCGTCGTCATCGTCGGCGAAACCGGTTCGGGCAAGACGACGCAAATTCCGCAGTACATGTGGGAGGCTGGATTCGGCGGTAAGGATCAGAAGATTGGATGCACGCAACCCAGACGTGTGGCTGCGATGTCCGTCGCCGCGCGCGTCGCCGAGGAGGCTGGCATAAAACTCGGCCACGAGATTGGGTACACCATTCGTTTCGAGGATTGCACCAACGACAAGACGCAAGTCAAGTACATGACGGACGGTATGCTCTTGCGTGAATTCTTGGGCGAGCCCGATTTAGCCTCGTACGCAGTCATGATGGTGGACGAAGCGCACGAGCGCACGCTGCACACGGACGTCCTCTTCGGTCTCGTCAAGGATATCGCCAGATTTCGACCCGAGATGAAACTTCTCATCGCCTCCGCCACACTCGACGCCGAAAAGTTTAGCGAATACTTTGATTTCGCGCCAATCTTTAGGATTCCGGGTCGTCGTTTCCCGGTGGACATTCTGTACACGCAACAACCGGAGGCCGATTACATCGACGCCACGGTGGTGACCGTGTTACAAATCCATCTGACGCAACCCGAAGGTGACATTTTAGTGTTTTGCACGGGTCAAGAGGAGATTGAAAATTGCGAGGAACTCTTAAAAACGCGCATTCACGAGATGGAGACCAAACCTCCCGAACTCATCATCGCTCCGATTTACGCATCGCTCCCGAGCGACTTGCAGGCGAAGATTTTCGAAGAGACGCCCAAGGGATCTCGCAAGGTTGTCTTGGCGACGAACATCGCGGAGACGTCGCTCACCATCGACGGCATCAAGTACGTCATCGATCCTGGGTTTTGCAAGCAGAAAAGTTACAATCCGCGAACGGGGATGGAATCTCTCGTCGTGACGCCGACGTCCCAGGCGAGCGCGCTGCAGCGCGCCGGTCGCGCTGGTCGTACCTCTGCGGGTAAGTGTTTCCGACTGTACACGGCGTGGAGTTTCCAAAACGAACTCGACCCGAACACCGTGCCGGAGATTCAGCGCACGAATCTCGGAAACGTGGTGCTGATGCTGAAATCGCTCGGCATCAACGATCTGATGAACTTTGATTTCATGGATCCGCCTCCCGCGGAGACGTTGCTGCGCGCGCTCGAGCAGTTGTACGCGCTCGGCGCGTTGAACGATCGAGGCGAGCTCACCAAGCTCGGTCGAAAGATGGCTGAATTCCCACTGGATCCGATGTTATCGAAGACGCTGTGCGCGAGCGACAAGTACAAGGTGAGCGACGAAGTGATGACCATCTGTTGCATGCTTTCGTGCGGAAACACCATCTTTTACCGACCGAAGGATAAGATTCAATTGGCGGACGCCGCGCACAAATCCTTCCACGTGGGCAACGTGGGCGACCACCTCGCGCTGTTGAACGTGTACAATTCGTGGCGCGATGCGGACTTCTCCGTGAATTGGTGCTACGAAAACTTTGTGCAGCAACGGACGATGAAAACGGCGCGCGATATTCGAGAACAGCTCGAGAAGCTCATCGAGCGCGTCGAGATTGAGCCGTCGTCCAATCCGAACGATCTCGACGGCATCAAAAAGTGCATCACGAGTGGGTTCTTTTATCACACGGCGAAATTGCAAAAGAACGGGAGCTATCGCACGGTGAAAAACCCGCAAACGGTTGCCATTCATCCATCCAGCGGTCTCGCCAAGGAGCTTCCTCGATGGGTGGTGTACTTTGAGTTGGTCTTCACGACGAAGGAATACATGCGCCAGGTGATCGAAATCAAGCCCGAGTGGCTGGTCGACATAGCGCCGCACTACTACAAACGAAAAGAAATAGAGGGCGAGACGATGAAAACCGGGAAACAAGGAACCGGGAAGAAATCGGACGTCGTATTAGCGTAGACTCTAGGAGAAATCAATCAATGTGGAAATGAATTATCATTACGATGAATAGTTTGCGCAATAATTGCTAAATCGCATCGTCTAGATTCAACTTCTACGCCGCGGCGTCGCTGATGACGTCGGCGAGGGCGAAGAGCGTCGGCGGGACGGCCAAGCACGCGGCCATGACGCCGGCGCCGACGGCCCACTCTTGACCGCTCTTCATTTCGCCGTGCACAGCCTTGGCGAAAGAAACCTCAGCGGCGGCGTCGACGGTGGTATCGATCGGCTTCACGATGAACGGAATCGCCGCCAAACCCATCACGGTCGGCAAAATGCGCTCAATGTCCAAGCCTTGCGCCGCGACCGCGTCGAACGCGGACACGTCCGCCTTGGCCAACGCCAAGTTGGTGGACGCCACGACGACGCGAATGAACGAACCCGGCCAGAAGACGCTCGCGAGCATCTGCCACGTGACGGTTTCCGTCGCGACGGCCGCGGCTTGGTTGAGACGATCGGGCTCACCCTCCGCCTTGTTCCAACGCTTGACGCCCTTATCGACGGTGTCCGCCAACACGTACGTCGCCGCGACCCCGTACGTGGCAGGAACGCCCCACGCGGGCAACCACGCGACGAACGCCTCACCGCACTCATTCGCGTAGCCCATGTACCGAAGCAACGAATCCCGGAAGATGTCGTATTCCTTCTCCGCCGCCGACGTCTTCGCCCCCGCCTCGGGCTCGTCATCCGAAGATCCACTCACGACGGACTCGCGCGCCTCCCGACGCGATCTCGCCTCGATCTCATCCTCCCGCTCCGACACGATCGATCGAACGACCACGCCCGCGTCCCTCGATCGCGTCTTCATCACCGCGCGCGCTCCCCCGACGACCCCGCGTCCCGCGTTCCTGCTCGACCGTCCCGCCGCCGTCCCCGCGGACCCGCGAGACACCGCTCGAGACGCGCGAAGCGCGCACCTCGTCGCCCCCATCGCGCGCGTCATCGCCGACATTCGATCGACCGGTTTTCTTCCCACCCGAATCGACGCTCACCGAGAACCGTTCGAAGCGCTCGCTCGCTCGCGCGCGCCGACGGATGACGTCGCGTCGTCTCGCGACGGATGGGTCGCGGATGTGTCGACAATCGCGATTTCACGCGATTTCGCGCGATTCCACGCGATTCTCGCGTCGTCGCGCGCGCGCGAAGGGGACGAGCGCGCGAGGAAAAGTATTCCCCGTCCGCGCGTCGTCGTCGGGACGCGCGCGCGAGGTCGACGCGCGCGGTCGGTCGCGCGGACGCGCGGATGAGATGAGACGCGTGTGGTATAAAAACCCATACTTACGCGACCAATAGACCGATCGCGCGCGTGACCGTCGACCGAGCGAACGACCGCGAGAGCCCGACGGCTCGCGCGCGCCGTCCTCGGTCCTCGGTCCTCGGTCCTCGGTCCTCGGTCGTCGATCGCGCGCGAGCGAGGAGGGAACGGGCGTTCGGTTTTTCGTTCGTTCGGTCGTTCGCGCGCGCGCGCGGTCGGGACGACGACGACGGCGACGACGCGACGCGACGCGATGGCGACCGAGTCGAGCGCGCGTCGAAACGTACGCGTGGCGGTTCGCGCGAGACCGACGCGGGATGGGGACGACGGGAAGGCGGAGGGCGAGTCGAGCGCGGCGATGGACGCGCGCGCGAGGTCGAAGTCGACGTCGGGGGGGGTGGAGACGCGCACGGCGGAGGAACGCGAGGAGGAGTATAGGTTGGCGCGCGAACGCATCTTCGGCGTCGAGGGCGAGGGGGAGGGTGCGGAGGAGGAGACGAGGGGTTCGGTGCGAGGTGATGCGTCGGCGGTGTCGGCGTCGGCGTCGTCCTCGGGGGGGGAGAGTGGACGAGGGATGTCGGCGAACGCGCCCGCGTTTACGCCGAGAGGCGGCAAGGCGACGATGAAGAATAAATTGATGGATTTATTCGATCCAGATTTCAGAAGGGCGCCGAGAGGCGCGGGCGCGGGCGTGTCCGCGCCGCCGTGGCCCGCGGGACCGCCGCCGATGCCGCCGCGGTTCGCCGCGGCTGCGCGCGCGACGCGAGAGCAGCTCGCGGATTTTCCGCCGCTCGGCGCGCCCGCGCCGCCGCCACCGGGACATCCGCCGCCATCGCATGCGGCGGTCAACCGTCCACCGTCGCGGTGAGAGAGTATGTATCGTTGTAATCGTCCGTAGATCTGTAGATGCGTTAGTTTACTAACAATTTCGCTCCGAAAATTACAACGCTCGTCGATCGCGACTTGGCTATGAAAGAACGCGGCGACGAGAGGTCGATATCGGGGCTGTCCGCGCGCGAGAGTCCACATAAAACACTCTGAGCCATATGCATCGCTCGGACCTTCTTGTACGCTTGTACGTTACCGAATCGTCGCAGCTATTCGCGCGCCGCGCGAAGAACGAAGAATCAGCTTGCGGTAGTACACAAACGGACGGCAACCGCCCGTGGAAAGTTGACCCATCGCTATTTTTCATGGGTTCAGTATTTCGTTCACGTGCGTGAGGGCCCGCTCACGCGTCGCGTCGGATGTTGACGTGTCCTTCGCGAATCAACTCGTCGAGATTCAACGTCTCCACATCCGACGTCGCGTAGAGCACCTTGGCCGTGCGATTGCGCTCGTTCAGCGAGATAACCTCGGCGCGATACCAAAGATTATCATCCGGCCAATAGAGTTCGATCTGTGCGTTCTTTAGCGCCGTGAGCGACTGTGAGGGTTCAAGAATGAACCCGGGCGACGGCTTGTTCAATCCCACAGCGTCCTCCGGGTCCACCTTTTGCTTCTTCGCCTTGGACCCGTTCCCCTTCGGGTCGCCGCCCTTCGCACCTCCCTTACCAAGACCCATCCCTGCCGCGCCCTTACCACCTCGCGATGCGCCGTTCATCTTCTCTTCTCGCCCGTGCGCCGCGCTCAGCGTCTCGTACACCGTCGGCACGTCGTTGATTTTTGAAAAGAGCGCGTCTCTGCGATTCGCGCGAAACCACCGACGCGTTCGCGCGTTCGTCTCGTCAGTCACCGTTCTCATCTCTTCCACCATCCGCTTCTCCCCCCTCCGCGCGCGCATCGATCGACTGAACACAAACCCGCGTCCCCGTCCGCGCGCGCGTTCGAACCCGCGCGCGTCTCTCGTCGTCGCGCGCACCTCTTCTTCGCGTCAAACTTTGCGCCGTAATAAAACGCCACCGCCATCAACCACGCATCGCTGTGCACGGCGACGAGCGCGAACCAATCCTTTCTCTGCGTCCGACGAACGACTCGTTCGGTCAGTCTCTCTCGCGCTTCGCGTCGCGCCTCGTCCCGTCCCTCGCGCCCTCCTCCCTCACCCTCGCTCGAGTCGAAATTCGCGCCCGTTGAAGGCGTCGAAATTGGCGGGATGTCGAACGCGGGAATCGTCCCGCGCGCCGTCGCGCGACCTCGCGCGCGGGCCGAAACCGCGCGAAACGAGCGACGCGCGCGCACCTGCATCCCATCGCGCGCGAAATTAATCCCGAGCGCGGGTTCCGGGAGCTCCGGCGGCACCTCCTCGGCCGGCAGCTGCACCTCCCACGTCCCGTCCGGGTTCCCGTAGAGACACAGGTTTTCCTTGTCCGGATCGCACTGCGCGTAGAATTCCTCGGCGTCTGTCGAGCGATCGAGCGCGGTGATTGATTCGTCCTTCGTCAGTCGTCCGGGGTCGGGGCGATCGGACGTCGCGCGAGCGGTGGGGGCGGTCGTTCCCTTTGGATTTCGATCCGCGGGCGGGACGCGCGCTCGCGGGAGGACGATTCGCGATCGCGCGGTGGGGCGTACCGTCGGTGAGCGCGCGAATCAAGCCGCGCTGTCGGGCCGCGAAATTGGCGTGGACCTCGTCCACCGTGCGCGGTGCCTCCATGGCGTCGCGTCGACGTCTCGCG
>PVBE011681001.1_pt1 | contig 13741 bp, 16 predicted proteins | sample 1631181 | NCBI WGS metagenome assembly PVBE01 (sample SAMN08397723, study PRJNA350692) | Marine metagenome, whole genome shotgun sequencing project. | isolation source: water | place: Pacific Ocean | collected 2012-04 | reverse complement strand
TGCCCGGACTTGTTCCGGGCATCCACGAACTCATTGAAACAGAATAATATTTCAGGCATCTCTGGACCCCCGGAACAAGTCCGGGGGTGACGGGTTGGGCGCGGATAGGTGATTCAATTTGATCGGAAATCGCTCTAGAATTTCGCGGTCAACGCGCGGCATTCACCGCCGCTTGACGAACAAGAAATCCCCACCCTCGTGGCCCGAACGGCGGATGTCGGAGTATTGCGGCGTCTGATCGGCGTCCAGCACCACCGGCCGCTTGATCGCGTTGAACAGTGAATTGCCGTCCATCACGCCGGTGTTGTCGCGCAGCGCGGTCAGGAATGCCTTGGCGAACACTGAATTGTTCTGTCCGGTGCCGCCGCCCGAATCCGCCACCGGCTCCAGCCCGCCCGAGACCAGCGCCGTTCGTGAGCGCTTGCGGTTCATCCGCTTGATCCACGCCGCACGCGCCTCCTGGTTCGCCAGCCGCGCTCCCGACGATCGCACCAGCGTGCCGGCGTAACACGAATCCGCCACCACCATGATGTGCTTGGCCCGGATCGCCCGCAGCATCGCCGTCACGTCGCCGTTCGAGATCCAGTTGGTCTGAATGTCGCGCTCGGCATCCACCGGCAGCCAGTAGCCGAGCTGTGCCAACTCGTCCAGGAACCCATGACCGGCGTAGTAGATCAACAGATTGTCGTCCGGTGTCAGCTCGCCCCGAAGACGGGCCAGCGCCTTGAACATGTCGCTCCGCGTCGCATCGACCAGCAGATCGACCTCGAAACCATAGTCTGCCCGCAACACCGCCGCCACCTCGCGCGCGTCGTTGGATGCCGTGTTGAGCCCCGGCAAATCGCGATAGCCATTGTTGCCGATCACCAGCGCGCGGTAACCGCCGAAATGGATACCGGCCATGGGATCCCGGCGTGGCTCGGGTTTCGATCGTGTTCGGAGGGGCTTGGCGGCGACCTGAGACGGCCGGCGGGGCGATGAGCTCGCCGCCAGTGCCCGGCGAGAGGACTGCACGGCCGGCGGAGCCGCCTGTGCCACCATCGGCCGCTTCGGGAACCGCGCCTTGACGAGATCATGCTCCCAGCCCAAACCCACCGACTGGCCGTTTTGCCAGCGCATCCGGTCGCGCACCACAAGCCCCGAAGTCGGGTCGTACCAAACCGTGCGGCGGTATTTCGCCGAGACGTTATTGGTAAGCCAGCTATTCCGGCATGGAGGAAGTTCAACGGTCTGAACAACGACGTATGTGGAGCGTCGTTCGCCGGCCAGGTGAACGTCTTCGGCGCGGTCGACCGACATCGTGACCTTGGCCGTCCCTCCGCCGGCGGAAATATCGAACACGCTCCGATTACCCACCTTGAGCGGCCAGAATGCATCCACCTTCGCCCGGGCACCCTCGCCAATCGACGGGTTTGTGGGAATAGAGGTCGTGCCATGATTGCCACAGGTACTCGCGGCGACACTGCCCATCATCTGTTCGACCGGCTCGTCGTGCAAAGCGACAAAGACACCGTAGGTGGAGACGGAGTGGCGGCGGTTGCCGCACCGCACCTCGAGCCCATTGCTTTCCTCGACCGTGCACTCCCACGAGCCGTAGTCGAGCCGAGTGCCGACCGGGAGCGGCTTGTAAGCCGCCGGCGGCAGGACGACGGCAGCCGTCCGCGACAATTGCTCGGCCGAACCAGGGGCGCTTCCCGTCCGAGGCGCGGGCGACGCGGTGTCCGTTCCCATCGCCGCATTGGCCAACAATGGTCGGCCAGGGATCTTCGCCTCGACCAATTCATAGTCCCAGCCCGTGTCCGGAGTGCCACTGCCCAGCCAGCGCATCCGGTCGCGCACCACAAGCCCCGAAGATGGATCGTACCAAATCGTCCGGCGGAAACTCAATTGGCACGTGCGAAGGGCGCCGCTCAACTGGAAAGGCGGGAGATCCACCCGTTGAACGACAACGTAAGTCGAGCGAGATCTACCGGCGAACTGAACGTCCTTGGTTCGCTCCACCGACATACTCACCTTGGCGGTGCCGACGCCGGTCGAAATATTGAATGTGCTCTTATTGCCAATCTTCAGAGGCCAAAACTTCTCAATCGAAGCACGTGCTTTATTTTCAATCGAAACGGGATAAACTGCTTCGTCGATATAAATAATCGCGCAGCCCGCATCTGCGACACTCCCCATCATCTGGTCGATCGCTTCGTCGTACAAGGCGACGAAGACACCATATGTGCTGGCGGAGTTTTCGCGGTTGGCGCAGACGGTCTCGAACCCGTCGCTCTCTTCGACGGTGCACTTCCAAGAGCCGTAGTCGAGCTTGGTGCCGACCGGGAGCGGCTTATTAGGGAGCGGGCGGTAAATTCGGGCCCGCGACCGCGCCGTTCACCGACATCACGGCAAAAATCAACAGTATGGCAAACCGATAAACTAGTCGCCGACCAACCATCGTCGCCCTCCAGTCTTGAGCGAAATTCAATGATCCAGTGCACCAATAATCTACCCGTCAGGCAATAGATATACAATCGAATTGCCGGCGGCCGTGTGACCACGGTCACACTCGCCAATAAAAAGGAGGATCGATAGGAGCGAGCGAGGCGAAATCACTGCTCTATAAGCGCTGTAGCCGTTGAAGTTACGGAGTTGGAACTGATTGTATGTCTCCCCCGGTTTAGATCCAGCTATTCGGTGCTCGGAAACCAACGACCGCTTCGGCCTGTTCTGCGACATAGGCGGAGCGACCGCCAAGGTGGGTTTTGCTCTTGGAATCACCGACAGGCGGTCCCGCTCACGACGTCCGTTCCACCTCGAACACCGGACCAATTCGAGGGAAATACGGACTCCGATTTTGGAAATTCCGCAGTCGGGGGTACAGCGGACATCGGCATCGGCGGTGAGGTTCGGCACAACTGGATCGAGAGTGATCGTGGGGCTCTGGAGCCTGATGTCTCAGTTCCGACCAAAGCGGACGAATTGAGGGTTCGTCACGTAGGGTTGGCCATGGTCCAAAGTCGTGGCCCAACCCGCACCGGCAGACCGGCCACGCCCGAAGAGAATTTCGTTCATAAAGCGCGTCGAGGACGAACCGATTGTCTGGCGGTGGATCGCCGGAACACCATTGTCATTTGATTTGCGAAGGTCTCACGATTTGATCTCCCGAGATTTGGTCGATGACGAGCGGCGTTGTCGCTTGTTCGATCAAAGCTTGGTGTCGGGCCACACACGGAGGCAGCGAAATGCAAGGCTTCCTGACCATTTCTTACGTGCTGGTGTTCCTGATAGCGCCTTGGCAGGCAATCATTGAAAACAGAAAATCGCATTATGAACTCGAGTGGGGCGGTGAAGACGAGCGGTCGGCTGACATGATCGAACTGGCGGCTGAAATGATAGAACTGACAAATGACACCGGCGGGGATGATAATCGTTCCACCGATTGCTATTCGCTCTGGCCAGCGCGACGGCGATGGCGGTGACGACCGCGGCCGCGCAGCAGATCACCATGAAGATCGGCCATCCATTGACGTCCAATTCGCCGCTCCATTACTGGGCCGAGGCGCTCAAATCGGGGATCGAGAAGCGCGCCCCCGGCCGCGTCAAGACGGAGATCTATCCGACCAGCCAGCTTGGCGCCATTCCGCGCATGATCGAGGGCGCTCAGCTCGGCACCATCGAGGTGATCGAGGTCGCGGCGCCGTTTCTGGCCGGTGTTGACCCGCGTTTCGCGGTCGTCGCATCGCCCGGCGTGTTCGACAGCATGGCGCACGGCCACCGGACGCTGCACGACCCCGAATTCAAGCGGGTGTACTGGCCGCTCGGCGAGGCCAAGGGTCTCAAGATGGTCGGCATGACGTGCGACGCCCCGTTCGACTATGCGTTTGCGAAGCCGTTGCGGCGGCTCGCCGATTTCAAGGGCCGCAAGATTCGTATCTTCGGCAGCCGGCTGGAGGTCGAGGCGATGCGGAGGCTCGGCGCCACCGGCGTGCCGATGCCGCTGTCGGACGCGGTGCCCGCGCTCCAGCAACGCGCGCTCGACGGCGACCGGACGGCGATCACCGTGTTCGTCGCGTTCAAGTACAACACCGTGGTGAAGTACGCGGTCAAGACCGGCCTGACGGTGCTGTGCGTCGCCAAGTTGGCGAGCAAGGCGTGGTTCGACAAGCTGCCGGGCGATCTGCAACGCATCATCATGGAGGAAGCCGCCAACGCCGACGAGAAAACGCTGCCTTGGACCGAGGTGTTCATCGAGCGGCTCTACAAGGTGTGGGTCAAGCAAGGCGGTGAGTTGAGCGAGCTTCCGCCTGGCGATCTGGCCGAGATGCGGCGGCGGATGTCGACCGTGGGCGACGACGTGCTGAAGCACATCCCGCCGGCGTTCAAGCTCTACCAGATCATGAAAGCGGCGGCGCAGCGCAACCGCAAGGGCTGAAGGCGACCGTCTCGGAGCGGCCGGGGCCGTTATTCGGCGGCCTCGGCCCGTCCGCTCGCGGCCTCGATTTTGGCGATCATCTCGCCGACGGTGAGCACCTGGGCGAAGCAGTGCGCCAGGTTGACGCAGGTCGCCCGCTCGATCTCCTCCTTGGTCATGCCGCCGAAGGCGAAGGTCGAGGTGCCGTCGCTCAGGAAGAAGACGCGGAAGTCGCGGGCGTTGGCCTCGCGCGCCGTGGTCTCGCAGCAGACACTGGTGGTGATGCCGGTGATGATCACCGAATCGATGCCGCGGCCGTGCAGGATCAGCTCCAGGTCGGTGCCGTGGAAGGCGCCGTAGCGTGGCTTCTCCAGGATGATGTCGCCGTCCTTGACGTCGAGGTCGTCGTGCAGCGCCGCCGATTCCGCGCCCTGGTCGATGACGCCCCCCTTGACCGGCGGAACCAGCTCGCCCAGCACGCCGATGTTCGAGCCGTCCGGGCGGACCACGTGCATGGCATGGATGACCTGGATTCCGGCCTTGCGGCAGACGTCGGACAGGCCGTTGATGCGCTCTTGAAGCTCGAGCCCGTCGGGCGCCGACAGCGGATAACCGTCGACGAACAGGTTCTGCATGTCGACATTGATCAACGCCATCTTTTCGGGAACCACGGGAAAATCCGATTCGAGCATGGCGAGTCCTCGTAAGATGTCATCATTGCGCAAGTCGACGTGATTGTCGGAATCGGGTGCGATCACGTCAAGCGCCGATTGTAAAATGAGCCGGGTTCGCTAGGCTAGGCGTCAACCGGGAAGGCTGCGAGGGCTGGAGACCACGGAGGAGCCCGAGATCGGCCTCTCCATGTTGAGCCGGCTCGAGATTCTCGGCCATATCGGCACTCATATCGACGCGCCGATCCATTTTCTCGACGAAGGCTGGTCGATCGATCAGGTGCCGCTGGAGCGTATCGTCAAGAAAGGCCGGATCATTCCGCTCACCGACACCGAGCCGCGCACCATGGTGACCGCCGACATGGTGCTGGCCACGGGCGTCCATTTTCGTTGGTCGTTGCCGGCGGTGAAGATCCGAGTGGCAAACAGATGACGATGAGCCGCGCCCCGCGATCAGCGAGGGAACGTCAATCGTAATTCAATAAAATTGAACTAGGATTGCCGCTGGATACGATGTGCGTGAGGGTCGAGCAGTGCGGGCGAAGAAGGCAGCGTTCATGGTGGCTTGTCTGCTTGTGCTCGAAGGGTGTGTATCTGCGGCCGTCTCAGTGGCGGGCTTGGCCGGTACCGCGGCCATGGACCACGTCTTTAGAAAGAATGTCGATCAAACCGTTCCATCATCGATTGCCGGAGCCCATCTGGCGGCGCTGAACACCCTCAAGCGCATGGGGATGACCATCGAGAAGGACGAAAGAAGCAACGACCGTTGGACGATCCATGCGAAGGCGGAGAGCCGAGCGATTAACGTCGAGTTGAGGGAGGTTAGCAACCAGAGCGTCTGGATGAGTGTAATGGTTCCCCGGGATGATTTTGTCTTCATCAAGGATTCTTCCACGGCCAACGAATTCAACAAACAGATGGCCGGCGAATTGGCGCGCCTCACGTTCAAGCGAATTCGGATCGCGACGGCCCAAATGTTGTTGAGCGACTTGGGTTATGACACGAAAAAGACTGATGGAATTCTGGACCGCAAGACCCGGAACGCCATTCTTCGGTTCCAGCGCAAGACCAAGATCCGGGCCGATGGCAAGGTGAGTGCGCGGTTGGTGGCGCTGCTTCATGAGAAGCGAGACGCCCTGAAAACGGTGTCAACCAAGGGAAAATAGGAACACCGGGATAATCGCAGTCGGTGTGTGTCCCGTGTCACGAGCGAAGTGGTGTCGATCCGATTCGGACAGACCGCCTCGACTTGAAACGAGCTAACCCATTGAAAAAATTGGTGCGGATGGTGAGACTCGAACTCACACTCCCTTGCGGGAACCAGATTTTGAGTCTGGCGCGTCTGCCAATTCCGCCACATCCGCGTGGTGCGTGGCCGGGTGCGGATCATAGTGGCGCGTCACCGGAGGTCAACACGACACAACGCGCCGCCGCTGCATCGCTTGTGAGCGGACGCCGGGGCTGCTAAACACGCCGGCCACGCAAACGGACCAACCGAATGCTGAGATCGACCTACGACTGGGTCATGGGGCTCGCCGCCCGGCGCGACGCCATCTGGGTGCTGGCGGCGATCGCCTTCATCGAGAGCTCGGTGTTTCCGATCCCGCCCGATGTATTGCTGATCCCCATGGTGCTGGCGGCGCGCGACCGCGCGTGGCGCTACGCCGCGGTCTGCACCATCGCCTCGGTGCTCGGCGGCATGCTGGGCTACGCCATCGGTTTCTATCTGTTCGAGGCCGCCGGCCAGCCGCTGCTCGAGCTCTACGGCTACGCCGCCAAGTTCGACGAGTTCCGTGGCCGTTACAACGAATGGGGCGCGTGGATCGTCTTCATCGCCGGCCTCACCCCGTTCCCCTACAAGGTAATCACCATCGCGAGCGGCGTGACCGAGCTCGATCTCGCCGTATTCACGGTCTCGTCGGTCCTCGCCCGCGGGCTTCGCTTTTTCATCGTCGCGGCACTCCTGTGGTGGCTCGGCCCGCCGGTCCGCGAGTTCATCGAGAAGCGGCTCGGGCTCATGACCATCGTCTTTTGCGTCCTCTTGCTGGGCGGCTTCGTCGTCGCCAAATACGCCTTATGACCAGGATCTGGAGCAACGCGCCGGCGCTGATCGCGCTCGCCAGCATCGCCGTCCTCGGCTCCGCGCTGGCGTCGCAATATCTCGGCGGGCTGGCGCCATGCGACCTCTGCATCTATCAGCGCTGGCCCTACGTCTTCACCATCGTGGCCGGGCTCGCGGCATGGGTGATGTCGAGTTCGCCGGCGCGGCCCTGGCTGGTCGCCGCCTGTGGGGTCGCCTTCGCCATCGGCGGCGCGATCGCGTTCTATCACGCCGGCGTCGAGTATGGCTGGTTCGCCGGCCCGACCGCGTGCTCGGGCGAGGCGACGTCGGCCACGACGGTCGAGGAGCTGCGCCGCCAGCTGCTGGCCCAGCCCGTGGTGCGCTGCGACGAGGCGGCGTGGACGCTGTTCGGCGTCTCCATGGCCGGCTACAACGTGGTCGCATCCGCCGTGCTGGCAGGCGCGAGCGTGATTGCGGCGGCACGTATGCCGCGACGGAGGGGCGCATGAACGACGACGCACCGAATCCCGATGTCACTGCGCCCGATGTCACCGCGGAAAATCGCCTGCCGGGCGATCCGACGCGCGACGAGGTGGTCGCGCGCATGCTCCGCGTCGACCATGCCGGCGAGTACGGCGCGGTCCGGATCTATGCCGGCCAGCGCGCCGTGCTGCGCCATGGCACGGCGGCACGGACGATCGACGGGATGGCGGAAAAGGAGCGCGAGCACCTCCAGACCTTCGACCGTCTGATCGGCGAGCGCCGGGTGCGGCCGACGGCCCTGATGCCGCTGTGGCACGTCGCCGGCTTCGCCCTCGGCGCCGCGACCGCGATGATGGGCGCGCGCACGGCGATGGCGTGCACCGCCGCCATCGAGGAGGTGATCGACCAACACTATGCCGATCAGGCCGCCCGCCTCGGCGACGACGAGGCTGAATTGCGGGCGACCATCGAGACCTACCGCGCCGACGAGATCGCCCACCGCGAGGAAGCGCTGGCCCACGACGCCGAGCAGGCGCCGGGCTACGAGATCCTGACCGGCGCCATCAAGACCGGCTCCCGGCTCGCGATCTGGCTGTCGAAACGGATCTGATACCAACGAGCCCATGAAAACACCTTCATCCCCTCGTCCGTCATCGCCGGGCTTGACCCGGCGATCTCCCGACGTTGGAACGAGCTGCCCGGGTCAAGCCCGGGCATGACGGATGAGTCAATTGATCGGCTCAATGGCGAGTTCAGGACTTCTTGCCGATCCGCGTTTCCTCGCCGCACACCAGCCGGCGGATGTTGCCGGCGTGGGTCAGCCAGATCACCACCGCCATGAAGGCGGCGAACTCCATGGCCTGCGGATCGGCGAGCCACCAGGCGAAGGCCGGCGCGGCGGCGAAGGCGGCGAGGGCCGATAGCGAGGAGTATCGGAAGATGCGGGCGACCGCGAGCCACGTCAGGCACGCGCAGATCCCGACCGGCCACGCCAGCGCCAGCAGAATTCCGAGCCCGGTGGCGACCCCCTTGCCGCCCTTGAAGCGGAGCCAGACCGGAAACAGGTGGCCGACGAGGACGCCGAGCGCGGCGGCGATGGCGATGTCGGGCCCCCAATAGGCACCGCCCACGGCGACCGCGAACGTGCCCTTGCCGCCGTCGAGCAGGAGCGTCGCCGCGGCGAGCGGCTTGTTGCCGGTCCGGAGCACGTTGGTCGCGCCGATGTTGCCCGAGCCGATACGGCGCACGTCGCCGAGCCCGGCGATACGCGTCAGCACCAGGCCAAACGGGATCGAGCCGATCAGATAGGCGACCGCCACCGCCACCACGATATAGGGCCAGGCGAGCGGCCAATTGGGATAGATCATGGTTGGGAGCCTAGAGCATTTTTCGCTTACGCGAAATCCGTGGGTGGCCGGGTGGGGGAGCGGGCCGGCTACGGATGATCGAAAAATCCCCTATCCGGCGAACACCGTGCGGCGGCCGAGGACGGTCATGGCCGCCGCGCCGCGCACCGGATGGTCGTCGAACGGCGAGTTCTTGGACTTGCTGATGAATTGGTCGGGCTCGATGCGCCACTCCCGGTCGAGGTCGATGACCACCAGATCGGCCGGCGCGCCGACCGCGAGCGTGCCCTCGTCCATGCCGAGAATCCCGGCCGGCCGCGCGGTCAGCTTGGCGAGCAGGTCGAGGAGCCCGATCTCGCCCTGATGATAGAGCGCCAGTGACAGCGGCAGCAGCGTCTCGAGCCCGACGATGCCGTTCTCGGCCTGGCTGAACGGCAGGCGCTTGGAATCCTGGTCCTGTGGGGCGTGGTCGGAGGCGATGACGTCGATGGTGCCGTCCTTGAGCCCGTCGAGCACGGCGGCGCGGTCGTCCTCGCCGCGCAGCGGCGGCGAAAGCTTGGCGAACGTGCGGTAGTCGCCGACCGCGCTCTCGTCCAGGCTGAAATATTGCGGCGCCGTGTCGCAAGTGACGCGGAGGCCTTGCGCCTTGGCGCGGCGGATCGCCTCCACGGTAGCGGCGGTCGAGACATGCGCCACGTGGTAGCGCCCGCCGGTGAGCTCGACCAGCCGGAGGTCGCGCTCGACGGCCATCACTTCGGCCACTGCCGGGATCGTCGGCAGGCCGAGCCGCGTCGCGATCTCGCCCTCGTTCATCACGCCGCCGCGCGCCAGCGCCGAATCCTCCGGATGCTGGACGATCAGCAGCCCGTAGGTGCTGGCGTAGCTCAGAGCGCGCCGCATCACCAGCGCGTCAGAGACCGCGTGGACGCCGTCGGTGAAGGCGAGCGCGCCGGCCTCGGCCAATATTCCCATCTCGGTCAGCTCGGCGCCCTCGCAGCCCCGCGTGATGGCGCCGTAGGGGTAGATCTTGACCACGCCGGTCTCACGCGCGCGCCGGGCGATGAACTCGATCAGCGAGACGTCGTCGATCGCCGGCCTTGTATTGGGCAGGCACACCATCGAGGTGATGCCGCCCGCCGCCGCCGCCTTGGTCGCGCTGGCGATGGTCTCCTTGTGCTCCTCGCCGGGCTCGCGCAGATGCACCCGCATGTCGATCAGCCCGGGCGCGAGGCAGCGCCCCTCGCAGTCGACGATGTTGGTGCCGTCCGGCATGCCGTCGGTGAACAGGCGGGGCCCGAGATCGGCGATCTTGCCGTTGACGCTCAGCAGCGCGCCCGGCGTATCGAGGCCGCTGGCCGGATCGATCAGCCGGGCGTTGACGTAGGCGGTGCGCTCGTCGGCCCCGCCATTGCCGCCGAAACGGCCCGAATCGGGCGCCATCAGACGGCGCCCTCGGAGGCCGTGTGGACGCCGGGCTGAATGCCGCGGGTCAACGTGTCGAGACACGCCATGCGGACGGCGACGCCCATCTCGACCTGCTCGCGGATGACCGAGCGGTCGATGTCGTCGGCCAGCTCCGAGTCGATCTCGACACCCCGGTTCATCGGTCCGGGATGCATGATCAGCGCATCGGGCTTGGCATGGGTCAGCTTGTCGCGGTCGAGGCCGAAGAAGTGGAAGTACTCGCGGATCGAGGGCACGAACGAGCCGTGCATGCGCTCGGTCTGGAGCCTCAGCATCATGATGATGTCGCAGCCGTCGAGCCCGGTCCGCAGGTCGTGATGGACCTCGACGCCGAGGCACTCGGCCGCCGCCGGCAGCAGCGTCGCCGGCGCCACGAGCCGGACCCGCGCGCCCATGATGTTCAACAGCTGGATGTTCGAGCGCGCGACGCGGCTGTGCAGGATGTCGCCGCAAATTACCACCTGGAGCCCGCCGAGGCGGCCGCGGCGGCGGCGGATGGTAAGCGCGTCGAGCAGCGCCTGGGTCGGGTGCTCGTGGCTGCCGTCGCCGGCGTTGATCACCGAGCACGTCACCTTCTCGGACAGCAGCTTGACCGCGCCGGAATGGGGATGGCGGACGACGAGCACGTCGGGACGCATGGCGTTCAGCGTCATCGCCGTATCGATCATCGTCTCGCCCTTCTTGATGGCCGAGTCCGAGACCGACATGTTGATCACGTCGGCGCCGAGACGCTTGCCGGCGAGCTCGAACGAGGTCCGTGTGCGGGTCGAGTTCTCGAAGAAGACGTTGATCAGCGTCCGGCCCTTGAGCGTCGAGCCCTTCTTGTCGGCACGGCGGTTCTGGGCGACGTAGGATTCCGAAAGATCGAGCAGAAACGTGATCTGATCGCGGGTCATTCCCTCGATGCCGAGAATGTGTCGGTGAGGGAAATTAGGCTCGGCGAGGGCGTGTTTCATCAAAAAGCGATTATACGCCCGCGCGTGCGCCGGGGCAAGATAGGCGATTCGAATATGGGTCGAAGAAGGCTCGAAAATTGGTCGAATCTTGACGGGAATCACGTGCCCGGGGCACGCGGTGACCTACCAGCGGCGCATCGGCCCGACGTCGAGATGGACGAAGCCGGACTTCGGATAGTAACCCACGCCGCCCGCGCGCTGGCTGAGCGCGGCATGCCTGAGCTGGCGGAGGCCGCGCCCTGACAGGCGGAGGTCGATCGCCATGCCGCGCATGTGATAGCTCTTCTTGGCGACCGCCCGGCTGTTGCGCCGGAGCGCGGCGTTGGTCGCGGGCGAGCGGTAGCCCGAGATCACCTCGAACGGCCGGCTGGTCCGCATGTCGCGCCGCAGCCCGTAGAGCACGTCGAGCAGGCGGGGATCGATCGGCTTGACGTCGCCGGAGCGGAAATCGCGCAACAGCCGGTCGATCGCGGCAAGCTCGTCCGGAATGTAGGCGCCGTCGGCCCAATAGGTGGCGTCGAGCCGCTCGCCGGTATGGAGGTGGACGAACGACAGCGTGCGCTCCGCCGGCAGCGCCAAGGAGGCGAGCGCCGGGCCGGAAAACGCGGTGACGACGGCCGTCGCGCCGGCCTTCCTGAGAAGGCTCCTGCGGCCGATCGCCCGTGTCGTGCCCGTTTCGTCGCTCACTGTCTCACTGTCTCGCCTGTTCACGAAGGTCCCAGACCCGAATTGACGATCGGTAAACCTACTCCGCCTCACAGCCCTCGCTCTTGGCAGCGCGCCATTTTAGCCGTTCCTTGGCATCGTGCCCATAGACATCGGGGCGAAACTGGACGGTTCCGTCGCGATCGACCCATGCGGTGCGATAGACGGCGTGCACCGCGAGCGGTCGGTCGAGGCGCACGGCCTGGCGCTTGCCCTGTTTCGCCGCCGCGACGATGTCCGCCCGGGTCCAGCCTGTCATGCCCTGGAGCGCGAAGGCGGCGAGATCGAGCGGGCGTTCGAGGCGGATACAGCCATGGCTGAACGCCCGCGCCGGATGCTCGAACAGCTGCCGTGCCGGCGTATCGTGCAGATATATTCCGCCACTGTCGGCGAGCACGAACTTGAGCCGGCCGAGCGGGTTGAGCGGACCGGGGTCCTGGCGCAGCCGGTAGCGCATCGCCTCCGGCGTGATGCGCGACCAGTCGACCTCCGACGGCGACAGCTTCCGCGACGCCGCGTCCCAGCCGTCGAACACGGTGAACTTGCGGCTCGCCAGGAAGTCGACGTTGCCGCGGATCACCGGCAGAAGCTCCTTCGTCGCGATGCTGGGCGGCACGACCCAGAACGGGCTGAACACGATCCTGGTGATCCGCGCCGTGAGCTCCGGCGTGGCGAGCCGCCTGGTGCCGACGACCACCCGCATGGTGAGCGCCGTCCGCCCGTCGGCGACGGCGAACAGCTCGAACGCCGCCAGGTTGATCACGACGTACCGGTCGGCAAAGCTCCGCCCCGCTCCGCGCGACCGTTCGAGGTTGATGGCGAGCGTCTCGATCCGCGTGTTGACGCCGACGTTGAGCGCCGCCCGGGTCCGCGGGCCGACCAGCCGTCGACGACCAGCCCGTGGCGGAATTGAAACCGGCGGACCGCCGCGTCGAGCGTCGGGCCGAAGGCGTCGGGCGACGCTTCCGCCGGCGCGAGATCGCCGGTCGCCGTCAGGCGGCGGCGCAGGATCGCGACGCCCGGACCGGTATCGCCCGTCCGAAGCGTCGGCCCGCCCGGCAGCGCCGGCCATCCGCCGCCCTTGGCCACGGCCCGATACCGATCGAGCGCGCCCAGCATCCGGCGCTCGCCTTCCTCGCCCGGCACCAGACCGTGATGCGCCGGTCGAGCGTTCTCCGCCAGCGCGGGATATCCGCCGACGAGGCACGCCAGGGCGATCAGCGCGCCGGCCGCGACACGTGCGCGGGTCCCGCTCCTCACTCTCGGTCTGGCCATGACGCCCGTTCCCCGCGAGCCGTTTCGGTCATGGCCCAGCCTATCAGCGAACCGCCGCCGCCGCATTACGGCGGAGCGGTTCCCACGCACTGCTGTCTGATCTTTTTCTTGGCGCTAGTGGTTAGAATCCAACGCTTGGAACCCTCTCCCCTTGCGGGAGAGGGTGGCACGCGGAGCGTGCCGGGTGAGGGGGCGGCCGCCGGTAGGCGGCGAAAAGAGTCTCTTGACGCGCTGACGCGCTTACCCCTCACCCCGGCCCTCTCCCTCAAGGGGAGAGGGAGACTCGGTCCAAACCGGCTACATAGGTAACAGTATAGACCGAGGACATGGGTAACAGGTCAACTGCCCGGCAAGGAGGGTCTTGCCGATGGTTTGGAAGGAGA
>PVBE012905288.1_pt1 | contig 13742 bp, 10 predicted proteins | sample 1631181 | NCBI WGS metagenome assembly PVBE01 (sample SAMN08397723, study PRJNA350692) | Marine metagenome, whole genome shotgun sequencing project. | isolation source: water | place: Pacific Ocean | collected 2012-04 | reverse complement strand
TCTTATTCTTCGTAGGATACGATTTAGTAAGTCCCGAATGAGGTTGTAATCCTGTACCTTTATTGTGATATTTTCCTTTAGTTCTATCACGAGTACCCCAATCTTTTGCTGGTTCCTTGATTGCTTCATTATTGTAATAATACTTCTTCTGCTTACTTAGTAGAAATATGTATTCATGTGATTTAGTACATCTATCTCTCACACTCTCAGGCATTGGATTAGGTTTATGCCATATGATATCCTGCCTTAGATACCATCCATCTGCTCTTAATGCAAATGCTAACATCCACGGAATACCAATTAAATCCTTCTCTTTGATACCATCTAACCTGTTACTACGTTTAGGTGAATACTCTGGTAGGTCTTGTCTACTACTAGCAACTGTTTGTTTAACGTATGCTTTACCAGGTCGATAGTTATAATAACTGTCCCCCATATTCACCCACAATGTACCATCATCAGTTAGAACTTCTCTAACCTCCCTGAATACCTCTACAAGGTTCTGAATATACTCTTCTGGTGTATTTTCCTGCCCTATCTGTTTCTCCTCATCTCCATAGTTCCTGAGTCCATAGTAAGGTGGTGATGTAACACACATCCTTGCAGTCTTTGGTAAGAATGTTGATAGGTTCTGTTTACAGTCACCAAATAGTATTAAATCTCTCATGCTTGATCCTCATACTCATCTATTAATTGTGATGCTACAAGTTCAATATATGTCCAAGTTGTATCATTCTTATACCCTGTAATATTACATGGGTTATTTGTCCACAACTCTTCATTGAATTCACCACCTAAAGTATCAGAGATATATTCAATTATCTCATCTTCATACTCATCGAAGAATTTAATAGTATCAGAGTAATAGATGTGACTGTGTGCCACACCTGATACACAACCATGTTCTACGATTTCACGTAAGGTTTCAAGATCATAACTCTCTTGAATAGTTTCAAATGCTCTCATCGCTTCACCACACTAATTGCTGGTTCACCCTTTTCAAATACAAGATCAACAACTGCCTGTACTCTTCTTGCTGTGGATATACCCACCTTAGAATATACAGGGACACATATTAATCCATGTGTTTTGTCTTTGCCACCCTTACGGATCACTCTACCTATTGTTTGAGAGATTCCAATATAATCCATAGATCTTAGAAACAAGACTGCCTCAAGTCCTTTGACATTGATACCTTCTGCTAATATACTATGGTGTAAGACAACAAACTTCTTATCAGGATCTTGACCCCATGCACTTAATACATTGAAGAACTCATCCCGACTTACTTTCTCATCATTGATAAATGCACCATGCTTAGAAGTAATCCACATATAATCATACCCTCTCCATGCTAATTCGTCAACAAACTTAGACTGTCCTATTAGTCTACTAATCTGTTTTGTTGCCTTTGCACATACAAGGATCTTCTTAGTCTTATGATCATCAATGTTATCAATAATCTGCTTACAATCTACATCTGATGTTAGTTCATCTTTCTGTAGTATGTCACTCTTATACACCTTAACTTTAGGTGGTAGGATATAACCCTGATCCACTAACTTAGGTGCAGGAACACTACAAATAACCTGACCAAATATATCACCCTCATTCATACCCACTTTCATAGGTGTTAGACTATGCTTAGGTGTTGCAGTAAAGAAATAGCAACGTTCTGCATTTAATGAGTAATGCTCAACAAACTCTATGAAATTCCTCTGGACTGAATTGTGTGCCTCATCAAAGTATATTGTATCAACCTCAACATCTGCCTCTACTAATCTATGAAGTGAATGATATGTTGTAAAGATAATCTTTCTACCTTTAGTCTTATCCCATTCCTCAATCTCATCTGCCTTAGTAGTGCTAAAATGCTTTGTCTCACCACTATGAACGTGCATCACTTGGATGAATTGATACTTCTCTCTTATGACTTCCAAGAACTCAGAACTCAATTGCTCTGCTAATAGGATGCGTGGAGCAACTACAACAATAGTCTTATGACCATCTTCTAATTGACGCATGGCATCATTAATTGCCACAAGAGTCTTACCACCGCCCGTAGGAACGATGATCTGTCCCTTAGAGGTTCTTGTCATTGCTTCCAATGCTTCCTGTTGGTGGGGACGTAGTTGCACAGTGTTCCATTAATATAAACCTATTATAGCAGAAAAGCACCCCGTGTTGGAGTGCCTGTGCCAGTTTCCCTTCTGGTCCCTTAAGATATTATAGAGTCTGCCTTGCAAACATACAAAGGTATGTAGTAATTCATGAATTTTGACTTATCATGAACCATGCCCAACTAAACTACATCGACCATCTATCTCAGATAATAATACCTCATGCTCTAATTGTCCAGAAAAAACAACTACTCTACCCAATACTGGTTCTATTGTTTCACCTTCTATAATTAAAGGTGATGACCCATTAGGAACATTAGCATAATAACAAAAAGTTGTATCATATTCCATATGACAATGCTTACCACCACGCTGATGCTGATTATAGGTTACAATCCAACTCATTTCTGTCTTAATATCTAATATCCCTTCTATCCAAGTAAAAAAATCATTCACTTCTTTAACTTTATACTCATGTATCATAAAAGATGATAATACTCCACCACCATCAACTTTAATAGTACTAGGATGATATTTAATATTTCTAGGATTCAAACCTTTAGTATCATATACTTCTTTATTATTCTCTGAGAGTATTTGTGCTGCCTCAATATGTGTTATTGGTGTATGCAATTTAGCATTATTAATTGCCATCTCATATATGAGAGAGTTCAACTTAGTAGAATTAGAATAATCAAATACTTTATAGTTCATCTGTCAATGCACTCCATTTCTTCAAGGGACATCCTTCTACTCCCACTCTTGCTTTTGTTCCGATAAAACATCCACACTCTTCACATCTGTGATGTTCTTCTACATATCTATCACAATCTCCACATATAGATAATCTCTCTTTAAGTACATTATCAGGTACTTTCAATAACTTCCTATAATTCTTATTTGCCAGTGAAAGAGTGACATTAGCAAAAGAAGTCTTAAAGTTATTCAGTTGTTTTTGTAATGAAGGATATTCAGGCATGATATAAGTTCAATTAAATTATATATTATGGATTAAATGCTCCCCTAACGGTACTATTATTAATTACACCAACAACAGAATAATTAGATCCTGATACTGCTTTACCAGCAACACCACCATTACCACTGGCAGGAGTATTAACACCTGCTAAACCCCATTCTCCACCACTACCACCTGCAGTTCCAGGATCTCCAGGTTGACCAGGAGTACCAACACCTCCAGTATAAGGTGGATTAGGACATCCAGGCCAAGCAGTACCAGCACCACCACCAGAACCTGCTAATGATCCAGATTGATTATTATATCCTCTTCCAGGCCCACCATTACCACCATTACCACCAATACCTCCTGATACTGTTGTATAAGTGTGTCTACGACATAGTGCTGCTGTTTGATATCTACCATTACACCAAGTCCAACCCCAACTTGAATAGCAATCACACAATCCTTGACCTGCTGTGCTACATCCACCATATCTTTCCCAACCTGCTCCACAATCTCCACAAGAATTACAACCACTATTTGCAGTTTTTAACTCGTAAGTAGAACAAGTTCCTGATGATCCCTGAGCTCCAACAGTTCCAAATTCTCCACCTCCTCCAGCACCATATATTTTAGCACCTGATTGAACATGTACTCTAAGATTATTAGCACTAGATGATGTTATGGTTAAAGCATTACCACCAGCATCACCACTAATTGTTACCTCAGTACCACCTGCACCACGACCACCCATAATAGTCCCAGTGACATCTATGGTTAAATTATTTGCTGTTGCATTAAGGTCAGCAGCAGAAACATTACTACTATTTGATCCACACGTCCCATCAACATTCATCCATTTAAGGATGCTTTTATGTAAATTATCATTCCAACTTGACTGATCTATATCAAAATTAATATTTGTTCCAGTCTGAGTAACATAATAATACTTAATACTATCTTTAATCTGAGAAACTTTCCAATCATTCACTGCACCTACATCATTATTTTCAGTACAATCTGGAACATTGGGATTTGTATTAGTTACATCAGTAACTCTCAATAATTCTGATGCTTTAATCTCTGTACCACCTGTTGCAGTACCTGGAGTTCCGTCAAGGCCAGGCATTGTTAATCTAAAAGTATCTCTCATCTGACTAAATTTCATATTAGTCTGATTATTTGGTGAAACACCACCACTACCAGCAAAATATGGACCGTATTTTGTAACTGCTATACCCATTAATCGAATATACTTTTTTCTATTTAGTCAAAGAGTCTAATACTTTCCTATGTGAGATCCATTTAATTCTGCTCTTCTCATCCTTTTGATACCTATCATCTTCCTTTGCCTGTAATGATATTATATTACGATCATTCTTAGACTCTAAGAAATTCTGAATTGAATCATTATTAAACATCTTAAGTCCATCACATACCTGAACCCAACTATCAAGACCCCAGAAAGTTTTCTCACGAAAAGAAGACCTAGAATCTAAAAATTCTGCTCTACATTTAGCATCAAATTGTTTAACCCATTCTGTTTTATTATCTGTCATATATTTCCAAAACTCAGAATCAGTCCTATTAGTATTATAATGTAAACAAATGAAATCAACGATATCAACATATAATTTCGTATTACTTGCATTCAAAAGTTTTCTATTATAATCCAAATTCAATAATGTGGAATTTATAGTTAAGAACTCTTGAACCTGTTGGATAACAACTTGCAATCCTGTAGATTCTAATGGTTCAACGAATCCACTAGAAAGTCCTACTGCTAAACAATTTCCTATGTAATACTTATCATAATAACCTGGCCTATACCGAATGATCCGATCAGTATCCAGATGTACCTTTAAATTCTTAAACAACCAAGCATCATACTTCTCTCTTGCCTCATCATCAGATATAAATTTTGAAGAATAAACATATCCTGTTCCATACCTATCTCCTATTGGTATTCTCCATGTCCACCCATTATCAGTTGCTTCTGCCACAGTAAATGCTGGCAGTTTCATAAACTTATGTGGAACTTGTTGTGCTATTGCCCTATCAAGTGGTAAAGCATCAGAAATATCATTCCACTTTGGATTAAGATGTTTAAACAATATGGTACTAAACCCAGAGCAATCAACAAATAAATCTGCTGTTACAATTTCATCCTCTTCTGTAACAAGACTAATGATATTCTTACCATCAGAAACTACATTCTTAATTCTTGTATCAACAAAGTTTACTTTATTTTCTAACTTCTTAAATATAAGATCTGAAAATTCTTGTGTGTCAATATGAAATGCATGTTCATATTCTTCAAATGGTCTATCAGGAATATTGTATGTTGGTTCACCATAATTTTGTCCACCTTTAAACTTATTTTCTGGAATAGAATATAGAGAAGATGAATTTCTATATGAATCCATATAAATCTGACCAAAACCATGAAAATATTCAGTATCAGGAATCCATTCTTTAAAATGAATCCCTAACTTCATGGTAGCACTAGTCTTTAACTCTTGAAACAAATCTCCTGTACTCATTCCAAGGTGACTTAATAATAAACGAATGATTGGTGTAGTGCTTTCTCCTACTGCAATATTCTTATTACTCTTATCATAATATACTGAGATATCGACTTTATCACCCCAATAATTCTTCATCATGGCAGCAGTAATCAGTCCAGAAGACCCTGCCCCAACAATAACAATTTTTTTCATTTAGAATAATATAGTTAAAAATTATTTAGAATAGATCCTGCCAACCAGATCCATTATGACACTGCATCTTATTGGTAGTTGTATTGTATATAACTGATCCAGGTGCAGCGGACACTTGGAAATTATCTCTTACAGTTGAACTAACCCGTGGAATCATCATAAATCCAGCAGCAGCACCTATAGCACCAGTACCAGCATCAGAGAAGTCAACGGCACATCTAGGAGAAATCGTTCCAACACCAATCCTTGATCCCATACTACTAGTAGCAACAGTAATTGCTTGATCCCAACATGTTATCTTACTATTATGTACTTGGAAATCTCCACAATTAGTCCCCGTTATCTGATGCATTGCGGTTGTTCCAATACCAACCTTCTCAAATGAAGCAATTCCCTTAACATCCAATACCGCTATTGGATTTGTAGTTCCTATACCAACACCTTGGAAAATACCTTTTCCACTGAATACATCTAACTCTACTCTTGGAGAAGAAATATTAATTCCTATCTTAGAAGCACGTATATTAAAGAAAGTTGAAAGTCCAGAAGTATTATTAAGATTAGTACCAGTAATTACATCTGGATAATTAATAGTTCCTGTAATAGTTCCACCAACACCCAAATTACCACCAACCCAAGCATTAGATGTAACAGTAGATGTTCCTACTACATGTAAAGTATTAACAGGAGCATCAACACCTAATCCTAAACTACCACCATAAGTGAGAGTCATTAACTGAGCATTAGTCTGTCCATATACCCAATCAAAACTACCTGTACTTACACCAACACCACCTTTATGGAGATACGTGGTAACGTTACCAGTATCATTATTAAAGATATCAAGATTTTTATTACTAAATTTGAAAACAGCAGTACTGTTACCAACACCAACTCCTACACGCAATCGCGATACACTTCCAGTTGCAGTAACATCTAATAATGTTTCTGTTCCTGAACCTGAAATACTTATACCATCACTATTAGTTGCTAAACGTTCTTTAGCCTTATGGAATAAAATTACTCTGGAATTAGTACCACTATGTAATTTTAATATTGGTCGCCAAGTATCATCAAAGAATTGAAATGCTCCTGGCCCATCGCCACCATTTGACTTAAATATTAATCCCCCTGGTCCATCTTCCTTAATTATTGAAGCGAAACTATTACAAATTGAATCTCCATTACTATCATTTTGAGAACCGAGACTATTATCATGATATATTGCTAGATCTTCACTATTACCAAAGTTTAATTTCTTACCATCTTGAAGAGTTATTTCTTCAGCAGTTATAGCATCTGCAAATGTAGAAACACCGGTAACACTCAAGTCACTAGCTAGATTAATTGATCCTGTTTCTATGTGGTCATATATTGTGACTCCAATTCCAGAAGTAGAGAATCGCTTGTCATTATTATAATAGAGATTTACATGTGAATTTTCATTAAATACTGCTTGTACTTCTGCACCATTATCAGATCTTACACTTACTTGAGAACCTAGAAGCTTCAATTCACCACTATTAGTATCAATTATACTATCCGTACCGTCATTATAAATGCTAAACACATTATTACCGAAAATCGCTTTAACATCTTCGGGGAAATATGCAGTAGATCCAAAACTAACACTAGAACCAGTTGATATTACAACATCATTTCTAAATGTAGATATACCAGATACAAGAACATTTCCTTCTGTACTAACACCAACCCCAGGATAAAGAATGGGATTACCACCAACTTGAAGAGCATAAACTGGATTATTAGTTCCTACACCAGCACGAGATAAATTATAAATTCCTAAACCAGATCCAGCATTAGACCATGCAGAAGTTGGAAGATTTGTTAAATTTGCTCCATTACCATAGAATGAAGTTGCACTTATAATTCCACTTGCCGAAGACATTGTAATGCCAGCACCCATCCTAACCTCAGTTAGAGTAGCAGTACCAGAAGCATATAGATTATTAGTTGTAACTACCCCACTAACAGATACGTTACCTTTAACGTCCAACTTCTCAGCAGGGACAGTCGTTCCAATACCGACGAGATTACCTCTTACGATAAAATCATCTTGGTCAACTTGGACCCCATCCCTAAAGTTAAAACTCTTCCTTATATTAGGCATTACTATATTTTTTAGTTATTTATTAGGACAGTGCATCGACTTTTGCAGAAAGTTCCTTAATTGCTTCAATTAGCAATGGAACAAGTCTCTTATAATCAACGACTTTTAATTCGGTCATAGTCTCACCATAACCAACTGCATTAGTTAAATCTCTGGTAGAAGTAATTCCAGGTAATCCAAGTGCTTCAATTTCTTGTGCAATACAACCAGTATCAGGTGCTCCACGCATAGATTCAGTAGCATTATCATTCCAAGTAAATGTATTACCACTAATAGCCTTAACCTTATCAAGAGCATTAGGAATTACAGTAACGTTAGATTTTAAGTTACTATCAGAAGTAGAGAACGCACAAATATCACCAGCAACATGTAAGTCACCACCAATACCAACACCACCTGCTACTACAAGAGCACCAGTAGATCCACTTGTAGATGCAGTATTAGCATTTGCATTTACAACACCAGACACCGTAAGTATATCGGTAACATTTACAGTACCAGCAGCAGAATCAAGTACTAGATTACCACTTGATGTGTCAATCTCATTAGCAGCATTAACTCCAATTCGAACATTCTTAATCTCAGCACCACCATCAGCATCAAGTAATCCAATAAACGTACTGATACCTGTTACTTTTGAATGACCCCCAACATTAATATTCTTCTCAACACCAAGTCCACCATCAAGCACAAGACAACCAGTGTCCTTATCATTTGATTGTGTATCAGCAATATAATAAACAGCATCATAAACTTTTAATGTTCCAGTAATAACAACATTATTATTAACCTTAACTTCTTGGTTAAAGGTAACTGGACCATCAAACTGAGATAGAATCCTATCCGATGTACCACCTTCAACAATTAGTCTATCTTTAATAACAACCTCATCAAATACTACACTAAGTCTTGAAGGATCTTGACCTGTAACAGTAGGAATCGGAGCATCAAAGGTAGTCTCCTGACCAGTTGCGGAGCTAACTCTCTTATTACCAATGTAAAAGTCACCATCATTATTCATACCAGTGTAAACAACCGCACCACAAGATCTTTCTTGTGCTTGTGATAGAAACTCTTCTCTTTCACTAAGAGTCCTAACCTGAACCTGCGGTAAACCAGTAGAATAGTTACCAGGACCATATCCAAGATACTCAAAGGTATGACCAGATGCACGAATGATAGATGGACGACGGAATTCAATCGCTAATGGTTTAATCTTCTTAACAACTGAATTAATAGCATGATCTGCCTTGTTAGTACCCAGAGAACCACGAATTACAGTAATCTGATTAAATCCACCACCAGTTGGAGCAGAGCTAGTAACTCTCATAATCTCATTATCAACTTGGACATACGATCCAAGAGGTAATCTACTTACTGTACCAATACCAGAATTTGGTATTGAAATCTGAAGTGAATTACCAGATCCAGAAGCAGCACCAAGAGTTACATAGTCTCCACTATAAAGTGACAGTCCTCTTGCTCCTATATTTTCATTTGCATCATCAGATGGTGCATTAGCAGCACCCATCCCATGACTTAAAATACGAGAAGCAACTAAATTCTCATTAGTAACTGCTGAGAACTTTGTAACACTTAGTCTTTCTTTAACATAGAAATCACCTTTATTATTATCATTACTATCTACAACCCTAAACTTGTTACCAGATACTAATCCATGACCAACACCACATGTGAATGTTGAAATACCAGTAGTAGTATCATAAGTATCAGAAGAAACTGATACAGAAGGTCCAACTGCTAACGTATATTGAGAAGCAATAATCCCAGGATCACCAGCAGTAATAGCAATAGCAATCTTGTTACTAGTAGGAACAGAAGTTATACGATATACACCATCTGTAACAATACCAATACCAGATATTTGTACTACATCATTAACGTTAGTAGCAAGAGTCTTAGTAGTAACTCGATATCTAGCATTACCATTACCAGCACCAACAACTGACTGATCGAAATACAAATCAACAGCATTATATCCTGAACCAGGATTCATAACGTCAGCATTAACAATAGCACCATTAGCAACAGTTACTTGAGCAGTTGCACCACCCCATGTGCTACCAGATAAAGGATTAGAACCACCATTCAATAATTTAACATTATAGTATGTGGAAATTCCAGATGTTGGAATATAATTAGCACCACCCCATCCTGCTACATTAGTATGAGTAGCAATTCCACTAAATGTATGTGCTCTACCGAAAGTAAGTGTAGATATACCAGCGGTAGTATCAGTTAGAACACTGGTGATCTGATGACCAAGACCAATATCCTTTAAGAAATTATCAGCAGCTTCTCTTGTTATACTATTTTTAAGTTCATCAGTAGAAACATCACCTAATGGATGTCTCTTAGCAAATGAAACTGATGCCTGTGGGTTATCATTAGCATTATCTTTATCTTGCTGTGGATAAAGATTCTCAACATTCTGACCATACTTCAAACCCGTAAATTCTGTTGGGACTTGATTATCAGCTTGTAATACAAATAGATGATAGATACCATCCTGAACATCACGAATATATGGACTTATAGTTTCATTTCTATAAACATAATAATTGGATTTAAGATCATTTCTATCAAATCTTGGTAATGTTGTATCTCTATTAGACACATCATTATTAAACAACCCAGGATTATGTGTAACTCCTACAGTATCTGTTGTTGTATATGTAAATGTTTTATCATCACTGATACTTGTTACAGCAAATGTACTATTATATCCACTACTTGCTGCACCAACAGTATTGGTGGAACTAGTAACATTCTTAATAGTAACAACATCACTAATATTCAGATTATGTGGCAATTCTGATACAACAGTAACAGTACTACCAGATACAGAACAAGTACTTATAAATCTTGGGTTCCTATTATATCCATAATCATTTTCATCAATAGTTGCTATCGTAAAATCACTATTTGATCTAGGTCCAGTAGTACTGGATTCTTGAATAACAAATCCTTCATTAGGATCCTTTGCGTTTACTGATTCCTTAGGAATAACAACACGCATCTTATAAATCTTTTCATCTAATGATCTTGGATCTTCTTTTCTTGTTATGTACGATACTTCGGTTTTAGCAACAGTACCACCTAATCCACCAATTGCACTATAAACATCATTGGTTCCAGGTAAATGAGCATACCATTGATTATTGGTAGTATCCCACTGAATTGGAGCACCTATATCACCAGATTCTTTATCATGTACTCTACTAACAATCCTAAGTTGTGTTCCACCAGAAATAGTAACTGCTTTACTATTATCAGCATTGGTCTTTGAAGATGCTAATTTAACTTGTGTATTAGAATGACGAATTGCATAATAGACTCGATTGTCTTCGATATTCTCTGGTAAATCTGCGTCGTTACTAATAATTCTTACACTTTCACCTGTTTGAATATTATGTGCTCCAATATCAAATATATTAGATAATGCCGTATTACCAGCAATATATGAAGGTCCACTTATAACTACATATGATTTTTCGCTTACACTAGTTCCACCACCAGTCATGTGGAATGCTGCTGTCTTAACGCCACCTATATCTACAAATACTGTATCATTAGTCTTAGCACCAAGACGATAACCTCTTAATGTGATAGGAGGTACATCATCCTGATCTTCATAACCATACAAATAAACATGACTAGAAATACCAACTGTCTTAGTCTTTTGTACATCAAACTCAACCCAATCAATGTTGTTATCTTTTGATGTAATTGCTTTTGGTGTAATTATATTTGTTATATAACCAGCATCATCCTTATCAAATGCCTTAGTCTTAAATCCTTCAGCAGCTAACGAGATCTGACCAAAGTTAGAGTTTGAGTTAGTAATTGATGCGTCAGAACCAGATTGAATATCAAAGTGCTTATTGTATCCAATAGCAAATACAGAAACAATCTGAAGTACAGCATCATTTGTGATCTTAATATGACTTCCTTCCCATCCACTTCGATAAATGGCATCAGAATCTAAGTGATATACCTTAGTTGCATTAAGAGATGATGATCCCTGTGCAAGTGCAGATCCCCTTTCCAAGGTTATTGCAATACTTTCATAAGATCTAGAAGTCTTATTATATTTTACAAATGCACGGTCATCTTTCTGTAGTGAAACACCAGTAAACTGAGCAACAACCATAGATTTGAATCCAGATGACATAGCACCATCTGCCTTCATACCATTCATACCCCATACAGAGCGTAAAGAACAGTTAAAGATGTATGGGGAAGCACCAGATACAGTATCAGTCTCAATAGTTACTGACGCAGAAGATACACCTGGAGAAGGTGGTAAAGTATCTCTTACGAATGGTAGTAAATAAGTGAATTGAGTTGCATTAGTTACACTCTGAACTACCGTCGAGATATTATAATCTGTAGTAGTAACTCCTTTAATCTTAATAGGAGTTCCTGCATTTAATCCATGTTCTGTTGAAGTTGTAACGGTAACAACTTGACCAGCAGCATATCCATCACCAGAAATAACCTTACTAATGGTAATTGGGTCAGTTGCAAATGCACCAACAATTTCCCATTCAGGTCTTTGTTTTGCAAATCCATCAGCAGCACCTGGATACTTCTGATCAATATTTCTAGTAGACTCCGTATTAAATGCATTAGAGAGCTTACTATAATACATGTCAAGATCAGTAATACTATATCCCGCAGGTACAGTAATACAATCAGCATACTCAAAACAAGTTAATTTGTGGTGAGAGAATGTTGGTTTTGATTGATTATTTTCTGAGAAGTCTGAACTATCTGTATAAACTAATCCAGTATCGTCACCATCAAAGAAGGTGAATTGGAAAAAATAACATGAACCCGTTACCCTGAATATAGCAGATTTATTAACACTACTATCTGTTGGGTTTGGAACGTATTTTGGTCTTATCTTAGTCTTTCTTAAATCTAGACCAACAATCGAAGTACCACGGGGAATTACAACACCACCATTAATACTATTAAACTTATAAAGAACGTTATCATCTTGAGTAATATCAAAATTAGATGATAATGTCAATGACATATCGGAAGTAGATGCAACTACACCTAATCCACCTGCTGGAGGAACAATTCTTGCAGTTCCACCATCATCCCTAATAGCATAACCTGGTCTGTTATCAATTACATGTTCACCAGGGAAACAAAGTATTGTTGTCTTTTCTACCGTATCGTTATTATTACCTCTCAGATATGAAAATCTTGCAGATTCAATGAGTGCTCTTTGAATCGTTTTGAAAGGTTGTGCTAACGAATTACCTTGATTAGTAATCGCATCAGTCGAATCAAGGTCATTGGGATTAACATATAGAATACGTCCTTCCGTATTCTTAATAAAATTCTCTAACTTATTAAGAGGCATCGCTTTATTTTTAACAAGATATTTCTATGTTCTATTTAGTTAGGCAGAGATTAAGGTGCATCAGAGTTCTCCTCTTTATACATGCGGAGAAACTCTTCTTCTGTCTTTGGGGTATCAACTAAACCCTCCTCTTTTAACTTTTTATAGTTATAACACCCATCAAAAGATAATTTGATTTTAGGTTCATTTTGCTTTTTCATGAATAGAAAGTCCAGCGTACTCTATACGATCTGGATCAAGTAGTTTATTCACTACTTCTTTAACATTCATGAATTGTTCCGTTGTTTCACATGTTATAAATTTCTCCTCTCCATCATCAGAAATGAGAAGAAAAGATCTATTACACACATCAATAATTGTCCGATTTACAAAATCGTCGTCCATACGGGTTTCCACTTAATCCAGTCAT
>PVBE011028931.1_pt1 | contig 13743 bp, 12 predicted proteins | sample 1631181 | NCBI WGS metagenome assembly PVBE01 (sample SAMN08397723, study PRJNA350692) | Marine metagenome, whole genome shotgun sequencing project. | isolation source: water | place: Pacific Ocean | collected 2012-04 | reverse complement strand
TCTACAAATTCGGGTGTCAGTGTGTAGCGATATTCGCCAAGCAGATCTCCCTTCTCAAGTTCTTCGAAGGGGACGCTGGCTCGATTCCTGGGATCTACTCTCATGGGCCAAGGGTATCGAATAGGGTAGGGAGAACCAGCAGATCTGCTCCCTCTCGAGCATGCTACCTATCGGCGAGTCGCGCATGCGGAAGGCTCCGAAAAGCGGCTTGGGCCGGGTGGAGGGGCGGCGATGAATTCCGAGTGTTTTGCCCGGATCCGTTCTAGAGCATCGGGCCTGGCGATCGTTCAGCCAGGAAGTCTTCCACTTCCCGGCGCCGGGGGAGAGAGGGCTGGGCACCACGGCGAGTGACAGAAAGGGCTGCTGCGGCCTGGGCCCAGCCACAGGCATCGAGGAGTGATCTACCCTGGGCGAGACCGGCAGCCAGGGCTCCGTTGAAGGCATCCCCGGCCGCCGTGGTATCCAGGCTCTCGACGCGATGGGCGGGAAGTATGTGGACCTCCTTCTCGCAGATCAGCAGGCCTTCCCTTCCCCGAGTCAGGATGATCGTCGGCACGCCGCCATCTTGCAGTCGTCGCGCCGCCGTGATGGCGCTTTCCGTGGAATCGATCTCGAGCCCCGTGAGCAGAGCAGCTTCATTTTGATTGGGGGTCAGGATGTCCACGTGGTCGAGCAGTGCGGAATCCTCGAGTGCGGCATCTGCAGGAGCGGGGTTGAGGAGGGTCTTCATGCCCAGGCTTCGAGCCCGTTCGAGTGCGGCGAGTACGGTGGCCGTCGGGGATTCCAGGCAGGTGAGAAGAAGCTGACCCCGAAAGTCCTCTTCGGGGATGGCAGCGACAGCCTGTGGCCCGAGTTTGGCATTGGCGCCTGACGCGACGCTGATCAGGTTCCGCCCTTCGTGGTCTACCAGGATCAATGCGACGCCGGTAGCCGTATCCGGCTGGGGCTGAACGTAGCGGCAGTCCAGGCCCTCGGCTTTGAAGGAATCGACGGCGGCACGTCCGAATTCGTCATTCCCGACCGCGGCGATGAAACGCACGGAGTCCTGGCAGAGGCGGGCTGCTGCGACCGCTTGATTGGCTCCCTTGCCACCCTGGGCCCGGTAGTACTCCCCACCGAGAACGGTTTCTCCCGCTTGGGGCAGGCGGGGAGTTCGACTCACCAGGTCGATGTTCACGGAACCGAGGACAACGATGGGTCGATGGTTTCCGTCCGGTTCTTCCGATGCGATGGCCATGCGTCTGGGGGTCGACATCCTCGTGGCAGGGTTGGAGTCCGCGCCGGCGATGCTCCGAGCGTTTGCCCTTCAGCATGGCAGACGGTCGATTTTCCGCCAATGGATTCGGGAAGTATGCGCCCTCGATTCCGCTATCGGCGGGTTCGGAATCCGCTCGAAGGTTGGGTCATAAGTACTGGAAATTGCGTAGGAATAATGAGTTTTTCGGCGCATTTTTCCGACCCCCGGATGGGGTGCTGGGGGCGCTCATTCCCACTCCGGACGCGGGGCTGTCGCTCCTGGCTTCGCGGCGAGTTCTAGTCGTCGGAGTCGCATACGTTCTGCAACTCGAGCACACGCACTACCTCGCCCTGCGTTTCGGGGAGTTCGACCCGCAGGCCCTCGTCCGTGATTCGACAGGCCACGGACTCCCCGTTCAGGAGTTGCGCTCGAACGTCGCCGTCGGCCGACAGGCCGAGCAGCGTCTGGGCACCTGGCTTTGCATCGCTGATCAGGGCGAAGACGCGATCGTCCCGGCACGTGAAGCGGATGCGAGTACCTTCGAGGGTGTCGCCTTCGGCTCGTCGCCACGGCCGCGTACCATAAATGGCCTCGCCCGAGTCCGAAAGGAATTCGCCGAGCCAGCGCAGCCGATCCGCCTGGATCTCCGGAATCTGGGCATCCTCTCCTCGCGGTCCCACATTCAGGAGCAGGTTTCCGTTCTTCGAGACAATGTCCACGAAGTCGTTCAGCAGGTCGTGTCGGCTCAGGTGATCTTCGGGTTTGGAGAGGCGGTTATAACCAAAACTCTGATCGATCCCCCGCACGCATTCCCATTTCTTTTCCCTGCTTTCCGGGAAAGTACTGTATTCAGGCGTGTGATAGTCGCAATGAGGGGGGGGGGTGGGTGGAGTGCGGAGCCGCGCTTGCGGATTCCCCGCGCGACGAGGGCATCGGCGAGGTAGCGAAGGCCGCGAAAGCGCAGGGCACGGGTGAATACGTTGGGCGTGATCCAGCGATCGTTGACGAGGCTTTCCGGTATCTCGTTATAGTAGTCGGCGAAGAGTTGCCAGAGGCGCTCCGGGGAATGGGGCCAGGCGATATCATTCCAGAGGATCTCCGGCTGGTAGCGTTCGATCAGTTCCCGAGTCTGGGCTTCGGCGTAGTCGGGATAGTCTCCGCCCGGGATTGAAGCCAGAAAGTCTGCCGGAGTTCTGAGGGGAGCGGGGTTGAACGTCCAGTCGATCCCCCCCGAATAATAGATTCCGAAATGCAATCCCCGCTTTCGAACGGCGCTCGCTAATTCTCCCACCAGGTCTCGCTTTGAGAACCAGTCCGGGCGCCGGGGATTTCGGATGCCGGTCGGCCACAGGCAGTAGCCGTCGTGGTGCTTGGTCACCAATACGAAATAACGGGCGCCCGAGGCGGCAAAGAGATCTGCCCAACCCTCGGGATCCCAATCGGCCAGTCCCGCCTCGTAGATGGCCTGAAAATCCGTATACGGGCGCCCGCCCCAATGCTCACGATGATGCCTGGCCGCCGGGCTCCAGGGAAATCGGATGGAATTCTGATACCACTCCGAGTAGGGCGAAAGCGGTTGGAAATTCCAATAGTCCTCGACGATGAGTTCCTGGATCGTACGACCCCGTGGCGCGTAGGCGGGTACCGAGGCAAGACTCCAGTGCATGAAAATTCCGAGCTTTGCGTCTTCGAACCAATCGGGTACCCGATGCCGTTTCAGATCCTCGAGTTCGGGCCGCCAGGGGCCTTCCGGAAAATGCGACATGCTGACAGGTTGCCATGCTTGTTCCGGGCGGGAAAGGGATGACGGTGACTCAAGGGAATGAAGGAGGAGAAGCCCGTCTTGCACGCAGGAGAAAGCGCACGAAGAGGAGTGCGAAAGAAAAGTCGCCGATCGCCCCCAGCAGGGCCAGAATCCCCGCATCCCCTCTGAAGAAATACCAGCTCCACATCATTGCCACGTAGAATTTTCCAAGGGCTGCCAGACCGACGATGCCGTGGTTCCGGCTGGGATCGCGGGCGACCAGGCCATAGCCCAGACCAAAGAGGGCGACCGAAACCCAGAAGGCCTGGGTATTGAGTTGGGCGGCCGGTTCAGCGAGGGAGGCCCCGGGGCCGAAAAAAACCTGAGCGTGGAATGCGGGTGCGAGCAGGGCTACGGCAGCCGCGCTCATATTCCATCCGCAGGCGATGATGAAGAGCCAACGGTCGTTTCTCGTAGGGAAGGATTCGGAGATCATCTTTCTTCCGATTCGATAGGGGATACTACTCGCGCCCGTGAGGGCGTTTCAGACTGAGGCCACCCGTGGAAGTTCGCCCACCAGGGGCCGCGCGTAATCGATGAATTCCTGCGTGACGTCACAGCCATTCGCGATCCAATTTTCCGGAACCGTTCGCGTTTTTCCGGCGACCTCTTGAAGGGCGACGGGAACGTATTCCACCGCGTAGGGGCCGTCGGCCTTGCGGCGGATCGTGAGACTCGCGCTTTCGATTCCTTCCGCGGCCGCCAGGACGGCGGCCCGCCCGCTTTCTCGCGCCTCCAGGGCATCCACGGGGCTGATGCAGTCGGCGAAGGATCGTTGCAGGTAGCCGAAGGTATCCGCGCGGACCCGCAGCCCCCCGCCGAGGCGTTCCTTTACGAGGCGCGCCAGGAAGTCGCCGAGCGCGCCGCTGCCCGATAGCTGTACGTTTCCGTGGGCGTCCCGCTCCGCCACACCGCCGAGTTCTTCGGCCAGGGATTGAGCGATCGGGATGCCGGCTGCGTCGTGAATTCCCTCGCTGAGCGCCACCAGGCAGCGACCCTCGCGGCTGTAGATGCGATCGACATCTGCGACGAAGCGATCGATCTCGAAGGCCGTTTCGGGCAGGTAGATCAAGTGGGGGCCGCTATCGCATTGACCACGTGCGAGGGCAGTGGCCGCAGTCAAAAAGCCCGCATGACGTCCCATGATGACGTCGATCTTGATCCCGGGCAGGGAACGGTTGTCGAGTCCATCTCCGATCAACGCGCAGGCGACGAAGCGTGCCGCAGATCCGAAGCCCGGGGTGTGATCGTTGAGAACGAGATCGTTGTCGATGGTCTTCGGGACGTGGAAGGCTCGCAAGGGATGGCCTCGTCGGGCTGCGACTTCCGAGATGATGCGACAGGTGTCGGCGCTATCGTTGCCTCCAATGTAGAAGAAAAAGCGAATGTCCCGACTGGCCAACTGCTTGAAGATCTTCTCGCAATACTCTTCGTCTGGCTTGTCTCGACTCGAGCCCAGGGTCGCCCCGGGAGTGGCAGCGATCGCCTCGAGTCGAGATTCAGCGATTCCTGAGAGTTCGATCAGGTCTCCGTCGACCATCCCGCGGACCGCATGGCGCGCTCCATAGATGCGGTCGGCCAGCCCCTTTTCCCGGATCGCCTGGATGACCCCCACGAGGGAAGAGTTGATGACGACCGTGGGGCCGCCGGATTGTGCGATGATGGCGTTGCCTCGTTCCACTGGCTTCGATGCTCCTGCTCCGGCCTTTCGCGGCCGTTTTCGGGGGGGGATGATTTTGCAGAAGGCAGAGAATACACCGGCGACACTCGATCCGGGAAGAATCGAGTCGGGACATCCCCAATGCCCGAGTTCGGTCGAGGGGCGTGCTCCCCCTCTTTATCGGGGGTAATATCAGGTTGGCGCTGTTACCATGGCGATTTTCGACCGAATGTGGTCGCCCCGAGATCCGGAGTCCGGATCCGCGACTGGAGTTCCCTTGCAGAACGCTTATGAAACCGATGAACGCATGGCTTTTCGGGAGTCCGTGGCCCGTTTCGTGGCCGAGGAAATTCGGCCCTACGCCGATGAATGGGATGAGGCCGGTACTTTTCCCTGGTCTCTGGTCGAGAAGGCTGCCGCCCTGGGTCTCTACGGGATCGCGATTGACGAGGAATATGGCGGCCTCGGTTTCGACGATGCCTTTCTGCGCGCCTGGTCGGCGGAGGAGTTGGGTCGGGCCGGTGCGGGCGGGGTGATCGCGAGCCTCTCCTCATGCCAGATCATGACCGGTCCGCTGCAACTATTGGCCTCGGATGCCATCAAGCGGCGCACCCTGGCCGATCTCGTCAGCGGTCGCAAAGGCGGTTCCCTGGCGATTACCGAGCCCTCTGGAGGTTCCGATGTGGCCGCCATGCAGACCCGCGCCCGTCGAGAGGGTGATGAGTGGGTATTGGACGGCTCGAAGACCTTCATCACCGGCGGAATGCGGGCCAGCTATTTCGTGGTCGGTGCACGAACCGGGGGAGAAGGCCTCAAGGGAATTTCGCTCTTCTTCGTGGAGGCGGGCACGCCGGGTTTCACGCGCACGGAAATCGAACGCAAAATGGGTTGGTGGGCATCGGATACGGCCGCCCTTCACTTCGATGACTGCAGGATTCCGGTTGAAAACATCCTGGGAGAGGAGGGGCGCGGCTTCCTGGCCATCATGAACAACTTCAATTCCGAGCGCCTGTCAATGGCGGGGCAGATGGTCGGCACTGCGAAGCTCTGCCTGGAAGAGAGCATTCGCTACGCCCAGGAACGGGAGACCTTCGGTCGTCCGCTCATCCAGCATCAGGTGATCCGCCATAAGATCGCCGATATGTCCGCCCGCATCGACGCCATGGAGGCCTATGTCAACCATATCTGCTGGATGCTGAACCGGGGACAGCGTGCGGTAGCCGAGATCAGCAAGGCGAAGTTGATCTGCTCGCGGGATCTCGAGTTCTGTGCCAACGAAGCGATGCAGATTCTCGGTGGAGCTGGTTATCTGCGTGGGAACGTGATCGAGAGGATCTATCGCGAGACCAAGGTGATGTCGATTGGCGGGGGCTCCCAGGAAATCATGCGCGATCTGGCGATTCGCCAGATGGGTCTCTAAGCCCGACCCGACGTATTCGTAGAGGGATCGGGAAGGGGCCGAGAGGCGGCGCGGGCCGGATTCATTCGATTGGATTCACACGATTGGAAGAAGCTCCAACTCGCTCATCGATAGAAGGGCCGCCCCAGCGAATCGCGGCCGGCGGAAGGGACTTCTCCCCGGCGTTCAAAGCTTTTCGCCGCGCCCCGGAAGGGGAGCGATGGGGGTCGCGAATGGCCCGCGGAAGTCGATTTTGGCGCCTCGCATCAGGGCGAATACCAGATCGGTGAAGTCCAGGCGCGTTCCTGGATCGTCCTCGGCACCTCGGGATCGCAGCATGCCCGAAGTTCCCGGGGCGGAGTTTCATCCCCCGAGCAGTCGACTCCCCGGGCATTGCAGAGCCAGGTATTCCAGCGACAACTGGGATTCTCCACCACCCGGGCATAGTAGAAGGCGGGCTGGCTCGGATCGAAATCGGGGTCGGTCCAGATCCCGCAGAGTTGGTCGAATCCCTGGCCCCGGGGTTCACAGGTGGCGAGGTCGACCCGTGCGTGATTTTCCGGATTTCCCGCCACCTCGTAGACGCGTTCGCGCTGGCGGCCATCCTCCAACCAGCCCTTGACGATCTGGATGCGCTGAAGTGCGGTGCTGGGAGCGCCATGACCCCCCGGATCGCGCAGGGCCGATACCGCGAAATAGGGAGCTTTCCCGATGCCTCGGGGCGGCAGGTCACCACCCATGGGAACCCCCTGGGCGTAGCCCTTCGAGACGAAGTCGGGGTCGCTGCAGAGATCCGCGGGATAATTCCAGCCACCGAAGAAGCGCACGGGGATTCGCGGTCCACTGGTGCCATAGGCCTCGCGTCGATGCATGGCGGCAAAGAGGGCATCCCGGGAGTTTTCCTCGGCCCAGAGAACTCCGAGTCCACCCGGATTGAAGTCCGCGCGGTCGGGGAAGGGCAGGGGGCCGAAGCGGGCCTCGGCGCTTCCCGCGGCATGTCCGCGATGCTGATCTTCGTCCACCATGCCCGGTGCGGCAAAATGGCTGTCGGTAGCTCCTATGAGTCCGAATTTGAAAGGGTTCTCTCCCAGGCGTTCTTCCTGGGCCAGGCCCTCCCCCAGTACCTCGCGCACGAAGGATCGGGGGGGGAGATCTTCGGCACGTCCTCCGCCCAGCAACATATCCGAGAGGCGGGGATACGTCAGTTTTTCGTAGCGACAGAGTTCATCTTCGGCCGAGGGTCGGCATTCGCTATCGCCCTTGTGTTGGGTGATTTCGACGAGGCGTTCCAGGCGGGCGCGAATGGCCGCCTCCTCGGGCTGGATCGGTTTGCCATCGGCATGGGTCGTGGTGAAGAGTCGGCCGCCACTGACATTCGAGTTATGGGGGATCGCGATCGCGTCGCATCCCTTTCCCGCATCGAGGCATTCGTCTCGCAGGGCCTTCCAAAGACCCTCCTGGGTGGGTGTCTCTATATACGTCGTGGGGTATGCCTGCACGTTTTCATTGCGAAAGATCACGTTTCGGTGGATGTTGTAGCCGCCCGGCATGCCCGTCCATTCATATCCGACGAAGGTGGTGAAGCGGCAGCCGGCACTGCGATCATAATGCGCCTCGGCGGCGTCTTGAGTTTCCTGCCAGGGGGCCTTGCCGGCCTCGAGACAAATGCCCCCATCTTCTCCACAAAAGGAATAGCGGGCCGGATCTTCACTGCTGTAGACGTGGCCATTGATCAGCGCGTAGCCGAGTTTGGGAAAGCGACGCATGATGCTGCAGACGATGGAGTCATATCCCTCGAGTTGCTCCTGCTGGCAGATCTGGGTCTCGCCGAGGAGATCGCTATGGTCGGTCACGACCGCATAGTCCAGGGGGCGACGCAATTGGATCCGGCCCATGGGGATTCCCTGGGCGTCGTAGGGCTGAATTCCGATGGCCTCGCCCCGGGCGTAGCGGTAGGCCTCCCGCGGTCCGGCCAGGGTCCCCTGACCCCAGGCGTCGAAAGAGAAAGCGGTATGCACATGCGTGTCGCCGAAAAAGGGCTGTCTCAGGGGATCGAATCGACTGCATTCTTCGCGTGTCTCGCTGCGGACGAAAGCTCCCTCATCGGCCAGGGCAGTCGCTTCGAGCATGAGGAGCAGAAGACCGCCAATCCACGCCAGCTTCATGAGAGGACTCCCCAGAGGTTGCCGGTCGGGGTTCGGCCAAAGGGCGTGGTGTAGAGATTGAAGGCGAGGGCCAGGAGCAGAAGGGCGGCACAGCCCACCAATACCAGGTTGCGGCGCTGGCCGGGACGCATCGGGGCGAGCCAGCGCATGCCGATTCGCGCGCATAACCAGGCGAGAGCAAAATAGATCAGGGCGTGGCCGGCCAGCAGCAGCAGGATGGCGGGTACCGGCCCCTCGGCTCCTTCCGTGAATGCGACCGCGGCGGTGGCCCCGGCGAGAATCAGGTATCGCACGCCGGGGACCAGGGCATCAATTGGACCCCACATCGGCAGGGGGATCATCAATGCCAGGGTGATGAAGAGGCACCAGTGGGCGGCGCGAGCACTCATGGGGCCTCCGGTCGATTCGGTTCTGCATGGATGGCGTAGGGGGCGGTTGCCCCGTAATCTATCACTTTACCCGCCGGTTTCTCCAGCATCGGTGCATTCTCCGCTTTCAGGAGGGAATGAGATGCGGATGCCGCGGATTCCTGCCGTTCTGGAAGGATGGTTCGCGATCGATGGGATCTGCGTCGGAGGAGCGGGGCTCGGGCTGCGGCATCCGATCGATTTCTTTTCATGAATGGGAAGATGAAAGAGTTCATCCGGGGAGCATGGAAGCATGCGAAGAGGAAGAAAGGCGAGTCGTGACCGTCCGTCGGCGGCCTCCCCGGTCATGCCCGGGATGCTGGGCGGGCGCTACAAGCCTCTGACCGATCACGAAATCGGGCGGATTCATGGAACCGCCCTGGATCTGCTCGAAAAGGTGGGGATGGCGGATCCGATCCCCCTTCTCAAGGAGTCTGCCCTGGCCAAAGGCTGTCGTGTGAATGAATACGGCCGCCTCTGCTTCCCCCGGGCCCTGGTCGAGGACGTGATCGCTCATGCGGGTCAGGCCACCCGTTGGTGTGCGCGGGATGAGCGCCATGATATGGACCTGAGTGATTTTCGAGTTCATACCTATGGTGGCGGTGAGGCCGTGACGGCCCTGGACGTGGGAGCCAGGGAATACCGCCCCACGACGATTCGGGACATCTACGATTTTGCTCGCCTGGTCGACCGCTTGGACAATATCCATGCCTATTCGCGGCTGGTCGTGGCCACGGAGATCTCGGATCTGCGGGTCTGCGACATCAACAGCGCCTATGCGAGTGTTGCGGGTACGAAGAAGCATTGCGCCCTGACATTTGCAGATGCGAGTCACGTCGATCCCACCCTGGAAATGCTGCATATGCTCGCGGGCGGAGAGGAGCGTTTCGTGGAGCGGCCCTTCTGCCATGGCGGTGGCTGTCCGATTATCTCGCCCCTGCGCTACGGCCGCAACAGCAGCGAGGTCTGTCTTGCGGCAACGAAGTTTCACTCCCCGGTCTGGGTGGTGGCGGCCCCCCAAGCGGGTGCGACCGCGCCCGCGGCCCTGGCGGGAGCCCTGGCCCAGGTCATTGCGGAGACCCTGGCAGCCTTGCTTCTGGTGGATCTCGTCGTCCCCTCTTATCCGGTGATCCTGGGCCCCTGGCCCTTTGTTTCCGACCTGCGAACGGGGGCCTTCAGCGGGGGGGGCGGAGAAGAAGCGGTGCTCAGCGCGGCGGCAGCGCAGGTCATCAATTCCTATGGATTGGTGAGTTCAGTAGGCGCCGGTATGACGGATTCGAAGCTTCCGGACAATCAGGCGGGCTATGAAAAGGGCGTCAGCGTGGCGCTCGCGGCACTTGCCGGTTGTAATAATGTCTCTGAATCGGCGGGCATGTTGGGAAGTCTGATGGGATGTTCCTTCGAATCCCTCGTGATCGACAACGATATGCTGGGCAATGTCCTGAGAACGGTTCGCGGTATCGAGGTCACTGAAGAGACTCTCTCCTATGAGATGATCCGTGAGGTCGTGCATGGGGATGGCCATTATCTCCGTCAGCCCCAAACTCTGGAATTGATGCGCTCGGAATATGTCTACCCCGACATCGCGGATCGCGGTACGGCCGCTGAATGGGTGGAGGAGGGTTCCCCGGATATGCGGTTGCGAGCGGCCGCGCGGGCGGAGGAAATCCTCTCGACCCACTATCCCGAGTACATCGATCCCGATATGGATCGCAGGATTCGCGAGCGCTTTCCGATCCAACTTCCCGTCGACGTGATGCGAAAGGACTGATCAGGGTATCCTCACCCCTTTCCCCGGACCGTCTCGCGAATCCAGCCGGGGTTCTTCATGGGGTATTTCCGATCCTTGCGGGTGGGGCTATTCTGAAGTTTTACTCCGGGGCCGGACCAAACGATATGACCAATCCCTTGGCTGAACTCCTCCTCGAGCGTGACTACCTGCTGGCCGATGGGGCTACGGGTACCAATATGATGGGGATGGGGCTGCCCGCGGGCCGGGCTCCAGATCTATGGAATCTCGAGCGCCCCGATCAGGTCACCCGCCTCCACGAGAGTTTTCTCGAGGTGGGTTCGGACATCATCCTGACGAATACCTTTGGTGCCAATCGCCGCCGCCTGGTCTTGGATCACGCCCAGGACAGGACTCGCGAGATCAACGAAGCGGGCGCCGAAATCGCCCGGACCGCTGGAGATGCGACCGGGCGCAGGGTTATCGTGGCGGGTTCGATGGGCCCATCGGGCGAGATGATGGAGCCCCACGGAAAGCTGAACCACGAATTGGCCCTGGAGATCTTCAGTGAACAGGCGGAGGCACTTCTTCGGGGTGGGGTCGACGTTCTCTGGATCGAAACCATCTTTGACTTCGACGAATTGGCCGCGGCGATTGCCGCGGCATCCGGAACCGGCCTGCCCGTGGCCTCGACGATGACCTTCGACACGGGGGGCAGGACCATGATGGGCAATTCTCCCGAAGAGGCGGCCGACTTCATCCGCTCCCTCTCGCCGGGGGTGATCGCCTATGGGGCCAACTGCGGGGTGGGTCCATCCATGCTTCTCGACAGTTTGTTGCGTTTGGGGCGGGGGGGAGCCGAGGGGGATCTGATCATTGCCAAGAGCAATTGCGGGGTCCCCAGGACCGTGGACGGGAAGGTCGTTTACGATGGCGACGAGGATACGATGGCCCGCTACGCTCGGCTCGCCCGGGATGCGGGTGCGCGTATCATCGGGGGATGTTGCGGAACGACCCCGAAACATCTCGCGGCGATCGCGACGAGCCTGGAGGGCTATATTCCCGGTTCACCGCCCGACGATGCGGTCATCGAGGCCGCTCTCGGCAAGATTGTTCGCAGCAAGGGGCGCGCCGTGCGGCGCAGGGGCCGTAGGGGTTAGTCCGACTTTCGGGCCGACCGCATCTTTCGCGAGTCACGATCGCCAGGGTCGATCTTCTACGTTTCCGAGTTGCGACAGGGGTATCGGTTGGAGAGCCTGACATGACCCGGCCATCGAAAACATCGAGACCCTCACCTCGACCCACGGGTCGGGGCCGCGGTCGTGCCGCCCGCCACGCTTCCCGGGCCACGGGCTCCGCCGGAACGGTGGTTCGACCCGGCATGAAGGGGGGATCCTATGCCCCCCTCAGCGAGGCGGATATCGAGCGGATTCATGCTGCAGCCTTGAATGTGCTCGAGAATATCGGAGTGGGAGATCCCACTCCCGAGATCCTGGACGCCACGCTTCCGAAGGGCTGTTTCCTGGGCGAAGATGGACGCCTCCGCTTTCCCGGATCCCTGGTCGAGGACGTGATCGCCATGGCGGCGGATCGCTACGTGCTCCACGCGCCGGATCCCAGCCTGGACATGGAGATGAAGGGACAGGAAGTCATCCTGGCCACCTCGGGCGAGGCGGTGAAGATTCTCGACTACGAGAGCCAGCGCTATCGCCCGTCGAATCTCGCGGACCTCTACGATGCGGCGCGCCTGGCGGATCGCATGGAACATATCCACTATTTCGGACAGCCCTTCATTGCATCGGAGTGGAGCGACGACCTCTATATCCACGACATGAATACCGCCTATGCCCTGCTGGCGGGGACCCGCAAGCCCTTTTCCCTCGGCATTGGTGTGGTCGATCATATCGATGATCTGATCGCGATCTTCGATCTCTACCTCGGCCAGGAGGGAGCTTTTCTGAAGCGTCCCTTCTGCGTCTTCGGGGGTTGTCCGATCGTTTCCCCCCTGCGTTTTGCCCGGGAAAATTCCGAAGTGCTCGTGAAGATGGCGCGCCTCGGGTTGGTGGCTGATGTGGCGATCGCCGCCCAGGCCGGGGCGACAGCGCCCGCCTCCCTGGCGGGTGTCCTGGTGCAGACCTTTGCCGAGACCCTGGCCTGCCTGGCCGTCGTGAACCTGATTCGGCCGGGCAATCCCATGAATTTCGGGATGTGGCCCTTCATTTCGGATCTCCGGACCGGTGCCTTCAGTGGCGGAAGCGGGGAGGAGGCCCTGGTCACCGCGGCGACTACCCAGATCGCGAACTATTATGGATTGGTCTCCAGCGTTCCGAGCGGTATGACGGACTCCAAGACGATGGATGCCCAGGCGGGTTCCGAAAAGGCCCTGGGGACCATCGCGGCGGTTCTGGCCGGGGCGAATATGGTGAGCACCTATCCGGGAATCGTCGGGAGTCTGATGGCTCAATCTTTCGAGGGGATGGTGATCGACAACGATATGTCGGGGGCCGCTCTACGCCTGCTGCGGGGCATCGAGGTCGACGACGAAAGGCTCGCCCTGCGCGAGATCGAGGCGGCGGTCTTCGGCCAGGGACATTATCTCGACCAGCCCCAGACCCTGGCGCTGATGCGGACCGAGTATCTCTACCCCGAAGTGGGAGATCGGCGTTCGCTGGAGGAATGGGAGGAGGCCGGTAGCCCAACCGTCTATGCCCTTGCCCACGAGCGTGTCAAGGGCATTCTTTCATCCCACTATCCGGAGTATATCGAGCCCGATGTGGATCGGCGGATCCGGGAGAGATTCCCCATCAAACTTCCGCCCCAGGATATGAGGGCCGGGAACGGGCGGTGGCACGAAGGGTAGTTCCGATGGCATTCTTGGGAATCCGAGAGGCATCCCAATTCATGAAGTCGAGGGCAGAGCATGGCAGACGAGATGAATGACCCGCAAGAGGAGATCATCCTCGCCGATCTATCGGATGAGGAATTGGTCGAGCAGATGCACGATGATCTATACGACGGCCTCGCTGAAGAGATCGCCGAGGGAACTCGTATCCTTCTCTCTCGCGAGTGGTCGGCCGTCCGCGTTCTTGAGGAGTCTCTGGTGGCCGGAATGACGATTGTGGGAATCGACTTCCGGGATGGGATTCTCTTCGTGCCCGAAGTATTGCTGGCCGCGAATGCCATGAAGGCGGGGATGGCGATTCTCGAACCCCTGCTGGCGGAAAGTGGTGTTGAGCCGGTCGGCAAGATGGTGATCGGCACCGTCAAGGGTGATATTCACGACATCGGCAAGAATTTGGTGGGAATGATGATGGAGGGAGCCGGTTTCGAGGTTGTGGACCT
>PVBE010765740.1_pt1 | contig 13743 bp, 13 predicted proteins | sample 1631181 | NCBI WGS metagenome assembly PVBE01 (sample SAMN08397723, study PRJNA350692) | Marine metagenome, whole genome shotgun sequencing project. | isolation source: water | place: Pacific Ocean | collected 2012-04 | reverse complement strand
TTGTTTTTCGCTTTGAGATCGGATCATAGGTGCACGGTTTTCCATGGTTGACGGGACTTTTTCGTGCACTATTATACCTGAAATATCATATATTCCATAATAATATCAATGGCTTATAGTTTATGAGCAGACTCTACATACCTGGGGATCGGCGGTGACGCATCACCCGCACGCCCATTGCATTGTCCCAGGCGGCGGATTTTCTGCTGACGGCGAACGATGGATTACTTGCCGACCAGGTTTCTTCGTGCCGGTAAAAGTGCTGTCAGCACTGTTTCGACGAGTGTTCCTCGACAGACTACTTGATGCACACCAAAGGGGGGAGTTGAACTTCTACGGCCAACATCTGCTACTCGCCGATAAATCCACCTTCCAGAGCTGGCTGCAGTCACTGAAGAAACTCGATTGGTATGTCGATGCCAGACGGCCGTTCGCTGGACCTGCCGCAGTCCTTGAGTATCTCGCTCGGTACACCCATCGGGTCGCCATATCCAATAGCCGTCTGATCAAACTCAATGGCCAGAAGGTAACGTTTAAATACAAAGATTATCGTGCCAAAGGCCGAGATCGTCACAAGCTAATGACACTCCCGGCCGATGAGTTTATGCGTCGCTTTCTGATGCATGTGCTGCCGAGTGGTTTCCATCGCATTCGTCACTATGGACTTTCTGCCAATGCCACCCGCAAAACCAATTTGGCTAAGGCACGTCTGTTACTCGAGATGAAGCCGCTCGATGATGATGCCATCTGCGCTGAAACTGACCAAGATGTTGTCACCAGCACATTCACCTGTCGTTCCTGTTCAGCACCGATGATGATCATAGCGGTAATTGCACCTGACCATGCTCCACGCGCTCCACCTTAACTCAATAGCTACAGCATGATTGATATCCTCACCTACCTGGCACAAAGCAGTCGATCAAGGTCGATCAAAGGTCTCCTTTGCTGTGATGCACTGACGGGTTACATAAGCCGCCCAAAATACCGATCATTGCCAGTCAATGGAGTGGGCGGATACCGTCAGATTCATCTATTCACGATTGATCGAGACACGGCCTGCTTGAAAACGACCCAGCGATGGCACCATCGATTGATTACAATCCCCATAGATCGACAGCCTTTTAGCGATGTTACCCGTATTCCGCGGTTTCCTACACTGACGCCTATCTGACGCCAGCTTGCATATATGTCAGTTCTTGGAACTTCTCGGTCATGTCGGGAAGCCGATCAGTTGCACATCGGCTGTGGGCTGGCGTCTGAAAACCTTAACACGAGCAGCCGTCGTAGAATATCACTGAACGGCAGCTTACAGTCAGTAAAGCAGCCGCTGATATGCTGGCAGTCAGAGGCTCGTGTGGCCCGTCTCCGCCTGTAGGGTATCACCCGGTTACGTTGTTGAACCCGTGTCCGCTATGAAGCTTGCTGCGTAGGAAATTGGTGCTCGGATCAGCTTTCTTTGGTGCCAGTTTCCGGCCAACAGGAGCGTTTTGCACAGGAGTAAGGAACCATTAACACCCTATTCAGAGAAATCCGCAAGTAAGGTCTGGCCATTTCACGCCTGAGCTGATCGGACTCCTTGAGGTATGGCGGCGCCCACACCCCTTTTGAATCGTCGGGCTCGACCTCTTCGTCCGTCCAGCCAGCGCCGTCCGAGTCACGATGCGTCATCCAGGAGCCGACCTGGATATAGAAGGGGCGATCCCTCTGTCGTGACGTCAGCCAGGCATCCATGGTCGGTGGTGTCTGGCGGATGTCCTGGTGCCAATCGTGGGCATCGAACCTGAGGCGAGTGGGGAATCTGGACTCATGCATGCCGCCAATGAGGACCGATTGATATCCCGCGGCGCTGAGATAGTTGACCAGGTGCCGCTCCCAAGGGCTGTGGGCGAGATCGAAGCCGCCGGTCACGTCCATGACCAGTCCATGGACGCCGTTCTGGTGCGGATATCTTCCCGTAAACAGTGCTGCAAAGGGGTGAGGTGCAGAAGTGGTTCGCGAACCTGACACTTTCCGCCGCCAAGCATTCGCAAGCGGGCGTGTTGACGGTCTCTGCACCATAGGGTGAGATGAACTGACCGGTATCGTGAGGGACGAGCACGATGATGTTCGGTTGGGATGGGCGAGTAGTCATTGCTGGTTTCCTGGTAGCCGGCAGGGGGCCCGAATGGCGCCATTCACTCCGGCATCAATCGGTCGGATAGCCAAGATGTCGCCAGTTACTGTCCCTTAGATTGACATCATAGCCGCCATCCCCTTCCTGCACGGGGATCTCCGCGCTAAAGCGAATGGCCCCCACCGGGCAGGATTCCACGCAGGCCTGTTTGCCATTCGGTCCTCCTCCTGCTGCGGTATCCCAGTGGTAGGGAGCGGCGGCGCAAAGATCACACTTGCGGCTCTTCAAATCGCCGTCGTAGCCATCGTCCGCGGCCAGTAGGGGCCTGCTGGGGGTGTAGGGGCAGGCCTGCACACAAAGGCCACAGCCGATACACTTGTCCTTGTCGACCGTTCGCACGTTACCGTAGCCGGCGCTGGCTTGCAGTGCCTGCACCGGGCAAATCTCTACACAGGCCGGGTCCACACACTGTCGGCACTGGGCGATTCCCACGTCATCGGGAAATGAATCAAAGGAGTTCTGCATGATCTGTATTCTGGCTAAGGAGGGGTTCGCGACCCCCTCGTGGACCAGGGAACAGGACAGCATACAGGTGATACAGCCCTGGCATTTCTTGGTATCCACCAGTAGATAACCCTCGGAGGCCGGTACTGCCGCCACACCTTGCCGCAGCCAAATCACGTTCGGCAGCAAGCCGACCACACCGATCCCCACCGCGTTGCGTGTGCCCTTCAGGAAGTCGCGACGGGACAAGCCCTTTTCTTCGTTCTCAGCCATATGTGTATCCTACGTATATTGAAGCCCTAAGGGTCGCATGCTGCCATGATGTAATCGAAAAGCATCGGCGTCTGCACATCATCCGTGCCATCGGGCAGATAGGCAGTGAAGACCACCACTAGATCAAGATCCGGAACGACATAAATCTTCTGCCCGTTGAGTCCCGCGGCGTAATAGACTCCAGCCTCTGGCAGCGTCCACCAACTCTGATATCCGTACCCACTGCTCTGATCGAAGTAGGAGTGGGTGCTGACTGAATCGGCGACGAAGGCCGCCGGTATGATCTGTTCTCCCTCCCAGTTGCCGTCGTGAAGATAGAGATAGCCAAACTTGGCCATGTCTCGAGGCCGCAGCCATAGCCCGCCGCCGCCCTGACGGATGATCTCAGTGCCATCGAACTCCCAATCGGACACAGTGATGCCCATCGGCAAAAACAGGAACTCCCGAGCGAAGTCGAGCGTGTCGTTGGTGCCGCTAAAGCCTGCAACAAGAGCAGACAAGAGGTGCGAGGTGCCGCCGTTATAGTTCCATCTGGTGCCCGGTTGCTCCGACATCGGCAGGTCGAGAATATGCTGAACGGGGTCGCCTTGGCACCAGAGAGCGTTGATATAGTCGTTACTGCAGTCCACGTAGGGCTCTGCCCACTCAGCCCATTCCATCCCGGCCGTCATCGTCAAGATATCTTCGAGGGTGACGTCCTGCTTGCCCCCATCGAGGTTGCCGACGTTCCTGTCCGGGAACAGATCGACCATTTTCTGGTCGACGCCCGCTATGTGGCCTTGCTGTATGGCGATGCCGATGAGGGCGGAGACAAAGCTCTTGGTGATCGAATGGACGATATGCATGCTATCCCGATCGTATTCAGGATCAGGGTATTCTTCCAGCACGATATATCCATGGCGTATCACGATCAAGGATTCGACATCCAGGCTTGCTTGCTCAATAAAGTCCATCACCCCGTTGAGCGTCGCCGAGTTCATGCTCTGCTCTTCAGGTGTGGACATGGGCCAATCGCTGGCAAACACAATCACCGTGCGGGTGATCTGCGTGGCTGCATTGTTGGCGGAATCGGTGACGTTGTAGGTAACCAGGTAGGACCCCTCAACCGCAGTATCAACCGTATCGCCCCCGATGATAATGTCCGCGGTGACGTCCCCATCTATGTCGTCCTCAGCTGTGGCACCCTCGTCTTGATAGTTGCTCCCCAAAGCAACATCGATCGTTGCAGCGCCAACCCGGGTGATGACCGGGGCATTATCGCCACCGGGTGTCTGTGCCGGTGCGGATGAACCGCCTGAACCCGAGCAACCGAGCACCAGGGCGACCACGATTAGCTCGATCGGAAAGAGAACTGCCCTTTTGGCCCTGCTGTACTGGCTCGTGATAAAGCGATTACTCTCCTGTCGGCCACCGCTGCTCCCAGGGCACGAAGACGCCGTGGGTTTGCCCGCAACGACGAGTAACGAAGGCCAGGGACGAAAAAGGCCTGCGCACAGAGCCACGGAATTGTGGCAATCCACATTAGTCTCCCGTTAGTGATGAAATAAAGCAGCCGCCTGACGACCCGGACGACGTTGATGGCGTGACAACTGGCGGCGGCTGGGGGGTCGCTTGGGCCGCAACGACCGCGACCGAGCGGGTAACCTCTGCGGCTGCATTGCCGTCGGCATCGACGACATTGTAGGTGATCGTGTAGACGCCGATTGCGGCCGTGTTCACGCTGCTGACGACGACTATGTTTGCAGTGATGTCACCGTCCTCTGCATCCAAGGCCGTTGCACCTGCGTCTACGTAGGCATCGTCCTGCGTGATTTCGATCGAAGCAGCACCCACCCGTGTAATCACCGGCGGCTGCTGGGGGGTCGCTTGGGCCGCAACGACCGCGACCGAGCGGGTAACCTCTGCGGCTGCTTTGCCGTCGGCATCGACGACATTGTAGGCGATCGTGTAGACGCCGATTGTGGCCGTGTTCACGCTGTTGACGACGACTATGTTTGCAGTGATGTCACCATCCTCCGCATCCAAGGCCGTTGCACCTGCGTCTACGTAGGCATCGCCCTGCGTGATTTCAATCGAAGCAGCACCCACCCGTGTAATCACCGGTTGCCCATCATATTTGTCGTTTTCTTCAAGTTCATCGGCGACTGCTTTCAGACCCAGGCTTTCAAGCGTACTCCGGGTCGGATAACCGGTGGCGGTACTCCATCCTTCGAGTTGATAGAACAGGGTCTTGAACTCTTCGAACTTGCTTCTGTCTACGTTCCTGTTCACTGCGTTGAAGTAGGTCCACTGACCGTCTATTTTTCCTGGCAGAAAGTGGTTGGTATTGGCGTAGTTCGAGCTGTATACATAATCGGCGAAATGAACGTCGTCCCGGTGTCGGCCCTGCAACGTCCAGATCGATTGGTCCAGATTCCAAATCTTCCGGCCCATCTCTATCCCGTCCAGAAAGGTGAAATCCCGACCGGTTACCGCGTTGAGGAACGTGGGTTCCGCCTCTCCGGTCGAGCCGATCAGATGGGGATCGTAGGCATTCATGAAGTCAGGCCAGCGCCAATCGCACAGCAGTGTCGACTGCTTCCAGAACCTGGTGTAGTGCCGGTGCCAGGCCACCAGTTTGGCAATATGCGCCGAGTACATATTCTCGGTGCTGTAATCCAGCATTTGCATATCGCCCGCATAGGGGACCATTTTGTCCGTGTGTATCTTGACGGCCGCCTCAGTTGTGGTAAATGGTGAAGTCCCGTCAGCTCTACCGGTCGGGTACCAATGCATCCACTGATCGAAATCGTGCTCGTTGGCGTCCCGATCTCCCAGGATTGAGCCGTAGCCCCATTCAAGCTGGGCGCGCGGATCACGATGGACCGGAATGCCCCAATAGGGAAACTGCATCAGGCCTGTCTTGAGATCGCCGTTGCTGGTGTTGAGACGTCCCCATTTCTCGGCCGCCCGCACAAACCCCCCAGCCACATCCTCGCCGAACTGGCTGGGATTGCCTCGACCGTCGTTTCGATAGGACACCATCTTCACGATCTGGTCAAAAAACTCCAATGAGCCGTAGGTGCTGAAGTCCAAGGGACAGTCGAGACTGTCGAGAACACCGTTCTCGGATAGCTCGGCAAGATAGAATATCCCGTACATCAGTTCGTGGGCATTGACGCCATATTCATTGATCAGATCGCTGGCTCTTCGTTGGATTTCCAGACTGCTGCCAGCGTAGTAAACATGGGCGTTGTAACACGTCACCTCATTGCTGACGCCGCTCCGGTATCTGGCCCGGCAGCCAGAGTGGCAGCCTACGCACGCCTGGGGCCGCTGGTCTTCCGTGGGCCGGCCGGCATTCCAGGTGTCCTGCCGCGGCGCACTTTGATGATCCATGGTCAGATGGTCTATTTTCAGATCGTCGAGTCGTAGCTCATAGTTCTCTTTCTGATGCAGGCGTGCTTGGATCAGGGCGGCGGGATCGTGCACGTGCACACTGCCGGTTCCGACCACGCTGATGGCTTTCAGGTTCTTGGCTCCCCAGATGCCGCCGAATCCCCCTTGACCGGCGGCATTGCCCCGATCGTGCATCAAACAGCCCAGACGGCTTTGGTTCTCGCCGGCTGGCCCGATGCACACGACTGCCGGACGGTGGGTCGTTCGATCGCCGTTGAGGCGGTCTGGGCTGATCCAATCCCCATAGGGGTTACCGTTGGCGACGTCGTTCCATATGGTCTCTTGGCATTCCTGTGTTTTCATCCCCCAGAGGGAGAGGTCGGCGCAATCTCGTATCTGCACGTCATCGTTGCGGATATCGATCCACACCGGACGGTCGGCTTTTCCCTGCAGCACAATCCCATCCCAGCCGGCGTATTTCAGCATCGAAGAAAACCGGCCGCCGAAATTGCTTCTCGTGAACCAGCCATAGGGATAGGACTGAACGCCGATGCCCTGCACCTCGGTTCTGCCCCCGGCGGCTGGAACCGTCGTTCCGCAGAAGGGAGAGGTCATCATGGTGAGGACATTGGCGGGGTCAAAACCGTCAATTCTCTTGTCCTCGACCAGATCGAAGAAGATCGCCGAGCCCATACCGTGTCCGCCCACCCAGTCCTCTGAGTAGTCACTGGTGGGCATGACGGCCAGAGTCATATCGGTCAAGTCGATTTTCAGGATTGTTCCCGCGTATCCATTCATTCGTTATCGCCCCCGTTCGAGCACGTAGTGAAGCATTGTGGCGCGAGCCCCTCGGTTAGGGGCGTTTGTCGTTTGTCGAGTGTGGGCGCAATACATCACGTTTCCTCTACGGTGTAAAGGGCATGTGTCAACCCCATTCAGAAATGTCCCCTGGGTCTTGGGTGGGATTTCGTCACTGCCGGCAGCGTGAGTCCGGTCCTTTCATCCACCGAACTGCAGGACGTAACCGACCGTGTATATGGCCGTGTTGCCGAGCACGTGTATCGTGATCGGTACCATCAGGTTATCCTCTATCTCATAGGCGACGGCAAAGACCATGCCCCCGACCATTTGGGTCACGGGGACCTGAGAGCCGCCCCCATGGGCAATACCGAACAGAAGTGTACTCAGGATGACAGCTGCACTGATGCCCCACCGGCGAAAATAGCCGTACAGGATGCCTCTGAAGAAGATCTCTTCGGCCACAGGGCTCAATACTCCGGCGACGCAGAACAGCAGGATGACATCGACGGTGGTTGCGGGCATGGGCACGCGAAGGTACGCCAATGGGTCCGCGCCGATACCGAGCAAGATCGACAAGATTACCGCAGCGATCAGGCCGAATCCCGCAGACCAGATGAGCCCTCTCCGACAGCCGTCCACGAGTCCGCATCGGGTCAGTCCAACAGCACCAGCACCGGTGCTGAACTGTCGCACGATACTGATCAGGGCAGCAGCTTCCAGCACTCGGGCGATACCCAGTGCGACCATGGTTTGCGGCGAGTACACTGAGAGGACAAGTTGTAATGCGCCCTCAATCAGCAGGATCGCCAGCAGCGATACCGATAGGGTCTTCAGTCTGATCTTGCCTGCCGCCATCCGAGGGCCCTCAATGCGCTGTAGGCATGGGACTGAACATACCAGTGATCCGATCTTTCGATTGCTCGTAGCATCAATCCTATGTGGGTCTGATTTCCTCTTTTCCCCAATGCGGTGAAGGCTTTGCAGACGACATTGGGGGAGGAGTCGTCAAGTAAATCGATGATGACTTCCAGGGTCTCTTCTCCTGGTTCGTTACCCAGAGCAACCGCGAGCCAGTAGCGCACCGGTATGTGGGTGCTGGCCGAGAGTTTCGCATATAGGTTGGGCGCTTCGATGGCCGTGCCGGATGCCGCGATGGCTTTGAGAGCAGATACCTGGTCTTGCCATCGCGCCGAATCCAGGCTCGCCGCAATGTCCTTTCTTGCCATGGTAACCGTGTCGCCGGCAGAAAGAACCAACAGCACGGCGAGGCCGACGCAAAAGGCTGTCCCGGTAGAGGCTATCGAGGCCCGCTGGTCGGTCAGGAACAGGGCGAGAACGAACCGAGCCACGCTATGGTAGAGGGTATATAGGAGCAGCGGGAAGCCAAACAGCAATCCGAGCACGGTGACCTGGCGGAAGAAACGATGGGTGTCCGCCTTGGAAGAAAACGCCCTCAGTTCCTTCAGCGGATTGGCCATAAATCGCTCATGGGTCATTTCCAGGAGCATGGTCGGACCACTGTAGAAAACGAGCCGGTTACCTTCCTCGGCAATGATTACGTCAACGCGATCGGAATCAGCGGTGGGCAGGTAGTCGTAATCGCCCAGTACCCTGGCAACCGAGTGCTGTACCGCTGGATCGCGGAATCCCCTTAACCGAACGGTCTTGAGCATCTTCTGCTCGATGGTTTTGAAAACCCGCGCCGGGTACAGGGTGTACCGGTAGTACATTTCGGTGAAGCGGATGCCTGCTGGATTCGAGAGCAGTAGATGGTCCCTGATATCTTGGAACATGGACGGCCGCCATTGCGCCCCCCACAACACGGCCAGCACAAGCACCGGCAAAGTGTGGACCCAGATGGCCGCGCCAGGCGCAGTGCCCTTCGCCGGGCAGAGCCATCTCAGCGTCGCGGCAACGGTCACGAGGGGAACCGCCAGCACGTAAAGGGACGGTATCGGGCTGAAGCCTTGCTGATTGACCGGGACCAGCAGCGCTAGCCAGAAGACGATTGCCATCGCACCGAAGGCCCTGTTGCGGTTGCAGATGCTACCCCAACACCAGGTTGCTGCCAGCGCGACCACCGTCAGTCCCGCACCGATGCTGCAGGTGAAGAAGAGACCACCGATGAAGGCCGGCTTGAATTCGCCAAGTCGCTCGGCAATCAGCTGACCGGGTACCAGAAGGTAGCCGTGGGTCTGGAGCAGCAAAAGCGTCTCGTATAGCTCGGCGTTGGCAAGATAGACTTGCAGGGTGGCGACGATTTGGGCCATCAGCAGCCCGGCAACAACAGCTTTTGCTGGATAACGCGGCTGCTGCATCAGGTGTGCATACCTTGTAAAGCGGTCAAAGCCAAGACCATACGCGTACCTGTGATGCTGCCATGGAGTGCAACGGCGCACCAGGCTGTGGGACGGTCCCATGCTATGCAGGCGAGGGGTGGGGAGCCCATCACGGGCTGACTCACGGTCTTACTTCTGTAGTTTCGTCTTGGCATCCTTAATGCGACGTTCAACCGACTCGATGGCGGGCACTTCGCCGGCGGGCTGCAGATACTCCCTTGCCAGGTATCCATACATCGTACTGCGTGTGTGTGCTCGTGTATCGTGGCCCATGCGACGTTCCCGCTCACTTCGAAGGCTGGCGATGTCGATGGGTGCCAAGAGAAGTACCAGTCTAGTCCCTTAACAAGCGAAATCCCAGGAACGCCCCTTCAGCTAGGCAACCTTGCCAGAAGAGGGTTCTGGCTCAATCACAATGAGTTGGTGCGACGAATCAGCTTCCTGTGCTTCACAAAGAGATCGCGCCATCCTCATACTACGCGGATTTCGATACATCCTGCATTGTGGTAACACACCGGTTAAGCTCGCACCCGTTTAGTGTCACTCTGCCACCAAAATGTAAACCAAATGTAAACCGGAGGGGCGGCAAGGGGTGGTATCAGAAGGTACAGGATAAAATGGCCCTGTCAGAAAACCGTTATAAATCAACACACTTAGGTACGGGAAGGGATTAGACGATACACCGACTCCTGGTCTTCAAAACCAGTGAGGTGCTGTAGAAGTGCCTGGCGGGTTCGACTCCTGCCTCTTCCGATAGTTCTGTTGAATCAGCCGCTTACGCTATTATTCAATAAATTACGTTAAGAGTGTCATCTGCCGGAAGTCGGAAAATGCTACCGGAATGCTACCGTAAATTCTGCATTGCATTGAGAAGTGACGCATTGATCTTCTCTGCTGCCTCCTCTTGAAGCCCTGGTAAGATGTGAGAGTAGATATCCAACGTAATGGATATGTTGGCATGGCCTAAGCGTTCGCTCACAACTTTGGGATGCACCCCTTCAATCAATAGTTGGGTCGCATGTGAGTGGCGGAGCACATGTGGTGTGACACCTTTGAATTCAGGGCTTTTCTTGATGATATTCCTGAAGTACTGGCTGAATGCCTGTGGAGACCAAATAGCCCCGAGTTCTGTGGCAAAGACAAAGTTACTGTCCCGATAAGCCGAGCCTGCTTTCAGTTTCTCCTCTGCCTGAATAGCTTTGTGCTTCCGCAGGCTGTTGACCGTTAGCTCCGGTAGGGTAATTTTTCGTACACTGTTCTTGGTTTTCGGTCTTTCGATCTCAATTCCCTTGGCTGTGGTCTGCTTGACGGTTGAAATCACGCTCATCGATTCGTGTGCCAAGTCCACTTGGCGCCAACGCAGGGCAAGCAACTCCCCACGTCTCACACCGGTAGTGCTCAGGACAAGAACAGCGCAATACCCTCTCGTATCCTCGAATCGGCAAAACAGCTCTGCTGTTTGGAGCGAATCGATTGCCAGAATCTGTGCCTTCTGGGGCTTGGGTGATTGTACTGAGTGGGCCGGATTCCTCACCAACAGTTGCCAATCCACGGCCTTCTGCAGGGCCTTATGCAAGCAACGGTGAACATGGAGGATTGTCTGTTCGGAGAGTCTTCGTTTCCCATCCGACTTGCGGTTTCTCCGCAACTGCGCGTAAAGATCCTCAATCTGAAGTGGCTGCAGCTTTGCGAGCTGCATGTGACCGATGTAGGGTGCGATGTTATTCTGACAGAGCAATCGATATCGCTCGCTTGTAGTCGAACTGAGGTTCGGTTCAGCATAAGTAGATAACCACTGAGAAAGAAATCCAGATACAGTGGTTTTGTTGAGATCAACAAAAATCCCTGAATTCTGCTGGCCCATGATCTTGGTCAGCGCTTCTTGCGCTGCCCTTTTTGTGGAGAATCCTCCTTTCGTCTTAATCCGACGTTTGCCAGAAATATCAGAAGGCAAATCGTATTTTATCGACCAAGTGGATCCTCGCTTCAGAATGTGGCCGCTACTCATGATGTCTTCCCGTCTCTGAATGCTCTTGTTCTACAGCTATCGGAACAGTAAATCTGCTTTCTATTTGAACGAATATGGAACCAGCGATCGCATTGGATGCAGGATCTGTAATCCTTCCTTCGCTGAACTGCTTCGGCGAACTGACACCATATTGCAGTCTCCAGGCTATCAGGAATTATCAGAGTTTCCTCTTTCGAGTGTGCTTTATCAGCAAAACCTACTACAAAGTTGCAGTGGCCATGTAACCGCCTGTTTATTTCCTTCTGTATGGTAATCCTCACAAGATAAACAAACACATCCTCATCGCGCGCACTCGGACTGATATCGGGAACATCTGGAAACATTTCCCGGTATTCGCGTAAGCGAGGACCATCCATCCAGTGTTCGCGAGATTCGTCTAGATACTCAAATCCGCCGGTCCAGCCTTTGAACCGCTCGGACAATCCAGCATAGTCTCTGTCCTTGACCAGTTCCCAGGCAGCCACCCACCACTTCAACTCGCCAATTACGGTTCGCCAGTGAGGAATTAATCCACCATCGATCTGTCTCTGGTTTGTGTGAAACTGAACCACAAGTCGAGTGTCGCCAGACGTGCCATAGAGTGCGTTGTACCACGGACCACTGTAATCACTCCTAAACTCAGCAAGTCCGTCCACATCCTCCGACAGGCTCAGAGGTCCATATTGGCTGGCGAATTCTACGATTGACTGGTCGTCGTCTGACAGGTACGCAAGAGTCATGAAGAGACCATCGTATTCGCGAAGGGGATAGTACATACGGGGATCGTGGCGTCCTTTCCATGTCAATCGACCATACTGTTCTCTCTCTGTATCCTGATCCGCGATCTGGAATCGACCGATTGGTTTGACCCAGCTGAATCCTGCCAGTGGGTTTGGATGTCTTGAACTTCTTGCCATATCCGATTCTCCAGTCAGAACAGCATGGTCCGAATATCGCCTTATCAATATCCGGAATATTACGTAATAATACCATTTATACGTGACAGATCAAGAAATTCTGGCTAGAGTAGGGATTAGATTGGCTGGACAGTTCATAAGAGGAGCATTTAGCACATGAATGAACATACACAAGAACTCGAAACACAACCAAAAACAGATCCTGCCCAGGAGATGGAACCGGAAGTGTACAGCATCCCCGAGGCAGCAAAGAAGCTGAAAATCGGTCGCAACACAGCCTACGCTGCGGTCCGTACAGGTGAAATTCCTGTCATCCGTATTGGGGGCAGGCTCCTGGTTCCGAAAGCCGCACTGGCAAAGATGCTACAGGAAGCTTGAAGGAGACCGTTGTGAGCAAGCACGCAGCAATTGAGTATCTTGACGAGTGGGGAATGACGCCGATTCCTGAGAACATACCTGGCGAACTAAAGAAGCTAAACCGTTGGGCTAACTTTCGTGCTCGACCAAGGCGTGGAAAGAAGGGCAAATATGACAAGGTCCCATTCATTTCTCGCCCGCCACACTCACAAGCATCTACAAACAAACCCAAACATTGGGGATCATTCAAGTCTGCACTTGCCACACATCAGGAGTTTGGTTGGGGATTCGGATTTCTGGTTCATCAAGAAGATGGATTGGTGTTTCTTGATCTCGACGGTTGTGTTGATTTCGATCTTAGCGCCCCTCACCTGATTCAGCCCTGGGCACAAAGAATCATTGATGATCTGGACAGCTATACCGAGATCTCCCCAAGTGGAACAGGTATTAGGATTGTCGTGCATGGGGCAATCCCAAGTGATGTCGCCACTGGTATTGAGATGTACGCTGGGCATAACGCTCGTTTTGTCACTATTACTGGTCAGGTCGTAGGGTAACAGACGTGAAAATAGCAACTCCTGATCCGGCATTGCTTTTGGGCTACCACGCCAAGCACAAATCGGATGGGAAACACGTGAAATCCGACCATCCAATGCCAGAGATTCTACCTAAAGAAGATCTTCCCAACACTTCTGACAGAGTTGGCCCCAAGCATCTGAACTATCTAGAAAACGGTTTTACGAATACGCTTGATCGTTCTCACGATCTGCAGGTTACCACCAAGAACCTCTACAGTGCTGGATTATCTGATAGCGAAGTACTGAGTGTTCTTTGGCACAGCCCCGCATCTCGCCAAGTTGCGCTGGAGCACCGTCACGGGAGTGACTCGAAAGCCCAACGCTACCTATGGGACAGAGGTGGTTCGGTATTCCTGGACACGAATTTATCCAAGATAAGTGGATCCCTGCTCTCGGTTTGAGGGTTATCCACGGTCACGCTCATCTCCCGATGAGCTTGAGCGTGGCGGTGGGTAACCCGGACTTCATTATGCCG
>PVBE012128565.1_pt1 | contig 13744 bp, 15 predicted proteins | sample 1631181 | NCBI WGS metagenome assembly PVBE01 (sample SAMN08397723, study PRJNA350692) | Marine metagenome, whole genome shotgun sequencing project. | isolation source: water | place: Pacific Ocean | collected 2012-04 | reverse complement strand
TTTGGCAGGAGGTTACACAATGGCACTACTCACCGCGCTGTTCGAGCATCCAGGGCTTGACAGTCTTAACGAAGTATGTTATACTTGTATTGTCGGGTTCACGAGTTTCTTCTTCAAGAAGCTCGGTCCGACCAAGCACCGCGACGACGATTTGGCAGGAGGTTACACAATGGCACTACTCACCGCGCTGTTCGAGCATCCAGGGCTTGACAGTCTTAACACACAACTCACCGTAGTGATGGGATTTTCATAAGAAGCGTCGCGCGACCTTTCAAGATACGAGAAGAGTTTTTCCACGAAAATTGCTAGGTTCGCCGGTCGAGATGCGGTCCTATTTCCATGCCTTTTATGGCTGGCCCGGTTCACGCAAACCCGTCGGGTGAACCATGAACGATTTCAGCATCATCCCTCTCACTGTCACGCCATTCGGTGTAGGCGGGCATTCCTGTCCTACACGCCCCCGGCGGTATAAATAGCCCGGTTCCCCTCACCCCAACCCACAGGCGAACCATGCTTCTTTCCTGTCCAAGCCCTCAAAAGCCGGGCGGCGCCCGTGCGTGCGCCTTGGCTTCCTCGCATAAGCTCGGTCGAGCGGTCGCGCTTGCCGTCGCTTCGCTTCGAATTTCTGTGCTACCCTTCAAGGCCGGCACGGGAGGCGCAGCATGAGCAACATGGCTCCCACCTTATCATCCTTCACACCGACCTTCACGCCGAGGACGACCGCGCACCCCAGACGCAGTTCGTGGTCGAGCGGCAGAGGGCTTTTCTCTGGGGTTCGCAACACCACCGGCAGCGTGCGCGCGGCGGCTCCCCTCAGGGACAGTAGCCTAGCCGCTGACAAACCTTGGTGGCGATCCAGTCGACCGCTCTCCCGATCGCGCCGGGAAGGGCGAGTATATCGCGCAGGATACCGATGGCTCTTTCTCCGAGCGTTTCGGTCAGGAATCTCAGGATTGAGCCGGCGAGATCATCGATGCCGACGTCGCCTCCAGCTGCCCGCATCACGCGTATCACCGCTTTGACGATGGCTTTGCACTTTTCGCATGGCGTGTTCGGCCAGAACCCCTTCACCCAGCCAACAAACACCCGTACGCGGCGGTTCTCTGCGCCGTGAATGCGTAGCTGGATATGGGTCGCTTGGGCGGGAAGGTCGCCGGCAAAGGCCTGAATTGCGCCGTGCATTTCCCCGTTCAGTTCGACTGCGGACACGAGAATTTCGTCAGGCTCCGGTTCGCCCGCCACGGCGAACCCGTCACCATCGGCACGAACCCCGCCACCTTCGCCCGGGACCAGCGTAACGACTTCGACATGCTCGAGAGGTGGGCCGTCGAGGTTCTCGACCACGACGAACAGCGTGCCATCGGCATTGCCCTCTGTCTCGTATGTCCCTTCGAACTCCCCGAAGGTGTCGATCTCGAATTCCATCGCCTCCATGCGGCCCCTCCTCCTCCATCAACATGCACGCAATCCGTAGCGTAACCGCATGGCCGCGTATTTTACAGATGCGTCATGGGCCGTGGTCACCATGTGGCTTTCCTACCATGCTCCGGATGCCATACATGGGCCGGTTCACTCCATCGGACTTCCTGAGGTGAACCATGCTTCCTTTCTTTTCTGACCCTCAAACGCCGGGCGGCGGACATCCGTCCGGCTTGGCTTCCTCGCATAAGCTCGGGCGGGCGGTCGCCCTTGCCGTCTGCTGGTTGCAGACGGTTCCTGCGCGGCACTCCTCCCTCGGGACGAGAGTCGCAGCGTGACCGACATGGCTTCCCACCCCATCGTCCTACACCCCGATCTCGACGCCGACGATACCCGCGCGCCGCAGACGCAGTTCGTGGTTGAGCGGCAGGTGGCCTTTCTCGAGGCGCTGGCGACCACCGGCAGCGTGCGCGCGGCGGCGCGGCGGGCGCGGGTGTCGCACCAGACCTGCTACCGCGCGCGCCGGGCCAGCGCCGCTTTCGGGCGCGCCTGGGATGCGGCGCTGGTGGTCGCGCGCGGCGCGTCCGAGGCCAAGCTCGCCGATTACGCCATGAACGGGGTCGAGGAGGAGGTGTGGTATCACGGCGACCTCGTCGGTTCACGCAAGCGCGTCTCCGACCGGCTGCTGCTCGCGCATCTCGCGCGGCTCGACCGGATGCGCGGCGATGAACGGATCGAGGCACTCGCGGAGGATTTCGACGGCATGATCCTGCGGCTGCGCGGCGGCGAGCCGATCGAGCCCGAACCGGTGGAACCCGACCCCGCCGAGACCGCGCAGGAGGGGCGCGGCATTTCTTCGCCTGGACCGTGTAACAGGCGGTCCATGTCTCGGGCCAGTTCGCAGAACGACGAGGGGGCGGGGGCAGCCTCCGACCCGGGCGAGCCGCGCTGCGACTGCGTCGGTGCGCGCCACGGGACCGATCGCGGGCAGAAGCATTACCGGCGCGGGGCGCAGGGGCCCGAACCGGTGCTCAACGTCGCGGGCGAGGGGCCGTGCTGCGACGCCCCCGACTGGCCGCAGTGCCGCGACTGCCCGCACTATCCCCCGGTCGGCCGGATCCTGCGCGAAATGGAGGAAGACCGCCCCGCAGGCGCCCCCGCTCCGCACGAACAGGGCAACGGCGCCGCGGTCGAGGGCGTGCAGATCGAGGCCTTCTGCGCGGGGCTCGCGCAGTGGTGGCTGCTGACCAGCGAGGAAGAGCTGCAGCGCGCGCTGGCGAAGGGGATGGGGGAGGATGAGGAAGGGTAGGGGGTGAGCGTGGGGAGAGAGAGGGTGAGAGGGAGTCCTCGTGTTTCGAACCGACATCCGTCGGTTCGTCCTCGCTAGACGTGCAGCAAGCTGCACCCGCTGCGGGCGCGCGGTCGCGCTTGCCGTTCGCTGGTCGCGAACGGAACTTGCGCGGTAGGATAGAGGAGCGCTCTGGTTCCGAGCCGCAGGCGAGGCAAGGGCGGAAGCGTAGTCGAAGACGCAGCTGGCCGAAGGCCACCTGCACGCCCGCCCGCAGGGGCCCGCAGGAGCGCAGCGACGGAGGAACCGCCCCGAGGACGAAGCCGCGGATGCGGCTTCGAAAAGCGAAGACTCAAACGTTGATCAGGCCGAACTTGAGCCCCTTGACCGCGGCCGAGGCGCGGTCGGTCACGTCGAGCTTGGCGAAGATGCGCTTGATGTGCGTGGCGATGGTCGGGCGCTTGTTGCCGAGGATCATCGCGATCTCCTCATTGCTCTTGCCGCGCGCGATCCAGTGCAGGATGGTGATCTCGCGCGGGGCGAGGTGCGGGCGCTCGACCTCTTCGGACGCCAGCTGGTCGATCCGCAAATGGGTCGCCTGCGCGACGCTGTGGAGGATCGGCACATCGGCATGCGCGATGCGGTCCTCGTGGTCGATCATGGTGATGGAGAACACCGCGATGTGCTGGCGCGGGCCGAAGGTCGGCAGCAGGAAGCCGTCGGTCAGCCCGTGTTCGCGCGCTGCGTCGATGAACAGCTGCTGGTTGCCGGTCAGCCGCCCCTCGGCGACATCGACCAGCCGCAGCGGCCGGCCCGCGCGCGCGGCGAGGCCGGGCAGCGGGTCGTATTCGGCGAGGCGTTCGCGGTAGCTGGCGACGAAGCCCTCGGGGAAGCCGAAGGAGGTCACCTCGCTGCGCCCCGGATCGGTGCGCGAGGGGCGCGCATAGCTCAGCGCGGCGAAGCCCTGCGTGCGGAAGAAGGCGCGCGCGACCGCGAAGACCGCGCCCTCATCCTCGGCCGCGGCGATCTGGCGGATGGCCTGGCTGTCGTCCATGGCGTGCGTCGAACCTCCCCCGAAGGCATGCGGTCTGCGGCATGCCTCCACTGGATGTCATCCACTCGCATGACATGCAAGCGTGTCGGCATGTTGGTGGGCGAAGGGCCGTACATGAATACCGCATCGGGCCCGTTGGCGCTGCGAAGCACGTATCTCTACGTAGTGTCTATGGATGTAGTGCACATGGGTGACATGCATTCAGACGACTAGGGAAAATACCGCGTTAATCATAGTCAAAGGGCAGGGCCGGGGGGACCATCGCTTGACCGACCCGGGGGGAATTGACGGAACGGGATCGTCACGCGATGCAAAACTCTACCTTTGTTGTCATCGACAGCAACTATCGGACACGTCACGAGCTGGTGCGGGCACTCGGCACGATGGCCTATGTGGTGCCTGCGGATTCGCTCGAGGAACTCGGCGGGCGCTGGCCCGAACAGGGCTGGCTGCTCGTCCACGACACCGGCACGCAGGTGGCCGACACCCAGCGCGCGCTGCGCGAGGCGGGGCAGTACCTGCCGGTGGTTCCCTATTCGCAAGGCGCCAGCATCGCGCATGTGATGGACGCGCTCTCCGCCGGTGCGGCAGGCTATCTCGAATGGCCCTCGGCGCATGACGCGCTGCAGCGCAGCCTGGAAACAATCATGGCGCGCAAGTGGCAGGGCTCGGCGACATCGCTGGCACAGGCCCGCGCCAAGCAGCGCATCGACCTGCTTTCGCCGCGCGAGAAGGAAGTGCTGACCAGCGTCTGCGAAGGCTATTCGAGCAAGGAAGTCGCGCGGACGCTCGGAATCAGCCCGCGCACGGTGGAGCTGCACCGCGCGAATGTGCTGACCAAGCTGGGCGTGCGCAATGTCGCGGCTGCGGTGAAGCTGTCGGTCGAGGCGCAGTTCGAGAGCGCCGCCACCGAGACGCCACAGGCCGAGCCATCCGAAATGGCTGCCTGACGACGGGGCACCTGCGGCCCGCCGGCCGTCCTATGGTTCGAGTACGGCGAGGTGGACGGTGCCATGCCCGCGGCGGATGAGGCCCAGCTGCGATGCCGCGGCCCGGCTGACGTCGATCACGCGGTTGCCATGAAACGGCCCGCGGTCGTTGATCCGGACGGTAACGCTTTTCCCGCTGCTGGGGTTGGTCACCTCGACCAGCGTGCCGAACGGCAGTGTGCGATGCGCCGCGGTCAGCGCATGCATGTCGAAGCGCTCGCCGCTGGCCGTGCGGCGGCCATGGAAACGGCGGCCGTAGTAGGATGCCACACCCACACCCAAAGGGCGCGCAGCGGGCGCGACCTCGACCGGTGGTTCGATCGTCGAAAGATCGACGACCCGGCCTGCCGGTTCGGGCGGGGGCGGTAGCGCCTCGAAACGCGCAAAGCTGGTCTCGAAGGCCGGCTGACCGCCAACCGCATGTGTGCGTTCCTGCGGCTGCGCGGCAGTGGCCGGCATGGTAAGTGCGGCAAGTATCACCATGCTGCGTAGCGCGCGATTGACCATGATCGGACCTCCCGTTCGGTTCACGGGGATATAGGCGATAGAAACGGGCGAGTCCCACCGGCGGGGGCCGGTTGCCCCATTGGCGCCACAGTTCGTCGTGTCTCGCGATGCTCGGTGGAAACTTCCGGGTTCGCCCATCGGCGGTGCCCCGCAAATGCAAATGGGGCCGGCATCGCTGCCGACCCCACTCTCACCGATGCGTGGACTTGCCTTGCGACAAGCACTTGGCATCCAGTGCCTGTCCTTCCATCCTGTCCTGAGACAGGGGCGGAAGGATCCGTCACCGGCGCTCGCACCGGCATCCGACCTCGCCCTCCAGCAGGCCCATCGAGGTGCGTCAGGCCGAAGCCCTCGCTTCCCTCGCCGAGCCGGCCTTCGCCGGGCGGTGCCGCGATCCGGCTTTCCCTTGCTGGCCGAAGCTTCAGGCAGAGGGGCGCGGATCGGGTATGAAACCGTCAGCTGCGCCGCCTCCTCGGCATTCGACCGGGTCAGCCCGATCCATGGACAATGAACTTTGCGCTTCCGTCATCGACCGTCTTGCTGCGGGCTTGCGCCTTCCGCAATACGGCCTCTGGAAACACATGGACAGCATTCCCCATGTCTTTCCGGTGTGGAATTCCAAAGCGATTTCAAGCCGTTAAGCCCTGATCGCGTTGGCTTTCCAAGCCGTTCCGATAGATGAAAGCTGCGCCCGGTCGAGCGATTCGTCCAGCGCCAGACGGGCAAGTTTTCCACTTTTCCAGCTTTTCGCTGTGGAGGAGAGTGGACAACTCAACCGGCTGCCGCAAACCTGCTCCGAAGCAGGTCCGCAGTCAGCGATCGCGCTTGGCAAGCAGCCTGAGGCGCAGCGCGTTGAGCTTGATGAAGCCTTCCGCATCCTGCTGGTCGTAGGCGCCGGCATCGTCCTCGAACGTCACATGCGCTTCGGAATAGAGCGTGTCGTCCGACTTGCGGCCGACCACCATGGCATTGCCCTTGTACAGCTTGAGCCGCACGGTGCCCGAAACCTTCTCCTGGCTGAGGTCGATCGCCGCCTGCAGCATTTCGCGCTCGGGGCTGAACCACAAGCCATTGTAGACCAGCTCGGCATAGCGCGGCATCAGTTCGTCCTTCAGGTGCGCGGCGCCGCGGTCGAGCGTGATCTGTTCGATCCCGCGATGTGCGCGGGCGTAGATCTCGCCGCCCGGCGTCTCGTACATACCGCGGCTTTTCATCCCGACGAAGCGGTTCTCGACAAGATCTAGCCGGCCGATGCCATGCTTGCGGCCAAGGTCGTTAAGCGCGGCGAGCAGCGTGGCGGGGCTCATGGTCTTGCCGTCGAGCGAGACGCCGTCGCCCTTCTCGAAACCGATCTCGATATATTCGGGGGTGTCGGGCGCGTTTTCCGGATGGTCGGTGCGCGAATAGACGTAATCTGGGGTCTCTTCCCACGGATCCTCGAGTACCTTGCCTTCGGACGAGGTGTGCAGCAGGTTCGCATCGGTCGAGAACGGGCTTTCGCCGCGCTTGTCCTTGGGCACAGCGATCTGGTGCTTTTCCGCCCATGCGATCAGCGCGGTGCGGCTGGTCAGGTCCCATTCGCGCCACGGGGCAATAACCGTGATGTCCGGGTCGAGCGCATAGGCCGAGAGTTCGAAGCGGACCTGGTCGTTGCCCTTGCCCGTGGCACCATGCGCGATCGCATCGGCATCGGTTTCGCGTGCGATTTCAACCAGGCGCTTGGAAATCAGCGGCCGCGCGATGCTGGTGCCGAGCAGGTAGTCGCCTTCGTACCGGGCATTGGCACGCATCATCGGGAAAACGAAGTCGCGCACGAACTCCTCGCGCAGGTCCTCAATGTAGATGTGCTTGTCGGGAATGCCCATTGCACGGGCTTTCTCGCGCGCGGGTTCGATTTCCTCGCCCTGTCCCAGATCGGCGGTGAAGGTCACCACTTCGAGCCCGCGCTTGACCTCGAGCCACTTGGCGATGACCGAGGTATCGAGACCACCGGAATAGGCGAGGACGACGCGTTTGATATCGGACATTGGGGCACCTTCACTGTTCGAGGCGCGCCGCTAGCAGGGCGAGGGGGCTCTAGGCAATCGATTCACGCTTTGGGGGCAACAAGCGTACATGCGCCGATGTCTTGGCCGCGTCCTGAGGCCGAGGAGGGCGGATAGGGCGCGCCTGACCCGGCAGCGAGCGCGGGCCCCACCGAGTATCGCCTGGAAAAGCGTTCAGCGAAGCTGGCTGTCCTTGCTGCCGCGGCGGTTTATCCCCGTGCTGCGCGCGCTGGCATCGAGACCCGACTGGCATTCGACGCAGCGCTTCACGCCCGGCAGCGCCTGACGCCGCCGCTCGGGGATTTCCTCGCCGCATTCGATGCACCACTGTTCGCTTTCGCCCACGGGCATGCGCGACCGTGCGGCGCTGACCGCGTCGGAAATAGTGTCGTCGATCTGGTCCTGTACCGCGCCGTCGCGCGCCCAACCACCTGCCATGGCTTTTTCCTTTCCGGGCGAATGTGGGTGTCCAACCAGCTGGAATCAACCGGATGCGTAGCGTCAGCGGCTTTCCAGCATGCCGCCAAAGTGCCAGACTACGCCTGCAGGCAGACAGGGAGAACTTGGATGGCCGAGCCAAAGACGCAGCCCCGCGAAACGGACCCGGCCGATTTTCTCGCCACGGTCGAACCCGCGCGCAAGCGAGAGGAAGCGCGCCAGCTCGACGAGCTGTTTCGCCGCGTCACCGGGGAAGAGCCGTGCATGTGGGGACCGAGCATCATCGGATATGGCGCCTATCGCACGACCTACGCGAGCGGGCGCGCAGTGCACTGGATGCGGACCGGTTTCAGCCCGCGCAAGGCACGGCACTCGCTGTATCTGATGGGCGGCTATTGCGACGAGGAAACGGGCGGTCGCCACGCCGCTTCGCTCGAGCGGCTGGGCAAGCATGCGCGCGGCAAGAGCTGCCTCTATGTGAACAAGCTGGCCGATATCGACCTCGCAGTGCTCGAAGAGATGATCCGGACGGATTGGGAAGCGATGAAGCGCCGCTATCCCGATTGATCAGATCCCCGCATACCACTGGTAACCGGCGCGGTCCTCCCAATAGCCGCCCTTGCCGAGCCCGATATCGTCGAGGCTGGCGACGGCTTCGATCCCGGTCAGATACTTGGCGTGTTTGTAACCCAGCTGGCGCTCGATCCGCATGCGCAGCGGCGCCCCATTGCGGATGGGAAGCGGTTCCCCGTTCAGCCGATGCGCCACGATGGTTTGCGGGTGGTAGGCATCGATCAGGTCGACGCTTTCGTAATAGTCCTGGCCGTTGAGATTGTCGGCGCAGCGGAAGACGATGAAGCGTGCTTCTTCGCGCAGACCAGCAGCGTCGAGCAGAAGCGACAATTGCGGTCCGGTCCATTCGCCGATCGCGCTCCACCCCTCGACACAGTCGTGCCGCGTGATCTGCGTGCGCTGCGGCAGCCGCCGGATATTCTCCATGCTCAGGCTGAGCGGTGTTTCGACCAGCCCGCCGACGGTCAGTCGCCAATTGGCAAAGCCTTCCTCCGCATGCGCCGGATAGCCGCCCGTTTGCGGATCGGTCGATCCATTGCCGCGGAAATAGGGCGAAATGGCGCTGCGCGGGTATTCAGGCGCCAGGGCGGTGCGGTCGGTCAGCAGCCGATGGGCGCTCTCGTGCCATTTCTCCGCTGCGCCCAGCAACGCCTGGCCCGGCTGGCTATCGGCCACCCGGTTGCATCCGGCGACGAAAGCCGCACCCAGGGTGACGAGGAAATTGCGCCGCTTCATGCCTGGCTGCCCCCGGAGATCATCGCGCGCATCTGTCCGATGGGGCCGGACAGCAGGACCAGCAGGACATGGACGACGAAAAATCCCGCCAGTGCGAAAGCGAAGATAAAGTGCAGCGAACGCGCGGATTGCCGGCCGCCCATCGCTTCGACCAGCCAGCCGAAGGTGGGTTCCATCCCCGGGCTGATCGCGATGCCGGTCAGGACCATCATCGGCAGGAACACCCCCAGTACAAGGCCGTAAGCGAGCTTCTGGAGGAAATTGTATTTTCCCGCGCCGTGATCGAACTCGAGCCGCAGGTGCGCGCGGACATCGCGCCATATCGCAGCTGGACGCCATTCGCTGCGGCGAGTGGCAATGTCGCGGGCGAAGTGCCGATTGGCAAGCATGGCGACCCACATGAACAACAAGCCCAGCGCAAAGGGCCACGCCATCAATATGTGCCAGTCGCGCGCGACCGCGAGGCTGTAATAGCCCGGAATGGTCATCCAGTCGGGAAAGCGCGGCACGGCCAGCCACGCCTGTTCGGGGGCAAAGCCCCAGTCGCCCCAGTACAGCCGGCGATGCGCATTGGAGATCGTCAGCCCGGACATGAACAGCACGACCACACACAGCAGGTTGAGCCAGTGCCACAGACGGGTGCTGAGCGCGTGGCGCTTCACGCTGCATGCCCCGCGCGCGCGAGGTAGATCACGTCGCGCGGCTGAGACAGCAGGTGCTGGCCGCTGTCGATATACAGCGTCTGCCCGCTGGCGAGGTGGCCAGCGGCAAGGAACAGCGCGGCATCGGCCACTTCGTCGGCGCCGGTCTTGCGGCCCAGCAGGTTCATCCGGTGCGAAATCTCGGTTTCCTCCTCGCTCTGATCGTGGCTGGCAAGGATGGCGCCTGGCGCCAACGCATAGACCCGGTCGCGCGCGCCCGCCGCACCCATCGCGAGCATCGGCACGGTCGCTGCGACCGCATGCTTGCTCATGGTGTAGCTGAAGAAATCGGGATTGGGATTGGCCAGCTTCTGGTCGGTCAGCTGGATCACCCGCCGCCCGCCCGGGGCCTGCGCCCCGGCAAGATAGGCCTGAGCCATGCGTGTCGGGGTGCGCGCGTTGATCTGCATCGTGCGCGCATTGGTTTCCGGATCGAGCGCAGTCACCCGGTCCGGGTCGAATATCGCCGCGCAATTGACCAGTGCGCGCCAGTCACCCAGCCGCTGCGCCAGCGTTTCGACCATTGCCACCGCCGCATCATCATCGGCAAGGTCGCACTGGAGGCATTCCGCGGATGGCAACGTTTCGGCAAGGCGTTCGGCTTCGCTGCGCGAGGAGCCGTAGTGGATCACGACATGCCAGCCCGCCGCACCAAAGCGGCGCGCGATGGCGGCACCGATCCGTCTTGCTCCACCGGTTACGAGCACTGCTGGCCTGGGATCAGTCATCGCCTACGACCATAGCGCCGCGCGCACCAAAGAAAAGGCGCGCCGCCACCTGAGGGGAGGGTGGCGACGCGCCTCGTGCACAGCCCCCGAGGGATCGGAAGGGGGCTGGGTCAGGGGTGGATCAGGCGGTTACCGGCACTGCAGGCTGCCGCGGTCGATCTCGCGACCGACGAGCCCGCCGACCGCGCCACCGAGTATTGCGCCGAGCGTGCGATCGCCGTTGCCGGCAAGCTCGTGTCCGGCGAGCGCGCCGACCCCGGCGCCGATCACCAGCCCGGTCGTGCCGTTGTCGCGCTTGCAATAATACCGGCCGTCACCGCCGCGCCACATGCGGTCGCTGCGGCTGATCCGGCGCGGTTCGTAATAGCGTCCGCGGTCGTCGTAGACGCGGTCCTTGGCGCGCTTGCCGTGGGCGGGGGCCCAGGAGGGCGGGTCCGCAGCGGCCGGGGCGGAAAGGCCGGCACCCGTAAAGGCAAGCGCTCCGGCGGCGAGAGTGAGGGTGAGTTTCTTCATTGTCGTATCCGTTCGGCGATTGTGTCGGTTCGGGAACGGCGAGACATGGCGCCGGGTCCACAACCTGTGATGAACGGGACGCCGAACTGGGAATAACGCGACAGACCGTGCAATATCTTGCGATAAAGCGTTAGGCCTAGAGCCGCGCGCGCGCCTCGCCGCGCAGGTCATCGCTCAAACGGGGGAGCGCAGCCAGCTGTTCGCATTCCTCGCGCGTGGGCTTGTGCGCCGGATCGTAGAACTTGGCGAACACATGCGCGACGCTCCACACCGCATGTCCGATTTCGACGCGTTCGAGCGTATCGCCGGCCTGCGCCGCGCCTTCTTCGATCACCCGGTAATACCAGCCGCAATTGTGCTGCTTGACGATGCGCGCGACCATGCCCTTGCGGCCGAAATGATGTTCGATTTTCCAGCACGGTTTGCGCGGCTGGCTCACTTCCAGCAGCGCGCTGCCCAGCCGGAAACGGTCGCCGATATGGACCGCGTCCTCGGTCAGACCCTCCGCAACGATGTTCTCGCCAAATGCCGCGGGGCGCGAAAGCAGGTCGTGTCCGCCCAGCCACGCGTCCCATTCGGCATAGTGGTCGCGCGGGTAATGGTGCACCGCCATATCCGGCCCGCCATGATGTTCGGTATCGGCCACCATGTCCCCTGCGAGGCCGAAACTGCGGATCGCGACGGTTCCTGCCAGTGGACGCTTGTCGATCGCGCTCATCTCGGCGCCGTTGAAGGGCTGGGGCTGTCCGGCACACAGCGCGGTGACATCGATTTTCATGCAGGCTCCTTGCGCAGGGTGAAGGCCGCCCAGTCGCGCTGGACGCCGTCGGCACCCTTGCCGCGATAGCAAACCGTGTCGACGATCCCGAACCCCGCCACGCGATAGGCGCTCTCGAGCCATGGCTCGCCGGGCAAATTGGTCAGCCGCCCCAGCGGATCGCGGCCTTCGCCCGTTCCGAGCTTGTAATTGGCAAAATGCCAGCCACCGGGACGGAGCGCATCATGGATGGCGGCCAGCACCGCGGGCAGGTCCGTGCGCGCGACATGCAACAGGCAGGCATGCGCCCAGACCGCGTCATAGGCATCCACCGCATCGAGCTCGTCGAAGCGCATCACCCGCGCACCCACGGCGAAGCGTTCATTGGCCTTGCGCACCATTGCGGGCGTGCCATCGGTCGCATCGAGATCGAAGCCGCGCTCGGCGATCCGGGCGGAATCCCGTCCTGCGCCGCAACCCAGTTCGAGCACGCGCGCTCCGGGTTCGAGCCGGTCAAGAAAGCCATCCAGATGGCGGCTGGGCGCCTGGCCGAAGCTGAAAGTGTAATACGCCGCGTTCGCCTGGTAATAGGCGATCGTCGCGGCGTCGGCGCTCATCCCGCGGCGACCTCTGCCGCAGCGGCTTCGCGATCGCGCTGGGCGCGGCTTTTCTTTTCCGCCGCGGTCTTGAGCTGGCCGCAGGCGGCATCGATGTCGCGCCCGCGCGGGGTTCGCACCGGTGCGCTGATGCCGTGATCGAAGACGATTTCGGAGAAGCGCTTCACCCGCTCGGGTGTCGAGCATTCATAGGGCGCGCCGGGCCACGGATTGAACGGGATCAGATTGACCTTCGCGGGCAGCTTGTAATGCTTGATCAGCCGGACAAGCTCATGCGCATCCTCGTCGGAATCGTTCTTGTCGCGCAGCATGACGTATTCGAAAGTGATCCGCCGGGCGTTGCTTGCGCCGGGATAGGCGGCGCAGGCCTCGAGCAGTTCCTCGATACCGTATTTGCGGTTGATCGGCACGATCTCGTCGCGCACTTCCTTGGTCACCGCATGGAGCGAGACCGCGAGGTTCACGCCGATCTCCTCGCCGCAGCGCTGCATTGCGGGGACGACCCCGCTGGTCGACAGCGTGATCCGGCGTTTCGACAGCGCCAGCCCGGCGCCGTCCATCACCAGCTTGAGCGCGCCTTTTACATTGTCGAAATTGTAGAGCGGCTCGCCCATTCCCATCATCACGATGTTGGTCAGCAGGCGGCCATCCGACCGGTATTCGCTGCTGTCCTCCTCGGTATCGAGACCCGCCATCGACCCCTTGGGCCATTCGCCCAGAGCGTCGCGGGCAAGCAGCACCTGACCGACGATTTCGCCCGGCGTCAGGTTGCGCACCAGCTTCATCGTACCGGTGTGGCAGAAGGTGCAGTTGAGCGTGCAGCCCACTTGGCTGGATACGCATAGCGTGCCGCGGTCCGCATCGGGAATGAAGACCATCTCGAATTCATGGCCGTCGGGGGTCTTGAGCAACCACTTGCGCGTACCGTCGGACGAATGCTGCGCTTCGACCACCTCGGGGCGGCCGATGTAGAAGCGCTCGGCAAGCCACGGGCGCATCGTCTTGGCGATATCGGTCATCGCCTCGAAGTCGGTCACGCCGCGATGATAGAGCCAGTGGAACACCTGCTTGGCACGCAGCTTGGCTTGCTTGGCATCGAGCCCGGCCTCGGCAAACAGCGCGGTGATCTGGTCCTTCGGCAAGCCGATCAGATCGACGCGGCCGTCGGGGCGGGGCGTGATTTCACGCGCCACGGGAACCGGGTCAACCTGCCCGGGGATGCTCATGAGTGTCGTATCGGCCATGGGAGCGGCGCATATAGGGGCAATCGGTGCGAAAGCAAAGCACAGCGCGATGCACTGCGCTTTCGCTAACGGCGATTACCTGGGCGAGGGGAGAGCGCGCGGAGCATGCGACACATGCCGTTCATCGCGCATCAAT
>PVBE010497864.1_pt1 | contig 13744 bp, 12 predicted proteins | sample 1631181 | NCBI WGS metagenome assembly PVBE01 (sample SAMN08397723, study PRJNA350692) | Marine metagenome, whole genome shotgun sequencing project. | isolation source: water | place: Pacific Ocean | collected 2012-04 | reverse complement strand
GTCGATCGTCTCGTCGCAGTCGTTGTCGATGTCGTCGAGGCAGGTGTACGCCTCTTCGCCCGCCTCGGGGTTGATCGTCGGGTCGGCGTCGTCGCAGTCGGGGCCGCCGCACACCGGGCTGATCGACTCGTCCTCGTCCACGTCGAGGTCGTCGGCCACGCCGCTGCAGTCGTTGTCGATGCCGTCGCACAGCTCGGGGGCGCCCGGGTAGATGGCGCCGTCGTCCCCGTCGCAGTCGTCGGTGGCGTTGAAGCCGTCCCCGTCGTCGTCGGTGTACCAGCCGTACAGGTCGGCGACCTCGCCCGCGCTCATGGCGAAGGTCCAGAGCTTCAGCTCATCGACGAACCCATCGAGGTCGAAGGCGCGGTTCACGATCGAGCCGACGATGAAGTCTTCGCCGCCGTAGCTGAGGCCGTGGGACGGAGCAGTGGAGCCGACCGCGCTGCCGTCCTGGTAGAGCGTCACGGTCGTGCCGTCGTAGGTCGCGACCACGTGCTCCCACTGCCCCGCCGTCAGCGTCGAGCCGTACAGCTCCGTCTCGGGGCCGTTGTCCGCGATGGTGATGCGGAGCACGCCGCTGTCGTTGGTGATGAGCCAGTAGCCGTTGGCGGTGTCGGTGTTGCCCTTGCCGACGATGGAGCAGTGGTGGTCGCCGCAGTCCCCGAAGTTGGGGATGTTGACCCAGACCGAGATCGTGAACTGCGCCGGCTCGAAGGTCGCGTCGTCGCCGTGGTGGGCGTAGTCGTTCTGCCCGTCCAGGGCGAGGACCGAGTCCGAGTCCCAGGATCCGCCGAGCGCCGCTCCGAGGTCGGGGCTGGAGGCGTGGGCCGCGTTGGCGTGCAGGTCCAGGTCGAGCCCCGTGCCCACCGCCTCGACGCTGTCGCCGCTGCTGATGTCGTCGAAGGGGTAGTGCACCGTCGGCGCGACCGGATCGGCCAGGGCGGGGCCCGCGATCAGCGAGGCCAGGATCAAGAGCAGGGTCGGCCGCATACGCATCCGATGTTAGCCGACCGGCCCGGGTACGATCCGGTCCGTGCGTGCCCTGCTCCTGTTCGCGGCCGCCCTCGCCGGCTGCACGATCCCGCCCGATCCGGTCGAGGGGGGCCCCATCGACATCAGCGACCTGACCTTCGGCGAGTTCTCCACCTGGGCTCGGCCCATCGAGGACTACATCGACTTTCAGACCGACGACCTGGGCCACGACAGCTTCGATCGGTCCATCCAGGCGCTGCACGTCTTCGGCGGCCGCCTCTACCTCGGCTACGGCGACGCCACCCTGAACCTGGGCCGCACGTTCCCGATCGAAGCCCGCTTCTTCTACAACCTCGATCCCGAGGATTGGCGGGTCGAGTACACCGTCAACGAGGAGGCCATCGGCCGGTACCGCGGCGACGCCGAGACGCTCCTGATCCCGGGCGTCGACGCCACCGAAGACGCCTGGATCGGCAACGCCTACTCCCGCCACCTCGACACGGACTGGATCAAGTCCCGCACGTTGGACCAGGCGCTGCACGTGCACGACATGCTGAAGGACGACGACGGCAGCTTCTGGGCCTGCGGCAGCGGGGGCACCCAGGACGAGTATAACGCCGGCCAGATCAGCTCCCTGGTGTTCCACAGCACCGACGACGGCACGACCTTCGAGCTGGCCTGGAAGGTGCCCAACACCAAGCCCTCGGGGGACGCCCGCTTCACCAGCCTGACCCGGGTGGACGGGGCGCTGCACGCCTTCGGCTACCGCGCTGACGGCACCGGCTCGATCAACCAGATCATCGCCTACCGGGACGTCGGCGCCGACGTCCCGGAGCCCTGGTCGGCCATGACGGACGTGCTCGTGGACGACGTCGTCGAGCTGCCCGACGGCCGCGCCCTCGCCACGGGGGTGTTCGTCGCCGGTGACCTCTTCCACACCGTGCGGCTGCTGGACGGGGACGACGCCGACGAAGTCGCGGCGTTCGAGGACCTCGCGGTGCTCGACTTCTTCGAGCTGGGCGACGGCCGCGTGGTGACGCTCGCGCTGGGATCGTCGGAGTACCCGATCCCCGCGGGCCCCTACGAGGTCGAGGTCGGGCTCTGGGACGCTGCCGACGGCAGCTACCGCACATTGCGCCGCCAGGAGAGCGCAACGCTGCCGCTGTCTGTGGCCTACTGGAAGCACAGCCTGTTCGTGGGCATCGCCGACGGACGCATCCGCCTGGCGGAGGGGGAGATCATCGAATGACGAGAACAACGCTGGGGCTTCTGCTCGCCCTGCTGCTGATCGGCTGCCCGACCGCCGAACCGGTGACATGCGGCGCCGGCACCAACCTGGAAGACGGCGAGTGCGTCGCCGATGCCGACGACGACGACGCAACCGACGACGACGACGCAACCGACGATGACGACGCAACCGACGACGACGACGCGACCGATGACGACGACGCGACCGACGACGACGACGCGACCCCGGTCGATCCCACCGACCCCTGCCCCGCGCTGCCGGCCCCCAGCGGCCCGATCGTCGAGCTCGACTCCGACGACGCCTCCAGCTTCACGTCGCTGTTCGCCGCGGCCGAACCCAACACCACGTACATGCTCGCCGCCGGCACCTACGACCTGCAGGGCCAGTACCTCTGGATCACCGCCCCCGGCGTGACGGTGCGCGGCGCAACCGGGATCCCCGGCGACGTCGTACTCGACGGCGGCTACTCCACCACCGAGATCGTGACGGTGCTCGCCGACGACGTGACCATCGCCGACCTGACGCTCTACCGCGCGTACACCCACGGCGTACACGTCGTCGGCAGCAGCGGGGACACGAACAACACGGTGCTGCACAACCTCCACGTGCTCGACCCCGGCGAGCAAGCGATCAAGATCAACCAGTCCGGCACCGACTACGCCGACGGCGGAACGGTGAGCTGCTCGACCCTCGAGCTCACCGACGCGGGCCGGCCCAACATTCGAAACAACTGCTACACCGGCGGCGTCGACGCCCACCAGGCCCGCGGTTGGACCTACCGCGACAACCACGTCGAGGGGTTCTGGTGCGAGGTCGGGCTGTCCGAGCACGGCATCCACCTGTGGCGCGCCAACGCCGACTCGGTCATCGAGCGAAACACGGTCCACGACTGCGCGCGGGGCATCGGGCTGGGGCTGTCGACCAGCGACCCGGGCAACATCCGCGTCTACCCCGACATCACCGAGTGCCAGGGCTTCGACTACCTGGACGACTGGACCGGCACGATCCGAAACAACTTCGTCTCGGCCTCGTCCGCGGGGCTGTTCGCGTCGGCCGATGGGTTCGACAGCGGCATCGGCGTCTGGAACGCCTGCGGCGCCACCGTCTCGCACAACACGGTCTGGTCGAGCCAGGCCCCCTTCTCGTCGATCGAGTGGCGGTTCCCCAACACGTCCGTGCTGGTCGCCAACAACGCGGTCTCCCACAACTTGAACCCACGAACCGCCGACATCGCCACCGAGGTGACCAACCTCGACGACGTCGTCGACGGCTCGATCTTCGTGGACGCCGCCGGCGGCGACCTGCACCTGCTGGACACCCCGAACACGCTCGTCGGAGCTGCCACGGTGGGGCACGCGGACCACGACATCGACGGCGATCCGCGGGACGCCAACCCGGACGTCGGCGCGGACGAGTTCTGAGGTGATCAGCTCGATCGCGTTCCTCCGAGGCATGAACCTCGGCCGCCGCCGCATCACCAACGTGGACCTGACCGCGGCCTTTGAGGGGCTCGGGTTCGACGGGGTGTGGACCTACCGGGCCAGCGGCAACGTGGTCTTCGAGGACGCGGGGCAGGAGCGGACCGCGCTGGTCCAGCGGATCGAGGACGGCCTCGGGAAGGCCCTGGCCTACGAGGTGCCGACGGTCCTCCGATCGGCCGAGGAGCTCGCCGCGATCGTGGCGTTCGAGCCGTTCACGCCCGCCGAACTGGACGCCAGCACCGGCAAGGTCCAGGTCACCCTCCTGGGCGACGCCCCCGACGAGGCTGCCCGCGCCGCCGTCCTCGCCCACGCCACCACCGACGACCGTCTCGCCTTCGGCCCGTCCGAGCTCTACTGGCTCCCCATCGGCCGGATGAGCGACTCGGAGCTGGACACAAACGCCATCCACAAGGTCCTCGGACTCAACACGACGCGGACGTTGGGCACGCTTCAGAACATCCTCGAGAAGCTGGGGTAGCGAGTGCCTGCCCGCTACTGCGTCCCGGCTGCCGCCCTCTGCTTCGAGGTTCCGAAGATCAAGGGCTCCCGGTTCATCGCCGACGTCGCCCCCGCCGAGGACGCCGAGGAGGCCGCGGCCCTCGTCGCGGCCGTCCGCAAGCGCGAACACGCCGCTCGGCACGTCTGCTGGGCGTGGCGGTTGGGCGAGGACGGGGAGACCGCTCGCAGCAGCGACGACGGCGAGCCCTCGGGCTCCGCCGGCAAGCCGATCCTGGCGGCCCTCGAGGGCGCCGACCTGACCTTCGCCGTCGTCACCGTGACCCGCTACTTCGGCGGCACCAAGCTCGGCGTGGGAGGACTCGTGCGGGCCTATGGCGGAGCCGCCGCCGCCGCCCTGGAGCAGGTCGAGGTGCACACGGTCGTGCCCACCGCGGACATCCTCGCGGTCCTGGACTACCCCGATCTGGGGGTGCTTGAGGCCTTCATCGCCCGGGAGGGGGTCGACCGTCCCGCCCTGGAGTACGGCGAAGGGGTGACCGCCACGTTCTCCGTGCCGCGAGGCGAAGCGGCCGAGTTCGCGGCCCGGCTCGTGGATCAGAGCGCGGGTCGGATCACCGCTCGGGTCCTCGATCCCTGACCCGCTCCGCGGTCCTCGTCAATCCGACTGGATTCGGGCGACGACGCCGCGCACGGCGGCGGCGATCTCGACGGGGTGCTCCTCCTGCAGGAAGTGCCCGCCCGGGGTCTCGGTCAACAGCGCGGACGGCATGGCCCGGTGGATGCGCCGCTTGAGCTTGCCGAGCACGGGATCGCGGTCGCCCCAGACCATCGCGGTCGGGCCTTCGAATCCCTCGACGAACGCCTGCGTGCGCTTCAGCGGCGCGATCGACGGGTGCGCCTGGGAGTCGGGGACCATGCGGGCGAGCCACAGCGGCGCCCCGCGCTCGGCGTACTTGCGCAGGGGCCACACGTACGAACGCTTAACGATGCCGCGGATCGACGACTTGTCGCCCTGCCCCGTGTGCAGCCAGCGCTGGGGGAAGCCGAGCACCCGGAAGCCGATCGTCGAGGCGATCGGCATGTTCGCGAACCGGTGGAACGCCGTCGCCTTGAAGCCCTCCCGGGGCGGTCCGATGACGGTGTTCAGGATGACCATTCCGGCCGCCCGCTCCGGCCGCGCCTCCAGCGCCAGCAGCCCGATGGGGCCGCCCCAGTCCTGGCCGATGAACACGACGCCGTTCAGGTCGAGCTGGTCGACGACCGAACCCATCCACCGGCCGTGGTTCTCCAGGGTGTGGACCGCCGGGTCGGTCGGCTTGCTCGACAGCCCGAGGCCGACGATGTCGGGCATGACGACGCGAAGCCCGGAGCCGTCCAGCTCCATCGCGATCTTGCGGTACAGGTAGCCCCAGGTCGGGTTGCCATGCACCGCGAGCACCGGCCGGCCGTTCGGATCGCCGGCCTCCATGACGTGCATGCGTCGCCCCTCCACCTCGAGGCAGTAGCGCTCGAAGGGGAGCTGCGCGGCCAGCCAGTCGGGCAGCTCGGGAGCGGGGAGGCGTTCGGTCACGGAAGCGTGATGAAGCCGCGGAAGTGCCAGGTGTTGTGGGTGGAGCCGCCCCAGATCCAGCGCGCGCCCGAGAACTCCAGCGCCGTCGGGCTCTGGCCACACGGCGAGGTGCCCCAGCCGCCCAGGTCACTGGAGTTGAACCAGCCGCCGGTGTTGTAGTCCGGCTCGCACCAGCCCGCGGGCTCGCTGGAGTGGCCCAGCCAAGAGGTGTCGGTCACCCACGTGGTGCCGTCGTTCAGCGAGATCTCGGCCATCATCGCCTTGACCCCGCCGGTGTTGACCGCCTCCACGCAGAAGACGTGGTCGCCGCTGTCCAGCGCCACGGTGTAGGTCTCGGCCCCGATCCAGGAGTTGAAGCCCGAGTCCGCGCCGACCCAGTTGAGCGTCGAGTCGACCCACATCCCGTAGGCGTCGTCCGCGGTCAGGGTGATGGTCACTTCCCAGGTCGCGACGCCGTCGCAGTCGGTGTCCACGCCGTCGATGACGGCGGCGCTGCCGGGGTAGATCTGGGCGTCGTTGTCGTCGCAGTCGTCGCACGCGGTGAAGCCGTCGCCGTCGCCGTCCGCGCCGCTGTCGCCCACGCCGTCGCAGTCGTCGTCCACGCCGTTGCAGATCTCCACCGCGTCGGGGTTCACCGACGCCGCGGAGTCATTGCAGTCGCCTCCGCACGAGCTCCAGCCGTCGCCGTCCACGTCGAAGCCTTCGTCGACGAAGCCGTCGCAGTCGTTGTCCACGAGGTCGCACACCTCGGTGGGGCAGCTGCCGCCGATGGTGACGGTGGTCGACGCCGGCGCTCCGGGCCCGACCGCGTCGTAGGGGGTGACCGTGCAGGTCCACGCTTGGCCCAGCGTCGTCGCCGCCGAGGGCACCACGTCCGAGGTGTACGGCGTCGGGCTGCCGCCTTCGGCCCACGAGTAGCCGTACGTCACGGGGTCGCCGTCGGGGTCGGTGGAGGGCACCGTCACGAAGCACGTCAGGTCGTCGCTGGTGTCCGGCGACGCCGGCGTGATGGCGATCCCCGGCGTGCTGGGGAAGCCGTTGCCCCCGCCGATGACGACCGCGTTGCTCGTCGCCGGGGTGCCGGTGTCCTGGTCGTCGTCGGGGGTGACGGTGCAGGTCACGACGTCGCCGGCGCCGAACCAGGGGGCGGCGATGGTCGACTGGTCCAGCGCGTACGGCGTACCCGAGATGGTCCAGCTGAAGACCGCCTCGGCGTCGTCGTCGGGATCGTCGTCGTCCAGCCCCGAGGGGCTGCAGGACAGGATGCTGCTGATGTCGGGCGCGGGGGGACCGAGGCTGACGCCGCCGACCTCGGGGATGGAGTTGGCGATGGTCACCGACGCCGAGCCGCCGGGGAGGCCGCCTCGCCGTCCGTACCGGTGACGGTGACCTCCCAGACCTCGTTCTTGGTCGTCGCCGACGAGGGCACGGCGGCGCCGGTGTAGGGCTGCGGCACTAGGTCCGCGGTCCAGCTGTACTCCAGCGTCGGCGCCCCGCCGTCGGGGTCGGTGGAGGCGGCGATGACGACCGCGGTGAGCGCGTCGCTGGTGTCGGGGTCGTCGGGGCTGATGACGACCCCGGGGGCCGTCGGCACGGCGGTGACGATGACGGTGACCGAGTCCGAGGCGACGAGACCGCAGCTGTCGGTCGCCTCCAGGGTCACCAACTGGGCCCCCGCAGGCAGGTCGGCCAGCTCCTCGAGCGTTACCCCGCCGGCGGTCGGCGAGGACTCCACCAGCGGCCCCGCGACGCTGCTGGTCCACCACACGGTCAAGTCCGCGGCGTCGTCCTCGTCGTCGCCGACCTCGCCCTGCACCAGCAGGGTGTCGCCGGCGTTGATGGTCGTGCTGGTGGTCGGCAGCACGATGGAGGCCGACGGGGCGGAGCAGACGACGACGCTGACCTCCTCGGTGCAGCGGCCTCCGGCGGCGTCTTCGACTTCGAACTCCAGGACGTGCTCGGCGCCGATCAGCTCGGTCAGGAGCGACGCCTGCCCATCCTCCACCTCGATCTCGCCCAGCTCTCCCTGGATCGAGGAGGAGAAGGCGGCGACGAGTCCCCCTTCGGTGGCGTCGGGATCCGCGGCGGCGCCGGACAGCAGATGGCTGGCGTCGGCCACCAGGGTGGCACCGTCCAGCGGGCTGTCGAAGAAGCACTCGGGGTCCTCGTTCTCGGGGGGTGCGTCCGGCGGAAGCACCTCGATGTCGGCCGTGTCTTCCCCGATCGCCCCGCCGATGTCGGTGGCGGCGAAGGTGATGCGGTGACTCCCCTCGGCGAGCCAGTCGACCGTCAGCTGGGAGTTGCCGGCGGCGTCGTCGATCGGACCGTCGAACAAGACGCCGTCGCGATCGGACGACCAGGCGATGGTGAGGAACTCGGTGTCGTCGGGGTTGAACGCCTGCGCGAGGCCGACCAGGAGCAGGTCATCGCCGAAGACGGTCTCGTCCCCGTCGTCGGGCGCGACGATGGCCACATCCGGGTTCCCGGAGGCTCGATTGAGGCCTTCGCACGCTGGCAGAACCAGGAGCAAAAGGGCGAGGGCAGGCACGACCCGACGCATCGCGGCGACGCTACCATGGGCCGGTGAGGGGTCCCATGAGCCGAATTGCTGTCTCGATCGCCGCCTGCTGCCTGCTGCTGGGCTGTCCTCCCGAGCGGGGCGAAGGGGGAGACCCACGTTCCGTCGACATCCTGCTGGTGGTCGACAATAGCAACTCCATGGCGCGCATCCAGGAGGAGCTTCAGAACAACCTTCCGGGCGCGCTGGCGGGGCAGATCGAGGGAGGCCTCGACTTCCAGCTGGGCGTCACCACGACCACCGTCGACACCTCCGGGAACGGCAACCAGGGCAACTTGCGCTCCCTGGGCGCCCTCGGCGGGAGCGGCTGCGAGACGCCCGCCCTCGCCACCAGTGAGGACGAGGATCTGCTCGGCACGCTCGTCGATTTGATCGACGTGGGCGTCGCCGGATCGGGCTCGGAGCAGGGCACGTACGCCGCCGCGCTGGCCCTCTGCAAGGCGCAGCCGGACAGCTTCTGGAGCGAGCTGGACTCGAGGCCCGCGACCTCGCCGGTGCGGTTGCTCTGCTCGCTGGTTCCCTCCGCGGAGCGGAGCTGCAACGAAGGCTTCCTCCGCGAAGGCGGGTCGCTGGCGATCCTGCTGGTCACCGACGAAGGCGACGAGGCGTCCATCCAGGCCGGACTCCCCCCGTCGGACGAGGTGGAGCAGTGCGTGATCGAAAACGCCGACGACCCCATGTTCGGGGAGTGCGACTGCCGGATCGACTTCTGGAGACGCTTCTTCGCGGAGATCGCACCCGACGCGCCCGTGCACGCCGTCGGCCCCACCTACCAGGGCGCGGACCAGAACGTCCCCTGGTGCGACGGCTCGGTCCGCAACCTCCCGGGCCCCTGCAACCCCTTCGGTTCGAGCACCTGCGCCATCGACTTCCTGCAGGTCGGCTCATGCATGACGGGGGGCCTGTTCTGGTCGATGGAGGTCACCACCGGGGAGACGTGCGAGCTCGCGAACTTCGAGGCGATCGCCACCGACTTCGCGAACTCGCTGTAGCCCCGGGGGGTCAGGCGGCCCGAACCCGATTTCGCTCGAATCGAAGTGATCGGTCTGCCGAGTTGGCGGCACGGCAGGGGTGTTGGGGCCAGTGAGAGGGAACCGCCATGACTGCCATCCGAATCTGCTTCGTCTTGATCCTCACCCTTGCTGCCGCTGGCTGCAGCGTCGAGGACACCCTGATTTTCGAAGTCCCCGTCAACGACACCACCGCGCTGGCGATCGACAGCGACCGCGGGTACGTCATCGTCCGGGTCGACCCGGACGCCGACGCCGTCACCGTCACCGTCATGAAGCACGGCTTGGTCTCCAAGGCCTCGCTGACCGTGGCCGAGGAGGAGAGCTTCATCGGCCTCGACGCCGACAGCACCGACCCCGACGCCTTCGTCGACCTGGAAGTGACTCTGCCCGAAGGCCTGTCGATCACGATCGACGCCCACGAAGGACCGGTCTGGGTCTTCGGCGCACGGGACGGCATCGACGCCGCCACGTCCGAAGGTGACCTGACCGTCGGCCTGGCGCCGGACGAGGGCGCCGATCTCATCGCCGACGGGGATGTCAGCATCAATGTAGGCCTGACCTGAGCTGGCGACTTGAACGACGAAGGGGCCGAAGGCACGCTCGCGGGCGGCGGCGACCCGATCCTGCTCCGCGCCGAGCCCGGGGACCGCGTCTTCGTCAACCAGCTGCGCTGAGCGCCCCGCCGGGGCAGACGTCGACGGCCTCCGAGCGTGGCCTTCGAGTTCATCCCTTCGAGGCTACGCGGTAGGGTCGGGGCCATGAAGCGCGCCTCCACCGCCCTGTTCCTGCTGCTCCTCGCGAGCGCCCTCGCCGCTTGCACCGTCGCCCGCCGGGGCGGAGGAGGAGGAGACAACCAGGGCGGAGGCGAAGGAGGCGATGACGACGACGACACCGGCGCGAGCCTCTGCGACCGAATGCTCGAGTGCGTCGGCGTGGTCGACCCCGAGGACCACGCCGATCTGTACGCCCAATACGGCCCCGACGGCACCTGCTGGGAGGCCGGCGAGGACGCCTCCGACATCTGCAACGCCGCCTGCGAAGACCTGCTCAGCAACTACGACGATGAGTTCGGCGATCCCACCTGCCGTGCCCGTCTCTGGCCCTACGAAGGCACCACCGAGACCGGCGAAGGCTGGGACCCGGGCATGGTGCTGGGCGACATCTTCGGCACCGACCAGTACGGGCAGGCCTTCGACGTCGACTGGCTCGAGGGCAACTGGCTGCTGGTCCAGCTCGCCGCCAACCCCAGCTATTGGGCCCTCAGCGGGGTCGCCAGCCAGGCCTCCGCCATCCAGGCCGACTACAACGAGGAACTGGACGAGGGCTTCTGGGTCGTGCTCGTGCCGTTCGGGTACGACGACGCCGCCGAGGACCTCGCCGGTGAGTACGACGTCAACGACCTCCCCGTGGTCCAGGACGACAGCCTGATCGACTGGTACGACGGCGAGGACCTCGACACGTTCCCCGGGCCGTTCGTGATCGTCGAGCCGGACCGCACCGTCGCGGCACGCCTGACCATCGACGACGTCTCCGAGGTCCCGCCCACCGAGGAAGTGGACATGATCCGCTCATGGCTGGACTTCAACCTGCCCTGAGCGGCTACAGCACGACCAGCTCCTGCCGGTACTCGACGCGCTCCTCGTTGCCCCACACCTCGACGAACCGCAGCGTGATCTCGTCGTCCCAGACCGCATCGGTGATGAAGATCTCGTAGCTCCCATCGGGGGCCGTCTCCTCCAGATCGAGGTGGTAGTGCCCGGCGAAGGCGCCGTAGACCCGGTCGTGCAGCGGCCCGGTGACGCCCATGATCCGATCCATCTCGTCCAGCGTGAACGCCCCCGGGAACGCGTGCATCGGGTGGTGGGACGCCAGCACCACGTCCTCGGATCGGCCTTCGGGGAGGGAAGCGAGCCACTCCACGAAGTGCGGCCAGCTGCCGCCGTCGTAGTCGTGCAGCTCGGCGGTCTCGCCCATCAAGCCGCTCTCGCGGCTGGCCCAGTCCATGCCCACGAACGTGATGCCGCGGTGCTGGAACGTGAGGTTCTGGAGCCACGTGTCGGCGTCGCGGTCGGGATCGAACGCGGGCGTCGGGGCCCGCACGTAGCCGTCGGTGACCGCGTCGAGGGCGTCGAAGCGGGGCCCGAAGACGGTGTCGAAGAGCTCGCCCTCCCCCGCCTGGTTCTCGTTGTCGCCGATGAGCGGGACGTACGGAACGGCGAGCTGATCGAGGGCGTCGCGGGCGAGCTCCGCGCCGCCGCTCCAGCCGACGTCCCCGACGATCAGAACCAGCTCGATGCGGCGGGCGTCCATCTCCTCGCCGATCCAGGCGACGGTGGTCTCCAGCCGGTCGAGCCTCTCGTCGTCGGCGGTGATGTGCGGGTCTGCGAGCACGACGAAGCTGAACTCATGCTCCAGGGGGCCCGGAGTGGGCGCGACGTCGTCGTCGTCCGCGGGTGTGGGGCAGCCGAGCAAGGCGACGGCAGCGATGGTGGGGAGGAGCCTCCGGGTCAGCATGGCTCGATGCTAGCAATGCCCCTGGTAGCGTGACGGTCATGAACCGATCGGCGGTCCTGTTCCTCCTCCTGGTCGTGGCCCTGACGGGCTGCCCGGACCCGCGCCGAACGCCGACGCCGGACGATGACGACGACGATTCGGCCGCCCCGGACGACGACGACACCGCCGACGACGACGACACCGCCGACCCGGACGCCGACTACGACGGCGACGGCATCTCCAACGGCGAGGAGCTGGTCCACGGCGTCGACTGCGTCACCAGCGATCCCCTCGTCGCCGACACCGACGAGGACGGCGTCGACGACGGCCTGGACCCCTACCCGCTGGACCCCTACCCCGAGTACCTGCTCCACCGGAACGACTTCGGGACCATCGACCTGACGCTGTCCAACCGCGACGGCACCTTCGAACCGACCGTGCAGATCGGCTTCCCGTTCGGCGACACGAGCAACTCCGCCTACCAGTACACCCACTTCCTCGTGGCCGACTTCGACAGCAACGGCGGCACCGACTTCCTCGCCATCGGCGACGCCGATCCCAGCGACGGCAGCAACCCCACCGAGCTGTGGTGGTTCGGGCGCCAGACCGGCCCGCAGGCGTTCACCCAGCGGAAGGTCGAGGACGTGCTCGAAGGCCGGTTCGCGGGCAGCCTCGCGGATCTGGACGACGACGACGACATGGACCTGCTCGTCCTCAACCGGAACTCCGGCGGCAACGTCTCCTTCGCCGAGCTGACCGCGTTCCTGAACACCGGCCTCGTCGGCACCGCCAACTGCGGCTTCACCGACGATCCCGCCAACCCCGACGGATGCGCCTTCGTGCGCGTCGACGCCGCCGACATCACCCCCTGGGCCGTGGGTGAGTGGGTCATCCGGATGAGTCGCGACGCCGTCGACGTGGACGGGGACGGCTTCCGCGACGTCGCCCTCATCAAGCAGTCCAGCGGCGGCAACGTGCAGCAGCCCCTGGCGCTCAGCAGCGGCGACGGCGCCGGCTTGATGAGCCAACCCGGCGGGACCCTGCTGACGCACAACCTGTCCGGCTCCGGCCAGTCCCCCATCCAGTCCATCGTCTTCGCCGACTTCGACAACGACGACGTCGGCGACGTGATCGTCGGCTTCGACGACGACGGGGACTCCGGCTCCGGCTGGTTCTACCCGGGCACCGTCGCCTCGGGCTCCTTCGCGTTCAACTCCGCGGCGTCCTTCGAAGCCATCGACCTCAACCCCGCGGTGGAGGACGGCTCCGACGACGTCGGCGTCTCCACCAGCGCCCGCGCCTTCGACCTCGACTTCGACGGGAACATGGACGTGCTCCTGGGCTACACCTACGAGAGCGTCGGTTCGCCCCCCAGCCGCACCTCGTGGTTCCGGGGCAACGGCGACGGCACGTTCCAGCCCGAGGCGGTGGTCCGCGACTTCCCGACCTCGACCTTCGGAGGCTCCTTCGCCCTCCCCCAGGCGCTCTGCCGGAGCTTCCCCACGGAGTAGTCCATGCCCCGCTCGACCCCGCTCGACCTGTGCCTGTTCCTCGCCGCCGCCGGCTGCCAGGAGGTCACCCTGGTGGACAACGAGTGCGCCGCGGACGAGGCCGAGCTCTGGTACCTCGACGCCGACGGCGACGGCTTCGGGATCAGCGATGACTTCCTCGTCGCCTGCGATCAACCCGACGGCTACGTGCTCGAGGACGGCGACTGCGACGACGATGACGCCGCCCGCCACCCCGACGCCCGCGAGGACTGCGACGGCATCGACAACGACTGCAACGGCCTGCTCGACTCCGAGGACGGCAGCGAGGAGGACCTCGATGAGGACGGCGCCCGCGGCTGCGTCGACTGCGACGATCTGGACGACGCCAACTTCCCCGGCAACGTCGAGATCTGCGACGGCCTCGACAACGACTGCAACG
>PVBE012948708.1_pt1 | contig 13745 bp, 8 predicted proteins | sample 1631181 | NCBI WGS metagenome assembly PVBE01 (sample SAMN08397723, study PRJNA350692) | Marine metagenome, whole genome shotgun sequencing project. | isolation source: water | place: Pacific Ocean | collected 2012-04 | reverse complement strand
CTTGATATTGTCGAGCGACTCCTTGCGGAAACCGCCGCCGCGCTTCTTCACATCCGCGCCCTCGACGTGGCGAATGTCATCGTAATCCACGTCCTTCATCCTTTCATCCGGGTTCGGGTGCGGGGCACGCTGATCCTTATTCAACGGATTGAGCAGCACGATCACACTGCGCCCTGCCTCGCGCGGCTTGGTGTCGCAGTGCCCCCAAGGTTTGATCTTCTCGAGAAACGCCTCGATCGTCTGCAGGCCGATGTGCTTGGTGCGCAGCTCTTTGCCGCGGAAGCGCAGGATGACCTTCACCTTCATGTCCTCACAGAGAAAATCAATGGCGTGGTTCAGCTTGAAGGTAAAGTCGTGCGGATCGATGTTCGGCCTTAGCTGAATCTCCTTGATCTTGATCGTAGAAGAACTCTTCTTTTGTTCCTTGCGAAGTTTCTTCTGCTCGTAGGCGTACTTACCGTAGTCGGTGATTCGGCAAACCGGTGGGTTGGCGTTGGGCGAGATTTCTACCAGATCGAGCCGCTGCTCCTTGGCCATGCGCATGGCCTCCTGGATTTGGTAAACCCCCAGTTGTCTCCCATCGTCTGACAACAACCGAACCTCTCTGGCCCGGATTCTCCCGTTGACACGTTCCTTGGGTGCCCGTTGTGGGCGCCTGCCGCCTTTGGGGCGACTCAAAGCGTGCCCCCCATGCTCTCGTTGATCATATGGTCTGTGTGTATCTGCCCGTCACGGACGGGGATGGAGCGAAGGCTATTTTTTGACCCCGCCATTGCAAGCCTATTTTTGTGAAAAAATTGGCCAACTGCCGCCTGGCAAGGCGCCTAGCCGGGAATAACTTTGCGACCTAACAGCCTTCCCGTTAAGATGCCGCCGAACGAATGATGCCGCCAGACTGCACCACGCCGGTTTCCCGCTTGGCCAAGCGGGGAATGACTTTTGTGGCCGCGCTCGCCGCGCTTGGCCAGGCGCAGGCGCAGTTGGCACCGCCTCCGCCTCCGCCGAAAACGAACATCACGATCAATGACGGCCGCTCGCTAACCGGTTGGAAGGTGCCACTGGGCGACTGGAAACTGGTGCAGTCCGCCCGGCCAAGCGCAGGCAACCCGAAGGCGTTCACGCTCGTCCCCGGGCTGGGCACGCTCGTGAACGGTGACAAGGGCAGAACCGGCAACCTGTTCAGCAACTTTCAACACGGCGACGTGCGGGCCGTAATCGAGTACATGGTGCCCAAGGGCTCAAACTCCGGCGTGTACTTTCAGGGCCGCTACGAGATTCAGATCCTCGACAGCCACGGCAAAAAGACCCTGACATCCAAGGATAACGGCGCGATCTACGAGCATGTGGTGAACGGCAAGGGCGTAGGCGGCAACGTGCCGGCGATCAACGCCAGTAAGACGCCGGGCGAGTGGCAGAAATTGATCGTGACCTTCCGTGCGCCGCGCTTCGATGCCACCGGCAAAAAAGTGGAGAAAGCCAGATTTGTGAAAGTCACCCTCAATGGGCAGTTGATTCACCACAACGTCGAAGCATCCGCACCCACTCGCGGTTCACGCTTCAAAGATGAAAAACCGACCGGCCCGATCATGCTGCAGGGCGACCACGGCCCGGTGGCCTTCCGCAAGGTCATCCTGAAACCGGTCAAGCTAGACTAACCCCTTTAACTCCACTTCCCCATGGAACCCAAACCCGCACCAACCGACTTTAAAGGCATCCTCAAGCACCTCGGCCCGGGGCTGATCATCACCGCCACCATCGTCGGCTCCGGCGAGCTGATCGCCACACCGGCGCTGGCAGCCAAGGTCGGTTTCACCATGCTGTGGTTCATCATCCTCGGCTGTCTGGTGAAGGTGTTCGTTCAAGTCGAACTGGGCCGCTACACGCTCGTAACCGGCAAGACCACGCTCGAGGCGATGAACAGCGTGCCGGGGCCAAAGTTGCGCGTGTCGTGGATGGTCTGGTTTTGGGTGGTGATGTACATCGGCTCAACGATGCAGGTGGCCGGGATGATGGGAGGCATCGCAAGCCTGGTAGTGGACAAAGCATCCGGCTGGCACACCGGACTTATCGCCATCATCGCGCTGGCCTGCATGGGGATGCTGCTCTCCGGCCGATATCGTTTGGTCGAGCGGGTCTGTATCGCGATGGTGGTGCTGTTTACATTTTTTACCATCCTTGCGCTGGTCTCGCTTCAATTCACCGAGAACTTCGCAATCTCGGTGGGCGACATTGGCAGCGGCCTGACGTTCGCATTGCCGGAGGATTTTGCCATTGCTTTCGGCGCATTCGCCATCATCGGCGTTGGCACGTCGGAACTGATTTACTACCCGTACTGGTGCATCGAAAAGGGCTACGCCAGAAACACCGGCAAAAACGACAACACAATCGGCTGGCTCGACCGCGCACTGGGCTGGCTCAACGTGATGCGCTGGGATGCGTGGGTGTCGTGCGCAATCTACACTAGTGCAACCGTCGCCTTTTATCTGCTCGGAGCGGCAACGCTCCATGGGGCCGGCAAGGAAATCACCAACGACGACGTCATCACGAACCTCTCCGCAATGTACGAGGGCGCGTTTGGTGAGTTCGGTAAAACCATCTTTAGCGTGGGTTGTTTCTGCGTGTTGTTCTCGACGGTGTTCGCGGCGACAGCCGCCAACGCCCGTTTGTTCGCGGATGGGGCGTCTGTTTTTAAATTCAAAAAATACCAAAATGAAGACGAGCGGCATTACATGGTCAAGGTGGGGGCCGTGGTGTTACTTGTGTTGGCCTTCATCATTTATTGGGCATTTGGCAAACCGGTCTCGCTGGTTTTCATGGGAGCCTTCGCGCAGGGAGCGCTTCTGCCGTTTTTGGCATTCGCCGCGATTTATTTTCTCTACACCCGAGTGGACCGTAAACTACATCCCGGCAAGGTTTGGAAAGTATTTCTCACCCTCTCGGCCATTTGCATGGCGATCATTGGCAGCTACGGTGCTTTCAATGCAGTGAAAGACCGTTTCTTTACCAAAAAGAATGAAACCCCGGCAGCGGCCGAGGCGGCGCCATCCACCAATGCAGCACCGGCGGCGGTTGAGCAACCGAAGGAATAACGGTGACCGAGTCATTACTGAAAGCGATCGATACCGGCGACCTGCCGGCGCTTGGCCCCGAGCAGCGTGCCTCGGCCAAGCCGATCGCCGCGCTTGGCCAAGCGGTGGATGCGCTTGGCTTGGGTTCGTCGACCGCGAATCTCGCCCGCTCGGCAGCGTTACTTTGGCACGACCATCTCGATGCATCGCACGATATCTCGCAGGATCTTCCCAGCGCGGACGGCAGTTTTTTGCACGGGATCATGCACCGCCGCGAGCCGGATTATCCAAACGCAAAATACTGGTTTCGCCGCGCGGGTGATCATCCGTGTTACCCTGCATTGGCCGGCCAGGTGGCGGCGTATCTCGGGGTGACCGGGAACGAGGCTCTGGCCAAGCGCCTGGTTCCAGGGGGCCAGTGGGATCCCTTTGCGTTTGTCGATGTCGTGGAGTCGGCCATGCACAATGGCCAGCACGTTGACGCCCTTCAAAATGTTCAACGCCTCGAGTTTGAATCGCTCGCGGCCTCTATCCTTGCCTGACTTGGCCAAGCGCGAATGGCTGAAATCCTGACAGTCCTCTCGGCCGTGTTGCCGGTGTTTTTGATCACGTTTTTGGGCTACCAATTCCGGCGGATCAACTGGCTCACGCGCGATGCCGACGACAGCCTGATGAAAGTGGCGATGAACGTGCTGCTGCCCTGCCTCGCTTTCAGCAAGATCAGTGGCAACGAGGCAATCCGCCAGCCGGAGAATGTGTGGCTGCCGCCAGTGATAGGGTTCTTCTGCATCGCGATCGGGATGGCGATCGGCTGGATGGTGCGGCGGTATGCGACCGGGGAAACCGGCCCAAAGGCACGCACCTACGCCATCACGATTGGCGTGTTCAACTTTGGTTTTGTACCCATCCCGCTCAGCGAATCGCTGTTTGGCGAAAATGCCGTGGCGGTGTTGTTCGTGTTCAACGTGGGCACACTACTGGCGATGTGGTCGTTGGGCGTGATGCTGTTGCACGGCGACCTCAGCACGGCATGGAAAAAAGCGCTCAACGCCCCTTTCCTGTCTGTCGTGTTCGCATTGATCGTGAATGCCACGGGACTAAACGTTCATATTCCCGAAGTGGTCGTTACATCGATTGAAATGCTCGGCATGTGCGCCATCCCGATGTCGATCCTGTTGATGGGCGCAATGATGAAGGACTACTTTGCTCAGTGCGAATTTCGGTCGGCATTCCGGGTTTGCTGGACAAGCATCCTGCTGCGGATGGGGCTGCTGCCTGTGCTTATGATCGTGACAGCAAAGTGGCTGCCATGCTCAACGGAGTTAAGACAGGTAATTCTAATTCAAGCCTCAATGCCGGCAGCGATGTTCCCCATTTTAATCTCCCGTATGTATGGAGGCAGCCCAGTAATCGCAACGCAGGTAGCCATCGCCACTACAGTGATTAGCCTAGCTACAATTCCACTATGGCTTCATTTGGGTGCAGCATTCTTAGGTCTGCAGTTCTCAGACAGCACCAGCTTTCCGCTATAATGATTCGACCTTGAAGTTGGCCCTTCAATTGAAGTAAACCGGGGGCATGCGAGTTCTTCTCATATCACTCATAGCGGTAATTCTGTCCGAATGCACTCTAAAAGCTGATGAGTCATTAAAGGTCATGACTTTTAATCTTCGGTACGCCAGCAACAGCAAACCAAATGCTTGGCCAGATCGCTTGCCTGTCATGGCGAAGGTTATTGATAAAACAAATCCTGACATTATCGGCACACAGGAGGGAAAATTTTACCAACTCAAAGAATTGAATAAAGAAATCCCAAATTACACTTGGTTTGGTACGGGCCGTGACGGAGGCAGTCGCGGAGAGTTCATGGCAATTTTTTACAAACCTAACCGTTTTGAGATTCTTGAATATGATCACTTTTGGCTTTCAGACACTCCCAACGTTATTGGCTCTACAACATGGGGTCATAGCAATCGCAGGATGTTAACATGGATTCGTTTTCTTGATAAAAAAACTAAGCGCGAATTTTATTTTTGGAATACTCATTTTGATCACCGTGTTCAGCCTGCTCGCGAAAAGGCAGCTTCCTTGGTGAATAAAAAGGTCGCTGAACTAAAAACAGAATTGCCCATCATATTGGTGGGCGATTTTAACGCCTCTGCAAAGATGAACAAAACTTACGACATTCTTGTTGGTGACGGGGGGTTCGAGGACACTATTGTTACGGCGAAAGAATCCATCAATGCGGATTGGAATACTATTAACGGATTCAGAGAGACAAGAAAGGGTAGTAGGCGTATAGACTGGGTACTATCTAAAGGAGGAGTCAAAACATTGGAGGCGGAAATTGTACTGTTCGACAACAGCAAACAATACCCCAGCGACCACCAACCAGTGTCTGCTACAGTCGTTCTGGAAAAATGAGATTTTCTATTCTTCGACAAACTCGACGTTGATGCCGTGCTTGTCTAGGATACTGGACTCGGCCTCAGCCAGGCGCACCAACGCAATCAGGTAGTCGGCCTTGGCGCGAATCTCGGAGTAGCGGCGGGAGGTAAGGTCGCGCTCAGCGCGTAAGACTACGAAGTCGGTGCTTGCTCCCTCGTCGCGGAGGGTGCGTTCGTTTTGGACGGCCAACTCACCACTGACACGGGCCAGCCGCGTGGCCTCGATGCGTTCGTAGCTGCTCTCAGCTGAACGGATGAGCGAATCGATATCGATCATGATCGACTGTTCGAGGCGCTTGTGTTGCAGAATCGCCGTTTCCTTCTGAGCCTGCGCGGTCTTGTAATTGGCCCGGGCGGACCGGTTCGGAATCGGGATGTTCAACTGAAGGCCAACCGAGTAGTTCGGGTAGTCGCCTCGGCGAATGTCACGAAAGGACGGGTTGAATGCAGCCGCACGACTTACGAAAGGTTTCGAAAGGAATCGTTTGCTGTTCGGGTCCGCCGGATTGAACTCGGGGTTGTATACCCGATTTGCATAAGCTTTGCCGTCGTACATGTGCATAATATCGGCGCTATCACTTCCAGAGAGGCCGTAGCTTCCAATCAGATCCAACTGGGGATAAAGCTGGTTCTTGTTGAACTTGAGCCGGATGTCTGCGCGCTCCAAGGCAATCGTGCTTTTCAAAATATCCGGGCGATTGTTCAGAGCCTTGTCCCAGCTATCAGTACGGCTAAAAACAGTTTGAACAGGATTCAGCTCGCCGACCGGGGAAAGCTCGTTGTCCATGACCGTGGCAAAATCGTCCGTCATCAGGCTTTTCAACGTGTTAACCTGCGTGGTGAAGGAGTTCCGGACGGAGATCAGTGAAGCCTGCCTCGAATACACCTCGGCCTCGAGCTGGGGGAGCCGGGTCTTAGCCTCGGTGCCGACGTCGGTCTTGATCTTCATAATCCGCAGATCCTCCTGAGCATTCTTGAGGCTGTTCTCCGCGATGATGAGGTTTTGGCGGTCGGCGATCAGATTGTAAAACGCGCGCTCGACCGAGCCGACAGTCTGAATGATCTGCTGTTTGACATCCAACCCAGACGACTCGACCTGCTGCTTCGCGAGCTTGATATTCATCCGGACGCTGCTGCCACTCCATGCGCCACGCAATAACGGTTGTGTAAGCCTCAAACTGAATCCGGCCCCGTAACTGCCAAAAGGCTCATCGTTCGAGCTGATACCTGTCGTTTCCGAAGCATTAAAACCAATCGTGTAACGTGTGTCGGTCGGCAGCAATCCGTTCAAACCATAGTTGTGCCGGAACGAATCGGTTTCACTGGTTGGGATGGTAAACTCGAGCGGGTTTTCACGGCCCTTACTTATGCGGTGGCCATCTGAGAAACCAGTACTGAATCGCGGGTCGTACGAGCTATAAGCGCCATCTAAGCCCAGCATCGATAGGCGCGGCTGGTAGTTGGTGATGCGGAGGTTCAGGTTGTTCTCAAGCGCAATCTTTATGCACTGCTCGAGCGTAATCGGTCCGTCTGGAATCTCTGCAGCGCTTGGCCGTGCCAGCGGCAGGCCGATTAAAATTGCGAGAAGAATATGCTTCAATGACATGCGGCGGGGAGTGTGCGACATCAGTCTTGGTTCGTCAATCTGTGGAAAACAACGATTTTGCATCGAAAAACCCGGGGATGCTCCGGAGAGGGTAATACGGTCAACAACAGGTCAGGGTTTCAGGATTCGATAGAAAAAACCCTGGCCAAGCGGCGCGGTTTTATCAACGAACGTGTTCAGCGGCGGCGTTGCCGGGATCGGCCCGGAGACCGTCTCGAACGCTTGGCCAAGCGCAGGCGTGCGCTGGACGAGATACGTCTTGCCGGCCACGCTGTCCCACTTTAGCTCCGGGCCAAGCGGGGTTGTACGCCCTTTCGGCTGCAAAAGAAAAACGGAGTTGGGGTCTTTGGGATCCGTGCCGGCAGCCAGTTCGTCGGCATCGGTGGCGCCGTCCTTGTCGGTGTCGGTGTTGAACGGGGTGTCGGTCGTGTTCAGATCGCCGTACAGGGCCAATTCGTTAACATCGACAAGGCCGTCGCCGTCCACGTCGTCAGTGTCGAGCTTCAACTCGACGAGGTCGACCTTGTGCGCATCAGTGTTCATATGATGCATGATCATCAGGGCCGGCCGGACGTTCTTGCTTTTGGCCAAGCGGCGGTCGACCGCGATCCGCACCGGCTCGTTGGAATCGTGCATCACCGTGCCGTCGATGCCGAACGCCGTATGCACCACCGGCTCAGTAATGTCGTAACGTATCATCGAAGTACGATCGATCTCCGGATAACCATACTGCTCGGCCCCCAGCGAGAGCACCCGAAAATCAAAATCAGTTTTGCTCTCACTCAAGCCAAGCATCTTCGCCGGGACCGGCAACACCATCACCCTGTTGTTGAACGGCACAGTGTCGTAGCGGTCCGGCGGGAAGACATTGAGGAAGCCGGCATCGGCGATGCCAAGCTCGTCGCGCGGCACGCGGATGAGGATGGAAAGAAACACATCATCCACGTAGGCCGACTTGGTGAGGTCGTCCTTGAGTAGACCGCCGTTGCTGCAACTGGCCAGCTCGTGATCGACCCAGCCGTTGAAGTCGGTGTCGATCTGCAAATGCGGGTCGTAGATGAACGAGTGCGGGTTGGTCCAGTTGCCGGCGTTGGCGATGGCGAAATAAAGCGTCGTTTTCTCGACCGAACCAACCTGCGGATAGTCAGACGCCACACCCACCGCGAGGACGTCAGCAGCAATGTCGGCGGGATCTTTCAACCCACCCTTGGGCGGACTGATCGTAGCCAGCTCAAAAACGGACACCAGCGGCTTGGGATGTGCAGAGTGTCCCCGCAACGGAAGCATCAGTTCAACGGTGTCCTCTTCCGGCAGGCCAACCTTGCTGACAGTCGCCCGCTTTTTCGAAGCCGCCCGGACGAGGGCGTGATAGGGCACACGTAGTGTCCGATCGTCGCCATCGAGCCTGATTTTTCCGCTGACCTCGTAGACCCAGCTACGAGCGCGTCCGTTGATTTTTTCCGGCGTGAGCGGGTCACCACTCCGGTCGAATTGTTTTGGGTTCGCCTTAAACTTCACCGCCACCAAGCGGTGGTCATTCGCCGGAACCTGAATCGTTTGCGCTTCCGGCAGTTCGATAGTGAAGCCCGGTTCGGTCACCGTTTCCTCAACGGACAGCTCGAACGACACGGCGGCTTTGCCGTGGTTGACCACCCGGATTTGTCGCGTGCTCTCCCACGGTGTCGAGAACGCCAGGTCACCCAGCGACAGGGTTGTTAAACCATCCGTGCCCTCGGCCATAGCGGTGACGGTGGTCTTGACCGCCTGTGCCACATCGAGAAAACCGGCTCCCGCCAACGACTCCGGATAAGGGGTGCCGTCCTTGTGCGCGATCGGGTTTGCCGTGTTTAGCAACAGCGCCTTGATCTCGGTGGCTGTCCTCTCGGGGTGCGCCTGCAGCGCCTGCGCCGCTGCGCCGGACACGTGCGGTGTCGCAAGTGAACTGCCAGTGAACCACGCGCCGTCGCTGCCGGTGCCCATCTTGGCCGACTGGATCAACTCGCCTGGCGCGACGATCTCCGGCTTCAAAAGGCTGTGCGGCGAGGACGGGCCGCGGGCACTGTGCGCGGCGATCCGCTGTGCCTTGCCGTCCAACTTGGTTGAGCCGACGCTGATGACGGAGCGCTCCACTCCGGGGGCGGACACGAGATAAAAATTGTTGTTGTTCGAATTGCCGGCGGCGGCCACAATCACACAGCCGAGGTTTGTGAGATTCCGGAACACCTCCGCCTCGATTTCATGTTTCTCCTCGAGGCCAAGCGTCGAGCCGAGGGAGAGGTTAATCACGTCCATTCGGTCGTCGAACTTGTCGTCCGCGTTTGGATCGACGCACCACTCGAGGGCATCGAGCATCAGCCCGGTGCTGCCGAGCGCGTTGTCGCCAAAGATTTTGAGAGCAAACAGCTTCGCCCCTGGGGCCACGCCGGGGCGGATTTTGAACTCATCGTAATTGAGGCCGGCATGGTACGGACCGTCGTACGGCTTGCCCTTGGTGGTCACGCCCACACCCCCAATGATCCCCGCAACGTGCGTGCCATGGCCGTAGCCGGAGCGGTCGAGCGGGTCGCCGTCCGGCTTCGGTTCGTCATCCTCACCATCGTAGTTTTTCCCGGCGAAATCCCAGCCGTCGACCTTGGCCGTGGGGAAAGAGCCGGGCTCTATCTCACTGGCGTCGTTGGCTTTATAGGCACTGCGCGTGCCGGCTCCGCCAAACATCGCGTGGGTGTAGTCGACACCGGAATCGATCACCGCGATCCGGATGCCCTTGCCGTCAAAACCGGTTTCCCGCGTGCCCCAGGCGGTTTTCGCGCCGACGGCGGGGACGCTTTTCTTGGTGAGCAGGCTATACGCCATTGGCCGCTCAACCCGCTGCACACCGGGGAGCTTGGCTAGGCCGGGGATGGCCGCCGGGGCGACACGCACGCGCAGGGCATTGGTCACACGGGTAAAGCGCTTGGTCACGCGGATGCCACGGACGGTCAGCCGCTTGACCAAGCGATCCTGCTCGTTGGCCAGGCGCTTGGCGTGTTGTCGCACCGCTTGGCCAAGCGCTGCCCCATCGGTACTGCGCTCCTTTTGCTTAAGATAAAACGGAACCAAGGCCGGTTCATTCAATTGGAGAAGTACCGGCACGTGGCTCTCGACTGCCGCGTTCGTCGTGGCCGTGAGGAGACCAAGCGGTAGCAGGAGGGATAAAAACAGGCGGTTCATCGGAGCAAAACCAATCGGGGACATCCTGTCGAAGGGGCAGGCACTTGGCAAGTGGCGTGACCTGTCCGGAACGAAATCTTCACGAAATCTCACGGTAGTCTTGCATCCGGTTTTTCGCGTTACTATCTTGCCGCAGACCGGTTACCGGGAACATGCGAGCCTACGATTCGATGACTCCATTTCAATTGAGGACGCCGCGCCAAGTGCGCTGGCTGTGACAGATGCCCGACCCCGATATCACCCCGGAAGTCATCAAGGAACACGGCATCACGCCGGAGGAATACGAGCACATTCTCGAGATCCTCGGCCGCGAGCCAAACTACACCGAGCTGGGTATCTTTTCCGTCATGTGGAGCGAACACTGCTCCTACAAAAACACCCGCTCGCTGCTAAAGACTTTCCCCACCCGCTCGCCAAAGGTGATCGTGGCTGCCGGCGAGGAAAATGCCGGGGTGATCGACATGGGGGACGGCCTCGGGGTGGCGTTCAAAATTGAGTCGCACAACCATCCCAGCGCAGTCGAGCCGTTTCAGGGGGCGGCCACCGGCGTGGGTGGGATCATCCGCGACATTTTCACCATGGGCGCCCGGCCGATCGCGAACATGAATTCGCTGCGATTCGGCAGCCTCGAGTCACCAACCGTGCGGCGGTTGTTTCGCGGCGTGGTGGCCGGCATCGCCCATTACGGCAACTGCATTGGCCTCCCAACGGTGGCCGGCGAAGTCTATTTTGACCCCTCGTATGAAGGAAATCCGCTCGTTAACGCCTTCAGCCTCGGGGTGTTGCGCCACAGCCAAGTGGCACGCGGGGCGGCCAAGGGCGTGGGCAACCCGGTGTTTTACGTCGGCCCGGCGACCGGGCGCGACGGCTTGGCCGGCGCGGCGTTTGCGTCGCAGGATTTGACCGAGGAATCGGCCGAGCAACAACGCGGCGCTGTGCAGGTGGGCGATCCGTTCATGGAGAAACTTTGCATGGAGGCGTGCCTCGAGTTGCTGGCCACCGGCGCGGTCGCGGGAATTCAGGACATGGGCGCAGCCGGCCTGACCTGCTCCACCTGCGAGACAGCGGCCCGCGGCGGTACCGGCATCGAGATCGATCTAGCCAAGGTGCCGCAGCGCGCACCCAACATGACGCCGTACGAGATTCTGCTGAGCGAATCGCAGGAGCGCATGCTCATCATCGTGCACAAGGGGCGCGAGGAAGAGGTGAAGCGGATTTTCGATAAGTGGGATCTGCCTTGGGCCGAAGTGGGCAAGGTGACCGACGACGGAATGATGGTGGTCAAGAACCACGGCGAAGTGGTCGCCACCGTGCCGGCAGCCAAGCTCGCCGACGAAGCGCCGCTGTACCATCGCGATTCCAAGGAGCCGGAGTACCTCCAAAAAACCCGAGCGCTTCAGCTCGTTGACATTCCCGCCTTGGCCAAGCCGGAAGAGGCCCTAGCCAAGCTGCTTGGCTGGCCATCAATCGCCTCCAAGAACTGGGTGTATCGCCAGTACGACCACATGGTGCGCGCCGGCACCGCGATCAATCCTGGCTCCGACGCCGCAGTCATCCGGGTCAAGGCCGACTCGTATCCGCCACTGCCTATCGGCGAACCGCAGGATGACATCCCGGACAAGTACCTCGCGATGTCAGTCGATTGCAACGGCGTACAGGTTTACCTCGACCCCTACGAGGGCAGCAAAGCCACCGTGGCGGAGGCTGCCCGAAACTTAGTCTGCTCCGGTGCGCGGCCATTGGGCTCAACGGACAATTTGAACTTTGGCAACCCGCACAATCCAGAGCTGTTTTGGCAGCTTAAAGAGAGCGTGCGCGGCTTGGCCGAGGCCTGCGAGGCGTTCGGCACGCCGGTGACCGGCGGCAACGTCAGCCTGTACAACCAAAACCCGGCCGGCGCCATCGACCCGACCCCGACGGTGGGGATGGTCGGCTTGGTCGAAAAGCCGGAACACATTACCAGTCAGTGGTTTAAAGATGAAGGCGATGCTGTCATCCTGCTTGGCCAAGCGGTCGATTCGGACGATCCTCTGCTTGGCTTGGGAGGCTCGGCTTTGTTGCAGGTCGAGCACGAACGCAAGGAGGGCACGCCGCCGCCGTGCGCCTTGGCCAGGGAAAAGACCCTGCACGATGCGCTGCTTGGCCTAATCGAAACCGGCGTGGTCAAAAGCGCGCACGACTGTGCCGAGGGCGGCTTGGCCGTGGCACTGGCGGAGTGCGCGATCTCGGAATTGACCGCCCGGCAGACGCCGAGGCTCACCGGTGCGGAGATAGACTTGAGCGAGGCCGAGTGTGAACGGCTGGATGCGTTGCTGTACGGCGAGGCTCACGGCCGCGTGATCATTACCACCAGCGAAGCCGAAGCCGGTGCCGCCGTGGATCGCGCGAAATTGCTCGGCGTGCCGTCGGCACGGATTGGCACTGTGACTGGCAGTGACACACTCGACGTCAAAGCCGGAGACAACAGCCTCAGTTGGAATCTTTCAGACCTGCATGACATATGGTGGAACACCATCGCTCGGGTCATGGATAAAAATTAACGCAGCAAAGGACAGCGTATGAATCCCCACCAACCAGACGCCCCGACCCAACTCGCAGAAGATACAGACTGGGCCGGGGACGAACTGCGTGAGGAGTGCGGTGTGTTTGGGATATTCGGCCACGAGGATGCCACAACTCTGGTTGCGCTTGGCCTCCAGGCGCTTCAGCACCGGGGACAGGAGGCCGCCGGGATCGTGAGTTCCGATGGGAAACAGTTTTATGCCGAGCGCCGCATGGGACTGGTGAGCGACAGCTTTACAAAGCCTTCGGTGATGAAGCGGCTGGCCGGCAACAGCGCGATCGGGCACGTCCGATATTCCACCACAGGCGAGACGGTGCTTCGAAATGTGCAGCCACTGTTTGCAGACTTGGCCGGCGGTGGATTTGCGCTGGCGCACAATGGCAACCTCACCAACGCGTTGACGCTGCGTAAGCAGTTGGAAAAATCAGGCGCCATTTTTCAATCCACCTCGGACACGGAAACCATCCTGCACTTGATCGCCCGCAGCCCCAAGAGCTGCACCGTCGACCGGGTGATCGATGCCCTGTATGAAATCAACGGGGCCTACGCACTGGTCGGGATCGCCAACGACAAACTCATCGGCGTGCGCGACCCGCTGGGAATCCGGCCATTGGTCTTGGGCAAAATGAACGAGAGCTACATTTTCGCTTCCGAAACCTGTGCATTGGATATCATCGGCGCAAAATTCGTCCGCGAAGTGGAAAATGGAGAGGTGGTCGTGATTTCCGCTGAAGGGATTAAGAGCTACAATCCTTTCCCGAAAAAACCTGAGCGCCTCTGCATCTTGGAGTACATCTACTTCGCTCGACCTGACAGCATCGTCGGGGGCAAGAGCATCTACGAGCTATTGT
>PVBE011941507.1_pt1 | contig 13748 bp, 10 predicted proteins | sample 1631181 | NCBI WGS metagenome assembly PVBE01 (sample SAMN08397723, study PRJNA350692) | Marine metagenome, whole genome shotgun sequencing project. | isolation source: water | place: Pacific Ocean | collected 2012-04 | reverse complement strand
TGGGCAAAGCCCGAACGCGGGCCTGCCGGTTTCGGAAGACGGCCGGACGGTCTACAATTTCTCGCCGGAACGCTTCGCGAACCATCAGTACGAGTTCGTGACAAAATTTGGCGTCAACGTAGTGGGCGGATGTTGCGGAACTTCTCCAGACCACATCCGCGCGCTGGCCGAACGAGTCTCGGGCCTCGTTCCCACCCAACGCGAGCCGGACACCGCGGTGTACCTGTCGGGACCCCAAGAGGCGGTAGCCCTGAATTCGAACGAGTCGCTGATCATGATTGGGGAACGGCTGAATGTGCGGGGTTCGTTGAAGGTCAGGAAGGCAGTCGAGACGGACGGCGATATCGACTACGACGCGCTGGCAGAGGTCGTCGAGGAGCAGATCGGCGCCTTGGGATTGAGCGTTATCGATGTCTGCATGGACTCGAATCTGGTGGACACCACGGCAACGCTGAAACGGGTTGTCCATTCCCAGACGGCGGATTTTGTCGGGGCGATGAGCCTCGATTCATTCGACGTCGAAGCGCTTCGCGAAGCTATCAAGGTTTACCCCGGCCGCCCTATCGTTAATTCGATGTCGTTGGAGGAAGTCGCGCCTGGCGTTACGAAAATCGACGCGGTATGCGAGGCCACGAAAGCGCATGGTCCTGTGTACGTTGGGCTCTGCGCCGGAGCGAAGGGGCCTGCGGCCATCCGCGACGACAAATGTCGCTTGGCGAAGCAGATCGTCGAGAACGCGGCGAAGCATGGCGTCACGCCGGACCGCATCCTCATCGACATGAACGTGTTTCCGCTTGGCTCGGAGCCGGACCCCTCGTTGAATTTCGCGGTCGAGTCGCTCGAAGCGATTCCACTCATCAAGGCCATTCATCCCGCGCTCAAGACCGTGTGCGGCGTGGGCAATCTAACGAATGGTTTGGCCAAGAAACCCTATATGCGCAAGGTGCTGACCTCGGTCTGGCTGGACGAGGCGCGAAAACGCGGACTGGACGCCGCCATTGTGAACCCAAACCATTATGTCTTCGTGGATGATCTGGAGGAGCGGCACTACCGGTTGGCGCTAGACGCGATCCTTCGCCGCGACATGGAGTCCTTCGAGGAACTCGAGCGTATCGCGGTCGAGAAGACGGGCGCGGCCGTCGAGAAACGCATGTCGTACGACGACCTCCCAGTCGAGGAAGCGATCGTCCGCAAGGTGGTCGATGGCTACAAGGATCGCGTTAGCGGGCGGATCGAAGTGGACGGGCATGAGTACGCTTACGCCGATACTATCGTGCTCCAGGCGATCGAAGTCGTGAAGAAGCGGGAGCCTCTCAAGTTCGTCAACGACTATCTCATGCCGGGAATGCAGGAACTCGGAGACGGTTTCGCGCGCGGCGATGTTTCGCTGCCGCACCTGCTCAAGTCGGCCGATGTAATGAAGCAGGTGATGGGATTCATCGAGGAGTTTCTGCGCGTCCGTTCGGGCGTGGATATCCACGACGAAATCAAATACAAGGGCGTCATTGTCCTGGGAACCGTGTATCAAGATGTCCATTCCATCGGAAAAGATCTCGCGAAGACGCTGTTCGAGAACTACGGCTACCGCGTGATCGATCTTGGCGTTATGACGCCGCTGCAAGGGTATATCGATGCGGCCAAGGAGCACGGCGCGGATGCGATTGGCATGTCGGCGCTGCTGGTCCAGACCTCGAATCACATGATGACGGTGTCAAAGATGATGTTGGAGCAAGACATGCACGACACGCATCTGCTCATCGGCGGCGCCCCGGTGAGCGACCGGCACGCAGCCTATGTGGCCATGGCCGGCCGTGACAATGAAGAGGCCATGCGCCGGAATGTCTTCTATTGCCCGACGGCAATGGACGGCGTGAATGTGATGAACGAGCTGGCCTTGCCGGAGCGTGTCCACGAAATGTTGGATCGGAATTCGAAGAAATTGCGCAGCCGCTTGAAGCGGGCGCAGCGAAAGACCGAAGAAGACGTTAGGCTGCTGGAAACGCTGCCGCGCAGGGCTATCTCGATGGAGTCCCGGCCGGCACTGCAAGATCCCTGGGTTAAGCCCGAGCGCATCGACGTGCCGCTGCTTGATTTCAGGCCGCACATCGACAAACGCAACTTATTTTCGCTCAACTGGAAATTCGGGGGCGTGTCGAAGCGAAAGGCCCAAGGAATTTCGGATGAGCACCTGGAGGATCTGTTTCTCGAATGGACTGCCAAGGCGAGTCGCGAGGGCTGGTTGCGGCCGCAGGGCGTCTTTGGAGTTTTTCCGTGCCGGTCGCACGGGGACGATGTAGTCGTCTACGACATCGACGACCTAGAGCGTGAGCTGTGCCGATTTTCATTCAACGTTGTGATTGGATCGGACCGCGAGGATACCGTTTGCGCGGCGCAGTATTTTTATCCGGTGGAGGCGGGCGAGTTTGACGCCATCGGGATTCAGATTTCGTCGACCGGTCCACAGATTGACGGCCAGCTCGCGAAGTACAAAGAGGAGGCCAATTCCGAGTCGGCCCTATTCCTTCAGGGCCTGTCCGACCGGTTGGCCGAAGATATGACCGAGCACATGCACGACACGATTCGGGCGAGGCTAGGCTTCGAGGGACAGAAGATCGGCACGCGCTGGTCTCCGGGGTATCCGGCGATAGCGAATACGGAACACAACAAGGACATCGCGGCGCTGCTTGGTGCCCAAGAGAAGATCGGAATTTCGGTCACCGATGCCGGAGAGTTCCACCCTACGGGCTGTACCGGAGCGCTCGTGTCGTTCCACCCCGGCGCACGGTATAGCTGATACCGGCCGGACACGGCGCGCAGTCTCAACCCAGCAGCCCAAGGAACTTGTGATTCGCGCCGGGAAATGCGTAATCGGAAAAGTCCCGCGGCAGCACCCATTTTAACTCCGAATGGACACGCGGGGCCGCCTTGCCCTCCACATGCGCGCACCGGTACACGCGTAACATCACCTTGAAATGCGAATACGCGTGATTCACCGTAGCGGCGAGTTCCCCCACTTCGACTTCAATCCCCAACTTCTCCTTCAGCTCCCGGCGTAGCGCGGTCGTGTCGCTTTCGCCCAGCTCGGCCTTCCCGCCAGGAAATTCCCACAGTCCCCCGAGCATCCCGTCCGGTGGGCGTCTTCCGAGCAGGTACCGGCCATTCTTTTTGACCGCCGCGATGACCAGCTCGCGACGCGGCACGGGCTTCTTCGGACGGCGCAGGGGCAGCGCATCCTGATCGCCCGCCGCGGCCGCGCCGCAATACTTCGACACCGGACACTCGCCGCACAACGCGTTTCGCGGTACGCAAACCTGCGCGCCAAGTTCCATCAACCCCTGGTTGAAATCTCCTGGCGACCCCCCTTTGACCAGCGCGCCCGCCAGCGCCCATAGTTCTTTGCCTGCCTTGGCATCGTCGATACTCTCGCGGAGCCTCGTCAGGCGAGCCAGGACCCGTTTTACGTTGCCATCGACCGCGGGCTCGTTCCGCCCAAATGCGATACTCGCAATCGCGCCCGCCGTGTAGGGCCCCACGCCAGGCAACGTGCGCCATTCAGCCGCCGTATCCGGGAAAACCGAGCCACGCTCGCCGACGACGGCCTTCGCGGCCTTGTGAATATTCCGCGCCCGCGAGTAATATCCCAATCCCTCCCAAGCCTTCAACACCTGATCCTCTTTTGCCGCGGCGAGCGCTTCCACCGAAGGGAATAGCGCCCGAAAGCGTTCGAAATACGGCGTCCCCTGTTCGACACGGGTTTGCTGCAGCATGACCTCTGTCACCCAAACGACATAGGGATCCAGGACGCCGCGCCACGATAGGTCACGGCGTTCCCGGCGGTACCAGGCCAGCAAGGCACGTCGGAAACCGGCCTTCCGTTCGAGGAGCACTCGCGCACCTTTACGCAATCGGTTCGCCCTCCCCGGCAGCTACACCACTCTCAAATGCCAATCGGGAGATTGGCGTTCCCGGGATCGCTAATCTCATGATTGCGCCCCGTTGGAAGATACTCGGGTCAGAAGCGGTCGAAAGGCCATACGCAGGGGCTGCGTTTCGGGAAAAGCCCGGCGAGCAGTTCTCTGGCCTCGGCGGTTAACAGGCGCCGCTTGGATTGGAGGATGTCGTCGAGGTAGCGGTAGCCCGCCATCAGTTGCATCAATTCGCCCCGTTCCAAGGCAAACTTATTGCGCCCCGCCATCTGGGCCACATCGATAGCGCCGCGGTTCGCACGCAGGCGGTACGGGCGATTGTCGACGACGAGCGTGACCTCGCATCGTTTGGTACGCCAGACGCCTCGGATGAGGAGGCTCTCCCACTCGGGAATCATGTTTTCGAGCGCTTCCCCTACATCGACCAACGCCATCATCCCACCGTTTTCGCGCGACACTTTCGTTTCGTGCGTCGAGTCGTACTGGAGAAGAAAGTGTGCGAAGGGGTGGCTCGGCGGCACGAGAAAACGGATACGGCTAACGAATTTCTCGCGGGCCATAGCCGAGCACTGTGCCACCAACGCGCGGTAGAGATCGGGAGAAACCGCCCCCACTTCTTCAACGGCCAGGCAGCCGCTCTCGCCGTGGGTGAGCACATACGCGAGAACCTTCCCCTGAGGATCGGTGAATACCCGCGCAGCCTTGAATCGATCCCACTTATTGGTGAAGTGGGCCACGCCCCGGAGAAGCGAACAAGGGACCTCGGCGTCGTTGCTCGCGTGGATCTTTTGGATCGAAGCGATATCGCCGGGCTTGACGCCGCGCACACGGCATCCGTCGAGCGCCCCCGATGAGTCGTCGAAGGCGTCCATCACGATGGCGTAGTCGGCCAAAGCGGCCGCGTAGCCGAACCGATGATAGAAATTCGGGATGCCGAAGAGCATGGAAACGTGGTAATCGTGACGGGCCAGATAGGCGAAGGCGTCCGCCATGAGCGCCGTGCAGACGCCCTTGCACCGGTGCCGAGGCGCGGTGGTTATCCAACCGACGCCGCCCATCTTCAAGCGCGCCTCGCCGATACGGATCGTGTCAGTGCCGATGCGGAGCGCGCCGGCGACTTCGTCCTTCCACAGGGCGATTCGCGTGTGTTCGCGGCGAAATCCAGGATAGCCGGCGCCGGAGGTCTCCAGCCAGCGGAACGAGGAGAAGTAGCTGTGCTCTTGGACCTTTGCCATTAGTTCGTTGGCCAGGCGCAATTCCTCGTCCCGTTCGACGGGGCGAACGGCGAGTTCCGAGATTGTCCGGACTTGGCCCATGGGTTTCTCCGCTGCAAGTCAACATTGTAACAAAATGGCCGGCGAATGACTTGAACGGAGCGCTGGGCGGGGGGTAATGTGGTCAGGGAGGATTCTTCGGTTCTCCCCATTTGGCAGGCCTTTACAGCGCCAACATATTTGCAAACATGCGGACGGTTCCGGGATGCAGTTCGCGCAACTGGCGGTACCAGCCGAGGGCGGTGTACAGGTACTTGCCCTGTCCAAAGTCGGCGATGAGCACACTGCCCGGCTCGGGGCTCTCTCCCGGGTCGGCCACATCGACCAAGGGCGTGTACGCGTCGTCCCACCGGTTCGGAAAGTAGAGCCCGCGTTCCTGAATCCAACCGTCCCAATCGGCGTCGACAATCTTGTTCGGCGTGTTGAACAGCGGGTGCTCCGGAACGAGGAGATTAATCGGCGCTTCCTCCACCGTCACGCGGTTGCGCGACACGGCGATCGGATAAGGCGCGAAAGCCGGGTTCCACTCGTAGGTTTTGTGGTACATGACGAGGGCCGTGCCGCCGCGCGAAACGTAATCCAGCAACGCTTGGTTGTTGGCGACCAGATCCTGGCGCACGAGGTACGCGCGAATATCGACGATGATCGTCGTGAAGGAATCCAAGGTCTCCGGCGTAAAATCGGCAATGAGGATCGCCTTGTGAGGGACGCCGAGACGTTCGAGGGTCGTCATAAACGTCGTGTCGTAGCTCTCGATCACCCCCACGCGTATATTCTCCGGAATGGCTAGATCGACTACGCGGGCCGTGCCCGCCGCGGTTACCTTAAGGCCTTCGATTCGTGCGGCAAGGGAGTAGTCCCGCGCGGCGAGGTTGGCCGCAACTGCCGCGTTGAGCGGAATTAGCTTCTGTGTGCCCTCCTTATCCAACGAAAGCATCAAGCTGCCGGCTTCGAGGCCCAATCCCGCTGCCGCCGATACGGCGATGTTCACTTCTTGTGGCCCTGCCGAATGATTCGTCGCCAGCAGTTCGAAGCGGGCCGCGCCTCCCGCGCCTTTGCGAAGGAGGTAGGGTGTGCCCGCGAATTCCAGAGAGACCGCGGGCGCAACGTCGATTAGCACCGGCTTGCGCAGCTCTACGTCGCCGCTCCTCGTTTTCACGCGAGCGACCACGGTGAACTGTGGCTGGAAAAAATGGTCCGAGAACAATTTTTCAGGATGGGGAATGGTGGGTTCAAGGCTCGTGGGGATCACAATCTTCAACTCCGCGAGCGCCTTGCTCGATTGCGTGTCCGTAACCGATATGCGGCCGGGTAGCGGCGCGTCTACCCACGCGGCGGCTTCCAGCGAAAAATCCACGCGGTCTGCGTCATGCGCGCCGAAATCGGACAGTTGGGCGCTAATCGTCAGCGTTTGGCCCGCGACGAGTTTCTCGTCGGAGAGGCGGGTATCCAACTGCAACTCCGTGAGCTTCGCCGCCAGGGCGTTCGCGCGCGCCCACGCATTGCTACGGGGCCTGACGCCTTTCGTTAAGAGTTCGAAGACCTTCGCCTTGAGATTCGCTTGCCCGGTACCCGCCAAGGAGACTTCGCGCGCTTCCGAGGTCACCCGGTCCGGGACATTCCCGAAGAGGCTGCCTCCGGGTGAGGCGACTTGGGCGGAATCGGTGTTTCTCCTGCGTTCGGATTGCTTTACGAGGTGATAAGTGCGCGGGAAACGGCGGCTAGACGCAAATGCGCTAACAAAGAAACCCATCCCCTGCGACTCGTGTTCGCGCAACGCCTGCCCCGCGATGGCCGTGTAGGTATAGCCGCGGACGGGGTCGAGTTCGTCGGAATCGGCTTCCGCGAGATCTTCGCCGCGTCCGCGCACGTACAGGCGCGCGGGTTGCCAAGGCTCCAAGCCTTCGGCGAACTGTTCGGGAAAGGCGGCCGGGTCCGAGGCTGCGTCGAAAGCCTCCTCCAGCGACTGGCCGATCGCCTGGTGGTGGCCATGTCCGCCCCGCGGTCCGTGGTGGGTGATGATAACGTCAGGCCGGAGCTCGCGGATTTTCCGGACCATTCGCCGCCGCGTTTCTTCCCGGCCCCAAACGGCGAAGGCCTCTTCACGGCTTTTCGAGAACCCGAACTCCGGCATGTCCAGAAAGTGGAGATCCGCGCCGGTAATGGCCGAGGCGCGCAGCATTTCGTGCGTCCGGATTACACCTAGCTCCTCGTACAACTCCGGGCCTATTTCGTTTTGGCCGCCCTCGCCGCGCGTCCCAAGCAGCGCGAAAGTTTTATAGCCATACTTCTTCCGGTACAACGCCAGCGTCGCGCCATCCTCATCGTCAGGATGGGCGGCAACGCACATCAGCCGCAGGTCGGTGCCCAAATCCAGCAGCGCCTGGTGGAGCGCCACCGCGCCCAACTCCGGTTCCGACCAAGCCGCCGTCCCTGCGAACGCGAGCGCCAAAATGGCGAAGCTGAAATCCAATCGTCTACCAATTCTCATAAGCCTCAGTTACCATATCCTTTTCGTTGCGGCGCCGGGCCCGGGTTCGGCGGCCGGAAAGGGCTCCACGATTTATGACCAGGCAACACGGCGCACACCTAATTCTACTCCTCGCCACCGCCGCGACAGCGCAGGGCTGCGCCTACCTAAATGGAAACTTTCGAGCGGTCGAAGAGGGGTGGCTCTACCGCTCCGGCCAACTCAATCCAGCGGCCCTGGAGCGGCGTATCGAGGAGCATAGCATTCGAGAAGTGGTGAGTCTACGCGATCCGAAGCCTAAGCAATCCTGGTATCGCGACGAAACTCGCGTCTGCGAAGAGCTGGGCGTGGACCACTACGATATCCCTTGGTCTATGCGCCGCCTGCCCGACCCTCAATCGTTGGAACGGCTCATTGGTGTATTCGCAGGCGCTTCTGTTCCGCGACTGATACACTGCCACGGAGGCGTCCACCGATCGGCCGTAGCCTCGGCCGTCTACCTTCTCGTGCGCGGAGCCTCCGTCGAACAGGCGCGCGGGCAGATCGGCCCACACTTCAACGACGCCCCGGTCGGCCAGTTGCTCGACTTGTACGAGGACAGCGGGAAACCGTTCGCAGCCTGGGTTGTCGAGGACTATCCCGGTCTTTACGCGGCGCATCCCGACGGCGGCAGGGTCGGGTCTCTACAGAACCCAGAAGATGTGCATTCCCACGGAGGACCGTGGGAACGAGAGAGAGGGGGGGGTTACCCCTCGATTCGCCTCCGCCGCGCCAGGAATTCCCCGGCGGAGACTTGCTAGAATGTCTCCCGCCCCGACAGGATATGCGCCAGGGGCATCGAGATTGGAATGCGTTAGGCGCGGAAGGACGCGAATCGTATGAGCAGAGACGAAGTGATCGCCGCGGCCGCGAGAGGAGACGATCTTTCGGGCCAGGACTTCTCGGGAATGGACCTATCAAACACAAAACTATCGAAGGCAAACCTGGAAGGCGTGGATTTTTCCGACGCGGACCTCAGCCGTTGCTGGCTGGATGAGGTAAATCTTAAGGGCGCCCTCTTCACGAACGCAGATCTTTCTTTCGCCGTGATGGGAGGCGCGAACGTCGAATACGCCGACTTCACCGGGGCGAACCTGCGGCAGGCGAACCTGGTGGGCACGCAGGCCTTCGGAGCGACATTCGACAACGCGGACTTGTACTACGCGAGGCCGGGCAACGCGAACCTGGAATCCGCCTCGTTTCGCGGCGCTAATATTCAGCGGTGCATCTTCCGGCGCGCGAACCTGAGCGCGGCGAATTTGCAGGAAACGGAAGGGGTGGCGAATTTCGAAAACGCTAACTTAGAGGGGGCCATCCAATGATTTTCAGACCCTTTCTCTTGAAAGTCGATATGGCGATTGGCGAGGTGAACGCCTTCATTTACGGCTGCGAGGAAACCAAGAAAGCCATCCTCATCGACGCGGGCAAGTTCGACCAGAGATTCGCCGATTACGCGCGCGCGGAGGGCTTGAAACTGTCCACCATATTCCTCACGCACGACCACGGAGACCATGTGGCCGGGGCGGCGGAGTGCGCGGAGAAATTCGGTGCAACCGTTATCGCGGGGACCGAAGAACCCAGCGGGCGCAAAGCGGATCGAGTCGTAGGCCACGGCGACAAAGTGGAAGTCGGCCATCTCGTGGGCCGGGTCGTGAGCACCCCAGGGCATACCCCCTACGGCATTAGCCTTGTCTTCCCCGGCATGGTGTTTACGGGCGACGCCCTCTTCGCGGGTTCGGTGGGTGGAACGAGCTCGCAGGAAAACTACGCCATGCAGATAGAGGCGATTCGGGAACATGTGTTGGCGCTGCCAGGCGACACACGGATCCATTCAGGCCATGGCCCCGCGACGACGGTCTCCATCGAGAAGCAGTACAATCCCTTCTTTCTGTAGCGGGCGGGCCTGGGATCAGCCAGCGGCGTCGGGCTTGCCCCACTCGAAGTCGCTACGCTTTTGGCGCGAGATTTCGTCAAAGGCGAAAGATGCCTGCGCTATGTCGAGTCCAACCTGCTCGATCAGCGGTTGCGCGTCGAGAAGGGCTTGGGCTTTGTCCGTCCCCTCGATAGCCGCGTCGCGAGGCCACGCTTCGGCTAGGGCGACGATAGCGACGGCGCCGGGCGCTTCCGTACTCAGTTCGGGCTGGTAGTGAAGGCGAATCGCCTCGGCGATTTCGATGGGAAGGTTTCAGTTCAAGACCAACTCGAATCCCGCCTCCGCGTGAGTCAACCCGACCAACTCTTCCTCCGCTGTTGTGAGGCTGGCGCCCGCGAGATTCGGGTCAACCTTCGTGTACCGCTCGGAGACCGTCTCCAAAAGCGCGGTCCGGCCGGTATCGTGAAGGAGGTCCGCGGAAAACACCCCGGATGGAGCGGATCTACCTTTGAGGTCGGCGATGATCTTGCAGTCCGCCGCGCAATTGAGCACTTCTTCCCAGAAGACGCCGTAGTCGACCTGCTTGCCTTCATCAAACAGATTAATGATGGCGGCCTAGAGGACAATGGAGTACGTTTCCTTAAGCCCCATCAACGACACGGCCAAATCTAACGAGTTGTCTTGTTCGGAAAGCCGTACGCCGCCGAATTTGCCACGCTCAACACCTTCGCGGCCACGGGCGGATCTTGCTGAATCGTTTCGGTCACTTCCGCTGTCGTAATCGACATGTCGCCCATCGCTTGCTGAACCTTCTGTACCGTGATAGGCAGAGCGGGCAGCGAAGTAAGCTGTCAAGCAACCCGGATACGCACGTCAATATCAGGGCGCTCGCTGCTTTCGACGTTGCGAGGCCCAGCAGCGTTATCGATAGGGAGAGGATCAGCGCGTCACCGCGACAATCCATCCCCGGTGCGCAGCCCCCTGCCGGGCCCGCCGCGCAACCGGGCTTCGCCTCAGGCTCTCCGAGTACAAAAGACGCGAAGGTCGACGAGCGTTGAACGGACTGTACGCCACTCTCGTTTTCCAGCGCGTTCAACCGGAAACAGTCTAGCTCGTCCACGAAATCGTTGACGAGGCTGCTCACGTAAATGCCCTCGACCTCGCCCGTTTCTTGATTGAACACTGGCGACCCCGAGTTCCCGCCCGACGCGTCGAAGTTGGCGGAGAACTGAGAACTGGGCGGGAATGAAAGGCGTACGGCCGTATCTTCTCCGAAGGCGATCTTCATGGGAAGGCCCTGCGGGTGGCCGATGACGCCCACGCGTGTGCCACTCCTCACGATGGCATCGGCCTGAAGCGAAAGCGGCGCGGCGCCGGGCGACACGATCGCACGGTCGACTCGCAACACGGCGTAATCGTTGAAGAGGGTGTCTTCGACCGCGACAACTTCCACGATCCGGTATACCCGCTCGGGCCCGACGGAGGTCACGGGGGTTTCCGCGTCGATCATTTCAAAACCGAAGACGACGCGCACGAATTCCAAGTTCCACGAGCTTACGCAATGGCCCGCAGTAGCGATGAGGTCAGGTCCAACGACGAAGGCCGTGCAATAGGCGGCTGTGGGCTGATCGAAAAACCGTTCGTCACCGCACAGCCAATAGTCGTCGCCATCGCGTGGATCGAACACGAAATCCACGCCGCCGTCGGCGCGGTCCGGCGCGTTGTACGAAGCGAACAGCCCGGCTACGGAATCGGCCAAGGCCCGAACGGCGGGATCGGGATCTTCGAATAGATCGATACGATCGTCAGCCCCATAGATTTCCTTGCTCTCCGAAGGCGCGTCCCCTTGGGCTTCGGCAAAACCCAAAACCAGTGATAAGCCCACGCTAAGAACAGATGTCCACATCATCGCAGGATTGTACACTACGCGGCGAATTCTCATCCGGAGGTTTTCGCTCCAAATACTTGCGCGGAATTTCAGTGCCCCACCGGCGCACACAACCCTAATGTATCGCAGGCCGTTCGGTTTGGGAGAGACCACAGGGCAATCTCGCCACGAGAGGCGCCTCCGCGGAACCCGGAGTTCCTCGCGGACGCTGCGCTTCTTTCACACTGCGATTCGCGCCGTTCCGGCTACTTGCTCTGAATGCGATACAAATGTGTCTCCGTGCGGAGCAGCAGCGACTTGCCGGTTACGGCAGGAGAAGCCCAAATCCCCGTGCCGCCCAGGTCGTTGACGGCCAAGATGCGAAATGTTCGCCCGTGTTCGACAACCGTGGTTATGCCTCTTTCGCTAACAACGTATATCCGGCCTTCGGCATACAACAGCGAGGCGCCGTACTTGCCACGAAGACGCTCCGACCACACCACCTCGCCGGTCTTCGCTACGAGGCACGTCAGACGGCCCCTCTCGCTGACTATGTAGATCAGATCGTCGGCAAGCACCGGCGAGGGCGAAAGCCCCACATTCTCTCTAGTTTCCCAGGCGACGTGCGAATCGGTGATATTTCCGGTACCGCCCTCGCGCACTGCCAACAGCCGGGCGCGGCTCTGGAATCCACCGCCATTGACGAAGATAAGGCCCTGGCCGCTGACGACGCGAGCGATGCTGTTATCGCTATCGCAGACGACTCGCCATAGCTCCTCGCCGGTATACGGGTCGTAGCCGTTCGCGACCTGGGAGCCGTTGCTGACCAACTGCGGTTTGCCGTCCACCCGAACAATGATCGGCGTGACATAGGCCTTGGCATAATAGAAGAAGTCCGGAGGAATGTGCTCGTAGTATTCCCGCGGCCGATCCGTGCGCCAAACAATATCCCCCGTATTCTTGTTCAAGGCGGCAGTAAACTGAGCATCCACGCCATCGAGGGTTAAGTAGAGAAGATCCTCGAACAGGAAAGGCGAGGCCCCCGGTCCGTGTAGATGATTTACGTGTAGGCTGGTTTGCTTCCACAAGACCTCGCCCGTGGCCGAATCGAGGCAGGCCGTCCCGTAGGTGCCGAAATGGACATACGCGCGGCCCTTCTCAAGCGCCACAGAAGGGGTCGCATAGGTGTTGAGTGGGCTAACGTACTCGGGCGACTCCGGCTGAAAAAGATTGATGTCGTGGATGATCCTTCCAGTTTCCAGATCTATACAGATGGCATAGAGGGCCCGACCGTTTTCCGGAGCCGCCGTGAGCCAAACCCGACCGTCCAATACGACAGGCGTCGAGTAACCTGCGCCATGAATGGGCGTCTGCCATACAATATTCTCCTCATCATCCCAGGTAAGGGGGAGGCCGGTCGCGTCGCTTCGTCCGTCGGCGGTCGGGCCACGCCAGTCGGTCCAATCGGCGTGGGCCAGGCCGGAGCACACAGACAGAAGCGCTATCGAGACTAGGGTGCTTGTACGCATGAATTACCTCTTTTGCGAAGAACGTTTGCGGCTACGAGTTCGTGCGCGGAATATGTATTCAGCATCCAGCTGTGTAGACATAGACATGGGCTCACTCAAGCGAGTAAGTCTAAACAGATCCCCCGTTTCGCGTCAAACAGCCGTGTCTGACGAGTCCGGAGACGCAAGAAAAGGGACAGATAAGTCTCCGCTCGTTCTCGCCCTCTACATAGAACGAGCACGTCGTGCCTCGACACAATCGCGGGTAGCAAAGGATGGGAGCGGGGCAAGAAAAAATTGGAGGCGCCCGCCTTGGTTCCGGTTACGTTGAGTTAGGAAGGATGTGGGCTGGTCACGGCGCGTCTAACGACAGCACGCCAAGCTGCACGATAGCCGCATGGCGCACGAGGGATCCGAGGTAATTGGTCCCACCGTCAGAGACGACCTCGTAGCTGTTGGGAACGAGCCATCCACTTACAATCTCGGCGGGGTACCAACCCCTCTGGCCGGCCTCGGCGTGGTAGTAATAGAGCCGAAGCCATCCGTCGCTCACCGTTAGCGGCGACGGATGGGGCTGGCGCGTGAGGCGCCCCCTTTTCTTGTTGGTGATTCCCGAGCGATTGTGGAAAAAAGAAAGGACATCGCAGCGTGTTTTCGGTATCTTGGTCTTGGCGAACTAAGAACCAGAAGGAAACCGCTACGATGCCCTACACCCCTCTTACATCAACCGAACGGGGCCAACTCCACGCGCTCTGCAAAGATGGGAAATCCCAAACCCACATGGCGGACTG
>PVBE011030940.1_pt1 | contig 13749 bp, 10 predicted proteins | sample 1631181 | NCBI WGS metagenome assembly PVBE01 (sample SAMN08397723, study PRJNA350692) | Marine metagenome, whole genome shotgun sequencing project. | isolation source: water | place: Pacific Ocean | collected 2012-04 | reverse complement strand
TGGCGACGAACCCGCCAGGGGGGACCCAGGGGTCTTGGCCGGACCCCGCAGCCAAAATTGCGTTGTAAGGCGCTTCAAGCGCGTCTCGGCACGTTTCCGTATGTTTCGCTGGAGTACGCGGCGGCTGGGCTGTATATTTGTGTAACCTTGTTAAGGGCAACGAAGGATTGGACAATGGCGGGCAAGAACTTTGTGTATTCGGAAGAGCGGGTGATTGAGGCGTTGAAGGAGTCTCGCGGGATTGTCTCTGCTGCGGCACGTCGGCTGGGGATGACTCGCAGGAACTTGACGCGGCGTGTGAAGGACTCGGAGAAGCTGAGAGAGGTGCGGGATGACGCTCGCAATGAGTTCTGCGATCTGGCTGAATCGAAGTTGGTGGAGTTGGTGGAGGCAGGGAACGTGCCTTCGGTGTTGTTTGCGTTGAAGTGTCTGGCGAAGGACCGTGGGTATGTGGAGCGGGCTGAAGTGACGGGCAGGGATGGCAAGGACTTGGGTGAGGTAGTGATTCCCAAGCGGGAGGTCACTTTGGAGGAATGGAAGCAAAGTCTGAAGCTGGAGAAGAAGAGTGCCTAAGAACGTCTGGTCGCCTCAACCTGGGCCGCAGGGTGCGGCGATTCGTTCGGGTCCATCGGTGGACGAGTTGTTCTTTGGTGGGGCTGCGGGTGGAGGTAAGTCGGACTTTCTGTTGGGTGATTTTCTAACGGACGTGGATCAGGGTTCGTCTTGGCAGGGCGTGTTGTTCCGACAGTCTCATCCTGCTTTGGAGGATCTGGTAATGCGTTCTCAGCAGTTCTATCCTCATCTGGGTGGAGATTTCAAGGTGGGGTCTTCGCAGTGGAACTTTCCTGGCGGTTCTGTGCTGAAGTTCCGGCATTTCGAGACGGTGTTTGACTTTGTGAAGTATCAGGGTTGGTCTTTGAGTTGGATTGGCTGGGACGAGCTTCCAGAGTGGTCGGATTTGAGTTGTTACAACCGGATGAAGTCGAGGCTGCGCGGTTCGGCTCGCAACAAGCGGATACGGGCAACGGGCAACCCTGGCGGGGCGGGTCATCGCGCGGTGCAGGATTACTTCCAGATCCCTTCGCGTCCGATTCCTTTGGATGAAGTGGAGCCGTTCGTAGATCCTGAGACGGAGATGGTGCGTTGTTTCATCCCTTCCAGGGTGCAGGACAACCGCAAGCTGCTGGATACGGACCCTGATTACGTGCGGCGTTTGAAGGGGGTTGGCGACCCTGAACTCGTTAAGGCGTGGCTGGACGGGGACTGGAACTCTCTGGTAGGGGCGTTTTTCCCGTGGGTTTCGCCAAAGGTGGAGGTGCTTCCTGACCAGGAGGACGAGATTCCCGGCAACTGGCCTTTGTTTGTGGCGCTCGATTACGGGGAATCGTCACCTACGTGCGCCCTGTTGATGGCGACGGACTACGATGATCGAGTCTGGGTCGTGGGAGAGTACTATCAGGGAGATCGGTATGCGGAGGAACACGCCGTAGGGATTATGGACATGATTCAAGGCAATGCGTGGACCGGCGGGCGGTTTCCAGACCGGATCTACGCTCCTCACGATATGTTCATTCGGCGTCGATTGGACGAAGATCGTCCCAACACGGCAGCGGACATCTTCACGGAGGCTGGATTATACCTGACGCCAACCTCAAGCGACCATAAAGCGGTGGTGAACCGTTGGCGAGTGACCAAAAACGCCTTGACGCGAGGCGATCTGAGGGTTTATCGCTCTCAATGCCCGAATCTGTGTCGTACGATACCTATCTTGCAGCGAGATCCTCGAAAGCCAGAGCTTATCAAGCCCAAAAGTGAGGATCACGCAGCGGATGCGCTGGGGTTGGGGATGTTATACGAGTATGCAGGTTCCCCTTTGACCCAGCCGGAACAAGGTGGTCCGTTTCAAGCCAGGAACGTGCTGGCGAGCATTGAAGAGAAGGATACGACCCATAAGCGGTACGGGTAAGACTTGACATTTGGATTTGACACTGTGTAGATTGGGTACATGGCAGAGGAATCTAAATTAGCCGATACAGCTACGCCTAAATACTGGCGCAGGGCGATTGAGATTGGCAAGGACGCTCGCAAAGAGCGCGTCAAGAACTCCAATCGTCTCTTGCAGCGGTATGACCTGGATTACAAGGACGCGATCAAGGGATTGGATCGCGTAATTCGCATATCCCGGTTTTATCCTACAGTTCGGGCGATTATCGCAAGCACGTCGTTTCACTATCCTCGCGTGTTCTTGCGAGTGGAGAACGACGATGCTGAAATGTCCTCCACGTTGCTGGAAAAGGTCGCCAACGACTGTATTCAGCTAATGGGCGTGAAGGAACACGTTCAGCAGGCGATCTTCGATGCTCTGTTTTACGGAGTGGGCTGGCTTAAGATCGGCTACAACCCTACCGGTGACGATTCGATTGCCCCGTACGTCTCTAACGACTCGATGAGGGACGATTTCCCTTATGTGCGTCGAATCCCCGCGCAGAACATTATAACTGACTCCATCACGCCTCCTCATATACTTGGCGAAGGCCGGTATATCATTGAGGAGCAGTGGTTGCCGTGGGAGTTCCTTCGTAAAGACGAACGCTACAAGAACCGCCGTCAGATCAAGCCAACGTCAATCTCTGATGACGATGCGGATATGCTTCGCATCAAGATCCCTGGCGAAGAAGGCGACGAAGAGTTGCAGTCGTTCAAGGACTCCATCGAGCATGGTCAGATGGTGCGGGTGTGGGAGATTCACGACCGTCTGCATCGGAAGCTGTATGCAATGGCTGATGGAGTGGACGGGTTCATCCGCGACGAACCCCATCCGTTCCTTCGGCAGGAGGCAGTGACGATTCCTGACCCGATCACTGGCGAGCCTTTGATGACGGGCGAGTTTGAAGACGGTCAGGGATACTTGGTGCCCGAGGGCTTCCAGTATATCCCGATCAAGTTCGATGCGTCAGGTGACGGGTACTGGCCGACTCCTCCGATTGAATACATCGAAGATCTTCAGAACGTGATGGTCGAGTCTGTCTCTCGTAGGGCTGACCTTCTAAAGCGGTTTCCGCGCTTGACGGTCCTGTCTCCGAATGAGGCCAAGAAGGAACCGCTCATTGCGGAGAAGCTGAAGAAGTCTTCCGATGGCGACCTCATCATTGCAGATCCCAACAATATCAGGGAGTTGCAGTGGGGCCGGATGCCTGACGGCCAGTTGGAACTGGAGAACGACGCGAGGATCTACGAAGAGCAGATCACGCTTGTCAACGAGTTGGTACAGGGCGCAAGTCCGCGCAGAACGGCGACAGAGTCTGCTCTGATCGCTTCTGCGGGCTCTGTAAACCGGGAGTGGATGCAGTCTGTCATTGGGGGAGCCTATAAAAAGATCATTACAGGCTGTCTTAATATCATGGGAGATCAGCGGTATACTCCTGACAACTTCGCAGTGAACATGGCCCGTGAAGGCCATTCTGCGGTCATGCAGATTGTGCAGCAGTCGGACTTTCTTCTTAACTTTATTATCAGTGTTCAGGCTGGCTCAATGCAGCCGCTGATCGAGTCCCTCGACAGGGAGCAGTTCGTGGAGTTGTATTCCATGCTGCAAGGCAACCCGATGGTGGATCAGGAGGAGCTTCTTAAGACGCTGATCTCTTCGTATCGGATCTCTGACGTGGACAAGCTCATTTCTTCCGAGGTGGACGCGGAAGCGACTCGCGCTGCCGAGTTGGAGAACGAAGGTTGGCTGATCAATGGTCAAGATCCTGGCGTGGACCCTGGTCAGGATCACCAGACCCATCTGGAGACGCACGGCGCGTTTTTCCAGCAGTTGAATCAGGAGTTGCAGTTGCTTGCTGCCCAGTTCGCTTCACCGGAGTCGCAGGCTCGCCAGCAGCAGTTGCAGGGAGCCGTTCAGGCTGCACAGGCTCATATAGACGCCCATATCCAGAATCAGGAGCAGCAGGGCGGCATGACCGGTGGCGGCGGCGAGCCTCCAGCGCGTCAGCCTACACCTGAAGGAATCACTGGTCAGGTCAGAGCAAGTGCCCAGGAAACAGCAGGCGCAGTGGAACGTAGCCCGGAGGACTTCGATTGATTAAGTACGCGGACTATCGGTGCGCCAAGGGGCACCTTCATATTGATGAGGAATTTAAGACTGAGATTCCTCGCAAGATTCCCTGTCATTGCGGATCAAAAGCTGACCGCATTCCTTCATTCAGGCGAATCCACAACACCCATTCAGGAGCGGGATACGGCAGGTTCGACCCGCAGTTCGGATGCGTTGTGGAATCATCTCAGCACCGCAGGGACTTGATGAAGAAGATGGGGATGGAAGACGTAGGAGGCACAGTGCGCGGCGTACCCGAATGGGAAATCGAGCATGAGTCTCCAGAAAAGAGTGATGGGCCTTCGGCGTTGGTAGCAGATTCGCTGGAGGATTTAAGTTCACAGTTGGCCGAAACCGGCCACGACACAGATTTCTCCTCTTTGGGAGAATAGGAGTAAAGCATGGCAGAGGACTCTGAACTTGTCGAAGCGACAAGCCCAGAAGCCCCGGTAGAGACCAGCGAGGCAGATTTCGCTACGGACCTGCTACCGGATAAGCCCACGGAGCCCGCAGACGAGACATCAGAACAATCCCAGCCGGTATCACAGGAATCAACCACAACCGATCTGCAAGCAGACGAGGGTGGGTCATTGCGTTTTGCGGATTATACCCGCAAGATGCAGGACATTGCCGATCAACGAAGATCACTCGAATCGGAACAGGATTCTATCCGGCAGGAGCGGCAGCGGTATCAGGATATGTTGGAAGGAGGCTTGAATCAGCTTCAGACTGACGATCCTGTACAGCAACTGTATACACAGCTTGGTCCCGACGAGCAGGCGGGTCTTCGGGTAGTGGAGCAACTTACCGATCACAAGACCGGTGCATTGCAACACGCCATGAATCAGCAGGCTCAGACGATTCAGCAAGTACAGCAGCAACTCCAGCAGGTGCAGAGTCATTACCAGACACAACAGTCTTCAAAGTTGAACCAGGAAGTTGCAGAAGCGCGGCAGGAGCATGGGGAGCTTGTGGATACCTATGGGCAGGTGATTCTCAAAGCCTATGGGACAGTAAATCCCACAACGAACGAACCCTATTCGATTTCGGAGTTGGTTTCGCTGTACAGCGGGCAAACGGCTGAAAAAACGCAGAATGCTCGCAATACGAACGCAGCGACGAAAGCGAAAAGCAAGCGCAACGGGGCTGTAAACCCAGGGAATACTTCGACACCTGTTAGTTCTGGAAGTTCCACAGAGGGTGAAGCGTTGGAGGCGATAGACAACCTCGGTTTGTAAGCAGATCCATTTATCGGAGTAAAGAGAAATGGCTGCAACCAGTACTACTGAAACCTGGGATGCGGCATGGACTGCGACCGAACGTGCCAGAAAAGGGAAGCCGACTGATAATATCTTCGACTCCTACCCCACTCTGGAAGCGTTCAAGAAGTCTGGGCTCGAAGTCTCTGACGGAGGCAAAGAGTTCCAGGTCAATCTGATGTACGCGAAGAACAGTGGTGAGTGGTTTGACGGATACGACACCCTGAACACGGATGCCGTTGACGGAATCACCAGTGCCTTCTTCCCGGTTCGCTATGTTGCCGTGCCGATTACCATCTCTTTCACGGAAGAGCAGGAAAACAAAGGCTCGCAGAGAGTCTTCAATCTCCTGAGATCCAAGACGGATCAGTCCATGCTCACGATCCGCGACGTAATCAACGCCGCGATCTTCGGAGCGCAGTCTGGCAAGTCGATGCTGGGCTTGCAGGACATCGTTGCTGACAGTCCCACCACGGGCACCGTTGGCGGCATCAATCGCGCTTCCAATTCATGGTGGCGCAACACGTCGAACTCAAGTGCGGCCACGTTCACGTCTCAGACCGTCACTAACGTCTTCGACGGCGTTGACCGTTTCCTTGATGTCTGGGATGCGGTTTCTGAGGGGAACGACACTCCTACCCACATTTTCACCACGGCTGCGATCCAGCGGGCCTATCGTGAGGCTCTGTCCTCTGCGGGGTACGCTCGGGCCGAGTTGAGCGGTGCATCCAGCCAGCAGTTCGCTGCGGTTGGCGGCACGGGCAACAGTGTGCCGTTTTACGGTGCGCCGGTGATTGCGGATCAGGATTGCTCCTCTTCCCACGCTTATTTCGTGAACATGAAGTATCTCAAGATCAAGCTGCTCAAGGGCGTGAACTTTTCGAAGACGCCCTTCAAAGAGGGTCCGAACCAGCTCGCCAAGGTGGCGTTCTTGGTGGTGGGCTTGCAGTTGACTTCTGACAACTGCCGTCGCCAGGGTGTAGCTACCGCTATCACTGGTGCGTAATTCTTATTCGGGGAGGCTCTGTTGAGCCTCCCCGGTTAACCTTGCCCTCAAGCCAATGGGGGTTCTACCCTGACGAAAAGGGGGAAAGGAACAAGAAGTGGCTACATATCGTAATAACAATCACGCCATCAATGGCATCGGCGGTCACGGTGCGGGCTCAACGACTTCTCAGGGAATCTATGAGGAGTCCTCGACGCCCAAACACGCGATTGGCGAGAAAATTGAGTTGTCTGATGGCCGCGTGTTCCGTTATGGATACACCGCAGCCGGTATCAACGCTGGGCTGTTGGTTGCACAGGATCTTTCATCCACAGCTTTGGTTGAGTCGGATGGCATCATCATCGGATCTGCTGGCAGATTCTCCATCTCTGCTGGCTCTTCAGCGATTCAGATTACCCTGGCAAGCATCAGCGCGAATGACTACGCGGGTGCGTTGTTGCAGATTACTGATGATGACGGCGAAGGCCATCAGTATCGCATCAAGAGCAATAGTGCGACGGACGCAACGACCAGCGGCAAGGTGGATATTGACCTCTACGATCCGCTCAAGGTCGCTGTAACGACATCGTCTGACATCGCTATCGTTGGGGGTTTGTGGTACGACGTACTCGGTGCTACCGCTGCTACTGATTACATCATTTCAGGGGTTACGCCGATTGCGTTCACCGCCAACTATTACGGATGGCTCCAGACTGCCGGGATTGCTACAATCCTTGCGGACGGGACTATTGCCGTTGGTGACAACCTGACGCTGTCTGACGGCGTTGCGGGTGCAGTGCAGCTTAAAGACGCAGAAACTGAACCTCTTGTCGGCTTCGCCTGCTATGCTCCAGATAACACGGGGCACGTTGGCGTGGTTCTTCAGGGATTGGTTGCGTAAACGCTTTACGAGAGAGGGAGCTTCGGCTCCCTCTCTATCAACACGAAAGGTCATTATGAGCGAAGCAAAGCGGGGCAGGCCCAGTACTAAGGAGATGGTTGCGGAAGCGATTTCAGAAGCCCTTCCTGGTATTGTCAATGACGCAGTGAAGGAGATTGTTCCGGCTGTGGTCGAGCAGATCAAGTCGGACCGCAAAGTGGCTGCGTCTGTTGTAAGCATGGCAGCAGAATCGCCCGAAGGCCGCAAGTATCTGGGCGTGGCGTCTTCTGACAGCCCTATTGATCGTCGCAAGAAGATGACGGATGACAAAGTAAAGCAGGCGGCTCTTCTTACGGACGGTGCAGAGCATGGCCCTGATTTCATGCCATCTTTCCCTGATCGGGTTACTAACAACCCCTCGCTTCTCAGAGCAGCCCAGGAGGCGTGGGCTGCTGGGAATCAGCGCGGGACGTTTGGAGCCCCAAATGAGGATGACGTGATATTTGAAGAAGCCATGCTGGAGGGCGCAGTCGAGGCTTAAATGACGCCTAATAAGATCCTTGACATTGGACTTCGCAGGGCGGGCCTGACAGCAAGCTCCGCAGAGTTTAAGGACAACGGTCGAGAGTATTTCAACCTCGCGGCCAAGGATATTACGGGCCGTGTGCGATGGTCATGGATGTTTCAGGATGCGTCCATCACCACCTCAAACGGGACTCGTACATACTCGCTTGCAAGCGATGTGTTGGAACCGCTGTCTTTTAGGGATGAGACGGAGGATAGGTTTTTGCAAATCTCTTCAGCGTTGGATACGGACGTGCTTGACCCTGACGAGGACGAATCAGGGGAAGCACAGCTTGTAGTGCTGAAGAATTTGAACTCCAGCACGGGGTATTGGGATGTAGATATTTACCCTACTCCTGATTCCACGAACACGATCTCCTATCGGTACTATCGCTTTATCGAAGACTTGGATGCGGGGGGGTCCGATGATACTACGGACTTGGCTCCCAAGTTCCCTGCGTGGGTGCAACCTGCTCTGATTCATGGAGTTGCGGGTTTGTACCTGTCTGAGTTGGGGTCTGTTGATTCGGCAAATATGGAGTTTCGCTTGATGGAATCTGTGATTGATCAGGCTCTGGAGCGAAATGCCCGTGCCTTTGTTCCCTCCAGCCGGATGTATGGAGAGCGAGGCGGGGATGGAATGTTCGCTTTTAGAGTGCAGGCAGGAACGCTGTCCTAATGAATCAGGCCATTCAATATGGTCCCTGGACAGGAGGTGTGGACTATTCTCGCCCTGCGGTGGATCTGCCTCCCGAAACTCTGACATCCATGTCGGATACGGAGATCCTCGACTCTGGGGCTGTTACTGATAGAGCCGGATACGATGAACACATCTCTACAGCGATTACTGGTACGCCTTCTGTTACGGGGTGTGGCAAGCATCGCTTCTCAGCGTCTGCCTCCAGAGTGTTTGCTTTCGCGGGAACCAGCTTCTGGGAAGACCACTCAGGGACATGGACGGATCGAGGCAGTGCGATCACGGTCACGGCAAACAAGTATTGGGTAACGGCTAACGCCGCAGGGACGTTGATTGGCTGTAATGGCAATGGTGTTGATGCACCGATTAAATGGACAGCCGCTGCTGGCAATGCGGCTGCGCTTGATGTAGACAGCAGATTCACCAGCGCAGGAACCTGTGTTTTCTGGGATAACAGAGCATGGTTCGGCAATACAGCAGGAGGGACCGGAACAGAGGACAAGACGTTCTACAGTGATTCCGTAGATATTGAGACGTGGGGAGTTAATAACTTCTTCCTTACGGATGGCCCTGTTACTGCGTTGAAGCCTCTTAAAACGACTCTGGCTATTCACAACGCCGATGGAATCTGGTCGGTTTACCCCACAGGTTCCAGCGACACCCCATACTCAAGGCAGCATCAGAGCGGCTTTGGAGCGATTTCAGCAAGGGGAATCACCAATGACCTGTTGGGGAATCAGCTTTTTATCCGTGAAGACGGGATCTATGAGTGGAATGGCTCAGGAGAGCCTCAGAAACTCAGGGGATTGGATGGAGACAGGTTTTGGAATCGAGTAGACCTTGACAATCTTGCGGCTACCTGTCATGCGGTGACGGATGCGAAGAGAAACTTATGCCTGTTTTTCCTGCCGTTGGCTACTTCTGCGGGAGGGAGTCAGGCAACGGTAAGCAATGCGATTGTGTGGGACTTCCGTAACCGTCGCTGGATGGGGCCGTGGAGTTTTGCTTTTGGATCGAGCGCCTACTTCAACAACCTTGTTCATGGCGGTGGGTACAGTGATGGAGATGTCTACAAAACGAACACAGGTACCAATGACAACGGATCGGTCATAGACGCATCGTTTAGAACAGCATCTACCGCTCCTGGGGGAATTGCCCAGAAGAACAGGTGGATCTTAGCTCGACATGAGTTTGAAAAGCAAGACACATCGTACGAGGTCCGAATCCAGGCAGTCTCTACAGAGACTGTTTCTAAGACTGATTTGCTTTCAATAGGCGATCCTTCAGATGCCTTGGTAACAGATTTCACCATTGGAACTTCTGCGATCCGCTCTGCGGCAATCGCGGACTCAACGACAACGACGTTGTTGGGATACTCCAATGCCATGCAGTTGCGTTACGACAATAGTCAGGCAGATGAGCCATTTACGATTAGAAAAACAGTACTTGTTTATCAGCCTGTAGGAATTGAAGAGAAGCCCGAAATGGGGATAGTGGCCTAATGCCTGCAAGATATGGAACCGGCGGCGGTGGGCGTTCACGACGAACCCGCCAACCAGGACAACAGCAGCAATTCAGGGCGCAGCGCGATCAGCAACGCCAGCAGCAGCGCGAGCAGCAGCGCCAGCAACAGCAACAGCAACGTCAGCAACAACAGCAACAGCGCCAGCAGCGCCAGCAGCAGCAACAGGATCTTGGTGGAGCCTTACAGCAGCGAATGATGCAGGATGTCACTGCGACTCCCGGCCAGGATGATCCTATTACAACAGCTTTACGGTCGCAGTTTGAAACTGACACTCAAGCATCAAGAGAGGCTCAGATTGAGCGGCTAAATCGGCTTGGGCTGCTTCGTGGCGGCGGGGATACAGCTGATGTTCTTGGCAAGTTTGAGGGTCAGGTTGAGCAGGGCCGATTGCAGTTGGGGGCAGAGCAGGCACGTCGCCAGCAGGAAGGCGTACAGCAGGCTATTGGCTTGCAAACAAGCCGGGCAGGCTTAGAAGAGCAGCGTCGTTCCCGAGAGCAGCAGGAGAGGGAGTTCGGACGCGAGTTGGGCCTTTCGCGGGAGAAACAGGCTCTTGAAGCAGAGCTTGGCAGAGGCGAACTGGGGGTCCGTGGGCAGGAAGTCGGCCTTCGCGGAGAGGAGATTGGTCTTCGCGGGGAGCTTGGTCGAGGCGAATTGGGCCTTCGAGAACAAGAGATTGGCCTTCGTGGGGAGCTTGGCAGGGGCGAACTGGGATTAGGCGGTCAGGAATTAGCATTACGGCAGGAACTCGGCAGAAGCGAACTGGGGTTGAGCGGGCAGGAATTGGCCCTACGGCAGGAACTCGGCAGGGGTGGCCTTCAAGAGCAAACCGCCGCCCGCGAGTCGCAGGCTGCATTGGAGAGAAGTCGGCTGGGACTGGAGGCCGAGTTAGGCAGAGGCGGTCTTCAGGAACAGATTGCCGCCCGTGAGTTGCAAGCTGAATTAGGCAGGGGCCAGTTGGGGCTTGAGCAGGAACTCGGCAGGGGTCGGTTGAATTTAAGCGGGCAGGAACTGGCTCTTCAGCAGGAACTTGGCAGAGGTGGACTTGCTGAACAGATAGCCGCTCGGCAAAGACAGCAGGAGTTACAGCAAGCCGAGATGATGGGGCAGACGCTTACTGGCGAACAGACATTAGCGGCTCGACAACAGGCAGAGGATGTGGGGTTAAGGCGAGAGCAACAGGCTCTTGAAGCTGAACTCGGAAGAGGCGGGTTAGCACTTGAACAAGAGCTTGGCAGAGGTGGACTCGCAGAGCAGGTTGCTGCCAGAGAGTTGCAGGCTGAACTCGGAAGAGGGGCGCTTACGGAACAAGCTGCCGCTCGGGGGTTGCAGCGCGAACTTGGCATGGGCGGGTTAGCAGAACAAGCTGCCGCCAGAGAGCTTCAGGCCGAGCTTGGCAGAGGGTCTCTTGCAGAACAAATTTCAGCCAGAGAAAACCAACAGTTGATGCAGTTGGGTGAACTTACGGGTCAAATTGGTGGTCAGGAAACTCTTGGTGCTCGCGAACTTGCAGAACGCCAAACTGCCAGATCAGAAGCGCAAAGAATCCAAGAAGCTCAGTTTGGTCAGAGTCTTGCAGAGCAAGTTCAGGCTCGCCAGCAACAGGAAGGTCAGTTTGCGCGAGGGCTTACGTCGCAAAGAGAGCTTGCGTTTGCAGGTCTTTCTCAGGAAGAGAAACTGCGAACCGCTGAAAGACTGCAACAAGAAGGCCAATTTGGTCGTTCGCTGGCCCAAGAAGGCCAGCGTTTGGCTCAACAGGAGTCTCAGTTTGGACGGACTTTTGGTGAGCAGGTTCAGGCGAGACAACAGCAAGAAAGTCAATTTGGGCGTCAATTAGGCCAACAGGAATCTCAGTTCGGGCGCGGCTTGGAAGAGCAAGCCGCTGCTCGGCTTCAGCAGGAGTCGCAGTTCGGGCGTCAACTGGGCCAGCAGGAGTCTCAATTCGGTAGAACCTTTGGCGAACAAGTCGCGGGAAGAGAGCAGCAAGAGAGCCAGTTTGGACGCAGTCTTGAGGAGCAGGCCGCTGCTCGGGCACAGCAGGAAAGCCAGTTTGGAAGAACCTTTGGTGAGCAGGTTGCGGGAAGACAGCAACAGGAAAGCCAGTACGGACGCAGCCTTGCGGAGCAAGTAGCTGGACGGGAGCTTCAAGCCGAGCTTGGCCGAGGCGGTCTTGCGGAGCAAGCCGCAGCGCGGGCCCAGCAAGGCGAACAGTTCGGCCTTAGTCTTGAGGAGCAGATAGCTGCGCGTGGGCAGCAAGCGGGTCAGTTTGAAAAGGGGCTCGGACTTGATTATCAAACCCTTGAAGCACAACGCGCCGCGCAGCGTGCCCAGCAGCGTCAGTTTGCCGCAGGCCAAAACTTAGATCGCGAACGAATGGAACAGCAAGCCGAACAATTCGGCCAAGGGATGACTCTTGATCAGGCCCGACTGGCCCAACAGGAGTCGCAGTTTGGCCGAGGGATGACCCTCGATGAGCAGCGGTTGGCCCAGCAGGGATCTCAATTTGACCGCAGTTTGACCCTGGACGAAGCTGGATTGACGGGCATGTACGAAGGTCAGGAAACGCAGCAGGCCCAGCAGCAATTTTTAGAAAATGAACGTGCCCGCATGGCGCAGTTGGTTTCTGCGGTGGAGGGGCTTGGGGACGAAGAGCAGAGAGCGAGTTTTGCGAGGAGGTTGATGTCAGAAGGGACTGCACAAGGGCGTTTTGAGGGGGTGGCTGATGTCTTGTATAATCCGTCCTATCGGGTTGGTAATGGCGGCGGCGGCGGCGGCGGCGTTCGCCCTGTTTATTCTACCGCTCCCGGCGGCACAACTGTAGGTGAAAGAACGGTAAATCCACGGACACTTTCCCAAGAAGAGTACGATGAATACGAGCGGCGACGAAGATTGAACATCCCAGCAGCAGCACGGGAGTGGTGATATAATGCCTAAACTGAAGAATTTTCTACAGGATCTCGGATCGGCGGTTGTGCCTGCCGCTGTCACTGCTGGGCTTACCTATGCCTCTGGCGGCACGATAAACCCAGCTTCAACGCCAGGATTGTTGGCGTTGCTGGGTGTTGGAAAGGCTGGAGCCACAGGCTTTGCCGCGAACGAAGAAGAAGAGCGCAGGCGTAAGCAGATGAGAAGGCAGGCAGAGGAGAACAGACGCGCTCAAGGCACGGCGAATCTGATCAATGCTCTCCAGCCGGGAACAGGGGCAAGGGCTCGTCCTGCTGAGATTGCAGCCCCGAAGGCTGGTTTGGGCGAGACTGTTGCTCGGGGAACAGCGACGGGAATACAAGCCTTTACGATGGCAAAACAGGCCCAAGAAGCGTGGCAAGAGCGAGAGCGTCAGCGAGTGCTGACTGAGCAAGAAATAGCCACAAGGGAAGAAGAAGCGGAAATAAGGTCAGGAGCGCAGCGAGCATACGAGGAACTCTCACGAAGAGACGAGGAAGAGGGCGGGCTGGTTGATAAGATTACTGCACAAGGTAAGGTGCTTCGGGGCACTGCGACTCCCGACGATGTAGCGACAGCGCATGAGCCCGCTGGGGGATTGCAGTCATGGGGCTCCGAGCGAGGCATCCCAGGGGCTGGTCCCGGTTTCGGAACGCCTGATCCGCAGGTGCAGGCCTTACAGGATATGATGGGAGGTCAGCCCGCGCTTCCACCGACTGGCGCTGCTGGTGTTGGCTATCATCAAGTAATGGAAGAAGACAGGCAGCGAAGGTTTGAAGAAAGCCTAAAGGTAGAAGAGCAGG
>PVBE011660566.1_pt1 | contig 13750 bp, 10 predicted proteins | sample 1631181 | NCBI WGS metagenome assembly PVBE01 (sample SAMN08397723, study PRJNA350692) | Marine metagenome, whole genome shotgun sequencing project. | isolation source: water | place: Pacific Ocean | collected 2012-04 | reverse complement strand
GTCTTGACCCCCCACTCGGCGCGGTGGTGGTTGGCGACGACGGCCATGTTCGCGCCCACGCTGAGCCCGAAGATCCCGATCCGCTCTGGGTCCACCGACGGCTGGTCGCGCAGGTACTCCAGGCCCGCGAGCACATCCCACTTGAGCTGGTCCGGATCCTCCAGCAACTCGGTCAGGCCGACGGTGGCGACGTCGCTGCTGCCGTGGCTGCGGAAGTCGATGGCGAGCACGGAGATCCCCTGCTCGACGAAGTTGAACCAGACGCTGTTGAAGTCCTGCCGGTCGCGCGTGATCTGATGCAGCAGCAGCACCGCGGGGCCGTCGCTGGAGCCGTAGCCGGCCTGGAACGTGCCCTGGAGCGTGAGGCCGTCGTCGGTCGTGAGGGTCACGCCCTGGGAGTTCGTGGGGGTGACGTCGTCGTCGTCCCCGCTGGCGTCGTCATCGTCGTCACTGACCGAGTCGTCGTCGTCGGTGATGATCGTGCCTTCCCCGTCGCCGCAGGCGGTGAGGGGGAGCAGCAGCAGGAACAGGAACAGCAGTCGCTTCATGGGTCGAGGACCTCCAGGAACCAGGCCGGGATCGCGGCCTGCACGCCGTCGTCGGCGAGCAACTCCGCTCCGTGGGCGTCGGTGCCGGGGACCAGTTGGATCCGGCGTTCGCCCGAGGTGGTGGCCGCATGGAACAGGGACGCGCTCTCGGCGTCCAGGGCATTGTCTTCCGCGGCGACGTACAGGCCGTCGCGCAGGGTGAGGGTGGGGTCGCCGTCCGGCGTCAGGTCGACGGCGCGGTCGTGCCGGCCGGAGATGACGACGACGGCGTCCGCGCCCCAGTCACCGGGCCCGTCGGGGCTTTCGTGCACCGCGACCACCGCCATCGTCGCGCCCAGGCCGAGCCCCGCCACGCCGATCCGATCGGCGCCGATCTCGAACCCGCGATCATCGAGGTAGTCCAGTCCCGCCTCGACGTCGTGCCGAAGCTGCTCCCGGTCGCTGCCGAGGTCGAAGATGGGGACGTCGGCGGCGTCGCTGGCGCCGTGGCTGCGGAAGTCGATGGCGAGGGTGGAGATGCCGTTGGCGACGAGGTCCTCGAAGACCCCGTCCCAGTCGGAGCGGTCGTGGCCTTCGCCAACGGCGGCATCGACCTGGTGCAACAGCAGCACCCCCCGGCCGCGCTCGACGCCGACGGCGGCGTGGAACGTGCCCGCGATCGTCTTGCTGTCCAGGGTCGTGATCGTGACCTCCTCGGGGGAGGTGGGGGTCGATTCTTCGGGGACGAGCTCGCCGACCCCGGTGCACGCGCTGAGCGCGATGAGCAAGAGCAGCAGGGGGACTCGGTGTCGCACGTCGGCGAAGACTGCATTGATTTGCTGGGAACCGCCAGGGATCGCAGGTGTCCGACCGAGGCATGACCACGCACACGCGTCTCGCTCCTGCCCTCCTCTCAATCCCTGTCCTGCTGATGTGCCTCGGCAGCAGCGCTTGCGAAGACGCCGGCGGCGACTTCGGCGCCGACGAAGACGTCGATGGAATCACGGAGGTCCGCACCGACGCGGCCCCGATCGTGCTCGCCTCCCACAGCCTCAAGGAGGCGGTCGCGCGAGCCGCTTCGGGCGACATCCCCGAGGCCCGCAAGATCACCCCGGGCACCGACCCGGGCCAGGGCGCCCTGCAGGTCGTGCGCGGCACCGACGTGTTCGAGCTGCCGCTGGTCTACACCGAGGTCGACGCCGAGATCGCCGGCTTCGTCGCCGACATCGAGGTCCGCCAAGTCTACGGCAACCCCTTCGATGAGCCGATCGAGGCGACCTACCTGTTCCCGCTGCCGGACGACGGCGCGGTGGACGACCTGGAGATGCAGATCGGGAACCGGATCATTGTCGGCGAGATCCACCGCCGCGACGAGGCCCGCAAGATCTACGAGGAGGCGCGCGACGCCGGCCAGACCGCGGCCCTGCTGGAGCAGGAGCGGCCCAACATGTTCACCCAGTCGGTCGCCAACATCCTCCCGGGCGAGGCGATCGAGGTCGTCATCCACGTCGTGCAGCCGCTCAAGTACGAGGCCGGCGGCTACGAGTGGGCCTTCCCCACCGTGGTCGGCCCCCGCTTCATCCCCCTCCAGGGCACGGGCACCTCGGGCGGCGCCGCTGACGACGTCGAGCAGTTGACCGGCCCGGTCTCCGCCGAGCGCACCGGCAACGACATCCACATCCAGGTCTCGGTCGACGCGGGCGTGCCGCTGCAGGGCATCCGCTCGCCCTCGCACGACATCGAGATCCACGAGGACGGCGACGGCCGCGCGGACGTCGCGCTGGCGCCCCACGAGACCATCCCCAACAAGGACTTCATCCTCCGCTACGAGGTCGCCGGCGAAGCCCCCGAGGCCGCCGTGCTGACCCACCGCACCGGGGACGAGGGCTACTTCATACTCATGATCCAGCCGCAGGCGGACGAGTTCGTCACCGACGACGTGGTCACCCCCAAGGAGATGGTCTTCGTCGTGGACACCTCCTGCTCCATGAGCGGCTACCCGCTGGACAAGGCCAAGGAGGCGATGGAGCTGGCGATCACCGAGATGAACCCGGACGACCGGTTCTACGTCATGGACTTCAACTCCACGGTCAGCAGCCTCGCGCCGCGGCCGCTGGAGAACACCGAGGCCAACCGGCGCCGGGGGCTGCAGTACGTGCGGAACTTCACCGGCGAGGGCGGCACCAACATGGTCGAGGGGATCAAGGCCAGCCTGGACCTCCCCAAGGACCCCGAGCTGCTCCGGACGGTGCTGTTCATGACCGACGGCTACATCGGCAACGAGTCCGAGATCCTGGCGGCGGTGGAGACGCGCCTGGACCGGTCGCGGCTGTACAGCTTCGGCGTCGGCAGCTCCGTGAACCGCTACCTCCTGGACCGCATGGCCAAGGTGGGACGCGGACACGTCGAGTACGTGCGCCAGGACGAGGACGCTGACGAGCACGTCGCCGCCTTCTACGAGCGCATTCGCAACCCGCTGCTGACGGACGTCGAGATCGAGTACGACGGCATCGAGGTGCTGGACGTCTACCCCGATCCGGTCCCCGACCTGTTCGCCGGCCAGCCGGTGATCCTGGTGGGCCGCTACACGCAGGCGGGCGAAGGCGTCGTGCGGGTGCGCGGCAAGATCCGCGGCCGCGAGCACGTGCAGGAGATCAAGGTCACCCTTCCCGAGGTCAACGAGCGCAACGAGGGGCTGGCGTCGCTGTGGGCCCGCACCGTGGTCGAGGACCTGGAAGCGCGGATGTACGACCGCGAGAACGAGGCCATCATCGAGGATATCACCGAGATCTGCCTCGAGCACCGGCTGATGAGCAAGTACACGAGCTTCGTCGCGGTCGAGGAGCAGATCGTCAACGAGGACGGCACGCCCAAGCGCGTGCGGGTCCCCCTGGAGACGCCCGAGGGCGTGGACCACGGCGCCATCTTCGGCGAGGACGAAAAGGAGATGGACGTGATGATGGGCGGCTCGGTGCGACGCAGCGGAGGCAGCTCCAGCAGCAGCAGCTACGGCGTCGGGGGCCTGGGCACGCGAGGATCCGGCATGGGCGGCGGGGGCTACGGCCGCGGCGCCGGCATGGGCGCTCCCAAGACGGGCAAGAAGGTGAAGCGGCAGGCCCCCGCCAGCCCGCGGCCGAGCGTCAGCGCGCATCCCTCCCCCTCCCCCGGTCTGCTGGGCGGACTCGCCGACCCCGCCCCCGAGGACGACGCGGAGGCCGTCAGCGAGGACATCCCGATGCCGGTCATCTCCGGCCGGATCCTGGGGGACACCTCCCGGTTCGACCACCGCCTCAGCGCCGATGTGCAGCGGCGGGTGGATGCCCTCGTGGCCGAGCTGGCTTCGTTCCCCGGGGCGACGGGCAAGCTGACCCTGAAGATCGACGTCACCCGCGACGGCAAGGTCAGCCGGGTCACGGTCCTCAACGACGCGCTCGCCAACCCCGAGATGCTGGCTTCGATTCAGAAGCGCATGCGCAGCTGGTGGGTCGCCGCCCCGACGGACGGCAAGGCCGGCAGCTTCGAGCTGGAGATCCAGATCAACTAGGCGAACGCGCCGGGCCCCTCCCCGTCGAGCCACCGCAAGACGCGGAGGGCCCGCAGCGTGTTCCACCGGCTGGGCCGGCCCGCAGTCTCCATGTCGAAGTGGGTCTGCCCCGGGTGCTTGGCCTGGACGTTCCAGCGCCCGTCCCCGCGACGCTTCCGCCACAGCACGCCGACGGCGTCTCCGAGCCTGGGGTCGCGGCAGCCGGCTTCCCGGAAGTGGTCCAACGCGCGCAGGACGTCGTAGAACCAGCGGCCCGGAAACGACAGCCGGAGGAACTTCGGCGAGATGACCTCGCCCGTTCGATCGGAGCGGTACAGGCGGTGCTGCAGCAGGAACTCCCGGCCCTCCCGGGCCGCTGCTGCGAGCTCCTCCCGGCGGTACGTACCGCCTCCCTCGAGCCAGGTCTGGACGCCCTCGCAGACCGAGAGGGTCGAGTGCATCGAGCTGTGACGCGCCCCCCCTCGGTTGCGGCGGCAGTTGAACCCACCGTCCTCCATGCGCTGCGACAGGATGAAGTCGACCATCGGCCGGAGGCGCACCTCCGGAACCGCGAACCACGAGCAGATGTTCAGGGCCATCCCGTTGAGGCAGACGTCCGACTGCACCGTGTCGGACCGCGGACGCACGCTCGGGTCGTGGGGCAGGTCGCGGGTGAGGATGAGATCGAGGGTCTCGTCGACCTCCGGAACCCCCGGCGGGAGCTCCAGCGTGCGCAGGTCCAGCAGGGTGTAGTGCGAGGAGATCCACTTGGGCTGGTAGTACCGCTGGCCCCAGTGGCCGTGGTCCCCGCGGGCGGCCAGGAAGCGCGCCCCCCACCCTTCGGTCGAGATGCGTTGCTGAAGGTCGGGCCGGGGCTCGTCCAGGAGGTCCCGCCGAGCCTGGAACTCGATGCTGACGTCGCCGTCCAGGAGCCAGTCCAAGACGGTCACGGCGGCTGCCTGGTCGGTCATCGGTCCTGCCTCCCTTCTCGGCCTCTGGCTCGCTTCTTGCTCCCGTCGAAGACCGAAAGGGGCTGCCATGACCTTCCTCCGAGGACTCCTCGTCGGACTCACGCTGCTGGCCGCAGTCGGCTGCAATTCGCGCGCCGAACCCACCCCGGCGGGGCAGCTCCTGTACGAGCGGCACTGCGCCTCCTGCCACGGGGCCGACGGCCGGGGGGACGGTCCCGTCGCCGTCGGGCTCACCACCCGCCCGTCGGACCTGACCTCGATCGCGCTGCGCAACGGCGGCAAGTTCGACGACAGCGCGGTGCTGCGCACCATCGACGGGCAGCGCGCGGTCCACGCCCACGGGCCCCGGGACATGCCCGTGTGGGGCACCGTGTTCGCCGAGGAGCTCGAGGGCCAACGCAACGCCGGCTACACGGTGCTGCTGCACGGCCGTTCCCTGACCGACTACGTACGTTTGACCCGCCCTACGGTTTCGTTGGACACCCGTTTGGGGGCGGTCCCCCCGTAGGATCGGGTGACGATGAGCGACAAGATCGAGAAGAAGCAGGAGCAGCCGTTGAAGTGCACTCCCGTGGCCCAGATGCCCCATCTGGACGCGGAGCTTCAGGTTGAAGTGCACTCCCGTGGCCCAGATACCCCATCTGGACGCTCCCATGCCACAGGGGTGCGAGACCCCGCCCGCCGCGCCCCCGGCCTGGGCCCGTACTGAGCGGCTAGCCCAGCCCCACCATCGCCTTGCGGAGTGTCGCCCGCGCCGCCGCGGTGACTTCGATCTCGAGGCTCCGGCGCGCCGCCGCGGCGGCCGCCTCGTAGTCCTTGCGGGTGAGGCGGCAGCGGGCGTGGCCGGCCCACACCTCGGCCAGCGTGTCGTCCCACTTCATCAGGTCGTTGTAGACCTCGTCGGCCTGGTGGCAGCGGTCCAGCCTCATCAGCGCCGGACCGACCCGCAGCCGCTCCGCCGCGGCGAGCCCTTCGGGCATCGTCTCGAGCACGTCGACCACCGCACGGCAGGCCCCCTGCAGGTCGCCGCGAGCCATCAGCCAGCGCGAACGCGTGCGCAGCACCTCGGGGTCGTCGGAGTGCCGGCCCATCAGGTGGATCAGAGCGGCCCGCGCCTGATCGAGCTTGCCCAGCCCCACCTGGGCACGCGCCCGCATCACGGACGCTTCCTTGTTCCGGGGCTCCCGCTCCAGCGCGCTGTTGGCCAACCGCAGCACCGCCGCGAGGCCCGCCTTGCGGTACCGGTGCTGACGGCCCCGGGAACGGATCCAGACCGCCCGCGACAGCTCCGCGCGGCACGCCGCCCCGCTGGTCCAGTGCTCCTTGGCCTCCAGCATCAGCCGGACCGCCTCGTCCAGCACTTCGGCCGTCGCTTTGCCGCCGTCGGCGCGGTCGCAGGTGCGCTCGGCGGTCTGCTCCGCCAGGTCCATCAACCCGCGCGCCATGGCGAGGTTGGCCCGACCCTGGTCCGGATCGGGCCAGACGCCGGGGTCGTCGGACACCAGGCCCGTCTCGATGGTCTGCACGAACGCCACGAGCGCATCGAGCTCCGCCTTGTCGGCCGCCGATTCAATCGGCCGGCACTCGTCGGGCATGATCGAGATCGCGGCCAGCGTCTCCGTCGACATCGGCTTGTCGGCGAAGATCTCCTCGGCCAACCGGATCAGCTCCTGGTCGCCTTCGACCGCCTTGCACCGGCTCTGGAACCAGTCGTAGAGCACGGGGAAGCTCAGCGTCGCGAGCCCCACGCCGGCCAGCACGAGCAGGATGGGGAGCCACATGGGCTAACCGATCGCCCCGGCCGCGCGCAGCTGCGCGACCTCGTCGTCCGACAGCGCCAACTCGTCCTTGAGAAGCCCCTCGGTGTCGGCCCCCAGGAGCGGCGGGGGCGCGTACTCGGCCACCGGGGTGCGGTCTAGGTGGTACGGCGAGCCGACCGCCTGAAACGCGCCCACCGTCGGGTGCTGCATCGTGATGAGCATGCCCGCGGCCAGCGTCTGTTCGTGCTGCAGCGCCTCGTCGGGCCGCAGGATCGGCCCCGCCGGAACCCGGATCGCCTTCAGCTTCGCGATCCAGTCGTCCCGCGTGTGGAACGCGAAGACCGGGGCCAGCGCCGCCGCGAGGGCCGCGCGATCGGCCACGCGGTCGTTGTTGGTGGCCCACCGGGCGTCCCCCCGGACCGGGGCGAACTCCTCGAGGGCGCACATACGCTCCCACTGGGCGTCGTTGCCGGCGGCCAGCAGCAGCCAGCCGTCGGCCGCCTCGAAGGGCTCGTAGGGAGCGACGTTGGGGTGTGCGTTGCCCAGCCGAGGCGACGGCTGACCCGACATCAGGGCGTTGCCCGCGACATTCGCGAGCCACCCCAGGTGGGTGTCGAACAGGGAGATATCCACGTGCTGGCCGAGACCGTCGCGCTCGGCCGCCCGCAGCGCCGCCAGCGTGCCCAGGGCCGCGTTCATCCCCGTGGTGAGGTCCACGATCGGCACCCCCACGCGGTAGGGAGGCCCTTCCACCGGTCCGGTGAGCGCCATCACGCCGCCGTAGCCCTGGACGATCAGGTCGTAGCCCGGCTCGTTGGCCAACGGCCCCGTCTGGCCGAACGCCGTCACCGATGTCATCACCAGCTTGGGGTTGTCCTTGCGCAGCACCTCGAAGCCGAGCCCGAGGGCGTCCAGCTTGCCGGGGGGGAAGTTCTCGAACACCACGTCGGCCTTGGCGGCCAGCTTGCGGATGACGGCCTTGCCCTCGTCCGACTTCAGGTCGACGGTGAGGCTGCGCTTGTTGCGGTTGACCGAGAGGAAGTAGGCGGACTGGCCGTTGCGGCCGTGGGGCCCCCACTGGCGGGTGTCGTCGCCGGAGCCGGGGCGCTCGACCTTCCACACGGTGGCGCCGAGGTCGCCGAGGATCTGGGTGGCGTACGGACCCGCGAGGATCCGCGACAGGTCCAAGACCCTGACGCCATGCAAAGGAGGAAGGTCGCCCACGACCCCGGATGGTACCCGCCCGTGTGCGAGGATGCTTCAGATGCGCATCGCGGTGATCGGCGCTGGACGTCGAGCTGCACTCCCTGCCCGGCTGCACGCCCCTGCTGCAACCGGACCGCCCCCGCCTGTTCACCCCGAACAGCGCGCGAGACGCCCGCGTGCGGCCCGGGCGCCGGTTCACCAACTGGCGGCGGCTGCTCAAGCTCAAGCCCCACTTCGAGCGCTTCGCCGAGCGCGCCGCCTCCCTGGGACCCCCGCCGACGGACGCCACCCTGGGCGACTGCCTGGAGCCCGGTCCGTTCGCGACCTGGATGAGGCTGCTGACGACCGACGCCTACTCGATCCCCTTCGACCGGGCCCACGAGGTGCCGGCCGACCTGGCGGTGCCGATGCTGCGGGACTTCTCGACCGTGCGGAAGTGGACGCAGGTGCCCGGAGGCACGTACCGCTACATTGAGCGCCTGCTGGAGCGCTTCTCCGGGACCGTGCACACCTCGGCCGCGGTGCGGGGCGTGAGGCGGACCGACGTCGGCGTCCGCGTGCTCCTCGGGGACGGCTCCGAGCCGCACTTCGATGCGCTGGTGTTCGCCGCGCCTCCCGACCAGCTGCTGCCGATCCTGCGGGACCCCACCGACCAGGAACGTCGACGCTTCGGCCCGTGGCGGGCCAACCACGCCCACACCGTCGTGCACGACGACCGCGGCCTCTACCGACGACGCGGCGAGCGCTACGCCTGCGAGTTCGACCTGTTCGAGCTGCCCGACGGAGGGGGCGGCTACAATGCCCTGCTCGACCGCCTGGAGGACCTGCCCACGGACGACGAGCAGCAGTTCGGGCTCGCGCTCGGGCTGGACACCGAGATCGACCCCGCCCACGTGCTGCACGTGGAGCCGTTCCACACCCCCGACTACACGGTGGAGGCGCTGCGCTGGCGGCCCGAGGTGATCGCCACCAACGGCGAGGGGCGGATCTGGCACGCCGGCGCCTGGCTGGGGGACGGGCTGCACGAAGGCGCGGTCTGCTCGGCGCTGGCGGTGTCGCGTGGGCTCGGGGGACGAACGCTGTAGGCCGCTACTTCCGCGGGAGCACGTGGGGGCCCGACCGGACGGGGTCGCCGGTCAGGACCTCGTAGAGGCGCGAGCCGGTCCACAGCGTGCCCGAGAAGCCGGCGAAGCCGGCGCTAGCGTTGCAGAAGTGGAAGCCCTCGATCGAGGTGCGGTGGTCCAGGCGGCCGAACCCGATGTGGTCCGGGGTCAGGTCCGAGCCGTAGGAGTTGCCCGCGGGGCTCCCCACGTAGCGCTGGTTGGTGGTCGGGCTGCCGAGTACGCGCAGGTCGACGTGATCGCGGAAGCCGGGCACGTAGTCGCGCTCGATGATGTCGACCATCGCGTCGTAGATCTCCAGCTTCTTGCGCCGGTAGGCGCGCGGCGAGCTCAGCTTGAGATCGTGGAAGAAGGTGTAGTCGGCCACGGTCAGCAACTCGACGATCGTGATCCCCGGGGGCGCATCCGAGCGGTCCGACGTGAGCAGGGACGGCACCGTCATGGCGAACGACGGCTGGCTGTAGTCGCCCGCCAGCATGCGATCGAAGGTGGCGTTGAGGTCGGCCGACTCGGTGTGGAAGAGGTTGTTCCGGCCGAAGCCGTGGTCGCGCAGGTCGATGTCCTTCAGGGCGACGTAGGCCATGAAGTTCGAGTGGCTGTAGCTGTAGTCCAGCCGCTTGCGGACCTTCGCCGAGAAGTGCTCCAGGCCCAGCATCTCGGCCGCGCGGCGGGGGTCCATGTTGCAGATGATCTCGGCGCCCCGGATCTCGATCGGGGGGCCGGTGGTGGCGAACTGCTCGTCCACGGGCTCGACCTCGACCCCAACCACGCGGCCGCCCTCGCGCAGGAAGCGCGTCACCCGCTGCCCCAGCCGCACCTCGCCGCTGCTCTCGATCACGCGGACCATCGCCTGCACCACCGACTCGAAGTGGTGGGTCGGGTAGAAGGCGCCGCGCTGGTAGCCGGCGAAGAGCATCGTCCAGGCGAAGAAGGACAGCCGGTCCGGCGGAAGCAGGAAGTCCGGCCACTGCAAGCCGATGAGGGTCTGGGTCGCCGGGGGGAAGCCGAAGTGGTCGAACACGTCCTGCAGCGTCGCCTTGCGCCACCGCATCAGGCGCGCCGCGCGGCCCGCGATGACCGGCAGCTCACGCGCGGTCCAGGGAGGCTGGAGCTTGCCCAGCGCGACGTCGACCGCCTGCACCTCGGCCAGGAACCCCGTGATGGAGTCGGTCGAGTCGGGGAACAGCGCCCCCAGGCGGCGGCCGAGTTTGTCCCAGTCGTAGGGCACATCCAGCGCGTAGCCGGGCATGCGCATGCGGTCGTAGCCGTCGGGGTCGTAGGACTCGAAGGTGATCTCGTCCTGCAGCCCGAGCTTGCGGAGGAAGTTGTTGACGGGCCGGCCGGGGCCGTAGTTCCAGACGTAGTGCAGCTGCGCGTTGAAGCGCACCTCCCCCTCGCCCTTCCCCATCGTGAACGTGTGCCCGTAGCCGCCCGGAAGGTAGTGGGTCTCCAGCACGAGCACCCGCTTCCCCGCGCGGGCCGCCAGCGAGCTGAAGGCGAGCGCGCTCAGACCGCTCCCGACGACCACGTAGTCCCACGGCTCGACGTTGATCACGGGCAGAGCAGGTTGCTCTCGAGGTAGGCGCGGCGGTCCGACAGGAACTGCACGATCTCGTCGGCGGCGTGGTCAAAGTTGTCCATCGTCGGATCGTTGATGAGGTCGTTGGGATCCTGGGCCAATGCGGGGCGAATCGTCTCCGCGGTGGCCTCCACGAAGCGGGGGATCCCGTCGTTCCACCAGTCGCTCGCGAGGTAGTTGCAGATGCGCGTGTTGAAGGCGGTCCCGCACTGCTCGTTGTTGAGCGTCAGGTGCGCGAGCATGTTCATCCACTGGTAGTTGGGGTAGCCGACGTCCCCTTCGAGGGGGGCCACGCCGCTGAGCCACCAGACGTCCGAGGACATGTCCCAGCACAGGTTGTTGCCCGCCTCCGGGTCGTACGTGCAGCCGAAGGTCGTATCCAGATCCAGGGGGTAGACCTCCCACACCGGATCGCCCTGGGAGTTGTGCTGCCAGCTGATGTTGTAGTTGGCGGTGATGTGGTCGCGGTTCTGGATGATCGCGTGGACCGCCATGTACGAGGCATGGGTGTTGACGTCGACCCTGCCGCCGGTGCGGGTCAGGACCGTGTCGGACCGGCTGGGGGAGTCCAGGAAGTCCTGCCACAGGACGTCTTCGATCAATGCCTGAATGTCGCTGTGATCGCCGGGGCCGCCCGCGTTCTGGTTGTACATGACGTCGTCGTCCCAGACGTCGTACCAGGCGGGGTCCTCCATCGGCATGAGCCCGCCCTGGGGGGGGCTGTGCTCGGCCTCGTACATGGAGTTGTCGCGATCCCGGTCGTTGCGCTTGAGCCACTTGCCGGCGGGCCGCTCCAGCTCGACGTACAGGCCGTAGACCTCGCCGTTGACCCGGAGGAGCACGTAGCGGGTGCGCGGCGCGGGCAGGCGCACGAGGTGCCGGAAGGTCTCGTAGCCGAGCCGGTTCCGCATCATCGTCGGGTCGTTGTACTCGGCGCGGAGCGTGATCTTGCGGGAGTAGCCGGGGTGCTCGAAGTCCTCGGGGAAGCGGATGCGCAGCGACAGTTTGGGGTAGGTGCGCGCGGTCGACCCGTAGGAGCGGTACTGGCAGCCATCGGCGTACTCGACTCCACCGGCGGTCAGCACGCAGTCGTACCAGAAGTCGTGGAAGGGATCGTCGTGGACCGCCTCCCAGTCCGCTTCCGTCGTGGTGAGATCCCAGATCGGGACCTCCGTCGGCATGCAGAAGCCGGAGCGGCAGGACTCGCCGTCGCGGCAGTGGGCATCCACCGAGCAGTCGCCGCAGGTGCCGTCGGCGCAGCCCAGCGTGTCCAGGCAGTCGTCGGCGTCGCTGCAGGAGGCGGTGCAGACGTCGTTGATGCAGGCGAGCCCCTCGGCGCAGTCCGAGGGGCCGGCGGGGCAGCCCTCCCCTTCCAGCGCGAAGTGCCACGCGGGCGCGTTGCCGCACTCGAGGTCGTCGTCGACGGGGGGGCCCGTGTCGTCGTCGTCCAGGCCTCCGCAGGCCGACAGCGCAAGACCGAGGAGCACGAGAAGGCACCAGCGCAGCTTGATGGTCATCACCACTCTTTCGCCCCAGAGACGGGAGCCTAGCGCACCGAGCGGCGGTTGCTAGGGCTGGCAGATACCCGCGGAGTTGCAGACCTCGCCCGAGGTGCAGTCCGTGTCGGTCTCGCAGTACGCGCAGGAGGTCGGACCGCCGTCCGTCGCCTGAGCGAGGTGGCTCGCCTCGATGACCTCGAAGTCGGGGATCGGCACGCCGTTGTTGTAGACGCAGCTGCCGAAGGCGCACATGTCGTCGTAGCTGCCGTAGCCGGGCACGTACCCCTCGGACCAGACCAACTCGAAGGGGTCGATGCCGCAGATCAGGTTCGTCAGCCACTGCACTTCGAGGGCGTACAGCCCCGGCCCCGGGAAGCGCACGTAGCGGAACTTCTTCCACTGGCCGTCGGCCCAGTTGACCCACATCACCTCGTCGCCCTCGATGTCGAGGGTGAGGGCGTCGTTGCCGATGAGGCCGAGGGTGTAGGTCAGCGGCTCGCCGCAGCCGATGTGGATGTAGCCGCGGAGCTTGCCCCCGCCGTAGCTGCCCTGCGACGCGAGGGTGGGCCACGCGATGGTGCTGGGGAAGTTGCCCGGCGAGGCCAGGTAGTCGGTGCCGCAGCGGATGGACAGGTCGAGGGCGTCAGGCTGGATGACGGCCGACTCGGTGAGGCCGGGATCGGTGCCGTCGAGCATCGCCATGTAGGCGGGGAGGTCGGACACCAGCCAATTGCTGGGGGCGCTGCTCATCTCGCCCAGGAGGGCGCAGGCCTGGGGGGTGTCGACCGAGTCGGGGGCCGAGGCGCTGGCGGGGGCGATCTCGATGACGGTCTCGCAGGCGTTGTCCGCGACGGTGTCGCAGTCGTCGTCGACGCCGTCGCAGGCCTCGAGGGCGCCGGGGTAGACGCGGGCGTCGCTGTCGTCGCAATCGCCGGAGGTCAGCAGGTGCTCGGGCGAGGGGGGATCGCACGCGTTCTCGGCGACGTTGCTCCCGACCCCGTCGCAGTCCGCGTCGGCGAAGTAGTCCGTGCCGTTGATGGGGTCGTTGTCGACGGTGGTGTCGCAGTCGTTGTCGAACCCGTCGCAGACCTCGTCGTTGCCGACGTAGTTGTCGATGTCGTTGTCGTCGCAGTCGCCGTCGCACTCGGCCTGCCCGTCGCTGTCGTCGTCGATCTCGTCGGTGGGCACGACGGTGTCGCAGTCGTTGTCGATCCCGTCGCACAGTTCGGGGGCGCCGGTGTAGGAGTCGAGGTCGGCGTCATCGCAGTCGCCGGCGCAGGCGGACTGGCCGTCGACATCGCCGTCGAGTTCGTCCGCGGGGACCACGGTGTCGCAGTCGTTGTCGAGGCCGTCGCACAGCTCGGGGGCCCCGGTGTAGATGTCGGCGTTGGTGTCGTCGCAGTCGGGCTGGGCGGCGCACTCGGTGACGCCGTCGCCGTCGTCGTCGATCTCGTCGCCGGGCACGACGGTGTCGCAGTCGTTGTCGGCGCCGTCGCAGACCTCGGTGTTGCCAGGGAAGTTGGCCGCGTCCGTGTCGTCGCAGTCCTCGCCCGCGGGGACTCCG
>PVBE010329780.1_pt1 | contig 13750 bp, 15 predicted proteins | sample 1631181 | NCBI WGS metagenome assembly PVBE01 (sample SAMN08397723, study PRJNA350692) | Marine metagenome, whole genome shotgun sequencing project. | isolation source: water | place: Pacific Ocean | collected 2012-04 | reverse complement strand
GGTCTCGGCGGCGACATATGAAGACGTGGATGTTCTGCGCGAGGGCGAACGTACCCCGGTACTGATCCCGAAAGATCACCCTTTCAATCCTAAAAAAGGCGGTAAGGATTGAAAATTGACGGAGCTTGTCATTGCGGGCACATTGACTACGAAGCCGAAATTAACCTGGATCAGATCGTTATTTGTCACTGCACGGGATTGTCAGGCCCTGTCGGGATCGGCTTTTCGAACGGTCGCCGTAACCGTTGAGGACGGTTTCCGGCTGCTGTCCGGCGAACTCAAGATTTACGTAAAAACTGCGGAAAGCGGGAAGCCGCGCCAACAAGGCTTTTGCCCCCATTGCGGTTCGCCGGTTTACTCGGCAGATGATGTGGACGACCCTAAGAGTCTGATTCGAAACTAATTCAATGATATCAATTCCTTGCAATCAAGCATGTTACCCGCCTGACGTGTGCTATCAGGATCTAGCTTTCAGCGATACCAATGTGGCTTTCCCAATCTTTGGCTAATACCAACGGGCATAGAGTGAAGAGTTCACACTTGATATGATAAGGGCTGCTGTGAAAGTTTAAAAGCGATTACCCTGATCGTCTTTTGCGTCACCTCGAAATCCCGTCGCCACCACATACATTTCCGCCGAATCGGAACGACTGGCTGGGGGCTTGGCGTGGCGTACCGTTTTGAAGCTGCGTTTCATCGCGCCCAGCATCTCGTTTTCGGTGCCGCCTTGCAGAACCTTGGCTATGAAAACTCCATTTGGAGCCAGCACCTCACAAGCGAATTCCAGCGCTGCTTCACACAAGGCCATGATTTTCAAATGATCCGTCGCCGTGTGGCCGGTCGCCGGCGCCGCCATGTCGCTCAAAACGATGTCGGCGGGGCCGCCCAAGGCTTCCTTCAACAAACCGGGAGCCTCATCATCAAGGAAATCGTGTTGCAGAACCGTCGCGCCGGAAACCGGTTCCATTTCGTTGATGTCCAGGGCGACGATGATACCGTTTTTGTTTTCGCCACCCGGTTTTGCGCGTTCAACTGCGACCCTGGTCCAGCCACCGGGGGCCGCGCCCAAATCAACGATACGTTTTCCGGGTTTCAGAATGTGGAATTTTACATCAAGTTCTATCAACTTGAACGCCGCACGGGAGGCGTAACCCTGCTTGCGGGCCTCGGCGACGTAAGGGTCGTTGAGTTGGCGTTGCAACCATCGGGTCGACGACAGTTTCCGCCCTTTTGCCGTGCGTACTTTGGTATGTACGCTGCGTCCTGTCAGGCCGCCATCACCGCGGGATTTGTTTCTGTTTCCCTTGCCGCCGCTTTTCCTGCTCATGTGGGGGCTCCGTTGAGTGTATCGCCATTTTCTCGAATCAACCCCATAAGCAATCCTTCGCGAATTCCCCGATCAGCGGCGCGTACCTTTTGTGAAGGCCAGCGCCTGTAGATCGCTTCCATGATGGCGCAGCCCATGACGACAAGGTCGGCCCGCTCTTTACCTATGCAGCCGTTTTTGGCCCGCTCAGCGAAATTCATTCTGGACAGGCGTTCGCTAATGGCGGCGATGACTTCAACCCGCATGTCCAGGCCATCGACCTGCGAGCGATCATAGCGATCCAGGTTCAGGTAAAGGCCACCCAATGTGGTAACCGTGCCGGACGTGCCCAGCATTTGCACATCGTTTGAATAAAAATAGTCGGAAATTCCATGTTCCTCGTCGAAAGGTGCAAGGCCTTCATCGACAAAATCAACGATCTCCTCGTAATGATGACGTTCGACAACGCCGTTGCTGTATTGTTCGGACAAAGTGACGACGCCGACGGGTAGAGACAACATGCCCAGTACTTCAGGCTCACCACCCGTGGAGCAGGCGACCCAAATCAATTCCGTACTGCCGCCCCCGATGTCAAAAACGATGGCCTGGGATGTTTGGTCATCAAGGAGTTGCGCACACCCGTCCAGGGTCAGTTGGGCTTCCTGCTCCGGGGTGACGGTTTCAAGCTGGATACCGGTTTCCCGCTTTACCCTGTCGTAAAAGGCGTCACTGTCGGTCGCCCGTCGACAAGCTTCTGTAGCGACGGAGCGTGAATGCTCGACGCCATTGGCCTGCATTTTTTCGGCGCAAACTGTGAGAGCCTCAATGGTTCTCATGATAGCCGCTTCATTAAGTCGATTGCCCTGGTTAAGACCCTCACCAAGGCGGACAATACGCGAGAATGAATCTATGATCTTGAACGAGCCGTCTTTTACCCGGGCGACAAGAAGCCTGCAGTTGTTGGTGCCAAGATCAATGGCGGCATACACAGTCTCGCTCATGCGTCCATTGCTCCAAAATCAATCGCACCTGTATTCCTGCACCCATTACTAAACCTTCAAGGGGTTCGTTTCCATACACGATATTGATCCGCCTTTAGAGCAGGGGAATATCCACGTAATTGCCGATACTGTCCTCGCGGTAAGGGCAAGAACGGTTACGATCTCAACTACATCCGCGCCCGCACGTCCAAAACCAGCGAAGCCTGGATCAGAAGCATCTTCCTGGTCATGAACCTGCTGGTTCTGCTCAGGTTTTCGTTTGTCCGGGTTCTGACGCACACGGGAACACCACGTGGCAGCAGTTTTGGAAGCCCATATCCACTGGCTGCACACCATCACAATTCGCCAGACCGGCAAACTGAAACAATCGTCATTATTGGAAATGGCTTTCTGAGGAGGCTCTATGTAATAGCCCTTGCGTTTCTTATGCGTTTGGCTATATTCGCGCACTTCTTCCCAAGAATGAGGGCCAAAAAGGCCCCGCCCAGTGACACCCGCCAGTTTTTCAATGGGTGTGCGCCGGTGCTATTGGGACAAAAACAACCGGCAAACGAGTGATTGGAATAAAGTCAAGATGAGCAGACGTATTAAATCGAAGTACAAGATCAATCGACGCCTCGGCGTCAACCTTTGGGGACGTCCCAAAAGCCCCATCAACAACCGCGAAAGCCGCCCCGGACAACACGGTCAGCGTCGCCGTAAGGAAACCAACTACGGCACCCAGTTGATGGCTAAACAAAAGCTCAAGGGCTACTACGGCAACATCACCGAGAAGAAATTCCGTCGCTATTATGATGAAGCCGTGCGCCGCCGTGGCGACACGTCTGAGAACCTGATCGGTATTCTTGAGCGCCGTCTGGACGCCGTGATCTACCGCATGAAATTCGTGCCAACCGTGTTCGCCGCGCGCCAGTTTGTCAACCACGGCCATGTTTCGGTCAACGGTAAAAAAGTCAACATCGGCTCTTATTCGGTTTCCGACGGCGACGTCATCGAAATGCGTAAAAAGTCCCACGACATCCCGATGGTCCTGGAAGCCGTCGTCTCACCCGAGCGCGACATTCCCGACTACATGGAAGTCGACCACAAAAAGATGAAGGGCACGTTCACCCGCCAGCCCCTGCTGGCCGATGTGCCGTACCCGGTCCAGATGGAACCCAACCTCGTCATCGAATTTTATTCGCGCTAGGTATGAAATAAATCCGATAACACACTATGTAGTATGTTTCGGACATAATTGAGAAAAAGGACGCTATATGCAGCGTCCTTTTTTGCGTTTGCATTCTACACAAAACCTACACACGCTTGATATTTAAAGGATTTGACGACGATACTGTTGATGAAACTACACGTTTTCTACACGTAGATTGGCAGAAACAGCGTTGACGGATTTCCGGACTGTTTAATCTGGCCATGCGCCTGGAACGAGAACAACATCACGATCATGCCGTTGCCACCGAGGACCCCAGAGCTCAACCCTGTGGAAAATATATGGCAATTCATGCGGGACAACTGGTTATCAAATCGCATCTTCAGCTCATACGATGAAATCGTCGCCATTTGCTGTGAAGCATGGAACAGGCTCATGGATCAGCCGTGGAATAATAATGTCCATCGGCATGAGGGAATGGGCACATGGGTTCTGATCAATGCCCGTTGGTATAACTCCTCATTTTGACGAGAAGTCTACACCAACTATTCGCTTAAAACATTATCACGGTTTAATGATTTATTACTCTTTCCCGAACCAGCGCTCAGTGGCGGCATTATCGGAGTCTTTGGCATCGACCCATTCGCCGCCCTGGTCTGTTTCTTCCAGTTTCCAGAATGGCGCTTTGGTCTTTAGCCAGTCGATCAAAAAGCGGCAGGCATCGAAAGCGGCATCCCGATGGGCGGAAGAAGCCGCGACAAACACAATCTGGTCGCCCGGCTCCAGGCGGCCGTAGCGGTGGATGATCAGGGTATTTTCCAGGGGCCATCGCTTTTGCGCCTCGGCTTCGATTTTTTCCAAAGCCTTTTCAGTCATGCCTGGATAATGTTCAAGAGTCATGGAGTTGATTTCAGTGTCCCCGGCCATTTCGCGAACAAGGCCGCTAAAAGCCACCACGCCACCGACGCCAAGGTTGCCCTCGCTCATGGCTGCGACTTCACTAGCGTAGTCGAAATCTTCTTCCTGGATGCGAATCATTGCCGCGCTAGCCCCCCGTAACCGGCGGGAAGAAGGCGACCTCGTCGCTGTCGCCCACCGGGTGGTCCAGTTTCACGTGTTCCTGATTGACGGCCACGCGAATAATGGTGATATCATCAAATGCTTTTTGATATCCCTCCCCCCGGCCTTTAAGCCACTCAACCAGCCCTTCGACGCTGGTGACGTTTTCGGGTAGGCTTAAGTCTTCACTGCCGACGCCGATACGGTCGCGGACCCAGGAAAAATATAGGACTTTCACGTCTTCTCCTTGCGAGCAAAATCAGGGACACATTTCCGAAAAAGGCAGGAAATCAACCAAATCACCTTCATCTACCTGGGTCAGGTCTTCGGCGACTTCAATCAGGCCATCAGACGCTACCATCGACGTCAATACACCTGACCCACCCGCCGGATAAAGGTGTGCGCAGTTGACACCGTTTTCATCTTTTTCCAGTCGCGCCCGCAACCATTCGCGCCTGCCACCATTGGTCCCAAAGCTAAAGGCCGCAGGCACCCTGTAAAGCGGGGGCCTTAAATCCGTTGCGCCGGAAAGCCGCAAAACCATTGTCCGGGCGATACGCATAAAGGTGACCATGGCCGCCACGGGGTTACCGGGCAAACCGACAAAAGCCGTTCCGGCGATCTGCCCAAATGCGATCGGCCGGCCCGGCTTGATCGCCAGACGCCAAAAATGCAGGCTTCCCAAAGACTCAACGGCGGGTTTGATGTGATCTTCGTCGCCGACCGAAACGCCGCCCGAGGTAAACAGCAAATCATGATTCTTTGCCGCCCCGGCCAAAGCTCCCGCGATGGTCGCCTCGACATCTTCGAGAATGCCCAGGTCCGTAACCTCGCACCCCAACCTGCTCAATAGCCCCATGACGGTAAAGCGGTTGGCGTCATAAATGCAGCCCGCTGGAGCATCATCCGACGGATCGCGAATTTCGTCGCCAGTGGAAAATACAGCGACACGCAATTTTTTATAGACCTCAAGATCACTACGCCCGACGGAAGCCGCAAGGCCTATTTCCTGCGGCCTAAGCCGTTTACCGCGCTCAAGGATGATCGCGCCTTCTTCCACGTCTTCCGCCTTGAAGCGGCGATTTGCTCCCTGCTTGATGCCCGCAGGTAACACAACGTCGTTTCCATCAATGCGTACGTCTTCCTGCATGAATACCGTATCCGGGCCGTCGGGCATGGGTGCGCCGGTAAATATTCGATACGCCTCGCCTCTTTTTGTCTCGTGGTCCAGGGGATGACCGGCGGCGATACGCCCCCCCAACGGCAGGCGGGTATCTTCATCGGACGAAAGGTCGTCAAAAAAAACTGCATACCCATCGACGGCGGAATTATCGTGCGGGGGGACATTCCTGTCGGATCTGACGTCTTCGGCCAGCACTCGTGACAACGCGTCACTCAAAAGGATTCTTTCCATGCCAACGACCGGCTTAAGGGTCGTTTCCAATTCATCCAGCGCCGTATCAAGCGGGGTCAATTCATAGGCATGGGTGAAACAGTCATCCTTAAGCTGCCCCATGCTTCAGGCTCCCTTCAAGCTCGCACCGATCAACAATAAAATCGGCGATGGCGACAGTATTATTCAGATCAATGACCGGCACTTCCAGCCCTTCCAGAAAAGTATCGCAGGTAACCGCGACGACATCCCTGTCTTCGCGGCAGCGCAGCGGCTTACCATTGGCTTCGCGGTAGACTTCCAGTTTCTCATAACGGTGGGATTTGAACCCTTCAATCAACAATAGATCAACAGGGTTCATTTGCTGGATCAATTCATCCATGCCCAGTTCAGGAGCGCCGCGAAGTTCGTGCATCAGCGCCCAGCGGCTGGATGACGAAATCATCACTTCCGCCGCCCCTGCCTTGCGGTGCTCGAAGGAATCCTTGCCTTCGCTATCCAAATCGAACCGGTGATGGGTATGCTTCATCGTCGACACTTCCAGGCCCCGCCCGATTAACTCAGGCAGGAGTTCTGCCATCAGGGTCGTCTTACCGCTACCGCTTGAGCCGGTTATGCCAAAAACCTTCATTAACGTATGTCCTTAATCTTCATTTTCCGCGATATGCCGCAAACCGGCCTTCAAGTAGTCGTAACCGGTGCCAACGGTCAGCGCAGCGGCGACCCAAAGTCCGAGAATGCCGATTTCCGTTGTCGTAACGGGACCAAAATCCGGTCCGGCTACACCGACAAGAAGGAAGCCCAGGGCCAGCATCTGGATTGTCGTTTTCCATTTAGCGAGAACCGTCACCGGAACCTTGACCTGCACCTCGGCCAGAAATTCCCTCAATCCAGAAACCAGAATTTCCCGGAACAAGATAATTGCGGCCGGCAAAATAGTCAGGTCGGCAATTGCATCCGTGGAGACCAGCATCAGCAAGACGCCCGAAACCAGAAGCTTATCCGCAATCGGGTCAAGGAAGCGCCCCATCGCCGATTGCTGTTCCCAGGCGCGCGCCAGATATCCATCAAAAAAATCGGTGATACAGGCGTAGGTATAGACACCGAACGGCAGCCAGTTACCCATCGGCGTTGGAAGAAACATAAGCACAACGATCACAGGAATAGCGAGAATCCGTGAAAATGTCAGAATATTTGGCAAGTTTGCCCACATGTGCTTTCCAGATTTAATTTTCTTAACTAATTGCCCAAGGTTTGCAGCGGCCAGAGTTTACCCTTCTGAATGGAACCAGTCATAGATTTTCTTGGCCATAGCGCCACTAATTCCATTAACGGCCTCTAAATCTGCCAATCCGGCGGCTTCTACCGAGCTCGCAGAACCAAAATGATGCAACAAAGCCCTCTTACGGCCTGGTCCAATACCGGGAACGCCGTCAAGGCTGGATTTTGTCACGGCCTTGCCTCTTTTTTGACGATGGAAGCCAATGGCAAAGCGGTGTGCCTCATCGCGAAGTCTTTGCAGGAAATACAATACCGGGTCGCGTGGTGGAAGGCTTATCGGGGCACGGCCCGGCAGGAAAATCCTTTCGCGCCCGGCATTTCGATCCGGCCCCTTGGCGATCGCTGCGACAACCATGTCCTCAATACCCAATTCTTCAAGGACCTTCAGCGTAACACCCAGTTGGCCAGCCCCGCCGTCGATCAACACCAGATTGGGCCAATGTCCCAGTTTTCGGTCCGGGTCTTCTTTCAGGGCGCGAGAAAAACGCCGTGTTAAAACCTCGTTCATCATGGCGTAATCATCACCGGGAGCAGTCTCAGGGTTTTTGATGTTGAACTTGCGATACGCGTTTTTCATCATTCCGTCTGGCCCGGCGACAATCATACCGCCGATTGCCTTGGTGCCGGATATATGACTGTTGTCGTAAACCTCAATTCTTTCTGGCGCCGCCTCAAGGTCCAGGGCTTCGGCCAGTCCTTCCAGCAGGCGGCGCTGTGATGCGCTTTCCGACAAACGCCGACCAAGCGCCTCGCGCGCATTGTTCAGGGCGTGTTCGATCAGACTTAATTTATCGCCCCGTTTTGGGCAGGTGACGTTAACCTTGCGGTCCGCCTTGACGCTCAGGGCATCGGCGACCAGGGACTGGTTCGGCAAACGGTGAGAAAGCAAAACAAGACGTGGCGGTTCTTTATTGTCGTAAAATTGGCCGATAAAGGCCTCCATAACCAGGGCTTCATCTTCATCCTTTGCATGGGAGGGATAATAGGCGCGATTACCGAAGTTGCGCCCACCCCTGAAGAAAAAGACCTCGATACAGGTTTGCCCACCTGCCTGACAGGCGGCAATGACATCGGCTTCACCGACACCGGCGAGATTGATCCCTTGATGAGCCTGGATGCGGGTCAGGGCCTGGATACGGTCGCGATAGCCCGCCGCTTCCTCGTATTCCATGGCATCACTGGAAATTTGCATACGCCTTGCGAACTCACGCTGGATTTTTTGACTTTCGCCAGTCAAAAACGCACGGGATTCCGAGACCAGTTCGCCATATTCTGCTTCGCTAATCCGATCAACGCAGGGCGCCGAACAACGCTTGATTTGATACAGCAGGCAGGGTCTGGTTCGATTGGTAAAGACACTGTCAGAACATGTGCGAAGAAAAAAACCGCGTTGTAAAACGGTCAGTGTTTCATTCACGGCTCCGGTCGAAGCAAAGGGGCCGAAATATTCACCGGGGCGGTTTTCCGCCCCCCGATGCTTCAATACCTGAGGATAGGGGTGTCCGCCTGTAAGATGAATTCTGGGGAACGATTTATCATCACGCAGCAGAATGTTGTACTTGGGCTTATAGCGCTTGATCAGATTGGCCTCAAGCAGCAGGGCTTCAGCTTCGGTATGGGTGGTGACAAACTCCATTGACGCGGTTTCGGAAATCATCCGCCGCAACCGGGTCGATTGACGATTGAGGTTGGTATAACTGGCGACCCGTCTATTTAAATTTTTTGCCTTGCCTACATAGAGCACATCCCCGCCCGCGTTAATCATCCTGTAAACGCCCGGCGCAGCATCCAGGGTGCGCAGATGGGCCTGAATTATACTGACGCCGACAGGCACCTTGCCGGTATCTTCAAGGGGTTGTTTTGCTTTTTCTTTTGGGGTCGGCATCACCCTTTTCTTTTCGGACTTTTTATTCGCCATTAGGACCGCCACTAGTGTCCTGCACCAGAAATACGCACGCGTATTTCACTCTTTTGTGACAACTATCCACGACTCTTGTGAATAACTCTGTTGATAAGGCCCTTTCTGAGAGAAAGTTCCCTGCCAATCCAAGGGGTCTTCCAAATTGCATAAAAAATAGGCACTTTCACAACCAGTTGTTTTTAAAAGAATAATTTAAAATCAAGAGAAGAATGTAGAAAAAGAGCGTTTTTCGGTGATTATTTTACTATCGAAACGACACTGCTCTCATCCCTGTGCACAACTCGTCGCATTTTTTCCCAATGAATCTATTTATTGCAATGGGTTGCAGGAATTTCCGGAGTCCCGGCCGAAGGTTACGAAACATTTTTTTCTTCAAGAATTATTGGTATTTACTACCTGGGATTCGGGATTGAACCTCTCTATTTCGACTCCGACGCTGACGGCGTCTTTCAATATATCGAGTTTCTCGATACGGACTCTGGCCGAGCGAACACTACCGTCTGTCAGGCACATTGCGGCGACATCCTCAGCCAGGGTTTCAACAAGGTTCACGTGCTCGCGCGAAACCAGTTCGCGCACACCTTTTGTTAGCTCCTCGTAACAAACGACACTCGCCAGATCATCATTAAGATTGCCGTTGGTTTCGCCTTCGCGAACGGCCAAATCAAGATTGATGCGTACCCTCTGCAAGGCCTCGCGCTCGTAACTGTGAACGCCAATCGAACATTCAAGGACGAGATCGCGAACGAACACGTGACGGATGGCGGCGCGCGCATCCGCGATATTGTGGGGTTGTACCAGCCCCATCTGGCTACTCGTCATTTACCGACCTACCTTGTTCTATTCCACCGCCCCGCCTGCGGGTTGTTCATGCGACCATCCCATATGCTGACCGCCATCAAGGGCAATCATCTGACCGGTCATCGAGGGCGCCTCAAGGATAAACCTTACTGCTTCGACTATTTCCTCTAACGTCACGTTTCGCCTCAACGGAAGCGACGACCATTGTTTAATAAACGTCTCTTCCGTCTGCCTGGCGCTTGGCAGAGCCGGTCCTGGGCCGATGGCGTTTACACGCACTTTAGGCGCAAGGGCCATGGCTAATGTCTGGGTCAGGGTCCACAAACCGGCCTTGCTTAGAGTATAGGTAAGAAAATGCGGCGTCAGGTTCCACACACGCTGGTCGATAATATTAACGACATTCCCCTCAAGTCCTTCGGGTAGCTGCTCCACAAAGGACTGCGTCAGCACAAAAGGCGAGCGCAGATTGACCTGCATGTGCGCATTCCACGACTCGAAAGTCGCAGTCTCCGCCAAATCTTCTTCGAATAACGAAGCACTGTTAATTAGGCAGGATATGGGGCCTGTCATTTCGACAACCCGACTTACCAAAGAGCTTGCCTGTTCTTCATCATTTAAATCAGCCTGAACCGCTACCGCTTCACCACCGTTATCAATAATCAATCGCGCCAGTTCTTCGGCCTCGTCCCTGGAGGTGCCGTAATGCAATGCAATCCGCCACCCGTCTAAAGCCATGCCGACGGCGATGGCCCTGCCGATGCGTTTTGCAGATCCTGTTATCAGGACAGTATTTTTGTGTTCTTCAGACATAACGAAACTTTGCGCGATCAGGGGCTGGTATTCAAGGGTTCGTTTCGCACTTTTATCCAAACAAGGCCATCAACTGCGCCACGCCATATACCTGCGCCGACACATAAGCCGCATATCCGACCAAAAATGAAACTGCGACGGAACGTCCCAATCGCCAGCCACCAATAAGATAAGGCAACATCAGCACCGTGACCCCCAGCATCAGCCACAAGTCAAAATCCAGCAGTTGTTGGGGAACTTCGAGTGGCATTACCAAAGCGACAGCCCCGACAACCGCCAAAATGTTAAACAGGTTTGAACCGACGACATTGCCAAGGGCCACATCCGTATGTCCCCGCATGGCGGCGACAACGGAAGCCGCCAATTCCGGCAAGGACGTACCGATTGCCAGTACGGTCAGGCCAATGACTTCATCGGCGATGCCAAATGTTTTCGCCATCTCGACCCCACCATCGACCAGCAAATCGGCACCAAAAACGACACCCGCCAATCCAGCCAAAATCGCCATCCATATGGACCAAAGGGTTTTAAGACCCTCGAATTCCTTAACTTCTTCAATGTGAATTTCCGCACTGACGCCCCCATCATGACTATCGCGCCAATAAGCCCGGGCGAGGAAAACAAACAGAATGACAAGCAATACCCCGCCTTGCCACGCTTCAATGGTTCCCAACCAGCAAAACCACCCGAACAACAAAGAACTGCCCAACAAAACCATTCCATCGCGCATCAGCGCATAGGGTTTTATTGAAATCGGTTTCAACAAGGCGGCGACGCCAACAATCATCAGCATGTTCGCTATGTTTGATCCAACCACATTGCCCAGCGCCATTCCCGACGAACCGGCTATGGCAGCGTCCATGCTGACGAGGAGTTCCGGGGCGGACGTCCCAAAGGCAATAATCGTCATGCCGATGATGATCGGCGGTATTTCCATCCTGCGCGCCAGTCCGACGGCGCCACGAACGAGAATATCGGCGCTTCCCAACAGGAAAACAAAGCCGAGCAGGACTTTTAGATACATCATGAGGTTAACGCGAGCCTTCAACGAAATTGCGGAATTCGGCGACAATATCCACGTAGAGGGTTCGTTTAAAGGGAACAATCAAATCGACAAGTTCATCGATTTCGACCCACTTCCAGTCACTGAATTCAGGTGCCTCGTAAGCTTCGAGATCAATATCCTCGTCTTGCCCCAGAAATCTGAGCAAAAACCATTTCTGGCGCTGTCCGCGGTATCTTCCCTTCCATATTTTTCCGATCAGGTCTTCAGGCAGGTCATAATTCCGCCAACGATCGCTTTCCGTTATGATTTTGGTCTTGTCGGTGCCGGTTTCCTCCATCAATTCACGCAACACGGCAACGGAAGCATCTTCCCCGTCATCAATTCCGCCCTGGGGCATCTGCCAGGCGTCACCGGGCGTATCGATCCGTTTGGCGACAAAAACCTTGTTTTCATGATTGATCAACATGGCCCCGGCGCACGGGCGGTAAGGCAATTTTTTCTTTTTATGCTTTTTCATTGCAGGAACTGCTTATCGGCTAAAGCGGATAAAGGAGCCAAAACAAAATTCCTGGTATCAAGATTTCCTGTCCAGGCGACGATATTGGTATCGCCTTCAAGAAACATCAATCCGCGCCTGCGAATTTCTTCCAGGAATGTCCGTACATGCTCGTCCGATGTATTGAATTTTGATCCCATGACAGCCATTTCAAACTCCGGTTCTTGCGCTCCTTCACCGATGGCAGCAACGTCGTCCTCCCCGTCTTCGGAAGCTTGATGGAAAGTAATTTGAAGGGTAGTTTCAATGTTCCGCCTGATTATCCCTTGTCGTCACTGAGCGACGGCGATTTTGCCTGAGAACATGGCGACACCCCGGATCAAATCGAGAGCACGATCAAGTTGATAGTCCCTGATCTTGTTCTCGACAGGTTTATCCGCCTTCGACTTTTCCTCATCCTTGACGCCATCCGCGTCATCGTCGTTGCCATTGTCCAGCGCCCCACGGAGGTCAGCCTCGCTTCTTGCCCTTGGTGTGGAAATTGTTTCGATCTTCGCCAGTTCTACGACGATGTCAGGTTCAATTCCAACCGCCTGGATAGAGCGGCCCGACGGCGTGTAATAACGCGCCGTGGTCAAACGCATGGCGCCTTGTTCGGACAACGGGATAATGGCTTGTACCGAGCCTTTACCGAAGGATTTGGTGCCCAGCAAAATGGCCCGGCTGTGATCCTGCAGAGCGCCAGCGACAATTTCAGAAGCCGACGCCGAACCCCCATTAATTAGCACGATAAGCGGCAACCCGTCTGTCAGGTCACCGCTGCGCGCGTTGTAGCGCGACGTTTCATCCAAACGGCGTGATCGAGTCGATACAATTTCACCCTTATCAAGGAATATATCGGAAACGGAGACTGCCTGGTCGAGCAGGCCGCCAGGGTTGTTGCGCAGATCAAGGATGACCCCCTGCAACTGTTCGCCTATTTCCTCTTTGAATTTGGCAACGGCCTTTTTAACGCCGTCGGCCGCCTGGGCGTTGAACGACGTAATGCGCAGATACCCTATATCACCTTCCATACGCGAACGTACCGAACGGATTTTGACGATGGCGCGCGTGATCGTTACCTCGAAATCATCGACTCCTTCGCGTCGTACCATCAGTTTCATATCGGTACCAACCTTGCCGCGCATCTTTTCAACCGCCTGCCGCAAGGTCAGCCCGAGAACGGGTTCGTCATCCAGGTGCGTAACAAGGTCGCCGGCCTTGATCCCGGCGCGGTGGGCGGGGGTGTCGTCGATGGGCGAGACCACCTTGACTAAACCGTTTTCCATGGTCACTCCGATGCCCAACCCGCCGAATTTGCCGCGAGTCCGAACCTGCATGTCTTCGTAGTTCTTTTTGTTCATGTAGCTGGAATGAGGGTCAAGAGACGACAACATGCCGCCGATTGCCGCTTCAATCAATTCTTCGTCGGTCAGTTCCTCGACATAATCGGCGCGCACGCGCTCGAAGACATCACCGAACAGACG
>PVBE012426604.1_pt1 | contig 13751 bp, 1 predicted proteins | sample 1631181 | NCBI WGS metagenome assembly PVBE01 (sample SAMN08397723, study PRJNA350692) | Marine metagenome, whole genome shotgun sequencing project. | isolation source: water | place: Pacific Ocean | collected 2012-04 | reverse complement strand
CGCCGCGCCGTCAAGGGTCGCGATCGGGCGCGATCCGATCAGTCGTGCCAACTTACCCCCCCCCTCCGGGGATGTGATTTTCTCCTTTTATGATTCTTCGTTCCTCTCTGGTTTCCTGCCCATCTTCCTCAGCATCAAGGGGCTGCTGGGCAGCTCCGCGGGACCGTGGCCCGCCGCGCCGTCAAGCGTCGCGGCGAGGTCCGATCCGACTGGCGAGTCAGACCCGCGCGAAGGACTACCCCATGTCCGCGAGGCGCGCTCGCTTCGCCTGCCGCCGCTCCAGGGCCTTCGCACGGTTCGCCGCAACACGACTCTTCTCCTCCGCCGAGAGCTCCTGGCGCACCTCCGGACGCTCCACCACGGGGATCTGCAGAGGCGCCGCGACGCCAGCGGCGGCAGGCACCGCTGCCGGCAGCCCATCCCCAGCGACACCCGGCGCAAGAGCTGAGACCCCGCAGACATCCAGCGTCGAGCCTCCGCGTGCATAAGGTGTCCGCTCCGGTCCATCTTGGACAGCCTGGTCCCACGCACCGTCCCGGACATACACGAGGACTGCCCAGTCTTCCCGCATCCGGTGGATGTTCATCGCCTGCCACGTTAGCCTTCGCACGGGAGCAGAATCATCAAAGGTGCCGTACTCGTTCCGACCATCAGGGCGACGCCCGAGCCAACAGGAAGTCAGGTAGTGACCGCCGTCGTCTGACTTGCCGGTGTGCTGCAAGACGCCACGCAAGACATATCGGCCCGTGCGCAAGAAGTCAAGGTGCTCGGGAAATGATATGGGCCTGGTCAGCTTGCCGTGCTCCAGGACGTTTTGCGTCGCATCTAGCGCTGCCCAGCCGCGCTGCAGCTCGATGAGCAGCACGGAAGGCTCCTTCTCTAGAAAGAACTGCTTGCGACACTGCCCCGCACAAGTGCCGCTAGGACACCGAGTCTCCTCTTCAACCAGCTCCTCGCGGAAATGTTTCTCCCAGCAGCCTTGCAGCGTATGGACAGACTTATCGATGGCACTTAACGACATGCATACATTAGTGCAGGGATCCAATTTGTCAGACACGGTGCCGCACGCGTCGCATCGCAGCCTCGAGCGAAGAATGCAGCCGAAGACATGTTCGTGGAGGACCGAGCGCAGGCCGTACCGGTTCTGGAAATCGCCGACGACAGCCTGCATGGCCGTAGGTTCCTGTTGGACGAGAGTGTTGAGCATCCGACCCAAGAAAGCAGAGGCATCACACTGCGGCCCCGCCCGCACATCCTCCACCGGCGCCACAAACTCCTGGCCAAAGCGGCCGCGCCGCGCCGCCAGGGCCAACGGACAACTAGCTGGAACAGTCGCCTCCCGCAGCGCAGTCGCTTGATCACGCACCAGGCAAGTGAGACATCCATGCCCTCGCTCGCAGCCGACCCGGGAATGCGCCTGCAAGTACCGCCACAGAGGGTCCACGCGCAGCAGCAGCTGCAGCGCCGCATTGACGAAGCAGGTGTTGCCATGGTTCACGAGGCCAACGGGCTCGGCGCGCCTATCCTCAAAGTACAGGGTGGCACGCAGGGCCTCTTTCGTGATTCCGCAATTGAAGTGCGAGATGTCAGCCGGGAGGCGCCGAAGTAGCGACACCATGGTCTCGAATCCATCGCTCGGCGCGGCACGCGCGGTGGGCGACTCGTACAAAGCACTGTGGAACGACGGAAGTATCGGCGCCCGTCGTCGCGCGGCACCCACCCGCAGCAGGGCAGCAGATACCGCTGGATCCGACGACTGGCCGCGGACCGCAGTCGTAGCACCAGCAGCGACAGAACCGGCAGCGAGCCCATCCACTGGGAGGGCCGCGCCAGGAGCTGCGCCGACAGCAACTGCAGCATCCGCGCTCGGGTTACGCCCCCGCCGCGGACGCTTCGAGAGCGGAGACGAAGGACCTTCCGAAGCTGGATCAGCAGCAGACGCATCACAGGTGCCGCGCGCGTCCCGCCGCGCACGCTTCGGATCGTCCGAAGCTGCAGCAGCAGCAGACGCGTCACAGGTGCCGCGTACGTCCCGCCGCGCACGCTTCGCTGTCTGTTCCACAGGTGCAGCGTTACCTTGCTCCGTTGCGGGAGCTGCCCCAGGCGACGGTGCACCACGGGACGTCGCACGTGCCACGGCCGCGTCCCAAGGCATCGCCCTCATCGCATCGGCAACGCGGCCGCGCTGCTCCAGCGAATCGGCCTTTGCCTCCAGCCTCGCGAGTCCGTCCTTTATCCACGTCGCAGGACCTTTCTCAAACAACTGCCTTTCGGGGAGGTTGAACAGGAGGAGCTGGTCGACGTGCCGCACACGGCTCAGCAACACGTACACATTGAGCCAGTGGTCATCGATGTGCATACTGTTTCCCTTCGCTAGCATCATCATGGCAGAATCCATGCTGAGACCCTGTGCCGAATTGACAGTCCGATCGAGCGCGGGCGCCAACGGCAGCTGGTAGCGTTTCATGGGCACCCGTCGTATCCGGGTTTGGCCCATTCCAATGTCGTCTTTGACAACAAAGTTCTCCTTCCATGCGCCACCGCTGGGCTCGATAGCCACGACGCCTTTTCCGTGACCGACATCTTCCTTGAAGTGTGCGAACTTCACAAGAACAGCTAACGGAGTGCGTTGCAGGCGCACGGAGCCCCTATCCCAGGCGGGATGATCCGGGTTGCCAAGCCAATCGTTTGCAGGCTTCGTGAACTCATCTGGGTGGAATTGGATGGACTCCACCGTGCCAGTGGCGTCTTGCACGATGCCGTTCTTAGCCGACAGCTTCGCAGTCATGCGTACTTCCATGCCCTTGTATAGTGGCAGCAGCCCCATCCGAGAACCACATTTGTTCATATTGGCAGTCTGCAGGGCAAGCCGGTACTCGTGCGCGCTCAGGCAGTTGCCGGCCCCAGGCACGTCCACGCCCTGCACGTACATAAGCATCTCCCGTCGCTCGCGCGCTTCGCGCAGCGCCCTGAAGTGCATGAGCGGAGTCACGGCCTTCCACTCGATTGCGGCTTGATACCTCTTGCGGCGCGTGTCCAGCAGCCGCGGGTCGCTGGCGTTCTTCACGACACACCGCTGCAATCGATCCCACAGATCTCGCGGCATCGTTCGCGGCTTCCCATCGGCATCGATACCTGGCGCGCGCATGAACGCAAGCAGCCGCGGTAAGAACGAGCAGGCCTGCTTCGTCTCTCTGTCTACGAAGCGAAAGGTTTGCTTCAGAAAGAAGACATCGGTCACGTTTTGGTGGAAACAGCGTAGACCCCTCTTGTTCTCGTCGCTACCAGTGGCTTTTGCCGGGTCCCAGAGCAGAGATGGTTTGCTTTTCATCTGGTCCTCGTCATTTTTCTTTTTTCGTTTATCACTTGTATCATCTTTCTTACTGCCGTCTCCTCCGATGGGGGTTAGCTGCATGAAGTCACCCGTCAGGAGCACGAGAGGAATACCGCCGAAGGCGCGTCCCGGCTCGTCGTACACATCAGGCTCAGTCTGATGCTCGGTCTCGGGCCAGCGCGCGGGACGCATGCCTTGTCGAAGGATCGCCGCGCGATAAGACAGGGCGCCGAAGAGCCTCGGCTGCACCATGGAGATCTCATCGACCACGAGGACCTCGACGTCCTTCCAGGCGTCCTTGCCTTCAGGCGTCGTTTGCGAGATCTTACCCAATGTCAGGCATGACAGCCCAGAGATCCGCGTGCAACTATGGATCGTATCACCCCCGATACCACGAGCGGCAGAGTTGGAGGAGGCCGTGAGCATGCAGCTCCCGTCGCCCAGATACCGCACCGCAAGGCGACGAACGATATCGATGAGCTCGCTCTTGCCAGATCCGCCCTGTCCCAAGAGGAGACACACGCGCTGCGTCGGCACTCGCCCCAGCCTTCGCTCTCGCAGCATATACTCGAAGTGATTAACCACCAGCGCTAGGAACTCCAGCTGCTCGGTGCCAAGGACACGCGGGTTCTCTTCGTCCTCCGCAAGCTCCTCCAACATCTCGGCGACCACGACGCGCACCGGCGGTGCCTCGTCCAAGTCATGCCAGTAGGCTGGCTCAGGCATCGCATTCCCGTCGGAACGCCCCGTCTGGCAGGGGTCATCCGGCCTCGCCGCATCATCCGGGTCAGGCTGATCACTTTTAATGTTCCACTTGAAGCGCTCAGTCTGCTACTTCATGGCGGAGTCGAAGTCCGGCCGCGCACTCTTGCTATCCGCGTCGAAATCCGCGTGGTCCAATTGGCAGGGGCCGGCGGACGGTTGCAGATGCTTCCCCATGCCCTCAGCAAACGCCTTCGTATAGGCATCCGCGCCACATAGGATCTTTTCTCGCATGATCACGTCAAAGAGCTCCTCCTGAGGGATAGGGTGCCTAGCCGCAGACTGCACCATCTTCCCGACGGCGTCGCCCGGCACGTCGACTTCCGCTTCCCTCCTACCGTCACCCGCCGGCATGGCGTCCGGATCCGCTTCGGCGCCCGCCCAGTCTCCGTCATCCCCGGGTACATGCTCATCGAGCTCAGTGGCTCGCGCATACTGGCTGGCATCGGGCCGGGCGGGCTGCCGCGGTCGACTCTTCGCTTCGGCGCCCTGGTCCATGTTAGTGACGACCTCCACCGTGATGTATGCCATGAACTCGGCCGCGCTCGGCTGTTCACGGTCACCCACGGGCGCGGCGCTGTCGAGTCCAACGTCGATATCCTCCAAGGTAAAGAGTTTACCTGCGCGCCGCTGCAGCGCGTCGAAGCGATCAGCCAGCACGCGCTGTCGATCGAACCAGCGAGTCCAGCCCGACTGATAAGAGGCGCCCGCATCGAGGCAGTTGCCGATCATATCGAAGAGCGCCGTTCCACCGTAGTCGCAAGCCTCCGAAGGCAGCGCCAGTGGTCTGAACAGCATCGTCTTCATCATCGCATTCATTTCAGGATTGGTGCCCTGAGCCGGGAAGTAGAAGCCGTTCAAGCGGGGCACCCGGAAGGACTCGTCGAGCCGAAGCCTCTGCACCTGATGATTGCACTGCGGATGGAGGTCCGAGTGCAAGTACGTCGCGAAGTCAGGCGCGGGCTCGTTGGCGTAGTGCCTGTGGACAAACATGGAGTAGTGGTAGAGCCCCATGGAACTCAGAGGCTCACGAGGTCCTCGCAGGAGCCAGTTGTCATACTGCCGTATGGTGCCAGAGGGCTCGATTTGCATGGTGGCTGTGGCGCCGCCGTCGCTCCCCCCCTCTTGCTCAGCGTCGTCAGGACCCAGGTCCAGGGAAGGATCCGCAGGCTTGACTGCCTTAGCCCGAAGCATCGCCATATGCTCCTCGGAGCCAGCAGCGGCCATGGGCCGTGAGCCGTCGCCGTCCTCGCCATCCTCCGCATAGGTGGGTAGGAAAGGTCCGGACGCGTCGACGTCGTCAGGATCCTCACCGCGGAGCTTCCTCCGAAGACGCTCCTGAGCCCGAGTAGCCACATAAATCGGATACCCGCAATACAGCGTCCAGGTCTGGTGCGACATGAAACACTCGTGCCCAAACATCATCTGGAACAACATCTCGGGCAGCTTCTTCATGGTTGCGCGGTTGGAGCTTGTCTCTAGGCGGATCAAGAGCCGACGACCCCGATCCAGCAGCTCACTGCGCGAAGGCTGCGCGCCCGCGCGCCCTTTGAACTTCTTCTGAGCATAGGAGTCCACCAGGGCAGCGTCAGATCCAACCGCAGCGCCACCACTCGCAGCGTCGCAGGCGGCCGGATCACTCTCTCCATCCTTCCGCTTCCTCGCGCCATCACTCGAGACAGGCGGAAGGGTCTCGACGCCCTGCTGCAGGAAGGGAAGCACCGAGCTCACACGCTCACTCCACTTGGTCATGTAATCGCCCGTGTAATGCGAACCGTCCTCTGCATCTCGAAACAGGCGCTCGAAGGCCGCCAGCAGCGCCTGCGCGGGGCTCAGGTCGGCGCTGCTACCAGGTTTGTTCCCATCGCGACACCGAGCAGCGGGCGCGCCCTCGTGGTCGCTGCGATCCGCCGCGCCATCTCCGAGAACTCCGTCGGCCTTCTCATCCGCATCGCTCCACGCCCCGCCGGCCCACTCCTCTCCAGGCTCACTCTCAAAGGGATGCTCGTCACCCGAGCACGCGGATTCGTCTTCCAGCAGGCCAGCTTCGGGATCGTTCAGAAAGTCGGAGGCGGAGGCACCACCGAGCATCGGAGCTGCCACCCGAGGCCCGCTCACTTCCATACACGGGTCTCCCGGGGTGGCAGCGGACGCAGTCGCCAGACTCACCGAAGTCTTCGACGCCTCACCAGTCATAGCTGTCGAGACCTCAACAGCCATAGCTACATCCGCGCCTGTGGCAGCGGATGCCATTAGCACATCGACGTCCGCAGTCGCCTCTCCCACCGGCGCAAGCATCCCGACGTTCGGCGCCGAAGCACCCGCGCCTGTGGCAGCAGATGCAGCGTCGGGATCGCTCAGGGGCGGAGAGGCGGAGGCACCACCCAGCAGAGGAACTGCCACCCTAGGCCCTTCTACTTCCGCACACGTGTCTCCCGGGGCGCGCGGGGGGTTCGCGTCGGGCTGCCAGGGCTCCACCGAAGGCTCGATGAGCTTCAGTCCCTGCGCGGACTCATGAGCAGCATCGGTGGACGCGGCAAGCGGGATGCCAGCAGCCAAGGCGAATACCCGATCCATACACGAGACGTCCACGTTGCACCGCATGACCACCTGCACCGCGGGATTCGTGCTGGACACTAACGGATGGTACCGGATGGGCACTACCCGCCCATAGCTCCCGAAGCGCACATCGTGGTTCATCACCGGCGTGTAATCGTACACATCCTGCGCCCACTCAGGGTCGGCGGAGCACCGGTCCAAGGTCGCGCGCGACTCCGCCGAGAGACAACAGCGCGGCAGCGACAGCTCCTTGCCCATGCGAAGCCACTTCCTGACTTGCGCGCGCATGGGGCGCGCTGGACACCGACAGGGTCGCCGAGTCGGGCAGTCGGCGTTGGCGCACACCTTCGGATTTCTCTTGTGCTTGCGATCCATGCGCACGCCGAGCGCGCCAGGCTTCTGCAGGACAGGCCGCCTGCCGCACTTGCTTCCACAGAAATTTCCACATCGCGCCCCACACGTCGTCGTAGGCTTGTACTTGCCAAAGAACGCAGTCTCAAACTCGTGCCAGTAGCGGAAGCGACAGACACGGTTCCGCGTCGCGGGGTCCACCGCGCCGCGGCATTTGAAACATGCCTCTGTGCATGCATGCACATGGCTCCGCACGGTATTCAGACGCGCGTCCCGCGCGAATGGCAGCTTCCAGAGACGCGCGTCCGCCAGGGGTGACTCGGGCATACACATCACAGCGGACCCGTCTGCCATCGTTGCGTATCTGGGCTTGCGCCGATTTTGGGGACAAAGGGTGAGGCACGCACCCGTCATCGGCTCCTTGCTCGCGTCGCTCCTTCGCAACAGGACTCCAGCAGTCCGCCGAGCGACATAGTCATGCGGATCCATCTCTAGAGCATGTGCGGTCACTGGCGATGTGGCTCCCGCGGTGGATGGAGGCGGCGGGTAGACCGTGAGGAGCGGCTCTAATCTCTTCGGACCCTCGACGAGGGGCTCTGCGCCGGGGTCCTCCTCGGTATATTTGCGGGCAACCCAGGGGCGGGGAACGCCGCTCTCCGCATCCGGACTGGGCGTCGTCTCAACTTTTGGTCTATATCCGACGTCGTCCTCCTCCTCGATGCCCCTCATACGACACTTCCGCTGCATCTTTTTCGGGAAGGCCACAGGCGGTACCGCGGCCCTGGGCAAGCCGAGCTGTCGGCCAACCTCCTCAACGCTGTCAAACTGCACCGACGCCACCTTCTCTAATACCGAGGTCCGCCACCGCGCGATGTCACTTTCCAGCGTCTCGCAGAGGTCACCCCGCCGGAGCCGGTCCAGGAAGTGAGCCCTGATTGGGTGAAGGACCCATACGTGCATGTGGAAATGCAGCCCCCCACGGCCCTGCGTCTCGATAGGAGCGAAGTACGCGCGGACCGGCCCAAAGACTCCGCGGCCAAACTTCGAGGCGACGCCATCAGCATGCCCTTTGTCATTCGCGAGATCAACGCCCAAGACGTGCTCAAGAAAGAGCGTCACCATGAGCTCGAAGAACTTTGCCTGACTCGCGGGGTCGGCGGCAACCATTTCTTTCATGGCGCGCGCCGATGGCATCTCCGGCGCGTGCTCCTCGAGCAGCCGCCAGTCAGCCACTGTCGCGCCGTCGTATAGGAGTCGCATTACGGGGCTCATGAAGTCAACGGGGTTCGGCGTGATGAACGTGAGCGGTGGCCCGAAGAGATGACAGTAGCTCTTGTGCGTGTGCCGCAAGTACGTGCGGTGGGCGTTGGAGCCGACGACGTTCGCCATGCAGAGATTCAGAAGCTTCACGACCTCTTTCACGGTGTCGCTCACCTCAGCCGATGCCAGGATCTCCTTGAAACCAGCATCTTTTCCCAGGTGGCCGGTCGCCCGTCTGAACTCCTCCCCAGTAATTTTGCCGCTCTGTTCCACCTTGCGGTTCCAGTACGTCCTATTTGCCAACAGACGAGACTCGTGAATGTAAGCCCTCCGCCTGAACATGCAGTATTGCATCGTTTGGACATCCCGCGCGGCGCGCCATCGCGGCAGTGGCTGCGGCGGTTGGCGCGGGGCTGCATCGGCGCCAGCGGCAGCGGAGGCCATTCGCACATTGACGTCCACAGTCGCCGCCTCCACCGGCGCAAGCATCCCGACGGTCGGCGCCGACACATCCGCGCCTATGACAGCAGCTGCGGTCGCCACACTCGTCGAAGTCTCCGATGCATCACTAGTCTTGGCCGCCTCTGCGCCAGTGGCGACAGACTCAGTCGTCGCAGACATCACGGGGCGTCCGCCAGCGACGTCGGCGTCAACCTGCGTCTGATCATGAGCGAGATCGTATTGCAATTCTTCTCGATCCGCGAGATAAGCGCACCACTCGCGGAATGCGAACCCCGTGCGCCTACGCACACCGAAGACGCCGTCGCCGTAGGTAAAGCACTTAGGGTCCATGCGAGTCCAGATGCTGGGATCGAAGCTATCGACCGCGGTGCTCGCAGAGGGCACGACAAGGGCCGCGCGCGACACCCCTTTCTGAATCGGCAGCGACAGCCACTCCGCGGATTTAGCGCCCTTGGGCGGCTCCACCGAAGGTTCCAGCGACTCGCGCGCCTTCTCCAATTCTCCTTGTAGTTTATCGATCTCCGCTCTCGACGCCAGTCGCCGCGCCTCCGCCGTCTCGCTCGCGAGCTTGTTGCGCCCATCGGTGTACCGGAAGTTTTTCATATCCGGGCGTTGCGCGCGCAGCTCACTCTCGGCCAGGGCCAGCTTATGCGCACGGAGTTCCTGGTCAAGTAGGTTGTTCTGCGCGTGGAGATACTGGCGCTGGACATCCGACTGCATGTCGACATCCGCGACGCCCGCGGCGAAGGCATTCCTTTCCTGGTCGTCGTCGGCATCGCCGAGCGGAGCGTCGTCAGCAGCATCAGCGTCAGCATCATCACGTGGATTCACGACGGCATCGGCAGGGCCTTTCTGCGTCACATGGCAGGCGGACTCGTCGCTGGTCTGCGCAATGTTGACGCACGCGTGCAGCGCTCGCGGTAAGCCCATACACTGCTCGTCCGGCGCCATGTCACGGGCGGCGGCCTCGTCCCACTCCACCCCATCGTACACGGCGTTGACGCGATGCAGGTACTCGTATGCGGCGCGGTAGGTTTCGACCGAAACCGCCAAGTCCTTAACGAAGGCCCTCCGCAAGTTATGCTCGCTGCCAACGAATGCAATCATGAGGCGGTCCACGAGATCCGCCGCTGTCGGGGGTAGGGACAGGAGCGTGGGCCCTCCGTCCTGTTGGTGGAACGCCGTCACGTTGCCCACGAAGCCTTTAATGACCGCAGCGGGATCGCCACGCGTCTGCTTACCTGAGAAGCAATTGTATCTGCGAATGAAGGGACGCGCCAGCGCCAACAAGAGCCACGCGCCCTCACTGAGGTCAGCAAGCTCTGGAGGCAGCCGGCCCATCCACAGATCGTTGCACAAGGCAAATTTCGGCGGCGCCGTCGGTCGATTAGCGCTCATACTGTGCTTGCATTCGTCGCAGACCGGCACAGCCTGATTCGGGTCGGCGGCCATGGCCTGTAGGCTGTCATCCCATCGATATCGGAAGAGCTTCCTGTGTAAGAGCCAGAGCCGACCAGTGCCGGGCTCCCGCACCGCCGACGCCTCGAGCTCCTGGAGAGGGATACCACCGGGCTCTTTCGACCCATCCTTCCGCAAGAAGGACCAACGGTCGCAGTAGTCAGCGGGGTCGAAGAAGGCGGCCAGCCTATCTCGGGCGCTTTTTGGAGGAGACGGAGGATCGCCATCCTCACTGGCCTGGACTCTCGGCGGCCCACGCGTCGTGATGGGATCGTCGAGAATGAGACTACGCCTGTCGGTGCCACTCGGCTGTTGCCACATATATTCGTACGTGCGCTTCCAACCGAGACGAGCACAGACGGCACAAGCAACGTGGGATCGCGTTGCGCGGCGTCCATCGCCCAGGTCATTATTCGCTTTGGGATTCCCACCCAGCGCACGGAGCTGCACAGGAGACTCATGCACCGCATGCTCCTGGCCGTCGCCTTTGCTCACCCACCAGGGGACGCGGCGCCAGCGCGGTGCAGCGGCAGCATCTCCGCTGGTGGACACTCGCTCCACCAGTCCATTGGTCTCCAGGTGGAGGAGCAGTGCATGGACCCACTTCGTAATATCGGCGCGCTCCTCCTCGCTGTCGTCGATGCAGACATCGAAGGTGTCACCGGCGAGCGCACGGGCCAAGGCCGGCAGCTCAACAACGGAGTCCTCCTCCATATGCATCAACAGGGCATATGACCACGTCGCCGCGAGCACCGCCTCCGGCACTTTGAACCCCTCGTCCGCAGCCTCTAGGGCACCATCGGTCACCATCCGCCGCAGGAGTCGGGCAGCGCAGCGTCGAACGGCAGAGTCCACGGCCTCATCGCCATCCGAAGGGACCTCCCGCTCATCAGTCGCCGCCTCCGCCGGCGCAGGCATCAAGCGAGCCATCAGTTCCTGGACGAGCGGCTGAAGCTCCGCCGCAGAAACGAAGGCGTCGCGCCACGGCGCGGGACAGCAGCGCCTCAGGATCTCGTCTGCAGACGTGCGATACTGGGGCAGCGACGGCACCCACTCGCCTTCCCCGGCCTCCCATTTGTAATCGGCGCCAGTGGGTCCAACCCAGCAGAGCTCGCAGCGCGGCCAATCGGGGGAGCCCGTCGCGAACTCCTCGCTGAAGGCCTCAATCGCATGTCGCCAGAGCTGAGGAGAAACGCGGCCGACAGCGTCGAACTGCGACTGCAGGTAGAATAGCCGCTTCCGGTATTCCGAGAGGCCGTCATGGGCAGCTTCCAAGTGTAGTAACAAGTCGTCTTGCGTCGAGAAGGCTTTGTCACATAGCATGCACGGATGCGGCGGCAGCGCGATGGGCTCCTGATCGAACTGCCGCAGACGCCCCCTCGATCGATCGGTACCAGCGCGGAACGGTCGCTGCGATCGCTGGGGCAACGCGCGTCGAGATGCATGGTCCAGTGCATCGCCACCCACAGGTCGTCTGTCAAGTATCTTTGCTTTCTCGTGCTCCGCCAGGAGATCGGCCCGTGCCTTCGCCTCCTCCTTTTTCTGAAATCGAGTGACTTTGTTCACCTCGGAAAATGACGCGTGAAAGTTACGCGGGTCCCACACGCCGTAAAGATTCTTACGGTGATGATTAGCACAAAAGCCGTTGGCGTGAAGACCCGCCTTGACATCGCATTGGCGAAAGACGGGCACCACTGCGACCTCACCCGTTCGCTGCGGGGGCCGCTTCGACATGACGCGCGCCTTGCAGCATGAAGGGTCGAAGGCACGAGCGTCAAAGAGGAGCGCCATGGAACCATCCCTATCGTCATCAGCCACCGCCTCCAGGAGCGATGCGCCGACCTCGCCAACCCGAGCAGCCAGCGCACCATCCGACATCTTCATCGCTCTCTCCACGTCTCTTCGCAGCTCATCGATCGTGGCGTTTGTCCAGTTCTGACCGGTCACGACCCGTCGCAGTGCCTCTCTCGTTCCATAGAGGCAGCGATGCCAGGTGTCACTCCCCTCACCGAGCTCCTCGTCCGTTGGGCGTTCCCGCACGAGTCGCACCAGGGCGTCGAGCACGTCCAAGTGGGAGGCGAGCCGGCACTCGATCGGCAAGTCGACATCGTCCCGCAACAGCCGACGGACAGCATTGATGCGAATATGTGCCGGGTCGTCCCCCCAGCGGCAGAGCACGAGGTCCGCCAATCGCGTTCGACAACCCACTCGGCAGGCGCCCGTAAAGGGCCGCTGGCACCATGTCTTGGCGGCTTCCGCGGAATCAGAGACAGCGCGCTCGACGGCAGCCGGTCCATCCGACACGGAGAGCGCAGCACCCAAACTCGTCGAGTTCTCCGGTGCTCCATCGGCCATCGCTTCGCCCGCCCTCACCGCGATGGTCGGCGCCGATGCATCCGCGCATGTGGCAGCGGACGCAGTCGCCAGACTCATCGAGGGCGTCGATGCCTCAGTAGTCATAGCTGCATCCGCGCATGTAGCAGCAGATGCCATCGCCGCATCGACTTCCTCGAGCGTCGCGGCGGGGTGCGACCCGACCGCCTCCACAGGCACCAGGGGACCGTCTGTCAGCTCCATCGGACCACGACCCGCCGCGCCGTCAAGCGTCGCGATCGGGCGCGATCCGACAGTCGCGTTACTGGCTGAGGCGCCGACAGCGGCTGTGGCAGCGGACCCCGTTGGCACATCGACGTCCACAATCGCCCCCCTCACGGGGGCAGGCATCCCGACCACCGGCGCATCCCCGCAATGTATTATTAGTCTTCGTCCCCTTCCTCTTTTTGGATCCGCAGGTGCTGTCGTCGCGCGATCCGTCGCCAGGACGGTCGGCGCCGATGCGTCCGCGCCTGTGGCGGCGGACGCAGGCGCCACCCTCGTCGATGTCTTCGGTGCTCCGTCGGTCCGCGATGCGAGCGCAACGCGCCTTGCGGTCGCCGCCGCTGCGCACCTACCCTGAAAGGTGTCCAAGCATTCCAATTCACCATCGATACCCAAGCGACTGCAATCCGCGCGAGCCGTCGCGCCCCTCACCTCACGTCCGGCAGCAGGAGAACAACGGCCCGGAGAATAAGCCATCTCGCCGGAGCTGTCGTCGTCTGTGGTGGGAGGTGTGGCGTATTCGCCGTAGTCCGGGGGGACCCACGTGGCGTCGGAGTCGGACGCGCTGCCATCCGAAAGGCGGCCGGCCATGCCACCACCCACCACTTCTGTGCTGATAGTGGTCGCGCCACTTCCCAGGATCTGCAACCCATCCACCAAAGCGATTAGTTCATCCATTTCAGAGATTGACAGTTCATTAACGTCAAGATGGGAGTCGTCAAGATTGTCTTCATATTTCGTAACCTGTATCTCTTTCTTCTGCAACCAATGGAAGACATTATCTAGCTTGTCATCACTGAGAAAATCTAGTTTTTCTTGCAATTCATTCCTTTTTTTGACCTTATCATCTTGGATGATGCTGGGCAGCGTCTCCGTGGTTTCCGGTGCCGTTGAGTAGTCAGGAGCACAAAGGCTCGGAGAACATGCCGTCTCGACGGAGCTGTCGTCGTCCATGATGGCGCACGTG
>PVBE010958369.1_pt1 | contig 13751 bp, 12 predicted proteins | sample 1631181 | NCBI WGS metagenome assembly PVBE01 (sample SAMN08397723, study PRJNA350692) | Marine metagenome, whole genome shotgun sequencing project. | isolation source: water | place: Pacific Ocean | collected 2012-04 | reverse complement strand
CTGATTCAGATTTGATGGTGAGTTCTTTGTTTATGATCAGATCATTCTCGAAATAGGTCCCTTCTTTTACGATGATTGTGTCCCCATTACTGGCAGCAGATATGGCTTCCTGGATGGTGTTATAGGATCCGTTCCCCTCATTGGAATTCGCATCTACATAGATCGTTTGGGGTGGGTTCAAGATCATGTTTACCATGATAACGATGTCCTGGACGTTAACTTCGCCGTCCCCGTTCATATCTCCCGCGATGATATAGCTGCCCTCCAGGATTGTGTTGATTGTGATAATCACATCCTGGACATTTACAACCCCATCTTTATTGAGGTCTCCCAGTTGGGATTCAGGGGTCTCTATAAAGTAGGTGCGGAGTTCTTTTTGATGGATAACCAACCGATCAATCACCTCTTCCATGAATGGTGAGTTTGGATTCCCCAAAAGTAGGAGATTGTCGATCGCCTCATCCAGAATGTCGAGGGGGTCGGATTCGATTGTTTCTGTCAGGGGGGTGGAGGTTGCCGGGAGGAGTTGTTTTCCATGATGGGTGGGCGATCCCTCCTGGGATATCATTGTGGATATCAGGTATTGTGTGGGAACCGACCCAGGATCCTTCTCTCCTGAAAAGAGGAAGCTTCCGAGTAGGATAGCTGTTGAATAGGCTATTCTCGTCCAATTTTTCATCTGTATTCTCCTTACCTGCTTCTACTGTATTCTTTGTATTTGTGCTTATGGTGTTGCAGGTAAAATGCTTTTTATGCAGAGGGAACGTGTTGGTTATCAATTGGTTAGTAAAAATAAAAAAGCCCCGGTCCTTTCGGGCCGGGGCTCAACATTCCTGTCTCGGACTTCTACGGCTCGCGGTAGAAGTCTTCGTTCCCGGAGGAAGTGGCCGAGTTTCCGCCTTCAAAGTTAAATTTACCGTCGGTTATATTGCTATCGCTGTCTTTTGAGACATAAACACCGCCCCCGTATGAAGGGAGCAAGACACCGTCAATCACTAGAGCATCATTTTCGAGGACAAATTCTCCTGTTGTGAGGTAATCTTCCACACTCTCAGAGGCGGTGTTTCCGTTCACGTACACGATTCCCCCAAAGGTTGGGGTTGCTTTCTGGAAGAAGAATCCTGCACCCCGTGTCTGTTCAATGTTTCTCATGCACGGGCAGGTTCTCATCAATTCGTTTCCGGTCACCCAAATCTCCCCCATAAACGTTGGATTTGAATCAATAACGAGCAGTCCCGCCCCCCTGGCATGGGAATTGTTCCCGTTGATGGTACATCCGTTTATTGTTGGCGCGGAGCCGTGAAGAATGGCAATACCACCTCCTTGACGGGCATAGTTTCCCATGATGGTGCATTCCTCGATAGAAGGGGATGCCTTGGAAATATAGATTCCCCCACCAATTTTATTTCCGACATTTCCTCCCGTTATCGTAAATCCTTTCAGGACCGAATTGTTTGTTTCTCCACAGTTGAAGATGACCCCTCTCGTTCCTTCTTGCGGGGTAATAGTTGCACTCTGGCTGGTCGAAACTGTGATCTCTTTCCCCCCAAAATTAAGGCTTTCCGGGTAGTCCCCGGCCGAAACTATAATAACCGCGTCTATAGCTGCTTCCACGATTGCCTTCTGAATCGTGGCGAAGGGAGTTTCTTGACTACCATCTCCCGAATCGTCATTTCCATCTACAGAGACATAGATATCTCCAGAAAGACTTCCATAGTCGATAAAGAGGCTAGGTTCCTGACCAAGGGTGATACTCTCGTCCGCATAACCATCTTCCATCTCATCCTGTTCGTGGAAGATATCCCCCTCTTCAAACATGTTTTCGAGGGATTCAATATATGCCGAGGTAACGTCGAGGGTTGCGTACAGACCGTCTCCGATTCCGGACGGTTCCTACGGAGAAAAATATTTTTTCCGTGTGGATCGTCGGGTGGATAGATGGAAAATCGGCGCCCGAAGAGGTCTTCGAGCGCCGATATAAGTGTCTTATTTGACGGTAGGGAAGTTGTATTGCGCGCCGGCTCGGATGCCGGTGGGCCAGCGGGAGGTGATCGTCTTCTGCCGTGTGAAGAAACGAACCCCTTCCGGGCCGTGCATGTGATGGTCGCCGAAGAGCGATCTCTTCCAGCCACCAAAGCTGTGGTACGCCATCGGTACCGGGATCGGAACATTGATTCCGACCATGCCGACCTGGACGCGCGATGCGTAGGTCCGAGCGGCATCCCCATCCCGGGTGAATATGCCCGTTCCGTTTCCATATTCGTGATCGTTTACCAGTTTGATCGCGGTCTCGAAGTCGGGAACACGAACGACCGAAAGGACCGGTCCGAAGATCTCTTCCTTGTAGATGCGCATATCGGGGGTGACATTATCGAAGACGGTTCCGCCGAGGAAGCAGCCGTTTTCATGCCCTTCTACTTTGAGGGAACGGCCATCGACGGCGAGAGTTGCTCCTTCTTCTACACCCAGATCGATATAGCTACGCACTTTTGCATGGTGTTGTGGGGTGACGAGCGGCCCCATCTCTGAATCCGGGTTGGTTCCGGGTCCGACTTTCATTTCATTAACACGAGACTTCAATTTGTTCATGACCGGGTCGGCCACATCCCCAACGAGAAGGGCAACAGGGATCGCCATGCACCGTTCACCTGCGGATCCGAAAGCGGATCCCATCAGAGCGTCAACCGCTTGATCGATATCGGCGTCCGGCATGACCACCATATGGTTCTTGGCTCCACAAAGCGCCTGGACCCGTTTGCCATTCGCACATCCGGTCTTGTAAATGTACTCTCCGATCTCGGTTGAACCAACGAAGCTGACCGCCTGGATCCTGGAATCGGTCAGAAGCGTATCGACCGCTTCTTTGTCTCCATTCACGATATTGAGGACCCCATCAGGAAGCCCCGCTTCTTTGAGTAGTCTTGCGCAGAAGAGGGGCGCCCCCGGATCCTTCTCGGAAGGTTTCAGAACGAAGGTGTTTCCACATGCGATCGCGATCGGATACATCCAGAGCGGGACCATCGCGGGGAAATTGAAAGGGGTGATCCCGGCGACCACACCGAGCGGTTGGCGCATCGACCAACTGTCGACATTGCGCGCTACATTCTCGGTGTATTCTCCCTTCAGAAGGTGGGGAATCCCACAGGCGAATTCGACCACTTCAATCCCACGGATCACTTCGCCCTTGGCATCGTTGAGCACCTTGCCGTGTTCCGACGTGAGAAGTTCGGCGATCTTGTCGGCGTTCTCATCGAGAAGGTGTTTGTATTTGAAGAGGATCTTCGCACGGAGACCGGGCGGGGTAGCGGCCCAGGCGGGGAACGCTTCTTGAGCGGCCGCGATGGCGTTTTCGACGTCTGCCTTGCTTGCGAAGGCGACCTTTTTCTGCACCTCTCCGGTCGCGGGGTTATAAATATCGCCGTGCCGACCATTGGCGCTGGCGGTTTCGGTTCCATTTACAAAATGTTGCAACATCGTGGTCATCGAATTTACCTCCTCCTATTCGAGCAGGAAAATGTACCCACTTCAGGGTGAGAATCAAACCCCTTTTTCCCTTTTCCTTTGTATGATACCGGGCGTGGATCAGCTGAAAAATAATCGCGCCGTTGAGCTCCTCCAAAGGGTGGGGGATCTGGACCCATGGCAGGACCTTCTCTTTGAAGGGGTCGTTGGAGAAGCGCCTTCGCTCTTCCTCGAAGATTTCAGCGGGATCCCATTCCTCGACAAGGTGAAGGGGGTGGAGTGGTACCAACTTCGTTCCCGTACGAGGGCCGGGGACGGGGACCTCTTTGTTGCCACCCAAAAACCGGTTGCCGGATACGAAGAATATAATCAGAGAAATCTGGGCCTCGGTTCGCCCGAATTTCTTCATGCCGATGTTCCCGGGGCGAACCCTCTCTGCGTGGCGGAGGCCTGTCTGCAGGATACGAGCGTGATGGCCCGGATCAAGGCGAAGGCGGAAGAGAAGGGACGCCTTGTTCTTCACCCGTACATGGGTTCGGATGCGGTATGGAAATTCGCGCGCGTTCTGCAGGACCAGACGAAGGCGGATATACGGGTGATATCGCCCATTCCTCCTGCCGGGTACGCGGCCAATCACAAAGGCATTCTCACTTCGGTGATCGAAATTCTTCTCGGAGAGGAGGCGGTCTGTCGAACCGTTACCTCGACCGACCATGCTGTTCTTGCGAAGGCGGTACGGGATTTTGCATCCGAGACACCGGCTCTCGTTTTGAAGATCGCCAATTACGCCTCCGCAATGGGGAATCAGGTATTCGATTCGAAGGATCTTGCTTCGGAAGCGGAAGAGAAGATTCTTGAGTTTGAAAAATCTCACGGCTGGAACGGAAAAATGGAGATCCTTGTATCGGAATGGAGAGTAGACGTTCTTCAATCCCCTTCTACTCAAATTTGGATTCCTCCTTTAGGGCAGGGCGATCCACGCGTAGATGGGATCTTTGAGCAGCTTTTGGAGGGGCTCGAATGTGTCTTTCAGGGAAGCATGCCTTCGAACCTCCCTGGGGAACTTCAGGATGAGATGGGTCGAATGAGTCTGGTGCTCGCGGATGTTTTCCAAAAGGTGGGATACGTGGGGCGTTGCTCGTTCGATTTTATTCTCTGTGGGAGAGATCTTTCCGATGCGCGGCCCCGGTTTGTGGAGTGCAACGGCCGTTGGGGAGGCACCTCGATTCCCATGGTGCTCATGGAGCGGATTTTCGGCAAGGGGAAGACCCCTTTCTACCGTGCCCGTGATTACGTCGATCCTGCACTCGAAGGCGTGGCCTTTACAGAGATCTGTAACCGTCTCGGTGATTCTCTCTTTGATCGCACGACGGGGAAGGGTCACTATATTCTCTATAATGTGGGATGTCTTCGCGATTTCGGAAAGTTCGATGTGATCGCGATCGGGAAAGACCGGGAAGAGGCGTCGAGCCGGCTGGAAGAAGAGTTTCCAGAGAGAATTCTCGGTAAATTGTAGAGCCCCGACATCAGATTCTTCGAATAATTTGGCACGTGTCTTTCATTTTCATCACTCCGGCGTAAGAATCGATTTATTCGTAAAATAGAATTAAAGGTGTCTTTAAGACCGCTCACGTGAGGATTGGTTCTTCGAAACCGGTTTGGCCTCCCATTTGCTTTTACGCTCCCAACAACGGGAAAGGTCGGGGGCGTCATACCACCCGTCTATTCAGGCAGAATCTTTCTTGGATGGGGATGAACATGGGAACAAAACTGGGAACGGTTGCAGCAATTCTACTTCTTCTCTTGGCATCTCGGTTCGCCGAGGCGGATACCGGATCGCCTGCGATTGAGGTGAAGAAGATCTATAAACAGGGCACATCCAAACTGGGTGCCAACACGGTTCTCTCGGGTCGACTGGAGCAGAGTGCATCGCGGTCTGGAGTGGATGGGAACGTTCAACTTCAGGCGAGGCTCTTCGGGAAGACGTACAACGCATTCCGTTTCCACGCGCTCTCGGAGGTAAAGGGAGGCACCACCACAAATGGAATCTATCTCTACGCAGGGCCGTTTAAGGTCTGGTCGAAAGCGAAAGTTTCTGGATGGGCGTGGACCCCTTCCATCAATCAGGTTTATCTCGAAAAGAATCGATCGTTCTTCCTGGGTGGCTTCTATCTCAACGGAGGCGCCCGGGTAGGGGGGAGTGTTTATGGTAGCCTGAAACTGGCCGCAAACATTACGGGGGCGGGGGTGGAAGGGAAGGTCGGTTCTACCCTCTGGAGTGATGTAACGGTCGGATTGGACCTCTTCCTATATCGCGCCGGCCTGCAGGCGAAAGCGAAAATATCGAACGGATGGTGGCAGGCGGATGCGACGCTCGGCTTCTGGGGGCTCGATGCGGAGTTTGGATACCACTTTAAGCCGCTGCAGATCGACCTGAACTTCGTTATTCAGAAAGCGAAATTGAAATGGAAGGGGTGGAAGCTTCGTCGTACCTGGAAGAAATGGAAATCTCTGACGCTCATCTCTTTCCATTCACCGGAATGGAAGATCGTCTATATGGAAGTCTCTGGGAAGCCTCTCTTTTCCATTCAGAAGAATTTGGCCCGACTGATTGGTGGGCTCGACAGTCGGATCACCACTTACGTTGATACGGATGAGAAAGTTGTGGCGCTTACTTTTGATGATGGGCCCAATACCACTTCCACGGCGAAAATCCTGTCGACTCTTGCCAAGCACGATGTTCCGGCGACCTTCTTTCTGGTTGGCAGTCGCGTGGTGGGGAAGGAGTCGCTTGTATCTGATATCCATCTCGCCGGGCATGAGATCGGAAATCATACCTATGATGGCCAACCGAGTATCCTGGTTCCTGGGGCTAAGCTGAAAGAGGGGATGGAAAAGACACACGATCTGCTTTCGCCAATTGCTCCGGTTAAATGGTTCCGGCCTGCGGCCGGCTACTGTACGCCCGGGATTCTCAATTCGGCCGAAGAACTCGGCTACCAGACTATCCTGGGGGATGTCTTCCCCTACGATCCGTGGATCAAAGATTCCTCTTTTCATTCGAAATACATTTTGACGCATGTTCGACCAGGGTCGATTATTGTTCTTCACGATCTGGCAGGGAATGGAAAAATTACCTCCAAGACGCTCGATCTGATTATCCCCGCCCTCAAGGCGAGGGGGTATCAGTTCCGAACGATTTCGGAACTCAAGGGGCAGGAGTAGTAGGCGATTGGAAAGTAAATCACACCAAGAGTTGATATCAAATCCCGATCTGTAGAGTTTTCGCTCCCAGTCTGTCGAATTCTGACTTCACATTTGAACTCAAAGTGAACGTTGTCGCCGTCTGTCTACACCAAATGCGCTCCCTCCAAGATATGCAAAATGGCATTTTAGGTGCATCAAAATGCACTTAAATTGTTGTTTCAGCATATTAATTCAAATTGGCATTCCTTTTGCATGTCCTTACTGTAGGTGGCGGGAAGGGCTGGGGAGTCAATGAAACCGGCCTCTTCCCGAAATTGGTAATCTTGGGAAAACGTGGAACTGGAGGCGAATACCATGGGTAAGAGAATCACGTCGGTAATTGCAATTTTATGCATCTTTGCAACGGCAGGTGTTGTCCAGGCTCAATCGGAGCCCACTGTTGTTGAGAGGAAACGAACCTATACAAAAGGGTCGAGTACTCTCGGATCAAAGACGGTTATTTCCACCCGGTTGGAGCAGAAGACAAATCGATCGGGCGTTGATGGGAATATTCGTTTCAAAGCACGACTTTTCAAAAAAGAGTACGAGGCTTTCCGTTTCCACGCTGTATCGGAAGTGAATGGGGGAAGTGCGAAGAACGCTGTTTCCTTCTACGCCGCCTCTTTCAAGGTCTGGTCCAAGTCGAAGAGTTTCGGCTGGAAGTGGACTCCCTCCTACAATCAAACCTTTCTTAATAAGAGCCGGGGATTCTGGATTGGTGGATTCCGATTCAGTGCCACGGGTCGTGTTGGTGGAACAGTTTACGGAGGCCTTAAGCTTTCTGCGAACGCTACCGGAGCCGGGGCTCAGGGAAAGATCGGCTCTTATCTTTGGGCGGATGTGACCTGTGGGTTGGACCTCCTCTTTTATCGTGCCGGGATCCAGGCTCGTGCCACGATTTCACACGGCTGGTGGCAGGCCGATTCTACGCTCACTTTCAACTGGGGAATCCAGGGCGAATTCTCCTACAACTTCAAGGCGATCAAGATCGACCTGAAACTGGTCATTCAGAAAGCGAAATTCAAGTGGAAGCGTTGGAAGCTTCGCCGCTACTGGAAGAACTGGAAGTCTGTGACGATCGCTTCCTGGGGTTCGAAGGCCGAAAAGAAGGTCTACCTCAGCTGGTAATCGAAAATCATTCAGTAACCTGCCTGAACACCTCTCCTTCTTCGGAAGGGGGGGTGTTTTTATATTATTTATCTGAGTACACTATCGTGTCGTTGTCAGCCTCTGACCGCGGAGAAGGGAATCATAATGGCCCTGCCACTTGTCCCCGGGAAGGGGGGGGGCCTATAATCGCCCGGAGGATTCATGGAAATAAAAGAACTCGGCGACGTTCTCGATCTGGAAACAAAAGGCCCCGGAGACTACCGGATCGAAAGATTGCGCGACCTGGAGCGGTTGCCGGTTGACCAGGCTCCCGCCGACAACCATCTTTATTTCGTCGAGAACCGGAAGATGTTGAATCGGTTTCCGCGGATCACGGAGAACGGGGCCGTTCTCACGACCGAGTCACTGGCCGAAAGCTTTCCGCGGGCCTTGGTCGCTCCCGACAAGAAAGCACGCCTGGCGTTCATAAGGCTGCTGCAGCATTACGACAATACACCCGATTACGCGGGCGTGGAGTCGTGCGACCAGCTCGTCCATCCCTCCGCCCGGGTTTCCCCGGACGCGGCCGTGATGCCCGGGGCGGTCGTAATGGAGGGGGCGGTGATCCGGAAAGAATGCCGGATTTTCCCCGGTGTCGTCATCGAGCCCTGCGCGGAGATCGACGAAGGTACGACGATCCATCCCAACGTCGTCATCGGCCATCATTGCATGATCGGAAAGAGAGTCATCATACACGCGGGAACCGTCATCGGCGCCGACGGCTTCGGTTTCCACGACCAGGACGGCCAACGGTACAAGGTCCCGCAAATCGGCAACGTCATCGTGGCCGACGATGTCGAGATCGGGGCCTGTTGCACCATCGACCGCGCGACAATTGAGAGCACGACGATCGGATGGCAGACCAAGATCGACGACCAGGTTCATATTGCGCACAACTGCCAACTCGGCCGGTTCATCTACATCGCGGGTCAGTCCGGGCTCGCGGGATCCGTCGTTATGGAGGACGGATCGATGTTATCCGGTAACGTTGCCGTGAAAGACCACCTGCGGGTCAGCCGGGGATCAATCGTCCTGGGAGGCTCTGGAATCGCGCACGACACGGAACCCGGGAAGATCTATTTCGGCCTGCCGGCGCGACCGGCCCTGAGAATGCACAGGATGAACCTTGCACTTGAGAAACTTCCCGAAATGATGACGCGTTTCAAAAAACTCGTGGAAAAACTCGACAAGACCGACTCCCCGGCCTGATTCCCGGCTCGGGACGATACGATCCTCCCGGCCCATGTCCGGGGCCGGTTCAGCTGTCCTTGGCCTTCAAAACAGCGGCGAATGCGCTCGACGGGATATTCACGGAGCCGATCATTTTCATCCGTTTCTTTCCCTTTTTCTGTTTGTCCAGGAGTTTGTTTTTCCGGGTGACATCTCCTCCGTAAAGACCCGCGGTGACGTCTTTTCGGTAGGGCGATACCGTGGACCTCGATATGATATCGCCTCCAATGGAGCCCTGGATGGCGATCTTGAACTGGTGCCGGGGGATTTCATCTTTCAGTCGATCGCATACCCGAACGCCCCACTCCCTGGCCTTGTCGCGGAATACAATAACGGAGAGGGCGTCGATCTTTTCCCCGTTGACCTGGATATCAAGACGCACCAGGTCGCTTTTCCGATAGTCTGTAATTTCATAATCAAATGACCCGTATCCCTGGGTGACGGTTTTGAGGGTGTCGTAAAAGTCATATATGGCTTCGGCCAGGGGCATGTCAATGGTCAGTCCGATTCGTCCCTGGGTGGGGTAACTGGTTCGTGGATCCACACCTCTGCGGGAGAGGCACAAGGTCATCACCACCCCGATATATCTTTCCGGGAAGAGCAGTTCGGCCCGGATGTAGGGTTCCTCGGTGCTCTCGATCACGGACGGGTCGGGATAATATTGGGGGTTGTCTATGGTGAGATCCTCTCCATGGGTAAGCTTGATCTTGTATTCAACGCTGGGGACCGTCATCACGATCGATTGGTTGAATTCCCGTTCCAGTCTCTGCTGGAAAATTTCAAGATGAAGCAGCCCCAGGAAACCGCACCTGAATCCCTGTCCCAGGGCGGCCGAAGAATCCTTTTTGAAGTACAGGGAAGCATCGTTGAGTTCGTACTTCTCCATGGTCTCGCGGAGTGCCTGGTATTCATCCTGCGACATGGGATAAATCGAAGAGAACACGACCGGCTTGGCCTCTTTGAACCCCGGAAGGGGTTTTTCATCCTTGTCTGAATCCAGGACGATGGTGTCCCCGATCCGGGTATGCCGGAGGTTCTTGATCCCCGCAATGATGTACCCAACTTCCCCGGCGGAGAGGGATTTCACGGCACTCCTCTGGATCTTGAAATGGCCGACCTCGTCCACCAGGTAAGTCGCTCCGTTTGACAGGAGGCGAATCCTGTCTCCCGGCTTCACGCTTCCATCAAAGAGGCGGCAGGCGATAATGGTCCCCCGAAAGGGATCGTAATGGGCATCGAAAATAAGGGCCTTGAGGTTGTCGCCCCGGGTCTCCCGGGGCGGGGGCAATTGGTTGATGATGGCCTCGAAGATGTCTTCGATTCCCGTTCCTTCCTTGGCGGAACAGAGGATGGCCAGGTCCGGCTCCAGGCCCAACTCGCGTTCAATCTGCTCTTTCGTCCCCTCGATATCGGCAGAGGCGAGATCGATCTTGTTGATGACCGGAATGATCGTGAGGTCATGTTCCATCACCAGGTAGAGATTGGCAAGCGTCTGTGCCTCCACACCCTGGGAGGCGTCCACGAGAAGGAGGACGCCCTCGCTTGATGCGAGGGCCCGCGAAACCTCGTATGAAAAATCCACGTGGCCCGGGGTGTCGATCAGGTTCAGTTCGTAGTCCTTGCCGTCTTTTGCCTTGTAGGGAAGCGTGACCGTCTGGCTTTTGATCGTGATGCCGCGCTCCCTTTCCAGGTCCATGGTATCCAGGATCTGGTCCTTGAAATCCCTTGCGGATACCAGGCCTGCCGCCTGGATCAACCGATCGGCCAGCGTCGATTTTCCATGGTCGATGTGGGCAATAATGCTGAAGTTCCGGATATTTGACATGGTTCTATTCTACATTCCAATGCCTGCTCCTACCCTCCATATTATTGGACAGGGGGCCAGGGTGCGGACATGGGGAATTATGAATGGAGATCCCGACTTCTCCATACGGGGAGGGGTGCCTGGGAAACCGACCCTTTCCGGACCGGTTTTGGCACAGATCCGGCACTCCTTTGGGGTTTCATCCGGTAGGCTGGTTGTCCCCGGGAACAAATGGCGGGGACAGGTTTCGGTAAACGGGTCAATAATTCCCCCGGAAGGACTCGAATTTTTCAAGCACCGGCTTGGGAATTCGACTGAAGAGCTTTGTTCTATTTTATTCAATTATTTTTCATAATGTCTGTGGGTTTTTGTCAAAGGGTTTTCCTGTGTTCGTAGATCAGATCAAGGACCGCCTTAAATTTTTCAGAAATTTTCTCTGGTTTTCAGAGAAAAGACTTTCGAGGTCCGTCAAAAACAAGATTGCCAATTTTCAAGATGGTGATGATCTTTCGTTCACCTGTAATGTTTGCGGTAAATCGGTATCAGCACCCATCGGAATGATCTCCATTCGTGAATGTCGGTCCTGTCATGAGTGTGGTTCCACGCAACGAATGAGGATGGTTGTTCATCTTCTGTCAATGGGGTTGTATGGCAAATCCATGGCCACAGGTTGTTTTCCTGCCACGAAGAAGCTCGGTATGGGGATGAGTGATACCCCCTCAATCGCAGTGAGATTGGGCAGGAAATTGAACTATACCAATACGTTTTATCATCGGGAACCAAGGTTGGATATCACCAATCTCGAACCCGGGGTGTTTGGTCCCCTCGACTTTCTCATTTCCAGCGACGTTTTCGAACCTGTATTCTCTCATTAAACCGGGCGGATTTTTGGTGGTCTCAGTTCCATTTGACGCTGATGCTGAAACAACCGTTGAACATTTTCCAAACCTCCATGATTATGTTTTGGAATTGGAGAAGGGTGTCTATGTATTGAGGAATACAACGGCGGATTGCCGGCAAGAAGAATTTACAGACCTTGTTTTCCATGGTGGGCCGGGCCAAACGTTGGAAATGCGTGTATTCTCCAGGAAGGATCTTGTTTCCAATCTGCGCAGCGCGGGATTTAAAAACATACATTTTGTATCCGAGGAGATCCCTGAAATTGGAATCGTAACCATGCCATCAACATCGAGAGAATCCCCGGCGCTTATCGCTTGGAAGTAAACCTGTTCCGGTTCGGGGCGGAGATCCAAAATGCCACGCCCCTGGACACGGTTCTTGTAGGCAACCGCGATCCGTATCTGGAGGAAAGAGTTGGGGTATTGGGTATGGCAGAATCTGAAGGGGACTGTTTTCCCCTCAGCTTGACTGCTAACGATTCGCGGGCAGGCCCTGCCCCTTTGCCCTTCAATATTTCTATGGCCTCCCTTGGAGAAATCCGCGGGAGGCTTTTTTCATGTCCGGAAGCTGTTAAGGGGAGGGCGTCCCGAAAAAGGAGGGTTTGACCGGGAATCCAGAATTTCCCCCTAACAATGGAAGCCTTTTTTTGTCACACAGGGGAAAAGAATACATATTTTATGTCTTGGGGAGAGAAGATCAGGTGTTTGGAAGGAGACAAAAGATGAAAAAGCGCATGGTAAATACAGGCAACAACTCGGCAACAGGCAGCGGAAAGCTCAATCTGAAAAGGCAAACGCTCAGCAAGCTGATTGGTGGTGATTTGCGCAGATTATATTTCAAACTGGACCCCAAGTTTGGAAAAGGTCCATTCGCAAAGATGGGGCAATACAAAAATCTCGTGCCAATCAATCCGCTCTCGAATGCTGACTTCGGTGCGGGATGTACGGACACGGGCCGGTTATCCAATCAAATTTCCTGCTGGCAAACTGGGTGTTAATATGTGGGTCAGCTTGAACGAGTAACGAACGCCCGGACGCCCCGACGATTGTTGGGGCGTCCATTACTTTTGGTCACCCTTTCCTGGTTTCTTGGGGGTGTGCCAATGGGCTCGAAGTGGGGTATTGGAACGCTTCTCTTGTATTGTACCAGGACGGCCTGATCCGACCCACAACCTGTGCTTCTATAAAATACACTCTTTGAGGCCGGGAATGGGAATCCGTTTTTCCCCCTCTGGAACCGGATGCAGATATGTCATATCCTTTTGCTGTCCCATAATCGGGGGGGGAGGCTGAGGCTTTGTGACGGGGTCACACCCCAAATGAGAGTCAAATCCAATGGGAGCGATATGAAAAAAGTTTCGATATTCGTCGACGTTCAGAACATCTACTACACGACGAAACAGGTTCACCGAAGCCATTTCGACTACAACGCGTTCTGGGCCAAAGTGACCTCGAATCGGGAAGTCCTGATGGCGGTTGCCTACGCGATCGACCGGGGGGACGAAAAACAGAAACAGTTCCAGAACATACTCCGGGGAATCGGATTCGAGGTGAAATTGAAACCGTTCATTGAGAGAAGGGACGGTTCTGCAAAAGGAGACTGGGATGTCGGTATCACCCTCGACGTGATGGAACACGCGAAAGAGTCGGATGTCGTCGTGTTGGCGTCGGGGGACGGCGATTTTGATATGTTGGTTCGGAAAGCGATCTCCGATTACGCGGTTCTCGTGGAAGTGTACGGGGTGAGGGATTTGACAGCGCTCTCCTTGATCCGTGCCGCCACGACCTTTGTTCCAATCGAAAAGGAGCTGTTGTTGAAGCCGGGAAGAAAAGATCCGTCGTAGAAGATCGACGGAGAATTCGTCAGTTCGCCATTCGTTGCGTCTCCTTCCACGAAACTCCGGACGCGGCTCACCACCGGGTCCGGAAAACAGACCTTTTTCAGACAACGGGGCTGGGGG
>PVBE010821374.1_pt1 | contig 13751 bp, 12 predicted proteins | sample 1631181 | NCBI WGS metagenome assembly PVBE01 (sample SAMN08397723, study PRJNA350692) | Marine metagenome, whole genome shotgun sequencing project. | isolation source: water | place: Pacific Ocean | collected 2012-04 | reverse complement strand
CGGATGAAAGGACGACGGAGCCGGACCAACTCCTAAACGCCCAAAACACAAAACAGGCTTTGTTGTTCTGAGTCCCGAGGGGCTCCACCGCGCTCCTCAAAAGAACAACCAATTCCACCCACGAATTGTTCTGAAGAACCTAAAAAAAAGCACTGAATGATGCGACCCGAGCTAAGGATTGTTCGAGGAATTACTGTCCGGCAATAAAAGATCGAACACTGCTAAGCGCGATCAAATGGAAAGGCGATCACTTCGCAAATGTCCTTTGCACCAGTGGCGGCCATCACCAGGCGATCGAAGCCGAGTGCGACGCCGCAGCAGGCAGGTAGCCCGTGGTCCATCGCAGCCAACAACCGGCTCGATTCCGGCAGCATTGGTTTCCCATCCGCTCGTCGCTGCTCGTTGGTGCGTGCGTTACGTCTTCGCAGTTCGGCCGCGTCCAACAATTCATGATAGCCGTTGGCCAGTTCGACGCCGTCGACGTACAGTTCAAATCGTTCGGCAACGGGTGGATCGCCGTCACGCACGCCAGCCAACATTGCTTGGCTGGCTGGATAGTCGTAAACGATCGTTGGTGCGTCTCGACCCAAATGTTGCTCGACACAGCTGACCAACAGCAGGTCAAGCCAGTGGTCCCGATCGGCGCTTTCATAACCAGCTGGAATCGCAATCCCATGACTGGCAGCAGCTTCGTATAGCGCCGACAAGTCAGCGCGATGGGGGTCTACGCCGGCATAACGTTGGAACGCTTCACCGTACGTAACCTTGTTCACGCCATTGGTATCCAACAGCGTACCGGCTAATTCAGCCAGCAAGTCCATACCCGCCTGAAGGCCATCGCCCACGCGATACCATTCGGCGATTGTGAATTCTGGATTGTGCAAACTTCCTTGCTCATCATGACGAAAGGCTCGAGTCACTTGATAGATGGCCTCAGCACCGGAAGCGAGCATACGCTTCATGCCGAACTCGGGCGACGTCTGCAGCCACATAGGCTTTTCGGAAGTGGCGTCGTTGCACGTTGGTGAAAGTAGCTGCATTGGGTCGAGATGACGATCAACCACCGTGTCAGCCGATAGCATTGGCGTTTCGACTTCCAAGAATCCACGCTCGTTGAAGAACGTGCGGAGTCGATGCAGAAGCGCAGCCCGCCGGCGCAATCGTTCCCAACTGGCCGTCGGTGCAAAATCACTCATCGGTTCACCTGCGGCCAACGGGGCTGGCCAGCGAGAAGTCGGCGCGATCAATTGCTGACGCGTTCGATGTAGTCGCCCGTGCGCGTGTCGATCTTGACCGTGTTGCCTTCTTTAATGAAGATCGGCACTTGGAATTCGGCCCCCGTTTCGACCTTGGCCGGCTTGGTCACATTGGTCGCCGTATCGCCTTTGGCGCCCGGTTCGCACTCGGTGATCAGCAGTTCGACGTGGTTTGGCGGCGTCAGCGTAATTGGGTTGCCGTTGTACAACATCAACGCGCAAGTGAGGCCTTCCTTCATGTACTTCCAGGCGTCATCGACCTGTTCGGAAGACAACTCGTGCTGCTCGTAGGTCGAGTTGTCCATGAACACAAACGTTTCGCCCTGACGATACAAATACTGGGCGTCGATTTCTTCGACATCGGCCGCTTCGAGCGATTCGCCACCTCGATACGTTCGCGACAACACCGTGTTTCGGAGCAGATTTCGCAATTTGCATTCGAACAGGGCGGCACCTTTACCAGGCTTGCGAAAGTTCATTTCGATCATCAAATACGGTTCGCCGTCGATTTGAACCTTCAAACCCTTACGAAATTCATTCGATTTATAGCTCGCCACAACGGATTCCCTACTACGCTTTTGGTAAACGGAAAGTTATGCTACTCAGCGGTTTAGTCTCACTATGGTCGGAAACTTGTCGTATTTGAGTCAAGTTCTAGCGACGGGCACCGACCGCTGGTTGGTCGGAGAGCGGGTTAACAAGACCGAACGGTAGCTCGGATTGGTTCGAGGCCCTGCCTCGTTAGCGTCTCTTACGGAGACACCAATCAACCGCGATCGATGGCAAAAATGAAGTATGGCAATTGTAGCGTCCCTAGCCGAGTCTGTCCTCACCCGTTCAAACGGGGAATCCTGGCAACAGGCCATGAAAACGGCGATTCGTGACAGTTCGACTCTGTGTCGACGCCTGAAGCTGCCGGAGCCACTCAAACTTGTTTCGGACTGTTCATTTCCCGTGTTTGCACCTTTGGGCTACGTCAAACGGATGCGTCCTGGCGATCCTCGTGACCCCCTGTTGCGTCAGGTCTTGCCACTTGCCGAGGAGGCGATCGACGCCGCCGGTTTTGGCAACGATCCTGTCCAGGATCAGGCCGCGATATTGCGGCCCGGTTTGTTGCAGAAATATAGCAGACGGGTGCTGCTGGTGACCACCGGCGCCTGCGCAATTCACTGTCGGTACTGCTTCCGGCGTCACTTCCCCTATGGCAAGGGGCCCCGTTCGATGGCGCAGTGGCAGCCGGCAATCGAGCAGATCTCAGCCGATTCAACCATCGAGGAAGTGATCCTCAGTGGTGGCGACCCGCTCACGTTGGTCGACGCGCACCTGGCCGAACTCGCGAAACAGCTGGCCTCGATTCCACATCTACGGTTGCTACGGATTCACACGCGACTCCCAATCGTGATTCCGGAGCGCGTGACCAGTGCGCTGTTGGAGTGGCTGAGTGCGAGTCGCCTAGTTCCAGTCATCGTCATTCACGCCAACCACGCCGCGGAGTTGGACGAGTCCGTCGCAGCGGCACTCCAGCGGCTGACACGAGCCGGCATCATGCTGTTGAACCAGACAGTATTGCTGCATGGTGTGAATGACTCGCTCGCGGCGTTGAGCGAACTTAGTTGCCGGTTGATCGATCTGCGAGTCGTCCCATATTACTTGCATCAATTGGACCGGGTTCGTGGCGCGGCACACTTTGAAGTTCCAGTCGAGCGTGGTCGAGAATTGGTCGAACAACTTCGCGATACACTACCCGGCTATGCCGTTCCAACCTACGTACAAGAGGTTGCTGGGCAGCCGAGCAAACAGGTTCTTTTTCCAACACCATTGTAGGTCGTCAAGGAGGGCTTCCATGGATCTTCGGTGTTTTTTCGCCGTGTCTTGCGCAGTATTCGCCGTTGGTGATATTGTGTTTTTGCCGCCAATTGAGGATGGATCCCGTCCCGGGAAGATCGCGGAACGCGAGTTGCGTGTCGAGTTGCTGGCGCGAATGAAGATCGATCAGGATGCGCGGTTCAAGATGATCAAATGGGCGCAAGAGAACGATATCTCATTGGGTTCCAAGAACGCAGTCTTGAACCTCAATGCACCTGTAATAACCGATCTGTTGAAGATCGATAAGAAAAACCGCAAATGGCTTGACGAAGTGATTGAAGAACACGGTTGGCCCGGAAGATCGTTGGTTGGTGTCGATGGTTCCCACGCGGCCTGGCTCCTGGTCCAACACGCCGATCATGATCGACCATTTCAAAAGCGGTGCCTAACGTTGATGCAAGAAGCGGCCGAAGGGGAAGTCGCCTCCGTAGACATTGCATACCTGGTCGATCGCGTCCGTGTTGGCGAGGGCAAGAGACAGTTGTACGGAACACAAACCAAACAGGTCGATGGCCGGTGGATCGTGCAAGATGTCGAGGACCCAGACAATTTGGATGCCCGCCGCAAGAAAATGGGTATGCCGCCGATCGACCAGTATCTGAAGTTGATCGAACAAGTCTATTCCCAACAGAAGAAACAAACAGACATCAAAAACCGACCACTGAACAAGAAGCCCAAGAGATAGGCGACGACGGTTTTGACGTGTAGCCTGGGGCGGGCTCTACGCCATGATGTCCCGAATCGGTTCCACGCGTTCCACGCCGACCAATTTCTGATCGAGGCCGTTATAGAAATAGCTCAGCCCGTTGGGATCCAATCCCATCTGATGCAGAATCGTCGCGTGCAGGTTTTTCACGTGCAGGCGGTTTTCGACAGCTGCAGCACATAGTTCGTCGGTCTTTCCGAAGCTGACGCCACCTTTAATCCCGCCGCCAGCGAGCCACATTGTAAAGCCGTAGGCGTTGTGATCGCGGCCCGTTCCTTTGGCGTATTCGGCGGTCGGCTGGCGACCAAACTCTCCACCCCAGACGATCAAGGTTTCGTCCAGCATCCCGCGATCTTTCAAGTCCTTCAGTAGGCCGGCGATCGGTTTGTCAGTTTCCACAGCGTGCATGTCGTGATTCAATTTGAGATCACCGTGGGCATCCCAATTCGCATCGTTGTGGTTGCCACCCGAATACAGTTGGACAAATCGCACACCTCGTTCGACCAGACGCCGCGCGAGCAGACATTGACGGCCGAAGGCGGCTGCCTTGGAGTCGCTCATACCGTAGAGTTCCTGGGTCTGCGCGGTCTCCTGTGAAAGATCCACGGCGTCCGGTGCCGAGCTTTGCATCTTGTAGGCCAACTCGTAACTGGCGATCCGCGCGGCCAGGTCATTGTTGTCCACGCGCGACTGCCGATGCTGCTCGTTGTAATTGCGAAGCGTATTCAGCAGTTCACGCTGCATCTCGTGTGTCATCCCGGCTGGCGGTGCCAAATCCAGAATAGGAGTGCCGCTGGAACGCATCACGGTCGCCTGGTAAGTCGCCGGCATGTAGCCGCTGCTCCAGTTCTTTGCGCCGCTAATCGGTCCGCCGCGCGGGTCGAGCATAACGACGAATCCCGGTAGGTTTTCGTTGACCGTCCCGAGCCCATAATTGATCCATGATCCCATGCAAGGACTACCACTGAGGATTCTTCCGCTGTTCATCATCAACATGGCCGAGCCATGGATTGGTGAATCGGCAGTCATCGAATGCACGAAGGCAATGTCGTCAACGCAAGTGGCCAGATTCGGAAACAGATCCGCGACCCACTTGCCGCATTCACCGTGCTGATTGAATTTCCAACGTGGCTCAACAATCCGGCCTTGACTGCGGTGCCCGCCACGACCAAATGTCTTGACCGTGACCGTTTTGTTGTCCATGCCCGTCATGGCTGGCTTCCGGTCAAACGTATCGATGTGGCTTGGACCGCCATACATGTACAAGAAGATGACGTTTTTTGCCTTGGGCTTGAAATGTGGCGGCTTGGCGGACAGCGGATTCTTCCAGTTCGTCAGGCCGTCCGCGGCGACGGATTGGCGCGACAGGAATCCGTCCTGATCGAGCATTGCGGCGAGCGCAACGCCAGTAAATCCGCCGCCTACCTGCCAGAGAAACTCACGACGCGTGCGGCCACAAAAGTTCGGTCGTGTTGAGTTGTTTGCCATATTCCTATCTTCCTGCAAGCGGGCCGTGGGACAGCAGCAACCATCAGTCCAAGTAGACAAATTCGTTCAAGTTCAATGCGGTCAAGCAGAAGTAACGCAGCGCGTCCGCTATTGGAACATTGTGTTGTTCCTGCATCGTGTTAACCAGGGCGATGCCACGTTGGACATCCTCGTCAGTCGGTTCACGCTGCATGATCCTTTTCAGCGCCAAGGAAATCTGTTTGACTGGATCATCGCCAACTTGTGATTGGAGATACTCGGAAAAGACTGTTGCCTGATCCATCATGAAAGTACTGTTGAGCATTCCCAGCGCCTGAGTCGGTTGCGTCGTGATAAATCGAATCGGGCAACTGGAATCGGTACCGGCACCGTCAAAGCTGGCGATCATGGGAACGATAAGTGACCGTTTCAGGTGAATGTAGATGCTGCGTTGAGCTCGATCTTCGGGTGACGAGTTACCCCAGCCCGCGCCAGGCCGCGATTGCCCCGCCATCACTTCCGCTGGAATGATCGGGTAGAAGCTGGCCCCGAACATGCGATCCAATGTCAGGCTACCGTTGACGGCCAAAATCGAATCGCGAATCTCCTCCGCAGAGAGCCGACGCATATCGAAGCGCCAAAACAACTGGTTGATGGGGTCTTTCTCCAAGGCCAAAGCGTCAGACTGCGACGACATTTGGTAGGTGCTGGAAAGCATAATCAGCTTGTGCAACCGTTTGATCTTCCAGCCACCGTCAACAAACTCACTAGCCAGCCATTTCAGTAATTGGGGATGCGTAGGCGGCGTTCCGTTGAATCCAAAGTCGCTGGTGGAACGGACCAGACCGCGGCCAAAGTGATAGTGCCAAATGCGGTTGACCATGGCACGGGCTGTCAGTGGATTCGACTCGCTGGCGATCCACTCGGCAAGCGCGCGGCGACGTCCCGTCGAGTTTGCGCCCGCAGCGGGTTCCGTAATGACTGGCTCCGGTGGCGAAAGAACCTCCAGAAAACCAGGTGTGACTTCGGCACCTTGAACGTGAGCGTTGCCGCGAACCAGAACATGTGTCGGCGGACTGGTTCGGCCATGCTCTTTAACGCAGAGCGCTTTTTCGAGTCCCGGCGGTCTGAGTCGTTTCAGTTCTTCCCGACGCTTGACCAGCCGAAGATATTCATCGAATTCCGATTTGGTTAGTAGGGACCCAACCCGCTTTTTCACGAATTCTGGTCGCCGCCCTTCATTTTTCCATTCGTCATTTTCGACACCCTTGAGGTCGGCCTTGACCAGCTTGTTGATCGGGGCAATGCGCTGCGTCGTGTCGCTCAATTCTCGCTGATGAGCTCGGACTTGTTCAGCGTAGCGCTGTCTTTCTTGCGGTGTGCCGATATCAAACAGTGAGGACGCTTCTACCGACCCCGCACCACGGACACCGTAACGCTGTACGTTACGAAAAAATGCCGCTAAACGGTAGTAATCGGTTTGGGAGATTGGGTCCAGCTTGTGTTCGTGGCAACGAGCGCAACCAACCGTGAGGCCCAAGAACACTTCACCGGTTGTGCGGACCAGATCGTCGATGTCTTCAAACACTTCTTGCACTGGGTCAACAGGCTCGTCTTGCCAGGTGCCCAGTCGGTAGTAGCCGGTCGCTATGATCGTTTCGGTTGTTGGATTGTCCAATTCGTCGCCGGCAAGTTGTTCCATCACAAACTGATCGTAGGGCTTGTCATTGTTGAAGGACTGTATGACATAATCGCGGTACCGCCAGACGAACGGCTTCGCCCCGTCCCGTTCATAGCTGTTCGTTTCGGCATAGCGCACCAAATCCAGCCAATGTCTGGCCCAGCGTTCTCCGTAATGGGGTGATTCCAAAAGACGGTCGATCACTCGCTCAAACGCGGCGGGAGAATCATCTGCCAGGAATGCCGCGACTTCCTCTGGGGTTGGCGGAAGCCCGATCAGATCATACGACGCCCGGCGCAACAAAGCGGTCTTCAATGCGGGCGGTACGGGCGTCAGACTGGCAGCTTCTAAGCGACTCAGGATGAAGGCATCAATGGGGTTACGAATCCACTCGAGCCGCTTCGTCAGTGGCGCGTTCGGTCGCGCCACGGGTTGGAACGACCAGAACTGCTTATTCTTCTCGTTGACAGGCGGCGACCCGTCTCTGTCGTGTGAATCGGCGGCTGCCACCTTATCCGGTGCGCCAGCCAGTTTGCTTTGGACCCAGCGAGTCAGGATGGCGATCTGCTCGGCAGACAATTTGCCCGATGGCGGCATTTCGTATTCCTGATAGTTGATCGATTCAAGCAGCAGACCATCGTCAGGCTGATCCAACGACACGGCTGGGCCCGATTCGCCACCCTTCAAGATGTTTTCTCGCGAAGTCAATCGCAGGCCGCCTTTGATGGCCTTTTTACCACCATGGCATTCCAGACAATGCGTTTTCAGAATTGGCAGCACTTGATGGGTATAGAACTCAAGCTGCTCGGACGTCGCTTCGGCGGGCTTGGATTCCTCCGCCGCTGTCACGCCACACGCCATGAAAAGGGCAGAGCTTGTCAAGAAAAGAGGTCGAAAAACCTGCATGGTGGTTTCCAGTCCAGGAGTAAATCGTGGCTGATCGGCGGGGATGTGGGAGTGCGACCAGGGAACATTGGAGGATGCTCACAACGACTCCAGTTTAGCTGCTCGGCCGAGGCAAATGAACAGGAGGACGCGGAGGAAACAGAGAGGGCAGAATCCGGAACTCTGCTTGCTCCGCGTCCTCTTGTTCAGAAACCTATCTGGCCACGCAACAATTCGAGCTGAGCATGACTTGGTCGCCAAAAAACGGTCGCTGGAACACCCACCCAAATGTTGGGCGAGTGTGGATTTCGCGTGATGTGCCTACTGCTTACTGATTGACGTCGGTTTCCAAGAAGCGAGCCAGGCTGTGAAAATCGCTTTCCGGATCAATGTACCGGACTTTTGTGACGAGCGTTTTGCGGTCGACGAGATTATCGAAAGGCTCGTAATGCAGCTCCAGCTGGCCTTTCACCGAGACCATCACGCCGTTCAAGTTCTTTTCCACCAGCGCTCGATAGGCACCCACTCCTAACTGGCTCCCCAACATCACATCGAAGGCGCTTGGTTTGGCGCAACGCGATTCATAACCCAGCTGCAGGCCGTTGACTTTCCGCTTCCTTCCGGTGGTCTTTTGATAGCATTCGGCGACCAGCCCGGCGAGCATCCGCCCCAAGGCAACTTGTGAAATTGAAATGTGCCCGTGGTCGTCCCGCGGAATCCCTTCCAAGTATTTCATGGGCAGGAACTCGGCCACGCCTTCGGCAATCACGACGACACCGAAATTCCTGCCTTCGTCTTCGCGCGCGACCATGGTCTTGACGATGCGATCGATCAGCCGGTCGACTTTCACGATCTCACGTGTTTCGACTTGGCCCGTTTTTGGATTAGTAACTGACTCTCTGCCGCGAAATTCACCAATGATGTCTTCGATACTGATCACCAAGCTCGCTTCCCCGGAAATTGCTGCCCCGTAGGCCAGCCAGCCAGCGCTGCGGCCCATCGTTTCGGCCAGAAAGTAGGCCTGGCCAGCTTCGGCATCGTAGAGCAGGTTACGAATCTCCGTGGCTAACGTATCGACGGCCGTAAAGAATCCGAAGGTGAAATCAATTCCGTGGTAGTCGTTGTCGATCGTTTTAGGCAAATGGACGACTGGAATCCGTCTTGAATCTTCGGGCAATCGGTCTTGGAACATCTTGAACTTGTTGGCGGTCTTTAGTGTGTCATCGCCACCAATGGAGACTAAGGCGTTGACATCCAGCGAACAGAGTGCTTCATACACACGTCGCAGCGGCGCGTTTCGATCGGGATCGTCCAAGTGTTTGGGTTTCGAAATACTCTTGCCTGGATTGCTACGAGCCGTGCCGATCAGAATGCCTTGCGAATTGCGGGTCCTACGCAAGGCAGTGTCGTCCAGTACGACGAAGTCCTTTCCCGCTTCCAGTGGCCTGTCCGAGGAATAATCGATCAGATTCAAATACCCGTGCTTGATCCCCAATACCTGAATGTCATTCCGCAGAAACGAAACCGCGCAGGTCGAGATCACGGCGTTGGCCGCCGGAGCGGGACCGCCGGCAAACAGAATCGCCACTCGGCGAATTGAAGACTTTGATTTCGGTGGACTGGACAGAGGGCTGGCCATATCTCAACTCCTCCAACTCATATCATTATTTGCTCAAGAACACCCGCTCGACAAAGTTGGTATCGACCCAACCTTCGACGAACTCGGAATGTTGCAGCACCTTCTTGTGGAAGGGCACCGTGGTTTGAATGCCCTCGATTCGCAGTTCGTCCAACGCCCGCAGCATACAGGCAATCGCTTCGGAACGTATCGGCTGGTGTACAATCAGCTTGCCGATCATCGAATCATAATGTGGCGGGACCACGTACCCCTCATGGACGTGTGATTCGAATCGCACCCCCATCCCGCCGGGCGTGAACATTTTCTTGATCAAACCAGGACACGGCTGAAAATTGCGATCTGGGTCTTCAGCGTTGATGCGACATTCGATCGCCGCGCCACGTTGCACGATAACGGATTGGGTCAGCGGCAACGGCTCACCCGCCGCGATAGAAATCTGCGACCGAATCAGATCGATTCCGGTTACCATTTCGGAGACCGGGTGTTCAACCTGAATTCGAGCATTGACTTCGATAAAGTAAAAGTTGTTTTCCTGGTCAACGATAAACTCGACGGTCCCGGCATTCGTGTAGTTGACGCTCTTGATCAGCCGCACGGCTGCCTGACACATCGCTTCGCGCGTCTCTTGGGGTAGGTTTGGTGCCGGGCTCTCCTCAATCAGCTTTTGATGCCGTCGCTGGGTCGAACATTCACGTTCCCACAGGTGTACGACGTTGCCGTGCAAATCCGCCAGGACTTGAACTTCGACATGTCGCGGGCGTTCGACATACCTTTCCAGATAGACCCCGTCATTGCCGAAAGCCGCCTGGGCTTCGCTTTGAGCCTGCTGGATCGCCGTCTTCAGAACTAGATCGTTGGCTGCGACGCGCATGCCCTTGCCGCCACCACCGGCCGTTGCCTTGATCAGGACGGGGAAACCGATTTCGTGAGCAACTTTCAGGGCCTCAGCTTCGTCAGAGAGCAGCCCACCACTGCCGGGAACCACTGGCACGTCGGCCTTGCGCGCGATGTCGCGAGCCCGGTTCTTGTCGCCCAACAGATCCATCGCTTCGGGGGTCGGCCCGATGAAGTCGATCTTGCAACTGCGGCATACTTCGTTGAAATGCGAGTTCTCAGCCAGGAATCCGTAACCCGGATGAATCGCTTCGACGTTGCCGACTTCTGCAGCACTAATGATCTGGTCGATTTTCAGATAGCTTCGCGCCGATTTTGCAGGTCCAACGCAAATCGCTTCATCCGCCAGATCGAGGTAGGCGCTGCCCCGATCGGCGTCGCTAAACACGGCAACCGTTTCGATCCCCATCTCGCGACACGCACGGATAATGCGGAGGGCAATTTCGCCGCGATTTGCTATCAGAATCCTGTTGAACATGCGTGCCAGAAGATCATATCCAGAGCCCGGGGCGAATAGGTCACGTTCATCAAGTGAAGGTGTCTAACCTGTCGTATCAATTTTGAAGAGCGGCTTACCAAATTCAACGGGCTCCTCCTCGCCAACGAGGATCGCCACGACTTTGCCACTCATCTCGGCGGGAATTTCATTGAAAACCTTCATCGCTTCGATGATGCAGATCGTTGTCTCTGGCTCGACGTGGTCACCAACCTTGACATACGAGGCAGCTTTCGGATTGGGCTTCGAGTAAAACGTGCCAACCATCGGCGACTTGATCACAATGACATTGGCGTCGTCAGCGTCCATTGGCCCGGGCGTGGCAGCTGCCGGTGGCTGCATGTACGCGGGCGGCATGAAGCCCGGAGTCATGTGACCGCTCATCGGTGGAACCGTTGCTCCTCGTTTGATGCAAATTCGTTGCTCGGCGTCGCGGAGATCGACTTCCGCCAAATCGTGTTCCTTCATCAGTTCGACAATTCGAAGAAACCGTGCTTCGTCGAAAACACCACCGCTCGATTCCGATTCAGCCATTTTTTGCTCCGCGAATGAAATCCGATTCCATTGGATTCGATTTCCACAAATCCCTACGGGAATTAAACTTAAGCCGGATTCTAATGCTCATCCTGATTCGCGTCAACCGCCGGCATGATCCCCTGAATCGCCCGTCAAACGCTTCGAGGACACTCGGCAGTTCCAACATCCTCAGTCGTTTACGTTGGCGTGTGACAATCTTCCCATTGCTTCGGGACCGAGGAGAGGACTTGGCAGGCGCCACGTGTCACCAAGACATCATCTTCAATCCGCACGCCACCAAATCCCGGCAAGTAGATTCCGGGTTCGACGGTCACGACCATGCCAGCTTTGAGTGGCTGTTTCTCGTTACTCCGGAGCCAGGGCCCTTCGTGAATCTGCAGACCGATACCGTGACCGAGTGAATGGCTGAACTTCTTGCCATAACCGTGATCTTCGATCACTTTCCGTGCCGCTCCGTCCACCTCGTTCATCATCACTCCCGGCCGGATCGTTTCGATCGCCTTTTGATTTGCAGCAAGCACAATGTTGTAGATCTTTTCCAATTTGGCAGGGGCCTTGCCCGTAACGACCATACGTGTGAGGTCGCTCATGTACAGCCGCCCCTGAGCGCCCCAGTCCACCAACGTGAATCCCGCGTCGCCGACCCGCAGATCGCCCGGTCGATAGTGGGGCAATGCTGATCGGTCGCCAACACCGACGATCGGCGTAAAGCTGGTACCTCGGCCGCCGAACAGGCGAATCTGATGCTCCAACGCGTCGGCGATCTCCTTTTCTGTCTGACCCGGCCGCAACGATGCTCGCACAACAGCAAAGGCGCGTTCGGCCAACATGACCGAGTAACGAATCTCATTAAGCTCGTCTTTGTCTTTCACTTCACGTAGCGCTTCGACTATTCCGACCGTGGGCACGCAATCGACGCCCGCCAACTCGCCTGCGATCACCTGGTAATTCGCGAGCGACAGGTTGTGTGCTTCAACGGCCAACTTAGAGATTTTCGCGGAGATTACCGCTTCGGCGGCGGCAGTATGAATCTTCGTCACGGGCGACCGGATCACCAAGTTCAGGTCAGGACACTCCTCTTCCAACTGAATCGTGTAGCGCGCGTCGCTGATCAGAATCGCTTCACGAGCTGACAACAACAAGCAGCTGCTGTCGCCTGTAAAGCCCGTCAAGTAGGTGACATTGCGCTCGTCCGTGACGAGCATCGCACCGGTGTGGTGCTTGGCGATAAGTTTGCGGAGCTTGGAACGTCGTTGCGCGAAGCGTGACATGGTTTCTTTCGTGGTTCCCAATCTGGCCTGGTTGAGGGTCTACTTGTACCGGCCATTAGTTGGCATTTGCGGCGTCGTGGACAGGCCGATTGTTGCGATCGACAAGAATCAACTGCGGCGCGTGGCTGCCTAGTTCTTCAACGGAGTACTCGGCATAGCTGGCAATGATCACCAGATCACCAGGCGAAACTAGATGTGCGGCAGCGCCATTGATGCAGATCGTCCCGGATCCTGCCTGGCCACCAATCGCGTATGTCGCCAGACGCGTGCCGCTGGTGATATTGTAGATCTCGACCCGCTCGTGCTCGACAATGTCAGCGGCCTGGAGCAGATCGGTGTCGATCGTGACACTACCTTCATACTCAAGATTCGCTTCTGTCACCGTCGCACGGTGAATCTTGGATTTAAGGAGAATTCGTTTCATCGCTGTGGGGGGTTGGATTTTGAAGAGGTTGGGCGAAAGCAGAGTGTCTGCCGACTCGGCGGAACGGCGTTTCCACTGCCGCCGACCAACAGCAGTCGTATCGTGCGGAGATCCAGCGGATATCACACCATGCATAATCGAGCATTCTAGTCGATTCGACAAGGCGTTAGAGGCCCGATTCGGCCATAGAGGTCGTCCAGTTCTTAAGTGTTGTTTCCTAGCTGGTTTACGATCATCCGCACTCTCCCTGCGGGGAGAGTCGGGCCGTCAGGCCCGGAGAGGGGAGGCCGCTTCACCGAGTGTTTCCAAGCTCAACACATCAGAATGGCCCCACCCGGCCGCTGCCGCGTCCGACCTCTCCGCGACGCAGACTTTTTCGCTTTGGAGTTTTAGGAGAGCCTTGAACATGTCCTTCTCCCCTGCAGAGAAGGTGGCCGAAGGCCGGATGAGGGGCGGCAAGTTTCATTTGGCAGTTCGCCCCCTCATCCTGTCCTTCTCCCCTCGCAGACTTTCCGACTTTTGTTGACGAGGCAAAAAAGTGGCCTCACGACGATTGGGCGATTTCGGTAATAAACTGGTTTTGGAGTAACCACCGAACCCAAACGAAGGAGGCCAATCTGATGCTAGCG
>PVBE012557427.1_pt1 | contig 13752 bp, 16 predicted proteins | sample 1631181 | NCBI WGS metagenome assembly PVBE01 (sample SAMN08397723, study PRJNA350692) | Marine metagenome, whole genome shotgun sequencing project. | isolation source: water | place: Pacific Ocean | collected 2012-04 | reverse complement strand
GTTACGCTACGTGACTCCAGCGAATCAACCGAAAGGCATTTATCCATGCGTATCACAGAGAAAAGATCCGCTGTTTTCTGCTGGTACCGGGCCAGGGACTTGAACCCTGAACCAATTGATTAAGAGTCAACTGCTCTACCAATTGAGCTAGCCCGGCAACCAAGCAAAGGGAACAAATAAATAAGTGACGGGAGAAAACGGTCAAGGCGGAAAGCGAAGGGTTTCAAATCGGAAGGCGGAAGTTCTAAGGCGGAAGGCAGAGGGCGAAAACCATTGCCTTGCGTAGGGGAAGCCATAAAAAGATGAGGTTCATGAAGAATTCAAGTGCCCACCATAACGTAGCCGTCCATGCATTGGGGGCTTGCCTGATCCTTGCAGTCGGCCTGTGGCGGGCGCTGTCTCCCGGCGGTGAGGAGTGGAGCAATTTCTCTCCCGTGATGGCCATTGTGTTTTGCGCCGCGGTTTATCTGCGCAACGCTTGGCGTTGGGCGATCCCGGCCCTTGCCTTGATCGGCTCCGACCTGATCCTGGGCCATCCGGTTGCGTCTTGGACGATCGCCGTCTATGGGTGCTACGCCTTGGCATTCGGCTTGGGGCATTGGGCCTCCAAGGGCAAGTCTTGGCTCAAGCTAGGAGGAGGACTGGTGGCTGGCTCGGTGCTGTTTTACGTCGTGACCAACACGATGATGTGGGCCACGGATCCCGTGTACTTGAAAAGTCTTTCGGGTTGGATTCAGGCGCTCACCATCGGTGATCCCGCGTTCCAACCGCAGGCCTGGACTTTCCTCCGCAACTCGCTTGTCAGCGACCTGTTGTTCGGCGGCCTCTTCGTAGGCGCCATGGAATGGTTGGCGATCCGCAGCGGCACCCCCGGTTTGTTGGGCAAAGCCAAGCGACAAGCGGTTGCCTGAAAACGATTCGTTCGCAGTGAACGCCCATCGTCGAGGCATCATCTCTTGGTGTCTCCTGACTGTTTTCACCGTAGCCTCAGCCAATGAAAGGGAGACGGCGACTCCTCCGGTGGCTACCTTTTCAATCGTGGCAAGGGATCCCGACACGGGCGAACTGGGGATCGCGGTGCAGTCCAAGTTCGTGGCCGTGGGATCGGTGGTGCCATGGGCCAAGTCCGGGGTGGGCGCCATCGCCACGCAAGCGTGGGCCAACACCCGGTACGGACCGTCTGGACTGGAGCTGCTGGCCAAAGGAAAAACGGCGGCCGAGACGATCGACTTGATGACGCAAGCCGATGTCGGCCGCAAGCAGCGCCAAGTGGGCATCATCGCGGTGGACGGCAACGGCAGTTCCTACACCGGCGCAGGATGTCTCGACTGGGCCGGGCACAAGACGGGCAAGCATTATGCCGTCCAAGGCAACGTACTCGCCGGCCCCGAGGTGGTGGAGGCCATGGCGAAAGCTTTCGAGGAGAGCGAGGGTGACCTTGCGCATCGCATGATCGAGGCTTTGCGAGCCGGCCAAAAGGCGGGCGGCGACAAGCGCGGGCGCCAGTCGGCCGCCTTGCTGGTGGTGCGCAAAGGCTGGGGCTACTCGAGATTCAACGACCGCTACCGCGACCTGCGGGTGGACGATCATCCGCAACCGATCGAGGAGTTGGCCCGGGTGCTGGCCGTGCACGAAAAGGTCTTTCCGCCGAAGAGGTGAAATACAAAGCGGAAAGCGGAAATATTTTCTCACGGAGCCACGGAGACACAGAGAAAAGGTCGTGTAGCCACAAACATTAGTTTACGGATATCTTTTTCGTGTGTTTCGTCCCTTTCGTGGTTTCTTCCCCTGTCATTGCGAGGAGCGCAGCGACGCGGCAATCCAGCGCTGGTTATCGTCTTTGCGTGAGATTGTTTTTCATTCCCCACTCCGCACTTAACTTAAATGAGAGTGCTTGCGCCGAGCGGCGACCTTCCCCTACCCTACCCGTCATGTCGACCCATCTGCTTGAGCATCGCTACGGGGAAAAGGTGACGATCCTTGATTCCCCGGCCCTGAACGGGCTGCTGGCCCAGCTCTCGGCCCGCGACACCGTGCAGCCGCGCATCAACCAGTTGCTGCGCCGGCTCTACGCGGCCCTTTTCCAAAACGTAATCGACCAAGAAGCCGCTACGGTGGAGACCGTGACGGAGACGCGTATGGCCGAATACACGGACAAGGGAGTGGCCCGGACGACGACGCCCGACCCGGCCCAGCGCTGGGTGCTGGTGGACTTGGCTCGGGCCGGAATGATCCCGGCCGAGGTGTGCTTCGATTTGGCCAACGAATTGATCGAACCCAGCAACGTCCGAGTGGACCATGTCTTCATCAACCGGCAAACCGACGAGAACGAACAAGTCACCGGCACCCATGTGTCGGGCAACAAGATAGGAGGCGACGTGGAAGACGCCTTGCTCGTCTTCCCGGACCCCATGGGGGCGACCGGTTCATCGATCCGCGACGCCGTCCAGTTGTACCAGCGGGAAGTGGAAGGCACCCCGCGACGCATCGTATGCGCCCACTTGATCGTCACCCCGGAATACCTTCGCCGATTGGCGGACGAGGTGCCGGAGGCGAGGGTTCATGCACTCCGCCTGGATCGCGGCCTGAGTTCAGAGGAGGTGTTGGCAACCGTTCCGGGCGAACGCTGGGAGGAGGAACGCGGCCTCAACGACCACCAGTACATCGTGCCGGGAGCGGGCGGTCTGGGCGAGGTGATCAACAATTCCTTCGTGTAGCGGAACGAGCCCTTTTTACATTGAGTTCTCTTTGGACTGGAAAAGCCATCCGTAACCAGTACCTTGTAAGAAAACACCCGACAGGAGACCGAAACTTCATGAAACTCAAAACCATCACCACCACTGCGCGAGCGCTCGCCTTCGCGCGCCACGCATTCTGGATCTCGCTGATCGCAACGGGTTCATCACTTGTCGGTCAGAAGGGAAGCCCTTTCGAGCCTCCCGCGCCACCAGTGATCGTCGCAAATCTCGGCGACGAAGCCAAGCCCCTGAACATCGCCGAGTGGATCAAGGGCGACGCCGTCGACATAGCCAAAGGAAAGGGCGAAACAGTTTACGTGGTGTAGTTTTGGGCCACTTGGTGCCCACCTTGCCTCACCAGCATTCCACACCTCACCGAGTTGCAGAAAAAATTCAAGGACAAGGGCGTCGTCGTGATCGGCATAAGCGGCGAAGAGCCGAAGGTCGTCAAACGCTTCGTCAATAAAATGGGCGACAAGATGGGATATTCGGTGGCCATCGACGAGGACAAGAAGACGAACAGCAATTACATGAGAGCCTATCGCCAAAGCGGCATCCCCCATGCCTTCGTGGTCGACAAGGAAGGGCGCGTCGCCTGGCACGGGCATCCCATGACCGGCCTCGACGAAGCGCTGACGAAAATCGTGGCCGGCGAGTTCGACCCCGCCAAGGAAGCCGAGGATCGCCTCGCCATGGAACGCCTCGTCGAAAAAACCCGCGGGTACTGGCAACTCGTCCTTGCGGGCAAAGGCGGAGAAGCAACCGATGCCTTGGGCAGTGAACTACTGGAAAAAGGCACCGAAATCGGTGACGCCACCTATCTCAACAACCTCTCCTGGGGCATCATGACCGAAGAGGACGTCCAATATCGCAATCGGGATTTCGCCTTGGCATTGGCCAAGGCCGCGGTCAAGGCATCCGATGGCGAGGCGGGGTACATTTTGGACACCTATGCCCGCGCCCTCTTCGAGGACGGCCAACTGACGGAGGCCATCCAAATGCAGAAAAAAGCCATGAAGTTCGCTCGGGACAGGGAAGAACGGCAGCTCATGGAAGCCCACCTCGAGGAGTTCCGCAACGGCGTGCAGTGAATAATAGTCGGGGAAGGTCATGGAGGCTCTCGACTTTGCCTTTCTCTTCTTTCACACCGCCCTCATTTTCTTCAACCTGCTTGGCTGGATCTGGAGAAGGACGCGTCGGCTCAACCTGATCAGCATCGCCCTGACCGCCAGTTCCTGGCTTGTCTTGGCCCCATGGTACGGCCTCGGCTACTGCCCCTGCACGGACTGGCATTGGCAAGTGAAACGGGCCCTCGGCGAAACCGACCTGCCGAACAACTACATGACCTATCTCTTCGACGCCTGGACGGGAATCACGATCACGGACGACTTCGCGGAACACTTGGCGTGGACCACCCTCGCCCCCGCCCTCGTCATCTCCGTGACCCTCAACCTGCGTGACTTTCTCAGGCGCCGAAACGCCCGCCAAGAGAGCTAGTTTCGATCGGTCAGCCAGGCAGCGGCTTTTCGCACGATGCCGTGGAGGGCCTTGGTCGACTCGGGATGCGGGCTGATGCAAAGCACCCGGCCCTTGCCCATTTGGCCTGACAGAATGGCGGGGGTGTCGACCATGGCTCCGACACGGGCGCCGTTCTTGGCCAACTCGGTACGAAAATGGGCCAAAGGCTGGAAATCAGCCAAGCCGTCCGCTCCTGCGGGGGCGAAGATTGGACCGTTGGCGTAGCGCACCTCGACCATCTTCGGGAAATCGCCCAGTATGGCGCGCCCCCGGTCGGTCAATTCCATCTTGACCATGCCTTCGCCGCGACGCCAATGGCCTTTCTTGGTGTCGACCGTGTTGGCGTCGATTATCTTGAGCGACCAAGAGTAATTGTGGGCCGCCAGATAGCTGCCGGCGCAAACCCCCAGGTAACCACCGCCGCCCTGCACGAATTCTCGAACCTCCGCCTTGCCCTTGTCCTCGAGGGCGGCCGCCTGCTTGCTGCCGCTGCCACCGGGAAAGACCACGAGGTCGAACTGGGACAAAACCCCCGAACGGATCTCCGGCGGGCCAACCCGGCGAATCAGAACGTCATCGATTGAGCGCAGCACCTTCTCCAAGCTACGGGCAGAGGTTCGCCCCGTGCCACCGGCATCATAGATTGCGATGCGTGGGGCGGGCTTTTCATCGGCTTTCCGCGAAGGAGCCAAAACATGAATTCCTCCCCTGACGAGATCGATTTCCTCGAGGATGGCATGGACCATGAGCCTGTGCTGCCGGATGCGCCGAGACAGGGGCTGATCCTTGACCGTGGTCTCGAGGATCATGGAACGAGCGCCCAGCCTTTCGTGGGCAGCGCGGGCCAAGCTGCCGTTCACGGGATAACGCAACCGAACCAGTTTCTTCCTGGGGTCCTCGATGGTCGCGTTGACGGCTGCGAGCGCCTTGGTCACCGCTTCCTCCATGCCCTTGCCCTTGGTCGGGATAATGGATGAACCGACCGACTTCTTGTTGATTTGGTGGAAGTCGGACCCCTCATGCAAATCGAGCAGCCAGTCGGGCTTGTTTTGCTTCGCCAGCTCCCAGATTTCGAGGGCCAGCTTGCCCGAGGCCTCGTTCTTCTCGTCCGTTTTCGGGAAGTTCCGGTTGAGGTCACGAAGATCCTTCGGACTGTTGGGGAGGTAGCGCATGCCAGCCGCGAGCCCTCTCAGGTTCACCCGGGGAGCGACGATCAACTTTCCGCGCCCGATCGGCCAATGCCTGATCTGCTCGGCGGCCCGAGCCCCAGCCGGCTCGTTGCCATGAATTCCGCCCACGATCATCACTACGGGGCCAGGTTTCCCGGAATCGACGACGTACCAAGGAGTCTCCTGCTCAGTTCCTTTGCGGAGCAGTCCGCCGCCGGGTTCGGCGGCGACGAGAACGAGGGCAAACAGGAAGTTTGCGCCTTGGGTGAAAAGCAGCTTCTTCAGGGGCACGAGCAACATGAAAGGCAAAGCTGGCAAAAAGGGAAGCCCGCAATACCGAGGATTCTCCTCAACTCCTCTGCAGGGAACGGCGCAAGGTGTCTTGTTGCCAATCGTAGAATCGATCGGTCACTGTTCGGGCAACTCGGCAGAAGTCGATCACGAGATCGTCGGAGTCCGTGAAACGAAAGGTTTCTCTGAACCGATCAAGCTTGCCGCCCGGGTAACTGTAGGGCGGAAGCTCAACGAAAACCTCCGCCTCATAGGCGTCGCCTTCCTTCTTGAAGCCCGAAACCTTGAGCCGGCAGTCGGGCCAAGCCATTCGCCAGGCATCGACCAGCATCTCGAGGGCCTTCCAGTACTTGGCGCATTGGAACTGATCGTCTTCGGCATCGTCCCCCATGCGGGCTTGGTTGCGGATGTAATTCATGTATTTTTCATGGAGAATCATAGTTTGCTGTTCTTTGGCATTTGCAGGTTGTGGCACGTTACGGCGGGTTCAGCGGGTCTTGTTGTGCTGGGCGTTGCCACCCCACATGTGCCAACCGCTGGCGTCGTCGTCCGTCTTCAGGCAGATCAATCCACCATGACTGGTGCCGACGTAAACGGCACCCTCGGCAAGGCAGGGCTGAAAGGACATCGGTTGCCCGGTCCGGTAGCAAAACCCGGTCGCGCCGTTGTCTTGGTTGACGGACACGAGATGGCCGTAGCGACTGCAGAGGTAGAGGTAATCCTTGCCCAATGAAGGGGGCGTGAAGATTTGGTCGTCCAGGTTGACGTCCTTGCCGGTGAACTCGGTTTTCCACGATTCACCGGTTTCCTTGTCGGAGCAGTCCACCGAGCCGGAGCCGGCTTGGTAGAACCTCCCCTTGCCGTAGCTTGCCCGGGAACCTTGGTAAGCCCACGCCCCCGCCACGGTGGACACTCCGACGTGCCGCTGGGCCACCTTCAACTTGGCCGCATGGGGAGCGCTGGCAAAGCCGACCGAGGAGTCGAGATTCATGCTGTAATCATCGGACAGGCCGGAGCTCATCGACTCGCTGACTCCCAGGAAAGCGGCCTTTTTTCTCATCATGGCTTCGGCATGGGACCGTTCTCCGCTGTTGCGGTGCCGCCGCCACATGGGTTCCTCCACCTGCTGGCGGGTCTGCCGTTTCTCGGGCATGATGACCTCGTCCTCAACCACCAAAGGGGCGGCGGTGGAATCGGTTCTCTCGCGCCATTCGACTTTCCCGCTTTCCGCATCGAGGCAGAACGCGGTGCCGTCGAAGCAGGTGAAGAAGACCTGGTCGTTGTTGATCACGGGAGCGGTCATGACGTCCCCCGAGATCTCCTGTTCCCAGACGTGGCGCCCCGTGCGAAGGTCGGCGCACAGCATCGCATGGACGCGATTTTGGACAGGTTGGCCTTGGCGTTGGCCGGTGGGATAGGCTAGAAATAGTTTCCCCTTGTCGATGGCTGGCTGGCTCATGAGCGGGTCGCCCAGCCACTCCTGCCAAACCACCTCGCCGGTTTGTGCTCGGCACACGATGATGGAGCAACTCTCGGTGTTGAAGGCGACGAGGTCGTCCTCCACCACGGCGGCGGTCGGCCCGTCGTCGGCGGTGGTGGTTCGCCAGGCGACGTCTCCGCTGCCTGCGTCCAAGGCCACGAACTCGTAGGATCCGTAGCCGGCCCCGACGAAGAGCATTCCCTTGTCATAGGCAGGCGTGGCGATGGGCCGCCCCCCCGGGAAGGAGGTTGCCCAACCGCTTCGGCCGTCGCTGGTCTCGAACTTGGCGGGGCGCAGGTCGGGTTCGGTGGGTGGGAGGTTTATCTTGATGGCTTTGTCCAAATTCACGGTCGTCATGGTTATTCCCTTTCGCTTGCTGTTTTCATTGTAATCCACCGCCGCCAAAGCATCGAAGCCCCCCATGGAGAGAGACAAGCACCCCCCGACACCATGTGGTGAAGTCGGTTTCGTTTCCCCTCCCCAAGGGAACCCCGGAATGGAATCAGCGCTCTTTCGCCGCCCCAAAATCCTCCAGCGGAAATTTTACTATAACCGCTTTTTCAGGATATGCAAACGATTGGCCGATTTTTTTGAAAAACGTTCCGTTTTTCTTTCACCGGAAGGGCTTGCAGGTGGGCGCAACATTAAGGTGGCGTGTCTCTCTTTGGCGCATTTCCCAGCTAGCTGCCCAAGCCCTCACTCCTTCTTCTTGTTCGCCTCGACCTTCTTGAGCAGTTCCTTGGTCAGTTTCTTCGCCTCGGCGATCTGCGCGAGGGTCATTTCTTTGGCGAGGGAATCGCGGGCTTTTGGTCCGTCTTCCGCACCATTGAAGGCGGCTAGGTTGAACCACACGAATGCAGCGACGTCGTCCTTGAGGACGCCTTCGCCAAGGTAGTAGTGCACCCCAACCCTGCCCTGCGCGTCCGCATGTCCCTGTTCCGCCGCCTTGCGGTACCACTTGACGCTTCCTTGGAGTCCTTGAGGACGCCTTCGCCGTTGGCGTACATCAATCCAAGACTGTCCTGCGCGTTCGGATCCCCCTGCTCCGCCGCCTTGCGGTACCACCTGACCGCTTCCTTGTAATCCTTGAGGACGCCTTCGCCATCATAATAAATGTTCCCAAGAAGGAACTGCGCATCCGCATCGCCTTGATCCGCCGCCTTGCGGTACCACTTTGCCGCTTCTTTGTTATCCTTAAGCACGCCATTGCCAGTCGTGTAATCCAGAGCAAGAGAAAACTGCGCCCACTTATGCCTTTGTTCCGCCGCCTTGCGGTACCACTTGACCGCTTCCTTGTGGTCTTGGGGAACGCCTTCGCCGTTGTGGTACATATTACCAAGAAGGAACTGCGCGTCCGCATATCCCTGATCCGCCGCTTTGCGGTACCATTTTGCCGCTTCCTTGTCGTCCTTGAGGACGCCTGTGCCGTTGGCGTACATCAATCCAAGACTGTCCTGCGCTCTGACATACCCCTGATCCGCCGCCTTGCGGTACCACCTGACCGCTTCCTTGTCATCCTGAGGGACGCCTTTGCCGTTGGCGTACGCCCATCCAAGATAGGACTGCGCGGCCGCATCACCCGCCTCCGCCGCCTTCCGAATGTTGGCGGTTTCCTTGGCCTCACCGAAGACTTGCGAGGCGAACAGAACGAGAACGATGGGGAGCAGTATCTTCTTCATGCCCCGACCATGATGCGGCGGCGCTGGCGGGTCAAGGCTCGGGGGGGGATCCTTGACGAAGATTACCAACGGAGCGAAATTGGATTCCTCAAACAAGGGCAAATCGTCAAGCGGGCGTTCGCTTGCTAGGGCTTGACCGCCGCCGCGAGGGCAGTAGGGTTATTGTCATGAAGAAATTGCTTTCGGTTCTTTTGCTTGCCCTGTTTATGGCTGGGAGCGGGGAAGCGTTTACCATCCCCGACCTGTCCATGGAGATGCTGTGGTGCCCTCCCGGCAACTTCATCATGGGGAGTCCTTCGAGCGAAGAAGGGCGGCGCGAATCCGAGACGCAGCACGCGGTGACTCTGACGAAGGGCTTTTGGCTGGGCAAATACGAGGTGACGCAAGCCCAGTGGGGGAAGGTCATGGGGACGAACACTAACCCGAGCAAAATACAAGGGGCGTACCTTCCGGTGGAGACGGTGTCTTGGAGTGATGCGGTGGCTTTTTGCAAGAAATTGACGGAACGAGAGCGGAAGCCGGGGCGAGTGTCGGCGGAGTGGGTGTTCACGCTGCCGACGGAGGCGCAGTGGGAGTACGCCTGCCGGGCCGGAACCAAGACGGCGTATTCGTTTGGAAACACGATCCGGAGTAAAAACGAGAGCTGGAATATGCATGCGAACTCCAATGACAACATTTGGAATCCCACAGCCGTGGGATCATATCTGGCTAACCCGTGGGGCTTTCACGACATGCACGGGAACGTCTGGGAATGGTGCCGCGACTGGTACGGGACCTACTCGACGGGATCGGTGACCGACCCTACCGGACCGGCATCGGGCTCGTACCGGGTCAGACGCGGTGGCTCTTGGCTCAGCCCCGGGGCGCACTTGCGCTCCGCCGTGCAAAGCAGCACCGCGCCCGGCTCCCGCTCCCCCCTCCTTGGCTTCCGTGTCGCTTACCAGTTCATCGGAAAATAGCCGGCAGGTTCAAGGCGTATGCGAGGCCGAACGAGCGGCCGGAGCCGCGGTGAATCACCATTGACCGAAAATTTTCAGACGGCTGAAATCGGTCGAGGTGAAAACTCTCGAAAAAAACGTCGCGCTACCTTGCGGAATCGACGATTCCGGCGACCATGCCCAGAATCCCCAAGGTCGTCACACGGATGCCCCTGCGCTCTGTTATGCGGCGAGTGGAGGTATTCAAAGGGCCTCCTCCAACCGCCTGACTGATTCCTCTTTGCCCAAGCCCAAGGGCGAATCCACGAGATAATTTAAAGTGGGATGATTTACTCTTACCTTGGGATATCGATACTCTGCAAAATTTTCCCGATTTCGTCCGCATACGAGGAGTTTTCGATCCTTTGCATCTCCATCTTGAGTGCGTTCGCTGCTTTCACCATATCCAGAGTGTGCTCCTCGACAAGCTTCGTCGCCGATTCCATTCTTTCTTCCATGGTCATGTCTCTCTCAAGATCCTTAAGTCTCTTCCCAATGTCATTAATATCTTCCACGATCGACTCGAGGTCACCCTTGGCATCCTCCGCCGACTCCTTGTCATCGATTGTTTTCAGCACGTCGATCAATTCATCGATCTTACCGACCAATTCCTCGGCCAAGGATTCCGGGGTGTCGGCGCAACCTGTCCAAAGAATGCAGAGGATGAATGCGGTGGAACGGAGAAGGCAGGAATGGAATCGTTTCATGTCGTTTTGTTTTTCTTATGGTGTGTTACAGCGCGTGGAAAAGAATACACTTAATCAAAAACATTCAACTGCGACAGTCAAGCCGAGCTATTTCCAGAAAAACGTCTTCGAGCGCCTTGCCGTACGAGGACTTTTCAAACGGCTTCCCTTGACTGAAACCACACTTCGTCATCAGGACGGCGTGCTCCCCCGCGGGTGAGGCGACGCAAGGTCAACCCACGACCAAAAGATCGTTCCAAGAGGTGGTGTATCGCGGGGAGCGCCGATTGCGCCGCATGCCCCAGCCGCGTCGAGTTCCCTGGGCGGCAAGGAAAGCCGCGAAGTCCCCATAGTGGGCGGCCACCGACTCCATCGTCGCGACAAGTCGCTTCCGCTTCCACCCTCCCTTCGCTTCCCCGAAGAGCATCATCTGCCTTTCTCGACCGGAGGTTAGATCGAGCAGGAGAACGCCCACTTTCTTGTAGGAGAAACCGCGGCGATAGATGGCGCCAAGGAGACGCTTGGCCACGGCGACGAGGTGGATCGGGTCGTCGGTGGGTTCATCGAAGGCGCGGGCGCGGGCGTTGCGGTACTGGGGGAGGTCCTCCCGGAATCGATTGGTGGTCAGGAACACCTGGATGCCGCGAGCCAACGAGCCTTCCCCTCGCATGCGGCGGGCAGCCGTCACGGCATAGTTGGACAAGGCTTCCTCGAGGTCTTCCAGCTCGGTCACCGGCCGGCCGAAGGAGCGGGACGAGCAAACGTTCTTCCTTGGCTGGGGGGATTCCTCCATGCCAAAGCAGGGCAAGCCCCCCAGCTCCCGGTGAGTACGCTCCAAGGTGACGCCGCCGACGCCGCGAATGGTCGAGCTTTGGGCCTCGGCCAAGTCGAGGGCCGTCTTCACCCCGACCCTTCGCAGGCGCAAGCCCAGTCGGCGACCCACGCCCCAGACTTCCTCGACCTCGACGCCGGCCAAGATCCGCCGGTCGCCAGGATCGACCTGCAAGCTCCCCTGCCCTTTCTTGGCCAAGCGGTTGGCCAGCTTGGCCAAGGTCTTCGTCGGGCCCAACCCGACGGAGATGGGGATGCCGGTCCAGCGACGAACGGTTTCCCGCATTTCGTTCGCGAGGGCAAGAGGATCGGCGACCCCGTCCAGGTCGAGGAACGACTCGTCGATGGAGTAGACCTCCATCTCCGGCGCGAAGCGGCGGAGGACGGACACCACGCGTCGTGACATGTCCCCGTACAGTTCGTAGTTCGATGAAAACACCTTCACGCCATTGCTTTCGCAAAGCTTCCTAACCTCGAAATACGGCGCCCCCATGGCGATACCCAGTTCCTTTGCCTCGTTGGAGCGAGCCACGGCGCAACCATCGTTGTTGGAGAGCACGATCACCGAACGTCGCTCCAGCGACGGTTGAAAAACTCTTTCGCAGGATACGTAGAAGTTGTTGCAGTCGGCCAACGCGATCACAGGGGATGGATGACGTTGGTGACGACGCCCCATATGCGAACGTCGTCCCCCTCGTTGAAGGTTATCGCTTGGTAGGCAGGGTTCTCCGGCTCAAGCCATGCCTTGCCATTTTTGCGGACGAGACGCTTCACCGTGAGTTCCCCGTTGATGGCGGCGATGACCACTCGACCGTCCTTCGCCTCCGCCCCACGGTCCACCACCAGCAAATCGCCGTCGTGGATGCCGGCTCCGGTCATCGAGTCACCCTTGGCCCGAGCGAAGAAGGTGGCGGCGGGGCGGGGGATCAAGTGTTCGTTCAAGTCGAGGGATCCCTCGAGGTAATCGTCGGCGGGCGAGGGAAATCCAGCGGACACTCCGCAGGCGAACAGGGGAACGGCCGACTCCTTGGTCTTCACGAAGCGGAGCACTCGCTCCACCATGCTGACCGGAAGCCGCACCGGTTTCGTCTCCTCGCCGTACGGGCCCTGCCCTTTCGGCCTGCCCGCGCCTTCTCTTCGTCCACCTTGCGTCATACTTTTTGAAAAGTGTTACGCATTTCAAATAAAGTCAAGCGGGAGAAGTCCCGAGTCATACGGGAAGGCTTGATTCCTTGTCCGGGCCGAAACGGTCAGTCGGCCGACAGGGACCGAATGAAATCCTGTTCTCCCGAGGAAAAGGTAATGCCGGACTGGGCCATTTTCCCGACGCAGAAGAACAGTTTGCCCAAGGACGACTTGTAATGAGTCTCGACCTTTCTCAGTTCGAACTCGACTTGGCCTCGGTCACGCTTGATCCGAAGAGACTGTTCCTCGAGCTTGGCCAAGGTGGCTGTGCTCGGGGCATTCTTGCTTGCGCTGCTGCCGCCCCCGCCCGAGCCTTTCCACTTGGAACCGAGCGACTTGGCCGAGGCTCCGACCGGGGCCTTCAGCTCGAGCCTCATTTTTGCCAACTGCTCCTTGATCACCTTCAATTCGTCCCCACCACCCTTGCCAATCGCCATCTCGACGGCTTCGGACAGGTTCTGGCGTTTTTTTCCAACCGACTGGAAGCGCTGTTCGAGTTGGCCGATGGTTGCGACGTTTCCGGAAATCTCCTTCTTCAGGTCGGCGAACTTGCGTTCGTTTCTTTGCTTGCTGTGCTGCTCCAGTTCCTTTCGTCGCTTGGCGAGGGCTTCTGCCTGCTTGCGGCGCTGTTCTTCGGCCTTCTTGCGATATTGCTCGAGTTGTTGCTGCTTGCGACGCTGCTCCGGAGTCTGCTGCTTGGAATTCTTCCCGTTCTTGGAATTCGGCTTCTTGGAATTGTTCCGAGGCTGAGCCTTGATCAACTGGGGGTTGTTCTTTTGTTTGGCGACAACTCCCAGCGATTCCTCGACCGGGAAAATCAAGAAGGCGGCAACCATGGCCCATACCAGCAAAACGGCTTTCATTGCGAATCTATCTTGAATTCCATGGAATGGCGACGCAAGCTCGCAATTCGGGCGTCTCCGATCCCCGGATCGAATACGGGCGTTCAGAACTCGATCTTGCACTTTGGCAGCGCCTTGCGAAGCACGGCCTTTTGGTCGTCGGAAAGGTACTGGTTCCCGACGAGTGACAAGATCTTCAAGCTCTTCAATTCATGCAAAGGCACGAGATCTTCGCGGATCCGGTTTTGGGAAAGGTCGAGTGACTGCAGGTTGGTCAGCTTGGCCAATGGCCTCAAGTCGGTGATCTGGTTGTCCGCCAGGTTCAACTTCAACAGGTCCTTCAAGTCCGCCAAGGG
>PVBE012744189.1_pt1 | contig 13753 bp, 10 predicted proteins | sample 1631181 | NCBI WGS metagenome assembly PVBE01 (sample SAMN08397723, study PRJNA350692) | Marine metagenome, whole genome shotgun sequencing project. | isolation source: water | place: Pacific Ocean | collected 2012-04 | reverse complement strand
TTCGCTCTTGAACTCGCTCACCAGCCACTCGATGATGACGTGGTCGACGTCGTCACCGCCCAGGTGGGTGTCGCCGGCCGTGGACTTCACCTCGACGACGTTGTCCCCGACCTCCAGGATGGAGATGTCGAAGGTACCGCCACCGAAGTCGTAGACCGCGATGATCTCGTCCTCGGTCTTGTCGATGCCGTAGGCGAGAGCGGCCGAGGTGGGCTCGTTGATGATGCGCTTGACCTCGAGGCCGGCGATCTGTCCGGCGTCCTTGGTGGCCTGGCGCTGTGCATCGTTGAAGTAGGCCGGAACGGTGATGACCGCTTCGGTCACGGTCTGGCCCAGGTACTTCTCGGCCTGCGCCTTGAGCTTCTGCAGCACCATCGCCGAGACCTCGGGAGCGCTGTACTTCTTGCCCTGGATCTTGATTCGGCAGTCGCCGCTGTCGCCACGAACGACCTCGTAGGGAACGCGGTCGATCTCGCTCTGCGCATTGTCGAAGCGCAGCCCCATGAAGCGCTTCACGGAGAAGACCGTGTTGAGCGGGTTGGTGATGGCCTGACGCCGTGCGGTGACTCCGACCAGCCGATCACCATCCTTGGTGAAGCCGATGACCGACGGAGTGGTTCGCGTACCTTCGTCGTTCACGATGACGGTCGGAGAGTCACCTTCCATTACCGAGACCACGGAGTTCGTGGTGCCGAGGTCGATACCGATGATCTTGCCCATTGAGTGTTGGCCTCCAAAGGTGAGGAAACGAGTGCGACCGTGCAGGTAAGGCCACCCATCTTCCCGTCAAGGGACGAATCTCCAATGGTGGATCGTCTCAGGCCGATGGCCTGCTTCGATCCACCAGAGCAATGAGAGCCGCGAGTCTCTCGACCAGCGGCTCTCAGTGGGTGTCAAGATTAACGAGAAACGGGTTCGGGCCAATTCCCTTGCCGCACCTCGGGACTAAGACGGACCAGGTCAGGGCAGGGGAAACAGGTCCGTCGTCGTCTCGCCCCACCTTTATGCAGGGGGCATGCCAACTCCCAAACCACTGAAATCACGTTGGTCTTGAGATCACCCCCCGCAAGACCACGACATGGGTGTCGTCACTGGCGCCGAAAAACCCCTTGACGCTCCCCTGCCGGTGCCGTACCTGCCTGCTCCTTCCCCCCAAATGACTGCAGGAGCGATCTCCATGGCCTTCCGCCCCCTCTACGACCGCGTGCTGGTCAAGCGTGCAACCGCCGAGCAGAAGAGCGCCGGTGGCCTGTACATCCCCGAGACTGCAAGCGAGAAGCCGCAGGAGGCCACCGTCGTGGCCACCGGCCCAGGCAAGCACACCGACTCCGGTATCCGCGAGATGACCGTCAAGATCGGGGATCGCATCCTCTTCGGAAAGTACGTCGGCGACGAGCTCAAGCTCGGCGGCGTTGACCACATCGTCCTGCGCGAGGAAGACATCCTCGCCGTAATCGAGGCATAAAAAACATGGCTGCTAAAGAGATTCAGTTCAGAGGCACGGCCCGCGCCGAGATCCTCACGGGTGTGAACGCTCTGGCCAACGCGGTCAAGGTCACCCTCGGTCCCAGGGGCCGGAATGTCGTGATCGACAAGAGCTTTGGGGCCCCCCTCTCCACGAAGGACGGCGTCACCGTCGCCAAGGAGATCGAGCTCAAGAACAAGTTCCAGAACATGGGCGCGCAGATGGTGAAGGAGGTCGCCTCAAAGACCTCCGATGTCGCCGGTGACGGCACCACCACCGCCACCCTCCTGGCCCAGGCCATCGTGCAGAGCGGCTCCAAGCTGGTCGCCGCTGGTGTCAACCCGATGGAGCTCAAGATCGGCATCGACAAGGGCGTCGAGGCTGTTGTCGCGCACCTGGCCGGCATGAGCACCCCCGCCACCGAGACCAAGGCCATCGCTCAGGTCGGAGCCATCTCCGCCAACAACGACGATGAGATCGGCGCGATCCTGGCCCAGGCCATGGACAAGATCGGTCGCGACGGCGTGATCACGGTGGAGGAGGCCAAGGGCCTGACCACCGAGCTGGAGATCGTCGAGGGTATGGCCTTCGACCGCGGCTACCTCAGCCCCTACTTCGTGACCGATGGCGAGCGCATGCAGGCCATCCTCGAAGACGCGTACATCCTCATCCACGAGAAGAAGATCTCGAACATGAAGGACCTGCTCCCCATCCTGGAGAAGGTCCACGAGACCGGCAAGCCCCTGCTCCTCATCGCCGAAGATGTGGATGGAGAGGCCCTGGCTACCCTGGTGGTCAACAAGCTCCGCGGCATGCTGAATGTCTGCGCCGTCAAGGCTCCTGGCTTTGGCGACCGTCGCAAGGCCATGCTCGAAGATCTCGCGATCCTCACCGGCGGCCGCGCCATCATGGACGACCTGGGCATCAAGCTCGAAGGCATCACCATGGCGGACCTGGGTCAGGTCAAGCGCGCTCTCATCACCAAGGACGAGACCACGCTGGTGGACGGCGTCGGCAGCCGTGACGCGGTCAAGGGCCGCGTGAAGCAGATCAAGAGCCAGATCAAGAACACCACCAGCGACTACGACCGGGAGAAGCTCCAGGAGCGCCTGGCCAAGCTGGTTGGTGGTGTGGCCGTGATCTACGTTGGCGCAGCCGCCGAGATCGAGATGAAGGAGAAGAAGGCCCGCGTCGAGGACGCCCTGAACTCCACGCGCGCAGCGGTCGAGGAAGGCATCGTCCCCGGCGGCGGCGTCGCCCTGGTCCGTTGCCTGGGCGTTCTGGACAACATCGAGTTGGACGGCGACGCACGCTTCGGTCTGGACATCGTCCGCGACGCCATCCAGGCACCCATTCGTGCCATCGCGGCCAACTCGGGCGTCGACGGAGCGCTGGTCATCGACAAGGTGCGCAAGGGCGAAGGGAGCTACGGCTACAACGCCCGCACCGACGAGTACGGCGACATGATGGAGATGGGCGTCATCGACCCCGTCAAGGTCACTCGCTCCGCCCTGCAGAACGCCGCGTCCGTGGCAAGCCTGCTGCTGACCACCGAGGCCGTGATCGCCGAGAAGCCCCAGAAGGCCGCTGCGGCTCCCGCTGGCGGCGGCGGCGGCATGGGCGGCATGGGCGGCATGGGCGGCATGGGCGGCATGGGCGGCATGGGTGGCATGGGCTTCTAGCCCCACGTGACGCTCCTTCTCGCACTCGCCTTCGCGGAGGATCCCGATCCCGCCCGCATGCTGCGCCCCGAGTGGCACAGCGCGGGCGGAGGACTGCTCCGCTCGACTGCGCTGGTGGGCTTTCGGGTCTGGCAGCGTGGCATCTCCCCCGGAGATGGGCCTCGTTGCCCGATGCGCCCCTCCTGCTCCGACTACGCCCTACAAGCCTTCAAGGCGCATGGGCTGGGCGGTTACGTGCTGACCTTCGATCGCCTTCTGCGCGATGGCAACCCGAGCGGATACGCTCTGGCTCCCGATGGCCTTCACCTGCTGGACCCGCTCGACGACCACCCTGCTCCTGGGGAGCTGCTGGTGGGCACCTACTGCCGTCGCCAACGAGCCGACGGAGCCGATCTCTGTCTCTGAGCCGGAGCCGGACGTAGAGGCAGAGGCGGGGGCAGAGGTCGAGGACCCGCTACCCATGCTGGTCCATCTCGCCGAGAGCGGCGATGCCCAGGGCCTGAGGACCGAAGCCCTCAAGGCTCAGCACATCGATCCGGACAATCCCGACCTGGCCTACCTCGTTGCCCTGGGCACCTGGCAGGTCGAGAAGGACGTGGGCGTGCTCAACGCCGTCGCCGAGAGCTATCCCGAGGAGCAGGCGGGCGAGCTCGCCTCACTGATGGTGGCTGAACACTGGCTTCAGGAGGCTCCCAGCCTGGGAGTGCTCAAGTACCAGGCCTACGCCAGCACCTACCCCAACAGCCCCTGGCACCAGCAGGCCACCACCCAGGCCGCCTGGGGGCTGGCCCACGATGGCTACTTCAACATGGCGCTCACCCAGCTGGACAACGGTGGGGTGCCCGTCCCGGAGGACCTCCGCGTCACGCTGAGCACGCCCCCGGACTGGAAACGACCGCTGCTGGCCACGGCGCTCTCCGGGGCCGTCCCGGGCTTGGGCCAGCTCTACGCGGGCCAGCCGCTCGAGGCCGCGAGCGCCTTGATGGTGAACGCGCTCTTCATCGGTGGGATGACCTACGCAGCGCGAAACGAGCAGTGGACCGCCTTTGGTGTGACGGCTTTCTTCGGGCTGGGCTTCTACATGGGAAACATCTACGGAGCCGCAGACGCGAGCCTGCGCCACAACCGAGGCCTGAGAGACGACATCCTGTCAGAAATGGAGACCACATGGCCAGCAGAGACCCCTCTTCCCGCGCTACCCTGAGAGAGCCAGGGCCCCACTCGCCATGCTCCTGCTGATCTTTCTCTGGGTGCTGCCCGCTTTCGCCAGTGAGGCTCCCGCTCCCCCCTCCTCCAGTGAGACACCGGCCCCGTCACAGGCCGGGCCCACCGATTCTGAGTTGCACGAACTGGAGGCGCGAGCCCTCTACCAGGTTGGTCTGCAGCTGGTCATCCAGCAGGCCTGGGACGAAGCCGACGTGGTCTTCCAGCGCATCCTGGCCGACTACGGCGACACCGCGATCGCCGCACAGGCCGAGGAGCAGCTGGCGAGCCTCGAGCAGCTCTCCAAGGCCTCGGGGATGAACCCGGCGGCCAGGGCCCGCGCGGAGCTCATCATCGACCAGGCCATCCTCAGCGCGGCTTTCTTCGGTTTCCTGGTTCCCGCATCCACCTGGCAGCCCAGCCAACCCCTGGGGCCAGTCGCGCTGGGCGCCGCTGGGCTCTCTCTCGGCATCGTGGGAAGCGTGGCCGCCAGCCGTCACTACGAACCCACCCAGGGACAGGTCATGGCCCTGTTCACCGGACAGTGGATGGGCACCGCCAACGGCTTCACCGCCAGCTCGATCAATCCCCCTCGTGACTTCCGTGGCGTGTACCGCAGCGTCACCTGGGGCACGGTGCTGGGTACCGCCGGGGGGGCGGCCGTCGGGCACTTCCTCCATCCCACCGCTGGACAGGTGTCCATGGTGAACAGCGCCGCGCTGTGGGGTCTGTACCTGGCCGGTTGGAGCTATGCCTACTGGCAACCCGACCACAGCAGCCCGAACATCAACCGGAACCTTGCACTGCGCTTCACGGCCTTCGGTGACGTCGCGGCTCTGGGAGGCGCCCTGCTCGCGTGGAAGCTCCCCATCTCCCGTGCCCGGATGAACCTGGGCAACCTGGGTGCCATTGCGGGTGGCCTGCTCGGCTTTGGCGGCGCGCTCCTCTTCGACTTCTACAGCCCCTACGGCTTGAGCGACCCGGCAGCCTTCTACGGTCTGATCATCGTGCCGATGACAGCCACGGGCGGAGTGGCCGCGATCCTGGCGACCCGCAGCCTTGACCAGGACCGACTCACGGCCCGCTGGGAAGGGCTGGAGGTCCACGCCGCAGCGGGGCCCAACGGCGTTGGAGTAAGCGGCCGATTCTGACCCTCCTCCCTCGTCTGGGCGCGGTCAGCCTGAGCGCTGCGCTCCTGTATGTCATCAGTCCTCCCATCGGTCTGGACTGGCTGCATTGGTTCGTCTTTGTCCCCTGGCTCTGGGCGCTGCGTCCGGGGGACACCAGCGGCAACGTGGTGATCAGCTACCTGGGAGGCGTCGTGGCGATCCACACGCTCTTCTTCTGGCTGCAGGAGAGCATCGTCCGCTTCAGCAACCTGCCTCCCTTCCTGGCCTTCCAGTGCGTCTTCCTCTTCGCCGTCTTCACCGGCATTCCCTACGCCCTCTTCTTCGGCGTGGTCCATCCACTGCGCAAGCGACTGGGAGCCTGGTGGGTGGCTCTGCTCCCGGCCATCTGGGTCGCTGGCGAGTTCATCCAGCCTGCGCTGTTCCCCTACTACCAGGGGGTCAGCCAGTACCGGGACCCCTACACCTACCAGCTGGCGAGCGTGACGGGGATCTACGGGGTCACCTACCTGCTGGTGCTCACGAACTGCGCTCTGGGAGAGCTGATCTACCGGCTCCGGGAGCGCCGCGGTGTGCCCTGGGCCGTTCTGGTAGGCACCGTGGTGGTGTTCCTGGGGAACGTGGGTTTCGGCGCCTGGCGCTACGACCACGTCAGCTCCCAGTTGGCGGATCTGCCCCACATCCGAACCACCCAACTGCAGCAGCACGTCAGCATGGAGGAGCGGATGCTGACCAGCGCTCGGGAGGCGATGCTGAGCTGGCAGGAGCTCACCAGCAAGCACATCCGCCAGTCCGTGAAAGACGACGAGCCACCGGTTGATCTGGTGATCTGGCCCGAGGGTTCCACCCCCTACGACCCCCGGGCCTACCGGGTGGGCCGGATCATGGCGAACACCGCCCGCAACAGCCGCGCTCCCGTTCTCTTCGGAGGCGGCTTCGCCGAACCCAAGGTCGATCCGAACACCGGACGCCAGTACTACGAGCAGCGCAACAGCATCTACATGATGGAGCAGAACGGCGAGCTCTCCAGCCGCTACGACAAGATGGTGCCGCTGCCCTTTGGCGAGTACATCCCCGGAGCGGAGACCTTCCCCATCCTGAAGGAGTGGATCGAGGGACCGGGGGACTTCGTGGCGGGGAGCGAGCCCGTGGTCTTCACGATCGAGACCCAGGAAGCTGGCACCGTCCGCTTCACCACGCCCATCTGCTACGAAGCCATCATGTCGCGCCTGGTCCGGACCCAGCTGTCCGACGTCGACCTGATGATCGTGGTCACCAACGACGGCTGGTTCGGCGACACCCCAGCTCCCCACCAGCACGCCATGCTCAGCGCCATCCGCGCCATGGAACTGGGCGTACCGCAGATGCGCATCGCATACACCGGTGTGAGCCTGAACATCCTGCCCAACGGAGACATCGAGTACGAGACGGAGCCCTTCACCGAAGTCGTGCGCACCATCGAGATCCCGGTCGGTCGCATCGACACGGTCTACAGCGACATCGGGGACCTCTTCGCCTACCTGTGCCTCATCCTGAGCCTGGGAGGCGCGGTCGTGGCACGCAGAAGGGGACCCGGAGGCTCAGATCCGGAGTCGCAAGCCTCGGACCCGTCACCCGCCACCCCGGACGAGACTCCCCCCGATGTGCCCTCGGACGAAGCGCCAACACTGCGGCCCGAGTTTTCCTCCCTGGCCGCCCAGGAGCTGGGGCATGACCCCTTCGAAACGCCATGACGGAGTCACACGCCGACCAGCCCCTGCCGCAGGTGGTGGACAGCTACCCGGTAGACGTGAGCCCCTTCGGACTTCGAGGGATGGGCGGCAACATTCGGGACTGGTGTGCCGACCGCTTCGAGAAGGCCGGCCCCAAGATCCTCCACAGCCGTGTCCCAGCACCGGAGTTTGGCGACAGCACGGACGACGGCTTCCGCGCGGTCCGGGGCGGTGCCTGGTTTGTCCGCAGCCGACTCGCTCGGTGCGCGTACCGAACCCGAGCACAGCCCTGGTTTCGCTTGTCGTACTTCGGATTCCGGCTGGCCCGCCCTGTAGGCGAGGCCGTGACGTGATCGCCAGGTTGCCCCTGGCTGTCACATCTGACCACTCGTCATCGTAGTCGGTTGAGCGCGGAGTCTCGGATGGACCTCCGTAATCTCACGGACGAAGAACTCATGAATCGCGTTCAGCAGAACGATCCAGCGGCCTACAAGGTGCTCTTCAAGAGACACCGTAGCGCCAGCTACGGGTTCTTGCTGCGAAAAGTTCGGGACCGGGAGTTGGCATCCGACCTCTTCCAGGAGACCTGGCTGCGGGTCCACCGAGGCCGAGGCACCTACCGGACCGGCCAGAGCTTCAAGCCATGGCTCTTCGGAATCGCCCTCAACACCACACGGGATGCAGGGCGCAAGCGAAGCCGTGAGTTGGAGACCGTACAGCTCGGTCTCGACAAGCCAGCACCTCGCAGCGATCACGCTGGAAGGATGACCCTGGAGAGTGCAATCGACACGCTCCCGGAGACCCTGCGCGACGCTTTTCTGCTCGGAGCGGTCCACGGCCTCGACCACAACGAGGTCGCCGCCCGGCTCGATATCTCTCCCTCCAACGCCCGGGCACGGATCAGCCGCGCCCGAAAGCTCCTCCGTGAGCAGCTCACGTGAAGCTCGACCCCACGACCGCCTACCTCCTGGACCTGGGGCCGCACCCCGGGGACGAGGCCCTGCGTTCGTTTGCGGAGTTCGAGCCCCCCGAGGAGCTCTGTGAGGCCACCCTGGCCGCGGTCTTCGACGAGGACACCCCCGTCGAAGCCCAGAGGCCGGAGGCAGCCAACAACCGTCGTTGGTACACGTTTGTCGTCGCGGGTCTCGGTGCGGTCGCTGCTGTGCTGCTGGTCGTGCACAGTTCCCCTGAGACCGGCGACGTCTCCTCGATGAAGGCACGAGGGCTGGATCACTCCACCCCCAGCGTGGCCTTGAAGATGGCAACCCGACGCGACGGAAAGGTTGATCGTTTCCGTATGGGCGAACGCTATGGCCCCGGCGACGTCCTGTACTTCCGCTACCAGACCGATGGAGAGGCCTGGATGCACCTGGTTCACGCTGACCACCACGGCGTCCAGGTGATCGACCAGCGACGGGTAGCGGCCGGCGAGGCCGATCTGTCTCTGGATGGGAGTCCCCTGGCGTGGACCCTGGAGGAGGGGGACGAGAGCTGTGTGTTCGCGCTGATCACCTCCAATGAAGCTCTCGATGCCCAACTCCTTCAGCAGGCCCTGTCCGGCTCGGGCAAGATCGAGAGTGCTGATGCTCTGTGTACGGCCGCCGCCAGGGCGGGTCTGCAGTGTGACAGCGTCCGGGTCGAGGTAGAGCGATGATCACAACCCTGCTGACCCTGGCCTTCGCGGGCTCCCTGAGCCCCGACGACATCGGCTTGGACGAGGTCTATGCCCCGCGTCGCATCGCCGTACTCATCGGCGTCGACACCTACCAGGATCCTGCGCTGACCCCGCTGCAGTTTGCGGCAAAGGACGCCCGTGACCTGGCAGCGGTGCTGAACCACGATGACTACGGCGACTTCGATCGCGTGCTCACGATCACCAGTCCCGACGCAACCACCCGCGAAGGCATCATCAAGGCTCTTCGCGTGGCGACCGCCGACCTGCAGCGCGATGACACCTTCGTGGTCTACCTGAGTGGCCACGGCACGCTCACCCTGGATCCCCTCGAAGGAAGTCAGCTGTGGTTCCTACCGAGCGACAGTGTCCTGAGTGACGCGCCGGGCACCGGTATCGCCATCGAGTGGCTCGAGGAGGTCGTCTCCGACGTCGAAGCTCGGCGCCGGGTCCTCATCATGGACACCTGCCACAACGGCCGGGACAAGTCCTCCCTCGACCCCCGCACGGCCGAGCTCCTCGAGAGCATGCGCGGCGAGGTGCCGACACCCCGTTCGACCAAAGAGGTCTCCGAGTCCGAGGCACGGCTCTACGCGGCCCAGTACTACCAGCCCGCAATGGAGGACCCCAACCTGGAGAACGGGGTCTACACCCACTTCCTCATCCAAGCCATCAGTGACGGGGCTCGGGAGGCGGACCTGGACGGTGACGGCCTGGTCGACGTGACCGAGGCCCACGACTGGGCCCGCGACAAGACCATGATCTACACCAGCGGGATGCAGGTGCCGAGGGCCGAGTACAAGATCGTCGGTCGGGAAGCGATCTACCTGGCAGGCAACGAGGCCACGCGACTGGCCGCCGAGAAGGCCTTGCTGGCAGCGACGGACACCCTGCTCGCCAGCGCGCGTGTTCTGGTCGATGGCACGCCACGCGGGGTGCTCCCCGAGGTGATCGCGGTGGAGCCGGGCGTGCACAGCGTCGAGATCCAGGACGAGGCCGGCAACACCCTGCTGCGGCGCGTGGTCCGCGTAGAGGCGGGCGAGACCGTCATGCTGGATGGGCTGTTCCCCACCATGAAGCCCTCGATCGAGGTCCTTGGCGGAGCCGTCCTCCGAACCGGCCCCGGAGCCCAGGGCTTCCATCAGGGTGCGCCTCAGCTCAGCGCTGCCTTCGTCAACCGGCGCTTCGGCCCACACTGGCTGGAAGCTGAACTGCACGGCGGCTCCAGCGGGTTCGTGGGCCAGGTCGCCTCGGAGGGGCCCTACACCTCGGTGAATGCGGGCATCGTTCACGCGGGCATCGGACTGTACCTCCGTGGCCAACGCATCCCGCTGAGTCTGGGCCCGACCGTGGACGCCTCGTGGCTGTGGCGAAGCTTCAGCGACTACGAAGGCGACTACCGACAAGGGCGACCGGCACCGTCGGTGGGTGGAACGGCCAAGCTTCGCGTACCCGTCGGCGAGCGCTACGTGGTGGTGGCCTACGAGCTCCGTTGGATGGCCTATGCCTGGGACTCCGAGCAGACCACCCTGCTTCAGCAGGGCCTCTCGGTCGGCCTCGGCGCCTACTGACAGTCCTGGGCGAGTTCATAGCTCACCTGCACGGGTTGCCAGAGCTCCAGCCCCTCGGTGTCACCGTCGAGCAGGATGGCCTCGCCGTCCCAGGTCCAGGCTGAGAGCAGGTCGCTGTCTGCGCGAAGCTCCAGCGTGTTGACCGCGGGGTCCTCGGCCAGGTCGATACGCATCGGCGCGGTGCCGAAGCCCCAGGACTTCTCGGCCAGTTGGGTGTAGAGGCCGTCCCAGTTGCCCCCACAGATGTCCCAGAACACGCCACCCGTCTCTTCGACCGCCGTCAGGCCAGCACCCGCATGCTCGCAGACTCCGGTCCCCTCACCCATCACCGCGCTGACGACCAGCTCGTCCGAGAAGGGCACCAGCTCGCTCAAGGCGGCCGTTGACGCCTCGGTCCGTGCTCCCACGAACACGACGTGAAGCAGGGCTTCGTCGCGCAGGAAGCCCTCGAGACAGCCACCTTGCAGAGTCTCCTGGAGCGCGGCGAGCGTGAGGTCCAGGAGAGCGTCCGTCCCGGGGTAGACGCCATTCGAGTTGGCATTGAAAGCCAGCCCAAGCGCAGGACCGGCCTGTGGGGGCGTGTAGAAGCCGCTGGCCAGCCAGGGGTCGTAGGTCGCGTGACAATCTCGGCCGTCGACGGCACTGACACGCCAATCCACCCCACCTTCCTCGAAGACCTCGAAGAGAACCTGGGCCTGCTGTTCGGCTTCCTCGAACAGGCCCAGCGACGCCGCATGCTTGTCCAGCACGAAGAGCATGTCCGTGCTGGCCAGGGGCAGGAAGTCGAACTCCTCCAGGACACTGCCGCCGCTGGTGGCCAGGGCATCGACGCCGATCGCCAGCGAACCCGAAGGGTCGTTGGAGTCCAGCCTGAGCGTGGCGGCTGCCGCACCCGGTGCGCTCGGCTCCAGCACCAGGTCCAAGACCTCCACATCGCCGGGTTCCAGCAGGGCTGGCACCTCGCTGAGGCTGTGATCACCGGTTCCTTCCAGGCGAAGCTCATCGATGAGGAGGAGCTCCGAGCCCTCGTTCATCAGAATCACCGAGGTCTGGGCGGAGCAACCGACGGGCACCACACCCAGGTCGTCCGTGTCCACGAGCAGACGCGCCTGCGGCGCCGTCCCCACACCCGTGAAGCGCAACACACTCTGCCCGTTTGGCACCACACTGGCCTCGAAGACGCCATCCCGGTTGGGCTGGAAGGTGACTCCGATGGAGATGCTCTCGCCAGCCGCGAGCTCCACCAGCGCGGGCGCATCGACCCGAAAGGCCTCGGCATCCCCCCGCACGATGGTCAGGCCCGAGACATCGAGGGCCCCGGTGCCCGCGTTGGTGACCATGACCGTCCGGGTCAGCGGTGCGTCGTTGAGGACGCTCAGGGTGCCGAAGTCCAGGTTGTTCTGCCCCAAGCGCAGCTGCCCCTCGTCGGCAGGAGGCGACCATCCGCGGGGAATACCCGCACCGGGGCCGAGGGGATCACAGGCAAGCAGAAGGAGCAGCACCACCTGGAGAATAGCCGTCAGGGCAGCGCCTCGGCGACGAAGGGTTCGAGCGCCTCAGCCACAGCCTGGTGACCGCGGGCGTTGGGGTGCATTGCACTGCAGGGTTCGTAGAGGGTCGATCGGTCGTCCAGCACCTCACCCATGTCCATGCTCTCGAAGCCGAAGACCTCGACCTGCTCCTCCAGGTGATCGAGCGAGAGACTGGGATCCGGAAAGAGAGCCACCCGAACCGCGAAGCCGTGCTTTTGTGAGAGACGGCGAAGGCGCCGATAGCCACGCTCCACCGGGTCGATGACGTCCTCTCCCTCGACGGCGTCCGCGCACGGTGCGCCCGCGTAGCACTCGGGCACAGACGGCGTCGCAAAGCGCACCAGCAGCATCCGGGTGAGGTGGAAGTGGAAGAGGATGTGCTCGGAGAGCATGGCCAGTTCCTGGTGTTCCTCCCAACCTTCCCGGTTCTTGAGGAGCTCGAACTCGTTGCTGGCCATGGGGTAGACGTCGTTCGGGGTCGAGGCGATCAGGACCACGTCCGGTTCGTACCGGAGCCCACCTACCTCGAACAGGCGCACCTGTTGGGTGGTGTCGTAGCCGGACACACCCAGGTTGATGACCTCGATCCCCAGCAGCTCCTCGAGCAGCCACGGGAAGCCCTGACTCAGCTCGAGGGGGCCGTCCCAGTTGCAGAAACCCCAGGCGATGGAGTCACCGAGGACCATCACCCGAGGCCCCTGCTTCTCGATCGGGTGCTCCCGGTCGCGGATCCCCATGCTGCTCACCCCCGGACTCCCTGGCATGGGGACGTAGCGCAGCAGCGGATCAGAGCTGGCCACGAAGGACCCCTGAGGCCGATCCACCCGCAGCACCGCGAGCTCGGGGGCCAGCCCCAGCCAGCGCACGGTGAGCTCCGCAATCCCCAGGGAGAGGAGCAGGCTGCACGACGCGAGCATCCCTCGCGCCAGGGCACGTTTCATCTCCTCTGCCGAGGCTCTCCTCACGAAACGTACGAGCGAAACCAGAGCGCAGACCGTCACTGCGACCAGACACCACCACTGCGCGCTGGTGAGTTGGAGGCCCGGGATCCAGGAGGCCATCCGGTCCACCGCATCCGCACGGAAGAGGTCGGTGGCAAAGCGCAGCGGGCCGAGCAGCAGGAAGAAGGCCAGGATCACCCCACCCCTTGGCGGTCGTCGCTTCTGGACTCGCCGAAGCAGCGTGTAGACGATCAGGCTCCCCACCATCTCGTAGATCGGGACCGGATGGACAGCGACGCCAGGCTCGTGGTCGCTCCAGAAGTCGACGGGGTACTCGATGCCCCAGGGCATGGATGTGGGGCTCCCAGAGCAGCATCCGGCCAGCAGGCAGCCGCCCCGGTAGAAGACCAGAGCCAGGGGGATGATGGGTGCGAGGGCATCCCAGAAGTCGATGACGTTCCGACGGTGAAAGGCAGCGTACGCCGCGGTCCCCAGAAGCCCCATCCAGAGCACTCCGAAGAAGGCGAAGCCCCCCGAGTTCATCGTGGAGGGCAAATCGGTGAGGGTGAGGTCCAGGAGATCACCCGTCCGCCGCAGGGACTCGATGCGACCGCCGACGAAGACACACACGATGCCGAGCAGCGTCACGTCCAGCGCTACGTGATCCGGAAGCTCGAAATCCCGCCGGTTCAGGTGGAGCCACAGAGCCGCCACGGCGATCGAGCAGAGCTGCCCAACCAGGTAGGAGGGCATGAAGAATCCGTACACCTCGAAAAGCTGCGGATACATCAGTCGACCACGCTGTGGCTGCTGCTCATCGCCTGGATATAGCCGCCCGGAACCGAGCA
>PVBE010915852.1_pt1 | contig 13753 bp, 13 predicted proteins | sample 1631181 | NCBI WGS metagenome assembly PVBE01 (sample SAMN08397723, study PRJNA350692) | Marine metagenome, whole genome shotgun sequencing project. | isolation source: water | place: Pacific Ocean | collected 2012-04 | reverse complement strand
TTTGTCAGCCAAGATGACCTCGTGTGGGCTGGGCTGGATCTGGAACTCAGCCAATACCACGACGGAAGCAATGCTGTGGACGCGGCCATGCGGACGGATCTGACGGACTACATGACTGCCGATATTCTGGTCAAGACCGACCGCGCGGCCATGGCCCACGGCTTGGAGTTGCGCGTTCCTTTTCTTGACGTGAATCTGGCAAGCTTCTGCATTTCGCTGCCCTCTCGCCTGAAGACCGACGGCCGCAGGGACAAGATCCTGCTGCGCGAGGCATTCGAAGATCAATGGCCGACATCACTCCGGCAACGCGGCAAGCAGGGATTTGGGGCACCCGTGCGTGAATGGCTGGCGAGGCCCGAGTTCCGAGACCTGAAGCAGGAGTACCTTGGGAGCTCATCGCAGACAGTACACTCTTTGCTTGGATCCGATTTCGTGGACAGGGTCGCGCCACGGGATGATGACGGAACATGGGCGCTGCTCATGCTGGCCATCTGGCTGAACCGTAAACCGGTGGAACTATCATAGAGTTACGTATGCCGAGAGTTTCCGTATTGATGCCCGTTTTCAATGGCCAGAAGGACTTGGCAGAGACATTAGAAAGCGTACTGCAACAAACCTACGACGACTGGGAGATGATCGCGATTGATGACGGTTCCTCGGACCGCACACCCGAGATTCTCGCCGCATACGGAGACCGCGACCGTCGCGTCCGGGTGGTTCGCCAGGACAATTCAGGAATCACGCAGGCGCTCAATGCGGGCATCCCTCATGTCCAGGGTGAGTACGTAGCCAGGCTGGATTGCGGTGATCTGTGCGCCCCGGAACGCTTCGAAAGACAGGTGGCCTATTTGGATGAGAACACTGAGGTTATTGCCGTCGGTTCCTACGCCGGTCGATTTGTATCAAGAGGATTGCCTGTCGATGTCTATACACCACCAATCGAACATGAAGATATTGACCGCCGCCATATCCAGGGATACTCGGGTGGTATCGCGCACGTAACGGCAATGATTCGCACACGGGTTCTGCGAGAGGGGGGAGGTTACAACGACGATTTCAAATATGCCCAGGACACTGACCTGTGGCTGCGGTTGGCCGAAGTGGGGCAACTTGCCAACATTCCAGAGGTGTTGCAGCACTATCGAGTTGCTCCACAGAGCATCAGCTCCGCAAAGCGTGCTGAACAGATTGCCTTTTCACAGGAAGCCGTGCGCCGTGCACGCGCGCGCAGAGGCCTTCCGCCTCTCGCCGAAATGCCGTCACGTTGGATTCCTGGGTCCGCCACAGATCTCCTGACCGCTTGGGCGCGAAATGCCCTGCTCGCCAGGAACTACGGTACGGCTTCACATTGCGCCTGGAAGGTATTGACCCAAAAGCCCGATTGGCTTATGTTTCGAATCCTACTACGATCCCTTCTTTTGCAGGCCATCCGAAGAAGTCGCATGCGGATGCTTTTTCCGGCGGAACGGGCCAAAGCCGGTGACGCTGCCGGCTTCGGACAGTCAGGGGAGAATATGCCATGAAACTCGTTTATATCGCCAGCCTTGAGCACAGTGGCTCGACGCTCGTCAACCATTTGCTCACGCGTCACCCGCAGGTCATCGGCGTGGGGGAAGTCGCGAGCTTTTTCTCTCCCAAAACTCGCTCGAACCACATGGCGAAATGGGGCAACGCACCCACCTCAAACATGTGTTCTTGCGGCGCGACGTTCCCGGAGTGCCCGTTCTGGCACGATCTCTATCCGTTGAACGGTCAGGACTCCGACCTGCCTATGCCCGATAAATATGCACGTCTGATCGAGCACACCCGGTCCTGACATCCTGAATGCGGCTGGCTGGTCGATTCCTCAAAGAGCACCAAGACGCTCAACATGATTCTGAGCAACCACGAACACATCGGCTTACGACCTCAAGACATCTTTGTCGTGCTGCTCACCAGGGACTGTAGAGGATTTGCGGCATCCATCGCGGCCAAGAGGGGCTCGCTTATCTCACACCTGCGTACTTTCAACTGGTGGGTGGGTGCGCAGAACCGCTTCCTGGACATCCTTAAGCAGAAGCAGGTTTCCCATCACTGTGTCCACTATGAGAAGCTCTGCGCCTCCCCCGCAACAGGTTGTCGATGACATGCTAGTCGCATGCGGAGCCGGCGTGCCGGATGGCAGTGCATCCCCAATGGAGAGATCTCACATCGCAATGGGCAATACGGGCTTCAAATTCCGTACCCGGGAGGGCATCCGTTACGACTCCCGCTGGATGCGCGATGACCGGATCAGTCTTGCGTATCTTCTGCATTGGCCCGCTCGACGCCTGAACCATCGTCTGTACGAAACCGATAGAGTCATCGTCTCGCCAGGCAAGCAGCGGAATGTCGAGTAATCGAAACGTCAATTCAAAGTGGAAACAAGAGTGACATTACGTATCGGAATAATCGGGTGTGGGGCCATCGCGCAGGCGATGCACATTCCTGCTGCCACGGCAATAGACGACGTAGAGCTGACGGCGTTGATTGATGCCGACAGTGCGCGCGCAAAGGCAATGGCAGACAAACACGGTGTGCCCTTTTCAGGAGACTCACTGCCATCCCTCGTCGAGCATATTGACGCCGTCATTGTCTGCACGCCTCCGCACCTGCATCAGTCGCTAGTCGAAGATGCGCTTGGCAACGGGTTGCATGTCCTCTGCGAGAAACCCCTGGCCAACACGATTGACGAATGTGAAGCCATGGTGACGGCCGGAAACGAAGCCGACCGTACGTTGGCCATGGCCCATATATTCAGATTCTATCCGGCTCGTCGCGAGATGAAACGCATCATTGAGGAGCGCCGTTTTGGATCACTCGTTTCCGTGCACATGGAACAGGGCAACCCCTACTCCTGGAAGACGGTGACCGGGTACAATATGCGGCGAGAACTGGTTCCTGGAGGCGTGCTGATCGATGCCGGCATACATCCTCTCGACACGATGCTGTGGTGGTGTGGCAACCCACAGGCCATCTCGTACGAAGATGATGCTCTCGGCGGGCTTGAGAGCAATGCCCGTTTGGACATGGATTTCGGAGATGGCACCAAGGGTCACCTGCGTGTTTCGCGCACGGCGAAACTCCCCAACCTGTTTCGCCTGACGTTCGAGAACGCGACAGTGGTCCTAACCCCCTACAGCACAGGAGAGTACACGATTCTAACGGGGAAAAAGGAAGAGAAATGCGTAGCCCCCGATGGAGACGTCAAGGCTGCAGACTGTGCCCGCTCCCAGATGCGTGATTTCGCTCGCAGTGCCATTGAGAATCGTGAACCATTTGTGTCCGCGCAAGAGGGAACGCGCTGCATTCGCACCATTGAGGAGGCCTATCGAATGAGAGACCAGAGACCCGTCCCGCCCAAGGCTCCAACTCCGGGGTTGACATGGAAGTAGATCTGCAACAAAAGACAGTGCTCGTCACGGGCGGAACTGGTTTCGTTGGCTGCCGCCTGGTGGAACACCTTTTTCTCGAGTGTAACGCCAAGGTCCGAGTCCTTGTTCACAACTGGGCCAGCGCCTCGTGGGTCTCACGTATGCCCGTGGAGCTGGTCGAGGGAGATGTCACGGACTACCCCTCACTGCTTGCCGCCGCCAAAGACTGCTCCATCATTTTCCATTTGGCAAGTGGTCCGGGCGATCAAGGAGACTATCGTGCCACACATGTTGACGGAACACGCAACGTGTTGCAGGCAGCTCGTGAGCTCGAAACAGACAGGGTCGTACACGTTAGCAGTGTCGTCGTCCACGGCCCGGATCCTGAAGGGACTCTTACTGAAGACAGCCCGTTCATCAGCACTGGAAGAGCCTATGCAGACACGAAAATCGAAGCGGAAGAGATCGTAAAGTCGTCTATTGACGAACACAATCTCCCTGTCACGATCATTCGACCCACATTTGTCTGGGGTCCGCGGGGCGGCCAGTTCACGCTTGGCGTAGTTCGATCCATGCGTAACGGAACGTTTGCGCTACTGGATAACGGACAGGCCAAATGTCCAGCCGTCTACGTGGACAACCTGGTTGACGTCATGCTATTGGCAGCACTGAAAGACGAGGCGGTCGGAGAGTCCTTTCTCGTGGCTGATTCGGAGGAGCGAACGTGGCATGAGTACTTCAATGGATATGCAGGCATGATTGGCATGTCCCGACTGCGCTCCATCCCTGCCTCCGCATGGTATGTGAAGCGCGCCGTCTGGCTGGTCGATCGCCTCGGCGACGTCGGGATATTGCTGGGTGGTAACCCTGCCCCGATCTGGCGCCGCGCCATTCGGCGTGCGGCCAGGGAACTCCTGCAATGGCTCGGCCGTCGAGGCATACCCGCATCCTGGCATCTTAAGATTTACTCCCGCCCGGGAGGTGTCTCTATTGACAAAGCACGCCGTCTTCTCGGCTATCAGCCGAAGGTTGATCTTAGTGAAGGTATGGCAGCGACCGAAGCGTGGCTGCGAGACCAGTGGCCAACGGTAATGGAGCCCCCAGACGCAGACTGAAGGTCCAAATTTCCGCGCCAAAGCCGGGTGTTGGCGGCACGAACGCCTACAGGCGGAACGTGCCCTGGCCGGATGGCTCCCGCGGACATTTCGTGTTCCATGGGTTGAACTGTGCAACAGGAACGAAACGGTTACGGTCGGCAGCGCTCCGGACGCACGCGCTTGTGAATGGGTTAATTCGTCGTACTTGACGGTTTGCCGCGTGTTTCCACACATAGGTGGACGACTCCTGGCCCATTGCGCCAGTGGGTTTCCTTTCATTCTGGGGAATGACACTGTTACGGAGCCGACGCGGTGCAGGTTATCTGTCATTATCCCGTTCGGGGGTTCAGGTCGAGTTCGGCAGCTGCATGCTGTTCTGGGATCTCTCCGCGCACAGGACATGCAGGACTTCGAAATCCTGATCCCGGCAGGCCGCGAGGATATCGATCGCCTGGAGAATTCAGTCTCGGCAAATGTTCGCTTTGTCCCCTCAGAGAACCCGGGTGATGCCTACTGTAAGAGTCGGCACATCAACAAGGCCGTCGAGACGGCCCGGGCGGAGAGCATTCTGCTGCACGATGCCGACATCCTCGTTCCAGTATCCTACGTGCGTCAAGTTGCGGAGGTGCTTGAGAATGGCTGGGACGCTGTGCACCCGCTTCGTCTTCTGTTCTACCTGGAAGAAGCCGACACGGAAAGACTTCTTGCCACGGGAGGACACGTGACAGCCACGTATATTTCCGAGGTAAGGCAGAATTTCGCCGGCGGATCCATTGCGCTGACACGCAAGGCATTTTCGCGCGTAGGAGGAATGAACGAGGATTTCGTGGGATGGGGGCTGCAGGATGTTGAATTCCTGCAGAGGGTATCAACAACGAGCATGTTCCGGGGGCGCTTCCTGCCGGCCGTTCACCTATGGCATGCAGCCCGGCGCGATCTTGACAACAACCCGAATTCGAAACGCCTTGAAGCGCTTCAGGAAACGCCCGTGGAAGAGCGAATACGAATGCTGAACGCGGCAATGGAATCCGTATAGCCGCTCTGGCCGATCGCCATTAAGGAGCCATGGAAGTTATCCACATCATCCCCGCGAGTGTCCTTGCACGAGAGGTGCAGGGAAGCTACAAAGATACCATCTCCCGCGTCCGACTCCTTGATTCGTCGGAGATGGACTACCGGCAAGTCCGGGTTGAACGGGACGATCCTGACGCACTGGCTGCAAGTATTCCCGCCGGTGTGAAGCCGTGCCGCTTCCTGATTGAGTATTCCCACTTCCCGCGAATCACTAGGGAGCTTCGCCGGCGCTGGCCGCAGGCATCAATTGCCGTACGGACGCACAATATTGAGCCGCTGCAGCACCTGGACAATCACGGCTGGTGGCCGAAGCGCGGCCTGCCATGGCTCCTGTACGGGATGTGTCGCTTGTTTCTCAACGACTGCCGTTGCAAACAGTATGCAGACAGGCTCTTCTCTATCAACGATTGGGAGGACTGCGTTTACTGGAGACGGCTCCCAGGGAAGGCAACCGTACAGTGGCTTCCCTACTACTGTCCCGACCACCTTATCCCACACGATCCGCTCCCTTTCGAGAAGCGTCAGACTATTGCATGCCTGCCCACGCCACGGAAAAACCGGAAAAGCTGGGACCTTGTCAGCCGCTTCTGCACGTTTGCCGAGGCCATGCGCGCCTCGGGAAGCACTTACAATTTCGTCGTCACGGGCAGCCTGGAAGACTGGCCGCCACCCGTTTCGGATGCAGTAGAGTACGTCGGGTTCGTGAAAGACCTCTCTGCTTTCATGGGAACATGCCGAGCGGTTGCCCTCTTATCCCCATTGGGGTATGGATTCAAGACCACCATTGCCGACGCCTTTGCAGCGAGTGCTCATGTCATCGCACACCCCGGCCTGGTACGCCATTGCCCTCAAAGCATCCGTTCTGCGTTGTTACCTTATGACACCAAGGCACCGACTCGTATTGATTCCGTTTCACTGGCACTGAGTGGCATGCCTACCGGACATGCGATCCAGACTGACCAGAAACACAGGAACCACGACATCGTTCACTCGTGGCTGCAAGACTGACTGCCAGTATGAGCCCAACACACGACATGGAGCATTGTATCCACGGCTTCTCGGCAAGCGATGGTGGCCCGGTACACCTCACGTCTCATCGTGAAGGGGGACTCCCGTGACAGACGACGTCCACATTGAGCCATTCAGGTCCGAGCACGCCGCAGGAGTCGCCGCACTCTGGGAACGGGAGCATCTCGGTCTCGCATCGACATGGCTCAGTCGCTTCCACTGGCAGTACGAGTGCAATCCTGCCAGGCAAATGGCTGGTGATATGGGCATCGTGTTGCTGTCCTCAAGTGACGAAGTGATGGGGTCCAAACTGTGGATGCCGCAGAAGATGCGTGTTCGTGGCAGTGATCGGCTGGTTCGGGTTTCGACTGACACCGTGGTCCATCCCGATTTTCGACGGCACAGCCTCAAGTTGATATTCAAGTACTTCAAAGAGTGCGCAGACCCGTTTGCCATGTCCGTGAGTGCCGGGGGGAAACACGCCCGAATCTGGCTGGCCCGGCATGGGCATGTGGTTCCCGGCGCCGAGCAAAGGCACTCGGTCTACCTCGACCCCGCGGGCTTTCTGGCGGCAAGGTGGCGGGGTCGCATGGGACGCCTCCTTGCGAACGGCGTAGCGACGGCAGCAGGCCCCATCCTGGGTGCATATTTTGGTACGGCTTGGCGTCGACATGGTCGAGGATATACGGTGCAGTCGGTGGATCCATCGGACGAACGATTGGATGACCTTTGGAACAAATGCCGCGATGAACACGATGTGACAAACGTTCGAGATGCCGCGTTTCGGGAATGGCGCTATCAATCCTGGAACTCGCGTTTATGTCTTGTGTCGACACCCAATGGTCGACCTTGTCTCTTCGCCGCATACGTCCCGTTTCCCTCTCAAGCGGGGGAGGCGAAGAGGGCCAGGATACTTGACCTCTTTGGCAAAACCGATTCCGCGTGCGCCGAAGCGCTCGCCGCAGTGCTGAACTTTCTTCATCGAAGCGGTTTCGCGACATCCGACTTCAACGGCTTCTCCAGGCGATGGCATGGGCATTTCAGAGCACTTGGCGCACGATCATACCCGGTTGATGCGAACATGGTCTACCTCCAGGGCAAAAACGCCCAGCCGCGTCTGGACAGCGAGATAGATTGGCATGTTGTTCCCGCCGACGGGGACTCCGGCTTTGCGGATCTATCGCCAGACGCTTCGGATTCTGGCTGTGATGAGGAACGCATTGGAAAGGAGGCAATGTGATACTGCGCGGGGTGTTCAGAGGGGCAATGCTTGGTTGGGCTCGCATGTTTCGCGCCATGAGATGGTTCCGTCCGCGCGTGTTCGTCTTCCACCGAATCGGAGCGCCCTCTGCGTCGGTTCGGTGGGGGAGTTGTCTGGCACCGTCCTCGTTTGAGGCCTTTCTGGATTTCCTCCTAGAGGAACAAGTCGACGTTGTCACGCTTGGCGAAATGGCAAACCCGTCACGCTCTCGGCGATACCGGGTTGGAATATCTTTTGACGATGGCCACTACGACACATACGCCGTGGCGTGGCCGTTACTGAGGGCGCGCGGCATGAGCGCGACGACATTTGTCACCACCAGTTTTCTCGGAGCCGCAACCCCCCCCCGCCCCTGGGAATCAAGCGGCATGCCTGCAAACGGCATGACCACGGAACAGTTGAAAGAGGTGGCGGCGCAGGGAATGGAAATCGGATCCCACGGCCGGCATCACTTTCCGTTTCCGCGGCTGTCGCAAGCGGCTCTGAATGAGGAGTGCTGTGAAAGCAGGAGTGTGCTGGAGGAGATCATCGATGGGCCTGTGCACGAGTTCGCCTATCCTCACGGGCTGTACGACGGTCGCGTGGTCTCTGCTGTGGAGGCGGCGGGTTATCAACACGCCTGGGCTTGCGACCCTTTCCCGTTGCATGCGGGTGTGCGGCCCTACTGTCTTCCGAGAATCAGTGTTTCGGAATGTACACGCACCCGTGAAGATTTCCTTCGTCTTCTCTGGGGAGACGACCTTCGAGGACGGCTCAACCTGAGATTCGGCGGCAGAAGACGCGCACTCAATAGCATTCCCCTTGCTGGGGCGGACACCAACGTGAGGCCTTCATGACAGCACTGACTTCAGAACCGCGCATTTCAGTGGTCATCGGGGTCTACAATGACGAATCCACTCTCAATGCCGCCGTGCAGAGCGTGCTGTCGCAGGAAGGAGTGGCCCTGGAGCTTATCGCCGTTGACGACGGCTCAACCGACGCTTCGGGAGATGAACTGGAACGATGGAGTCGACGCGACTCACGCGTATCCGTTGTTCGCCGGACTCATCAGGGCCTGACTCGGTCACTTGTTGCAGGATGCCTCCTGGCAAGAGGCGAGTACATTGCCCGCCAGGATTCAGACGATGTTTCCTTGCCGGGAAGGCTGCGCCGGCTGGCGACGCTGCTCAACGAGCATGACGAGTTGGTCATGGCTTCTTCATGGACTCAGCGTGTGCTCGCCAACACAGGGGATGTCCTGAGCGACAACGTTCGAAAGGACTCGTTTGAGGAAGCCACGCGCAAACTGACCGAGGACTACCAAGGTCCACCCGGGCACGGTAGTGTTATGTTTCGTCGTGCAGCCTACTTGAGGTCCGGCGGGTATCGTGAGGAGTTTTACTTCGCGCAGGATCTGGATCTCTGGCTGCGACTGTCCGAGCAGGGCCATCTCGGATTCGTTCAGGACTATCTCTACCGCTATCCCTATACGCCGGATAGCATTTCGTCCCGAAACACGGACGTACAGGCTAAATTCGCCAAATTGGCGGTTCAGGCCTACCGTTTGCGGCGTGATGGCAAGAGCGATGCTTCCGTCCTGGCCTCCGCATCGGCCCTGCGATCGTCTTTCCTTGCGAATTCGAGCCGGGACGCGGCACCGGGTAGACAACAGTCTCGCGTCTATTACAGTTACGGGATGATGCTGCGGTCCGGGAACCCTCGATCGGCGCGTCGACAGTTCCTTCGGGCGATCAAACTGGACCCGCTCAATTGGCGTGCGTGGTTGCGCCTGGCCCTGCTGTCGCCGTCGTTCCTCAGAAACCGCTTTGGGAAAGAAGAAACCAAGCCATGAAGAAGGCCTCGGCAGCATTGCCCTCGGGGTCAGACTCCACGCATGGATTTGCTGTGGCCCGCGAGTGCGACCACTATACGTTGAGTCTCGTGATCCCTACCTATGGCCGCGACGAAGTCCTTTGCGAGACCCTTTCCGCTCTACTGCATCAAGAGCGCGGAGCCGACGAGATCATCGTCGTGGATCAGACGCCAAAGCACACGGCCGAGGCCGAAGACCGTCTATCCGGATGGCATGAAGAAGGGACGATCCGCTGGATTCGTCTCCCGAGTCCTTCCACGGCTGTTGCAATGAACGAAGGCGTTCTTGCAGCAACCGGCGACATCATCCTGTTTCTTGACGATGATATCATCCCCGATCCACAACTGCTTCGAGCTCACACGCAGGCACACAACGACCACCCCGATGCATGGGCTGTTGTGAGCCAGGTATTGCAGCCCGGGGAGGATCCACGTACCGTCACGTGGACAACTGTACACAGCGGCCTGCGCCAAGACATCGGTTTCCCGTTCTATTCCAACCGTTCAAGGTGGGTTGAAAACGCCATGGCGGGAAACCTGTCTGTCAAGCGCGAGAGATTCCTGGAGATCGGAGGATTCGACGAGAGGTTCGGACCTCCGGTAGCCTATCGGCTCGAGACCGAGTTTGCGAGGAGGGTCGTTTCATCCGGAGGCCGGATCTGGTTTGAGCCGGCTGCATCGATACGTCACCTCCGGGCCGAAAGTGGAGGAACTCGCAGCCGGGGATCTCAGTGGGCAAGCGCATCACCCATATACGGTGAAGGCGACTACTACTACGCCCTGCGTTGCGGACACGGATGGGATCGCCTGGGCTACATCTTTCGTCGCCCGTTCCGCCAGGTTCGAACAAAATTCCATCTGCGCCACCCCTGGTGGATACTACCGAAGTTCATCGGCGAACTCAGGGGTATCGCCGCCGCCTTCGCTCTGTATCGTCAGGGACCCCAGCTCATGGGAGATCGTCGGTAATGCTGCTTTACGGATTCGTCGGAATGGTTGCTCTTTTCTGCGTCGTCAGTATCTCGAAATGGCGATGGGGACCGTACCTCATGGTGCTCGTTGCCGTTGTACAAGACCCGGTCCGCAAAATGATCCCGGGCGCGCCCGGTTTCCTCGTACTGTCAGCGGCCTCAATCTGGGGAGCGACCGTGCTGGGTGCTATGCTGGCTGCTGATCTGAACTGGGGGAGATTCAAGCAATTGTACCCCACGCTTTCTGCGGCAGCGGTTGCTTTCGCAATTCTCATCCTGCCAAGCGCACTGCTATCCGCGACCTACTCCCCGGGATCCTGGCAGATCACGTTGGTCGGCCTTTTCATCTATGGCTCGCTCCTGTTGGGCCTTGTTGTTGGGACATTCTATCCAGTCAAGAGCAAGGATATCCCACATCTTATTGGCTGGTACTGTATTCTTGCCGGCGTGTCACTGGTAGGTGCATGGCTGGAGCGTTTTGGAGTCCAGCACTTGGCAATAGGCACAAGCGCACTGGGGCATCGCTGGGTGACTTATCGAATGGGCCGTGCCCTGGTTATGATCGCGGGTTTCTACCGAAGCCCGGATGTTCTCGGCTGGCACGCTGCAACAATGGTTATGCTTAGCATTGCCCTTGCTTTGAAGAGCCACGCAATACCTCGATATCTGTGGGTAACGCTGGCTGGTTGGGGCTTCGCGAGTATCATGTTCTGCGCCCGAAGGAAGATGCTGTCGATGCTTCCCATATTCATTACCGCGCTACTGATAACGTACGTCTTACAGAAACGTGGTCGTCTGCTGATGCCTGCCATCATAGTACTCCTCGCCGCATCCGCAATAGGAGTGAGAGTTTACCAGGTGAGCGGTAGAGATGTGCAACTGGAGAGCTTCTACAAGACTGCACTGGATACTGCCGAGCGCCGTGTGTCGAGACACGGTTTTCAAGCTGTCGTTACAACCTACCAGCAGGCCGGCTTCTTTGGATACGGTCTCGGAATGGCCAGCCAGGGAACGCAGCATATTGCAGTTAAACGTCCCAGAGTATGGCAGGAAGGCGGCATAGGAAAGATAATGGTAGAGACGGGCGTTCCGGGTCTTGCCGGCTTCCTGGTACTGGGTATCATTCTGGGTGTTACTATGGTTAAGACACTCAAGCATGCCACCGCGTTAGCTGACTATCCAGTTTACACCTGTATCAGCGCACTCCTTCTAGCCAACATGTCTGCAGGTGTTGTTTCCGCGCAAATCCTGGGAGTTCCATTCGTCGCGGCGTTTCTGTCTTTTCTTGCCGGAATAGTTCTTGCCGGAAGAAGAGCACGCCCTGCCCGGAGACCACTCGCGAAAGCCGTGGCGTGTACTTCTGACACAAAGCAAACGGAATCGCTCTATCCGATTACTGTTCCTCAACACCGCACTGCAGTATTCAAGACATGATTTCTGACACTGATCGCACACCGGATTACCTGGCAATACATACCGTGGCTCACCTGCACGCTTCCGGGGGTGGTCCCAGCCGAACTGTGCCCGAACTCTGTAAGGCCGTCTCCGGCACCGGATTCCCAGTGCAAGTTCTTACAAGGGGAATCGATCGCGACTTGCCGGCTGTACAGGGCCTCGACGTGCAGACGAGTTTCGATCCCACGCGCGCGTTGAACGATGCCGTACGGCCATCGTTTGCGCATACGATCGTTCACAGCCATGGCATCTGGCTACCCTTCAATCACGCCGTCTGCCGGTGGGCAACAAGTAGATCCCTGCCTCTCGTCATTTCACCTCACGGTATGCTGGAACCCTGGTGTCTAGCGCATCACAAATTGCGCAAACGTATTGCGTGGCACCTGTATCAACGCCAGGATCTTTCGGCGTCAGCGTGCCTGCGAGCCACATCCGAAATGGAAGCTGAACAGTTCCGACGTCTGGGCCTGAAGAACCCGATAGCGGTTATTCCCAACGGAGTCACACTGCCAGAACATTCGACGCTGTCGCATTCCGATACATCGCCCGACAGATATGCGCTGTTTCTGTCACGCTTGCATCCCAAGAAAGGGCCGCTGGACCTGGTCGAGGCCTGGCGACAGGTGAAACCAGCTCACTGGAAACTACTGATCGCCGGACCATCGGAAGGAGGTCACGAGCAAGTAGTGAGAAAAGCAGTGCAGGATGCTGGACTGAGCGATTGTGTGCAGTTCCTCGGCGCGCTGGATGACCGGGAGAAATGGGGTGTTTACGCTCGCGCACAACTCTTCGTTCTCCCCACTCACAGCGAGAACTTTGGTGTGGTCATCGCAGAAGCACTGGGCGCCGAAACACCGGTAATCACCACAAAAGCCGCGCCTTGGTCGTTGCTGAATGAAGAAGATTGTGGGTGGTGGATTGATACCGGTCCAGCACAACTCTCTCAAGCGCTCCGCCAGGCCACCGATGCACCGTCCGATCACCTGCACAGGATGGGACAACGCGGTCGAGCAGCGGTCCTAAAACGCTTTGATTGGACGCGGATAGGAGAACAAATGGTTGCCGTGTACAATTGGCTTCTCGGGATCGGCCCCGAACCCGACACCCTGTTTGCACCATGACAATCGAGGTCTGCTATTTTCAGCGCCGTCCCGGGCGGGGACATAGTATCGAGCGCTTGTTCGGAGGGATCCGCGAGGAGTTGCCCGCCAACATTACTTATCGCGTGTGGTACGCGCCGTATGCGCGGCTGACCCCATACTGCATCGCACGCAACGTGTTTCAGGCTCGGCACCATCAGGCCGATATCAATCACGTTACGGGGGATGCGTACTATGTGGGCCTCGGACTGGATAGATCTCGAACAGTGCTGTCCATTCACGATCTTGTCTCCCTGAATAGTCTCTCCATGCTGAAACGCGCCATCGTATACATTCTATGGTATTATCTCCCCGTCCGACGCGCAGCGATCATCACAGTGGGCTCGGAGGCGACTCGAACCGAGTTGACGAACATGTTTCCCTGGTGCGCCGACAAAGTACGCGTCATTCATGACTGCCTCCCTTGTCCGTACATGCCTCAACCCGTGCGACCGATGCCCGGGACGCCTCGCGTTCTTCACGTCGGCACAGCCCCGCACAAGAA
>PVBE010884964.1_pt1 | contig 13754 bp, 9 predicted proteins | sample 1631181 | NCBI WGS metagenome assembly PVBE01 (sample SAMN08397723, study PRJNA350692) | Marine metagenome, whole genome shotgun sequencing project. | isolation source: water | place: Pacific Ocean | collected 2012-04 | reverse complement strand
TTGAGTCGCGGCTATGGACGAAATACTACCGGAACAGTTGTTGTGTCTGATGGTGACAGTTGCCAGTCCAGCTGGGAAGTAGGGGGCGACGAACCGTACCTTATGGCGAATCGGCTCAGTGGAATTCCTGTCGTAGTAGATGAGTTGCGCTACCGTGGTGGTTGTTTCATGGTAGAGAAATTTCACCCAGATGTTATACTATTAGATGACGCTTTCCAGCACCGTGCTTTGGCGCGGGACTTGGATATTGTCCTGCTTAACAGCCAGGACAGCCCAGAAGCGTACAAAATGTTGCCCTACGGCAAACTCCGGGAGCCGTCGTTTCATCTCCGCCGGGCGGATGTAGTGATCTGGACTAAGCGAAACCTCTCCCGTCCGCCTGTCTCAGTGCGGAGCAGGGTTGAGCGGCAGGGCCTTCCTACGCTTTCCAGTCGACTGCTAACAGAACAGGAACTACGCAGTTCAGATGGAATGGTGATGAACTTAGCGGAACTAAAGGGGAAGAGGGTTTTTGCTTTCTGCGGCGTGGGGGATCCCAAATCGTTTTTCAGTATAGTGGAGCAGGTTGGCGTTGACATTATTGGGCGAAAAGCGTTCGATGACCATCACCACTATAATAAAGAAGAGATAGAACATATTTTATCTAATCCGAAGAATACAGAAGTAGATTATTTCATCACGACAGAGAAAGACCTCTTCAAGGTTGCGCCATATTTTGGGAGTTACAAACTTTACGCTTTAGGAGTGGAGTTTCGGCCTACGCGGACAGGGGAGAAGGAACTGTTAGCGATGGTGAAAGAAGCGCTGGGATAAATATTTTTGTGCCTCTCCGGCAAAAGATTACTGCATGGCCCCCACAGCAAACATGGCCCCTACAAAGGCGAGCAGTATAGGCCAACTTGTAGAGACAAACTGCTGAGCGCTAGGATCCTGGAAGACGTGTACCTCGAACTCGTGTGACGTTGCAGCGCCCCGCTCGTCCACTGCCGATAAAACGATATCGTTTATACCCTGCTGGTTCATGTGCGGCTTCCACTTAAGTACGCCGGTCTTTTCGTCAAACCGGGCTCCCTTGGGAAGTTTTATAGGGCGCAGCTTAACTTTGTCACCATTTAAATCCTCTACGGTAAAACGGTAGCGATATTCGAAATTGGTGAGAGCTACCGGTTTCGGCTTAGAGATAACCGCCGGCGGCATATTCACGAAGACGTTGGTTTCTTGGATGTCTTTTGTGTAGCCGTCGGTAATCTTCACAGCAAAAAGCCGACTGTTAATTTGGGTTGGAGTGGGCACCCACGAGATCCGACCGTCTCTGGTAATCTGCATTCCTTTGGGCGCTTTCAACAACTGGTAGTTTAGCTTCTTGTCTGAATTCTTATCTTCTACCACCACCTGATATTTGTAGAGCTGATCTACTCTGGCCAGTTTAGGCGGTGTGGAGATGATGGTAGGCGGGTGATTGATGTAGAGATCGAAACTCTGCTCATCTTTAGTATAACCGTCAGACACCATAAGGGTGACGGTGTGGGCGTCATATTGCTTTGTGGTGGGCGTCCACGTGATGGCCCCTTTAATTTCATCAATAAACATCCCGTCGGGAAAATCCAAAAGTGTGTAGCGGATGAGCGGAACGCGCTCCACACTGACCTTCGGCGGCTTTCCTTTGTTGCCCTCAAAGAAGTGCCACAAAATGTCTTTTACTTTGATCCATCGACCGCCTATCCGCTTGGAAATGAGAGTAAGCTGTCCATCTTCGAAGAAAATGTCTTCAACAAACCGCTTAAGGTTCAAGCGCGCTACTACATCCTCACCGTCTGCCCCTTTTTCATCAATCTCAATGAGGATAGACTTCTTGGCTTTAAAATCACCAATGTACCGTTCAATATTTTCTAAAAAAACCTCATCTTCAATCACCACTGAATATATTTTAGTATTCTCCACATCGTGTACTGAGGTGATGTGGTCAAATGTCATCAGTGAGCCACGGTTCAGGTCATTGGTCTTGATGGGATAAGAGAAGGTTTTTCCCACAGCGCCTAAGACCGGTGGTTCTGAAGTGATTTGAATGGCAGCATTTACAAAATAGTTAAAGGATTTCTCAATGACTACTCGCCCATCGGTGATCTCAATTTCCGCCGTGGAGAAGTCCAGGTTTTCCTCCGAGGGGACCCAGAGCAGTCGCCCAGTGGAGGGATCAATACGCATCCCTTCCGGCATGGAGATGGGCTCGTATCGAACTATGTCGAATTCGTTAGGATCTTCAACCATAAACTGGAACTCTAAAGTGTCGCCTAAGCTGACCAGTGTCATGGGATCGGGGGTAGTTACAATCACCGGAGGATGATTCACAAAGAGAGTCACATGCTGACTGTCAGCAGCGATGCCGTGATTGGCGACGATGACAAATCGCTGAGTGTCAATCTGTGTCACCTGCGGTTCCCAGGTAATAAGCCCGGTGTTGTCCACCATCATTCCGTAGGGCGCCTGTACAAGAGTGTATTTAAGCTCACCAGTTTTGTCCTCCGGGATCTGGACATCTACTTGGTACTCATACCGTTCTTCCGTGGCTACTTCTTTCTCCGGAACGGAGGTGATGACGACCTGTCCTCGGGAATAGAGTTTCAGAGACTGTACATCCCTGTCGAAACCGTCGGAAACGACAATGCGAACATCATAAATATCAACATGTGAATCGTCTGTCTGCCAACGCAGCAGCCCATTATTGTTATTGTCTAGAATCATTCCAACTGGCGCCTTCTCTAGAGAGTAGCGGAGGTGGGCATCTTCATTGGTGTCGTGAGCTTCGAGCTGATAAACAAATTCACTTCCGGCAACAAATTCAGTCTCATCAGGCTCGGAAACGATAACTGGCGGATCATTCACGTAAATCCAGAAGCGGGATTCAAATGTGGCCAGCTCAGGTATAACCTGATAGGTTACACTGCTGTCAGTCGGGGAAGTAACTATTTCCACATTTTCTCCAACTTTCATTTTTAGTAGAAATTCCAGTTCATATGCGCCAAGTTGTGATTGGTCGGGTACCCACTCAATAGAGCGCGTATCGTAATGGAAATACATTCCTCGTGGCGGTGCTTCCACCCAACGGAAGCTGAAAAACTCTCGATCATCATCCTCTGGAATAGTATAGGCGAAACTCTGGTTAACGGGAAGAATATATGTAGGAAGAATCCCAGGAGGTAAGGGTATCCCTTCCATGGGAATTGAAGGCTTCTGTTCAATAACAGGTTGTTCTACTTTCGCCTCCGGAATAGTTGTTTCCGGCACATAGGTGTCCTCTTCGGGGTATTCTGGCACATCACCCAGCTCGAAATAAAATATTTCTGTAGTCTCTCCAGTCCACCCCCCAGCAATCACCGTTCCCAGATAAATCCCGTCTACAATTTCCGCCACCACGGAAAAAATCTGAGTTCCGCCATCCTCGCTGGCTACCGAGAAAAATTCCTGCAATGGCGCCCCGCCGCCTGCCCCGCCGTAAGCGGTGGTAATCAATCCCTGTTGACCACTGACTAGGACCAGATCCGGGAAGCGGTCCTGATTGAGATCAGCTGTCTTCAGATCTGAGAGTGGCCCGCCGTCAATAGCCAGATCTAGTACATTTATTTTTTTGTCCACTATCGATAGCTTGACCACATGTCCGGAGCGAAACGGGATCAGCAGATCATCCCGGCTGTCGCTATCCCAATCCAGGGTTATCATGGAACGGTACAGCGCTTCGGACATCCCTGTTACTCGGTGGCGTACACTTGATTCCGGCGTCAATTGACCCCCCTGATTAAGAAACGCCTGAATCAGCAGGATATTTCCATCAGGACTGAAGGCGATGAGATCGGACTTTCCGTCACGGTTGTAGTCGAAAGTACCTGCGTAACTACGTCTATATTCTTCTATCGGCATATTCCATAATTTAAAAAGCTCTGATGTCCCCCCATCTGTTCTAAGACCAAAAACGGAAACCGCAGCATTTACGGTTTCCCCCTCCGTAAACACCTGTAGTCCTAAAGCAATTTCGTCTCTCCCATCGCCCTCGAGATCAAAAAGGGCTAGATTGTTAATAGTATTTGGATAGCGGCGTGCGTCGTCATCTGGATCATACAGTGAGTGTTTCAACGTGGGTTGGTCAGGAAACTCACCTTGTGTCCATTGATAGACAAAGATGGCGCCGGTTTCCGGTTCATTAGGAGAAAAGACGTTCGCTGCTACAACCAACTCAGCCGTACCGCTGCCATCCAGATCGGTGATAGCGGCATCTACAAGTGTCCCAGTGATCTGAAAACGCGATCCAGCGCCTGGTTCATATGGAGTTGATCGAGAGGAAACATGCCAAAGGAGTTGAGGATACCCCAATTCATCAATTTCATAGTAACCAATTTTCCCTATTACGCCGCCGTCACCCTTACCCTCCTCGATTGTAATAAACTCCACAAGGTCATCATTGTCCAGATCGAAAACCCCATCCATATGGACAATTTTGAGATTAGCACCATAGGAAAAAGATAACATAGCAATCGTCATGATGGTAATAATTTGGTAAACCTTTAACGAGAACATGTTCATTATTTCAGGCCACCGCTTTCGTCTTTTCGTTTAGCAACGAAAAAGTATAATTCTACAGTTTTTTCTTCTTGTTTGGAGCGGGCTGTTACGCTTTGGCCTCGGATTTCTTCCACTTCTACCTCATCTTGAACTGCAAAGCTTACGGTGTAACTCATTTTTCTTATGCCGAGTTGCCCCTCTTTCGGTGTCCAATCAATTACCCTTTTTACTGGGTCAAATTTAGCACCATCCGGGAGATAGTCAGGAGAAAAGTTTCGAAGCTGCTGAGCCGTTTCATTTAATACCGCCGTTAAAACTTCATCACCTACGTATACCGTATCGGTTAAAGTCTTACCTTCCGGCAGTTTATCTTCAGGTAATTGTCCTGAAGTTTCCTTTCTCTTACTTTTCCTAGCAGTAATCTTTTGAACATTCCGGTGTGCTATTTCTTCTGTCTTCGCTTCCACCAACTGAAGTTGCCGCACCTTCGCGAGCGCTTCTTCTGCTTCTTTAACTTTTTTATTAGCTGCATCAATAGCTGATTTTGCCCTGTCTCTGTCTTTTATAGCCTGTTTCATCAGTGCCTTGTCTTCTTTGGTTCTATCTTCTATGTTTTCTTTTGCAGTGATCGAATCGATAATTGCCTGTTGAGTATCAACTTCTTCTTTGGCGGCGGGTACTACTGTCTTAGCTTGTTCTTTCGCTTCCACCAACTGAAGCTGCCGTACCTTCACCAAGTCTTTGGGATTGTAAACTGTTTCTCCAGTTGGTTGAGCTCCGGCTCCACCTGTTTTCTCAATATCATTGGTTAGGATTGCATCATCAGTTTCTTCTGTAGATTCTTCAGCTGATTTGGTATCAGAGTCCTCTGATGCTTTTTCAGTTAATTCGGGTTCAGCTGCGCTTGTTTTCTCAATATCATTGGCTAGTTTTGCATTATCAGTTTCTTCTGTAGGTTCTTTGGCTGGCTTGGTGTCAGCTTGTGACTGTATTGCTATATCATGTTCGCCGTCTGCTTTCGCAGAAGCCTGCTCAGCCGCAGCGAGTGCTTCTTCTTTAGCTTTTTTATTAGCGCCATCAATAACTGCTTTTGCCTTGTCTCTGTCTTTTATAGCCTGTTGCATCATCGCCTTGTCTTCATTGGTTATGTCTTCTATGTCTTCTTTCGCCGTGATCGAATTGACAATTTCCTGTTGAATATCAACTTCTTCTTTGGCGGCGAGTACTGTCTTAGCTTGTTCTTTCTCTGCCGACTTAAGTGAAGCAGCAGCATCGATTTCGGCTTTCTTCGCACTCTTTTTAGTTTCAAGGCGTTTCTCCACTTCTTTCTCGATATCTATTGCATCATCAGTTTCTTCTGTAGATTCTTCAGCTGATTTGGTATCAGAGTCCTCTGATACTGTTTCAGCCCGGATTTTTTCGGAAGTATCATCTACTTTAGACTTTTTCTCATCATCGCCAGGTGCTGAAGAAATTTCATCGTTTCCCGGATCCCCCGTTCTCCTAACAATTTTTTTCTGAAGCTTCTGTACCCGCCTACCGGTAGTGGATGCTCCCTCGCTGGAGGACAGAGTTTTGGTTCCGGATTCAATGGCGCGGGATTGTATCTTTCTAGCCTTAATCTGGGTGACTCCAGCTTCAGCCCTGGCAAGCAAGATTTTGTTCATGTCATCGGCTTCCAGTCCGGTATCAGGAAAATTAAATAGGCTTATCCCTTGAGGATCCATCTCTTGGAGCTCTACTTTACCTCCAGAGGACAACTCCACCAGCAATATTTTTGCCGAAGTATGGGGGAGTAATATTTCTTTCACACCATCAAAATCGGAATCAATTTGTGAAATAGCTGCGGGGATAATTTTCCCTTTGAGGTCGTTATCTTGAATGGCGGTTGTTGTGGAATAATCAATTTTTAGTAAACCACCATCATTAAGATAAAATTGTATGTGCAGATCATTGATTTCCTCTGATATTGCTACCAAGTCAATTAGTCCATCGTTATTATAGTCGGAAGGGGAAACCACAAGCAAACCCATGCCGACTTCTAGAGAGCCGGGTGCCAGCGACTGTTGTTTTTCTATTACACCATTTTCTCCCATTGATAGTAGAGTAATTCCCCTGGCAGGACTTCCCATAGAAATTGCTATCTCATCCCACCCATTATTATCAAGATCTACTATGGCGAGATTGGTCGGGCGGGAAGCAGCACCCCAGGATGCACTTGCCTCACTTGATGGAATTCCATCGACCCAGGAGAAAATCCTAAGCCACGGTTCAATCGTTCTTCTTAGACCACCTCTTGATAAAACGACAATTTCAGGCGAACTGTCTCCATTCATGTCTGCGATTGTAATGTCTCTAACAGGCGTGGCAGAGTTATAAGACCAAAGAAGAATATGTTCTCCCGTTTCACTTATCTCATTATAAGAGCAGAGAGTGCCATGCTTGGAGGTAGGGTCGCTTTTCTCAACGCTGAGGAATTCACTTAGTCCGTCTCCATCAAAATCAAACGTCCCTTTTATTGAACTTACAAATTTGATTTGAGAAGAGAGGAAAAAAGGGGCGAGTAGAATCAGGGGAATTATTAATAATTTGTTTTTAGAAATATGCATGTTAATCAGTTTGTAAAACGATGGGCAATAATTTGGATGTTGCTCCTACCCCGGTTTAATCACGGACGAAAGCCGCCCAAGCAGAGCAAATATATTCGGAGGTCTTGGGAAAATCAAGCGAAAATCAACGCCAATGTTTCGGGATTTCGCTTGGCAGTTAGAACTATCAGCTATTAAATTAATGAAAACTATCCAGCTGGAGGTATACAGTGCATCAATTCCTTAAATTTGTTTTAGCAATAACACTAATCCCTTTTGTCCTTTGGGCGCAAGACGATTATTACCCATCGGAACCGTACTATGGCGGCGGTGTTGGGTTTAGTGAGATGTTCCTATTCATAGATGTGGGGCAATTGGATGGATTCGAGTTACTCGGGACGGTGACAGATACAGCCGGTAACAGTACAGGCCTGGGGCTTAACACAGCTGATTTTAGTTCTCCCTTTGTGGTGTATGGGGGTGAAGGATTTTCACAAGTTACCGGTAGATGGAGAATCGGTGGTTATGCAGGTGTCGGGAATTCATCCATCGGCGATCGGAGTGAAATAACCTTATTCTTAGATGAGAATACTGATGGAGTGTATGGTGTTGAAGAGGTAACACAAACATACGATGGTGATGTTCCAGACAAGCAAGTCTCATTTACACTGCTTTTTAGTGGGGCCATTGTTGAGTACATAATCCCCATTTTACGCGGGTTAGAACTTAACGCTGGTGCACTCATGGGACTGGGAAGTGTAACAGCGAAAATTACTCAAAGTTCAGGCGGCGGTGGTTGGAGCGACCAATTTACAGATATGTATTCCTTGGGTCCGGATGGTTACTATGCTGTTGGAGATCTCGATACAAATGGAACTATAGATACAGATGATTTTGCTTTGGTAGAGTTTGAAGCTTCTGCAACAGGATCGAGTATGAGATCATTGAAAGGGTCGTTCTTCAATATGCAGCCATACGCCGGGGTAAAGCTCCAATTCCTCGATAGGATGGGACTCAAAATGACGGTGGGCTATAACTTAGGCTCAGTTCAGCAGGGTAAGTGGATACTCAATGATTTAGAGAGGATTAGCGACTCCCAGGCAACGCCTTTCAGTGGGCTGGCCGTCAGAGCAATGATATATTTTGGGTTGTAACTGTTACCGATAGATTTGTTCATGGTTTAGGAAGCATCACGTATTCACAGTAGTATATTAGGATATGTCGCAACTGAAAAAACGGCTCATCTTTTTTTCTTCCACTTTGGTTGTATTTTTTGTGGGAGCATCTTTTGTTGTATCTGCTCTTTCCAACCGATCCGGCGATATTTATGAGAAGATCAAGACGCTTAATCAAATCATCTCCATTGTAAATGAGAATTATGTAGAGCCGGTGGATTGGGATGTGGTGCTTGACGGCGCTTTCCACGGTATGCTGGAAAAACTCGATCCCCACTCGTCTTATATCCCCAAAAAACAGCTGGAGACCATTTCAGAACAGTTTCATGGGAAGTTTGAGGGGATTGGGATTGAGTTCGATATTCTTGGCGGATATATCACTGTCATTTCACCCATTGTAGGCTCACCCTCTGACCGGGCAGGTCTTCAGCCTGGGGATCAAATAATTGAAATTGAACACGAAAGTGCTTACAAGATTACAAAGGAAGAAGTGTTTGAAAAATTGCGAGGTCCAAAGGGGAGCAGAGTAAATATTACTGTTTCCAGAATAGCGGATAAAAAACCGTTCGATGTGGAGATTACCCGTGACGAGATCCCTATTTATAGTGTTACATCATCATTTATGCTAGACAATGAAACTGGCTACATTCAGCTCCGCAGATTTTCTTCCACCACATCTAAGGAAGTAAGTGATGCCCTAAATCGGCTCAAAGGAGAAGGGATGACACAACTCATCTTTGATCTTCGCACTAACAGTGGCGGATACCTTGAACAGGCAGTAGATGTCGCAGATAACTTTTTTGTAACCAGGAACACAATAGTGTATACAGAAGGACGCCGCTCAAGAACCAGAAAGACCTATAAAGCCTCTCCACGAAAAGGGAGCGATGATTATGCTTTAGTAGTTCTAATTGATAGGTGGTCTGCCAGCGCAAGTGAAATTGTGGCCGGTGCCATTCAGGATTTGGATCGTGGCCTAATAGTGGGAGAGACCAGCTTCGGAAAAGGATTGGTACAGCAGCAATGGATTCTAAATGACGGTTCGGCTCTTCGCGTGACTATCGGGCGGTACTATACACCTAGCGGGCGGCTAATTCAGAGACCTTATGGTGATGGCACTCACGAATATTATCGTGAGCTTGCAGATGAACACAGGGAGGAAAAACTTGATTCTTTAATTACTGATCGACCCCGCTATAAAACAAAAGGTGGCAGAGAAGTCTATGGTGGCGGGGGGATAACACCAGATGTTTTTGTTGCGCTCAAAAATAGAACCCCCGAAGTAAGTAAACTCCTAAGAAACGAAAAGAGGATAACGTTTAACTGGGGGACTGAAAAAGCGCCCGCCATAAGAAGTGGCTGGTTATCAGCAGGTGACTTTATTAAAAACTTCCAAATTAGTGAAGATCAGTTATCTTCTTTTTTTGAATATGCGATCCAAGAAGGAGTTCCCCCGATTAATAATGAAGAACTAGAAAATGATATTCCTTATTTGAAGATTGTGCTAAAAGCCGAGATTGGAGGAGCAATTTGGGGAAGGAGCACCTATTTTCAGGTACTCGTAAGCGGTGATTCTCAGGTAATTGAATCCCGAAAGTTATTCGAAAGAGCAAAGGAGCTTTTAACCACAAACAGTGGATAATCAACCGTTTTTAAGGTTTCAATGGTTCGTTGACTTTACAGAGGGTATTTATTAGTTTCGTGAGCACTTTTAAGATGCAATAGAAAGAAGGAGATAGTTAAATGGTTCAATATTTCTTACAAGGCGGTAGTTTCATGTGGCCAATCCTTATTCTGCTTTTGTTTGGCCTTGGATTTGGCGTAGAACGACTTATAACGTTGTTTAGTGCCTCAATCAACACCAGAAAGTTTCTCGGCTCAGTTCGAGAAGCACTTCGGAATAAAGGATATGATGCCGCAGTAAACGTGTGCAGCAAAACACCGGGTCCGGTTGCCGAGGTATTTCATGCCGGGTTAACCAGAGCTCACAGGGGTATTGGAGCGGTGGAAAAGGGCATAGAAAGTGCTGGCGCAGTTGAAATGGCATTTTTAGAAAAGAATATGGTATGGCTAAGCACGGTTATAACATTGGCCCCCATGCTTGGGTTTACTGGAACAGTTTATGGAATGATCCAGGCTTTTGATGATATTAAAGCAGCCAACGAGATTTCTCCATCTGTCGTTGCTGGGGGTATTTCAGTTGCCCTGTTGACCACATTGTTTGGTCTTGTCGTAGCGATCATTATTCAATTGATACAGAACTTTCTTATTTCCCGAGTAGATAAGCTTGTCGTAGATATGGAGGAAAGTTCGGTTGTACTTCTGGATGAATTAGCCGAAATGGAACAAGCAGGGAAGCTTTTGAAAGCTAAACCTAAAAAACCATCAATAAAAGCAGCCAAAAAGACCAAGAAAAACCCAAAATCTAAGAAGGAGTAGCTATCAAGAAACGCATTAAGCCGGGGGAGATACCAACAGCCTCCATGGCAGACATAGCATTTCTGCTCCTGATATTTTTCCTAGTTACCACTACGATCGACATGGACAAGGGATTAGACCTTGTTCTGCCTCCGGTGGGCGAGACAAAGGAAATCCCCAAGAAAAATATTACTAATTTGCTGGTAGATGCTAAGGGCAATGTTCTCTTGGACAAGAAACCGATTCAAATTAGGGACATTAAAGATAGAGTGATTAGAATGATTGCTGAAAACGAAAAACTGATCATCTCTGTCAAAACTCATCCAAGTACGAAATATCAAGCATATATTGACGTGTTAGATCAACTAAAACTAGCCAATGCAAAAAAAATATCCATAGCAGAACCGGATAAATGAAGTTCCAATCGAAAACTAAAATTGTGGCAGAAATTCCGACAGCATCTATGCCAGACATCATTTTTATGCTTTTAATATTTTTTATGGTGACGACTGTTTTGCGTACATATGAGGGGTTGAATGTGTTCTTACCTCATGCAAAAAAAATTCAAAAACTGGAAGTAACAAAGCGGCACATAGCCCATGTATTTGTTTCGAAGGACGGGCTGATTTCAATTGACGATAAGATCATAGCAATAGAGAATGTTGATCGTGTTATGCGGATTAAAAGAACAGCAGACCCCAAGCTGGTGATATCTCTGAAAGCAGATAAAGATGCTTCTATGGAACTCATTAGTGAAATACACACAGAACTACGGAATGCAGACGCACTTAAAGTAAACTATTCCTCTAAAACTAAGACTCCCCAATCGTGATTATCAGGAAGGACTATAAAGTTTCACTTAAGTATCGTTATCCAGTGATGGTTCGCGGCTCTATTCTGTTTAGTCTTTTGCTTTTAGTGGGGCTTTCCATAGCATTCCCCCGGTTTGTGGTGGATCAATTTATGGATCTTGGCGTGCAGCGAAATGATGAAGATTTAGATGTGGATATTCCACAAACGGAACAGTTTGAGTTACCCCCTCCACCTGCTCGCCCATCTATTCCTGTAGCATCAGATAGAGAAGATCTGGCGGATGATGTAACAATCGAAGATACAGACTTTGAAGATTTTATCGAGTGGGATGCACCCCCACCCCCACCCTCATCCGGGCCAAATGTTAAATTTGTTGCATATGATGATCCCCCCATCCCTATTGGCGGTTATGGAGCAATACAGAAAAATATTGTTTATCCCGAAATAGCCCAAGAAGCTGGAATTGAAGGGAAGGTTATTATTCAGGCATTTATCGATGAAAAAGGCCGCGTTCAGAGCATGACCGTGCTGCAGGGGATACCTAACACAGGTCTCAACGAAGCCGCTATGGCTGCGATTAAAAAGACCAGGTTCAAACCTGCACAGCAGCGCGATCGGCCCGTTGGTGTTTATATTTCAATACCCGTCAACTTTAAGCTTAAGGGTTAAATTTTTTGCCACGATCAATTTTTACCCCAACCATATCATAGTTTTAACTGCACACCTTTTATTTATTATTTGCACAAATGTTCTGCTAACTCCTTTTCAGTTTTTTTCCTTTAAAAATGTTGTAATACTAATTAGACCGTGGAAAAAGAAATCAGGTATTTTAAATTGATACAGCAAACAACATCTAAATTCTCTGATAACCGTGTAACTTATTTTGATAACGCTGGAGGATTCTAAGTGGCGGATGCAAACCCAAATCAACACCCTGATATAGCCTCACAACGCGATAATAAATTAAAATCATTCCAGGTTGCCCGCAGAGCATTGATCAAAGAATGGCTCAGTGGTATCACGGGAGTCGTTCTTGCTCTCTTCATGTGGGGACACATGTTTTTTGTCAGTTCAATTCTAACAGGTGAAAAAAATTTTAATTTAATTGCAGATATTTTTGAACATACCTGGCTTGCACAAATAACCATTCTTGTAATAGTTATCGTATTTTTTGTTCATTTTGTTACCGCCAGCCGTAAGATTCCCAGGGGCTTGCGTGATCGAAAAAGAATGCTTGAACTGGGAAAAAGTATCAAAAATTCCCAAAGTAACTGGCATCAAGACAAAACGTCTGATATCCGCCTCCGAAGTCATTCTGAGACAACCCTTTGGATTTGGCAAGTACGGTCCGGAATGATAATCCTTGTATTAGGTTCGATTCATTTATTTATTGTAGGGGCAGACATAGTGCAACGATCTTTAGGCGCCGATGGTATAACTGCACTGGAAAGCACAGCTCGAGTTGGGTCAGGTTTGTGGATATTGTATGTAGTCCTTTTGATTTGCGTTGAGTTTCATGCAGGAATTGGGCTTTATCGTTTTGTTGTAAAATGGGGAACCGGCAAACAAGTCCCCTTAATTGGGGAAATAACTCGCAGAAGAACACATATATTAGAGCAATTTATTTTTGTTTTTTTTATTATCGTTGGTCTTATAACCTTGGCTGTGCTGTCTGGAATAATGGATCCTCCACTGGAATCATTATTGGCGGCTGATTTAGGAAATCCTGCATGACAAAAATCATTACCACAGATGTGCTCGTGATAGGGGCAGGACTTGCGGGAGAGCGCTCAGCCATAGCTTCTGCATCGGAAGGTTTGGACGTAATTATTTTATCCTTGGTACCACCTCGACGAAGCCATTCTTCTGCTGCTCAAGGGGGAATGCAGGCATCTTTAGGAAATTCTGTCAAAGGTGAAGGTGATAATCCTACAATTCATTGGCTGGACACAGTAAAAGGTTCCGATTGGGGTGCTGACCAAGAGGTTGCCCGTATTTTCGCCGATAACGCCCCCATTGCAATGAGGGAAATGGCACACTTTGGCGTACCGTGGAATCGGGTAGAGGGTGGTCCCCGCGAAATTTACATCAAGGGAAAGAAAACCACGATTGAAGAAGATTTCGACAAGGAAGGTTTAATCACTGCCCGGGATTTCGGCGGTACCGCTAAATGGCGAACATGTTATACGGCAGACGGTACCGGACA